>Ga0307476_10001141_pt1 | contig 16761 bp, 16 predicted proteins | sample atmos_gasesECM2C_2_FD_203314 | JGI IMG/M metagenome (GOLD analysis project Ga0307476, IMG submission 203314) | Hardwood forest soil microbial communities from Morgan-Monroe State Forest, Indiana, United States - atmos_gasesECM2C_05 | ecosystem: Environmental > Terrestrial > Soil > Temperate... | reverse complement strand
GGTGTCTGATGTTGCAGACACGCGCGTGCCAAAACGAAGTTGGGAGGCTTCTATGTCATTTTCAATGGCAGGCGGAGGTGCGCGTGGCCCAGAAATCAACGTGACACCGCTGATCGATGTATTGCTGACGTTGATTATTGTTTTCATGGTTGTGGTCTCGATGGATAAAGAGCAAGGCGAGACCGCGCAGATTCCACAGCCCGATCAGAAGCAGACAGCCGAGCAGCAACAGTCACGTACTGTCGTCATTCAGGTGATGTGGACAAAGGAAAATCAGACGCCAACAGTGAAGATCAATCAGGAAGACGTGCGCTGGGAAGACCTGGAACCCCGGCTTGCGAAAATCTATTTAACCCGCGCGGAGAAAGTGGTCTTCGTGCGCGGCGATGCTGACGTCGACTTCCAGTATGTGGCCGATGTGATTGATGTGGCCCATCACGCTGGCGTTGACAGAGTAGGACTGCTGACGATGGATCGGGGAGTGATGGGAGAGTAGGACGTCTGCGATTCTAATTCCTTGCCCGATTCTTGATCCAAATCGGCGTTCCCAAAAATCCGAAAGCCTCGCGGATCTGGTTCTCGAGAAATCGCTGATAAGAGAAATGCAGCTTCACCGCTCGGTTGGTGAACAGCACAAACGTCGGCGGGGCGACCGAGGCCTGAGTCATGTACAGAATCTTTACGCGCGAACGCATGGGGACGGAAGCGCGCTCGAAGTCGACAGTTTCGATGAAGCGGTTCATGGCCGATGTGGAGATGCGCTTGCGGCGTTCGGTGGCGACCTGCTCGAGCAAGGGAAATATTTTCTCCGTGCCCTTGCCGGTGTGAGCGGAAATGAAAACGATAGGCGCGTAATTCAGAAATTTGAGATCGTGGCGCAGGCGCTCTTCGTATGCGGCGCGGTCCCCCGGACGTTTGCTTTCGCGCATGCGCATCGCTTTCGACGGCCTGCCGGCTTTCACCTCGCCACCCGTGACGAGATCCCACTTGTTGACCACGATGATCATCGAACGTCCACTCTCATGCGCATATCCGGCGATGGCTGCATCGAGCTGGCTGACGCCTTCAGTGGCATCGATGACCAGCAGGGCAATGTCGGCGGCCTCGAGATGTTTGCGCGCCATCACGACGGAAAGCTTTTCCGCCATTAAGTGAGTCTTGCCTTTGCGACGGATGCCGGCCGTGTCGATGAATCGAAAGCGCCGGCCATTGTGTTCCACAATTTCGTCGACTGCGTCGCGTGTGGTGCCGGGGATTGGCGAAACGATGGCACGGTCAGAGTCCGTCAGGCGATTCAGTAAAGTGGACTTGCCTACATTCGGATGACCGATGATGGCGACCTTGGTTTCGTAGACGGGTTCAAACTCGGCGGCCGCTTTGTCTGCCGACTGAGATGGTTCTTCCACCACACTGTCGGTGTCCTCCGTACTTACATCCTTAGCAGCCGGCAAGATTTCAAACACAGCGTCGAGCAGGTCGTCGATCCCGCGCCCATGTTCGGCGGAGACAGGAAACATCTGCTTGATCCCGAGCCGATGAAACTCGTCAACGATGTTCGCCTGCTTTTCCGAGTCGGCCTTATTGACCGCAAGGAATAGCGGACGTCCCGTCTTACGCAGCAATCGCACCAATTCAAGATCCGGACCTGCAAGTTCTGCACGGCCATCGACCACCATGACAATGGCAGCAGCTTCATCGAACGCCACTCGCGCCTGGCGAAAAATCTCCGACGGGATAAAATCTTTTTCTTCGGGAAGAATTCCGCCGGTATCGATGATGCGGATGCGGCGGCCGCGCCACTCGGCGTCGCCGTAAAGGCGATCTCGAGTAATGCCGGGCTCGTCGCCAACGATGGCACGCCGTGAGCCCACGATGCGGTTGAACAGCGTGGACTTACCTACATTAGGTCGGCCCACGATGGCAAGCGTCGGAACGCCGGCTGCGGTGGTGGCGAGAGTACTGGTCGAGTTGTACGTGGGCTGGGTCAAAATAAATCGTGTGTGGGGACAGCCGTCCTCGGCTGTCCTTGGGCCGTCAGGCCCAATGGTGTTTCTGCCGTCATAAGCCGGAACTCGTATTATAGAGACTCCTGTGACTTTAAGTTCCCAGCCCGCATCCTCTGCAGCTCCTCCCGGCTCCGCTCCTGGTGGAAAAGACGCTTCGAGCGTCTCCTATTCAACCCTTTACCAATTCTTTGCTCCGGGAGGAGTGCTGGCGCGCACGCACCCGGCATATGAATTCCGGCGCGGACAATTGCAGATGGCACAGGCCGTCGAGCAGGCGCTGGAAGAAAAGCGGCACTTGATCGTGGAGGCTGGTACGGGGACGGGCAAAACGCTCGCGTACCTGTTGCCGGTGATTCGTTCCGGCAAGCGTGTAATTATCTCGACCGGCACTAAAAATCTGCAGGAACAACTTTTCTACAAAGACATTCCGTTTCTGGAGCAGGCGCTGTTGGGAGAATCGCCCTCCGGTTCGCGGCTTTCGGTCTGTTACATGAAAGGCCGCAACAATTATCTCTGCCGCAAAAAACTTTATGACCTCACCGACCAACCGGTGCTCAGCGGACTGGAAGAGATCGAGCAATATCGTGCTATCTCCGCCTGGGAGAAAACGACCTCGACCGGCGACCGCGCGGAACTTGCCGAACTCCCCGAAGCCAGTGCTCTGTGGCACAAGTTGGACGCGCGCGCCGATGCCTGCATCGGACAAAAATGCAGTGAGTGGGAGCGCTGCTTTGTTACTGAAATGCGCCGGCAAGGGATGGAGAGCGACATCATTATCGTCAATCATCATCTGTTCTTCGCCGATCTTGCCATTAAGTTGCAGGCCGACGGCGCACCCGACGCGGGCATTCTGCCGGAAGCTGCGGCGGTGATTTTCGATGAGGCGCATGAACTGGAAGATGTGGCGGGAAACTATTTCGGAATTTCGGTAAGCAACTTGCGTGTGGAAGATCTGGTGCGCGACGTGGAAACATCGCTGCAGCATAACCGGATGCTTTCGGCGTCACTTTCAGGAGCACTGGGAAGTTTACGGGAGAAGTCGCAATTTTTCTTTTCGCTGCTGCCGCCGGGCGAGGGACGCTTCGCCTTCGAAACCCGCCGCGAATTTCTGGAAGAAAACGGCGACGAATTCTTGGCGCTCAATCAGTCGCTGGCTCGGGTGGCGGGCGAATTGGAGGCCTTGCCACAGAAGCCGGAAGAAGTTTTCAATTTCGTTCGGCGGACGCAGGAACTTCAGGTGCAACTCGGCTTCGTACTGGAATCGGATGATCGCAATACCGTGTTCTGGATCGAGCGCCGCGGCGGGCGCGGACGAACGAACTCAACCCAGAGACACAAAGACACAAAGGAAGCTTTCCAGGGCCGGCAAAATGTTTTTCTACAGGCCACTCCGATCGATGTCGGCCCCCTCCTGCGTGAATGCCTTTGGTCAAAATTGGATTGCGCAGTGCTCACATCCGCAACCCTCGCTGTTGGCGGAGGTTTTGAATACATCCGCCAGCGGCTGGGACTCGAGCATGCCCGCGAATCGATCTTGGCTTCGCACTTCGACTACGAAGCTCAAGCGCTGTTTTATGTTCCGCCCGATCTCCCCGATACGCGAACGCCGCAATTTACCGCGAAGGCCGCGGAACGCATTCGCAAGCTGCTCGAGATCACACGTGGACGCGCCTTCGTTCTTTTCACCAGTTACGCGCAGATGAATGACATCTACCAGCGCCTGTTGGGCGAACTGGAGTTTCCGATGCTACGCCAGGGGGATGCGCCGAAAAGCGCGCTGCTCGAGGAGTTTCGGCTTACGCCGAACGCCGTGCTATTTGCCACTTCGTCGTTCTGGCAGGGCGTGGACGTGCAGGGCGAGCAGTTGAGCTGCGTCATCATCGACCGGTTGCCGTTCGCCGTGCCCAGCGACCCAGTCGTCGCCGCGCGCGTAAAGGCGATTGATGCCGACGGCGGCAATGCTTTCTTTCAGTATCAAGTACCAGCAGCGGTGATCACGCTGAAGCAAGGCTTTGGACGCCTGATTCGCTCGCTGCATGACCGCGGGTTGCTGGTGCTGCTCGATAACCGCATCCTGAAAAAACAATACGGGCGAGTGTTTATCGAGAGCCTGCCCAATTATAAGAAGACTACGGACATGCGGGTCGTGGAGGAGTTCTTCGGCGCGACGCCCTGAAATCGACCTTCAGCGCAAGAGCCGCATTCCCGTTATTGTTGCCGCTTTTTGATCGAATGTAACCGTGTGTTGGCATTCGGCCGCGTGGGCGCAGCGTTCGATTAAGCAGTCCACGAAGTCGGCGCTGCCGACGCTAAAAACGCGCAGTGCCTGTGCAACGATCTCCGCTCGCTCGATCAGCAGTTCCTTGCTTCGCAGCAACGTCTCCAGAACCTGTTCAATTTCTTTTTTCCGAAAACGGTAGGAGATCGCCAGCACCCAAACCAGCTCCGCGACGACAATCAGGGAAAGGAATCCGGGTGAATCGGAAGAGAGTGAGTTCATAACTCTCATGGCGGCGGCAGTTTGGGTAGGATCGTCGTGGGTAAGGTAGCGGACCAAAACATTTGTGTCGAGGCCGATCATTTCGTCGCCAACTATCGGGATCGGGATGCACCCATCGCGATGGCAGCGTTCATCTCTTCAATCGATACCGGCTTCCTACCCTTGCGATGAAACAGGCCGTTCAACTCCTGCACTGACCGGGTCGCGGCGACAATTGCAAACTGCCCTTTTTCTATTTCTACAAACTCGATTCGGTCTCCGGCGTCTACCCCAAGCGCGGTTCGCACCTGCACTGGGATGGTAATTTGCCCCTTCGAAGTTAAAGTAGCGGCCGCCATGGCTTCCTTTCCTTTATCATAGTTCCTTACATTATAGTAAGGAATCGGGGGAAAGGCAAAACTGCCACGGCCTCACACATACTCCCGCTCGGCCCGCCGAATCTCTCGATAGCGTTCGAATACCTTCTTGTCGCTCTCCAGTCCCAGCGCCGAACGAATCGAGCTGCCCCTGAAAGTATGGAGCAGCATCTTCCAGCCGCGAAGAAGTACGAACCCGGGATCGTGCCACAAGGCTGCCGGGACGTGCTGAACCTTTATCCAGCGCTCGGCCTTCCAGCGCATGAATTCAATCTCCTCCGCCGGCAAGTGCTCAGTGCGGACCACGGCGGTAGTGCCATCATATTCTTCGAGGCGCTCATTCATGATCAAGCCCTGATCGCGGAACTCTTTTGTCATGGGCGTGCGCGGATAGGGCGTGGGATGCTGGATGTACGGCCAATCCACATACCGGCGAGCGAATTCAAGGTTGGCTTCGATGGATTCACGCGTGTCGCCCGGACTGCCAACGATCAATCCGCCAACCACATACATCTGGTTGCGGTGCAGGTAATCGATGGCTTTGAGCGTAGCGTTTCCCGTGTTGTGGCCGTTGGTGCGCTCGGTATTCTTCGCCGAGGCCTTCAGAAATACCAAATCTCCTTCCAGAATGTTTTCAATTCCGAGAAAAACGTAGCGGAATCCGGCGCGCCGCATAAGCGGAGCAAGAGTCTGGCCGTGATTCGCAATGGCTGAGGTCATCGCCTGCACGAAGTAGTCGATCTTGTTCAGGCCGGCGGCGATGATCGCCTCGCAAAGAGCCTCGAACCGCTTCACGTTCAGGGTGATATTGTCGTCGACCAGGAAAATAGTTCGTGCGCCGTGATCGCGTGCGTCGCGAATATCCTCCAGCACTCGATCGAAGGAGTAGGCGTGGAAGTTGCGGCCGCGCATCTCGATGATGGAGCAGAAGCTGCAATCGAAAGTGCAGCCGCGCGAAGTTTCGATAACATCTACCTGACGGCCGAGCAATGTGTATCCGCTCAGCACGCGCGCATCGCGGTTCGGCGGACGAATTTCTTTGTCTTCCAGACGGTGCGGCGCCCGCGCGGGATTGTGCGCCCAACCCTCGCCATTCCGGTAAGAGAGGCCGCCGATGCGATCGAAACCGGAACCAGCTTCAATCGCACGCAACAACTCTCGAAATGTGACTTCACCCTCACTGCGCACCAGATAGTCCACGCCCATATCCTCGTAAGCTTCAGGAGCGAGACTGGGATCGTATCCGCCGACGACGACTTTCACCCCGGGCCGAAGAGAGCGGACCAGATTGATGATCCGTCCAGCCGTGCGCCGCTGAAACGTCATGATCGAGAGTCCAACTATTTCGGGCTCAATTTCGCGAACAAGTCTGGCAACCGTCTTGCGAACCTGGCGATGAACCAGAATCAAGTCAGCCACGGCCACGCGGTGATGGGGATCAACGTTTCCCGCCAGGGATGTAAGCGCACCGTTAGGCATCCGAATCGCGACTGGGGGCATGTGCTCGAAGGAATCGGGCATGGAAAGCAGGAGGACGTTCATGAGGACCTGTCCTTACTGCGTCGTTCTGATCCGCAGGCCGCGGGCAAACCCCAGAAGGCGACGCGAGGTGGTTGCATTGTACCGTAGCCAGCATCTGGAATGCTTGGACTCAGCGCGCATCCACATCGAGGATTCAAGTTTGCTATTTGCGCTCTTCTGCCGTTTCCGGACTCGGCAACACTCCCACCACAATTCCCGATGCTTCTCCCGGGACGTGATAGACCCGTTCCGTAGCTTTAACGAAATCCGAAGGCGTGGCGTCGGGAATGTTGACAAAAGTCTGAGGATTGCGATCAGTCAGCGGAAACCACGAACTCTGAACCTGCACCATGATGCGGTGACCGCGGCGAAAAGTGTGGTTTACATCCTGCATGTGGAAGTCAATCTCTTCGACCTTGCCCGGGGTAAACGCCTCGGGCTTTTCGAAGCTGTGGCGAAATTTTCCGCGAAAAGGTTCGCCACGCACCAGTTGCTGATAGCCGCCCATAGTGAAGGATGGCGGAGGCACATCGGTACGGCGCTTCGATTTGTCTTCAGGCTTGGTTTCGTCGAACTTACTGTCGGGATAGTCGGTGGGATAGACGTCGATCAGTTTCACATCCCAATCGGAGTCTGTTCCTGTCGTCGACACGAAAAGTCTTGGAGAGATGGGACCGGCAATGGTTACATCCTCCTGCAGTACGGGCGTTTCGTAGGTCAGAACATCCGTTCTGGTAGTGGCAAAGCGCTGGTCGGAAAGCATGTATTCCTGCGGCACCTCGATCGCGGCATAGTCCACAAAGGGTACAGGCTTGGCGGGGTCACTCACATATTCATCGAAGGCCGAGGAATCGGTGGCCGGAGGATCAAACGAAAGCTCGCCGCCAGCATGAAAATACAGAGTCTTCGCCTCGGCTTCTTTCGGGGGCCACGCCGAATATTTCCTCCACACGTCGGTCCCGGTTTCAAATACGTAGGCTTTGGGAAGTTTCGCGTCGCCGTTGCCTTTCAAATGCTGCTCGAAAAATGGAAGCAAAATATTTTTGCGATAGTAGTCGCCAGTATCAGACGCGAACTCGACGCGTCCCAGGTGATTTCCGTCGTAACGGTACCATCCACCATGGACCCACGGGCCGACTACCAGAGCGTTAAAGATTCCTGAATTGTTCTTGTCGATAGCATGGAACGTGCTGAACGGACCTTGCAGGTCTTCGGCGTCGAACCATCCACCCACTGTAAGCACAGCGCAGTGAATGTTTTTCATGTGCGGCGCAAGGTTCCGGACCTTCCAGTAATCGTCGTAGGTGTCGTGGCGCATCTGGTCGTCGTAGAGAAAACTCTTGCCGTCGAGATACTTCGAAAGATTGCTGATCGGGCCAACATTCAAATAAAAGTCGTAGGCGTCTTTTGTGCCGAAATCGAAGGGCGCGGGGGTCTTCGGTGGCAGCTGCGGGTTTTCCTGTGGCTTGAAAAAAGCGTAGAAGCCGAAGTTGGCATCCAGCATGAATGCTCCGCCGTGATAAGCATCGTCTCCCATAAAAAGATCTGTCATAGGAGCTTGCGGCGATGCCGCTTTCAGCGCGGGATGTGAGTCGATAATGCTGGCGGAAGTGAAAAATCCTGGATAGGAAATGCCCCAGATGCCGGCATTGCCGTTGTTGTTCGGCACATTCTTCAGCAGCCAGTCGATGGTGTCATAGAGATCGCTGGAGTCATCCACGTCCTGTTTGGATTTCTTGTTGTCGATGTGCGGACGCATCTCCACGAAAGTCCCTTCCGACATGTAGCGGCCGCGCACATCCTGGAACACAAAGATGTATCCCGCATTGTCGAAGTCAGGCGAGGGTCCGAGCTGCTTGCGATACAGGTCCACGCCGTATGGGGCCACGCTGTAGGGCGTTCGATTGATCAGAAATGGATAGGAACGCGAACTATCTTTGGGCACATAAACGGACGTGAAGAGATGTACCCCGTCACGCATGGGAATCCTGTATTCGTACTTTGTATAGTGTTCCTTGACGTCGAACTCGGGCGCGTCTGGTTTGCTTTGCGCGGCGAGACTGGCAATGAGGACGAAAACAATCGAGAGGGCTAGAACGCACTTGCGACGCAGCATTATCGCTCCTTAACCGACGAAAGCCGAATAGCAAACTACAGGCGCGCGCAGCCCGGCGTCAAGCGTAATGGCGGTAGTGAGCGGTACAATAGGTGTTCCGGATTTAAGACTGATCGCTGAGGAAAGAATGTTCGAAGTTACAGTTGACGATACTTTTGCCGCGGGTCATTACCTGCGCAATTACAAGGGCAAGTGTGAAAATCCGCACGGGCATAATTACAAAATCCGGGTCACTCTGGCCGGAGCCGAACTCGACAAAGCCGGACTATTGGTCGATTTCAAAGACCTGCGCGAAGTGATGAAGCATGTGATCGAGCGCCTCGATCACCAGATGATCAACGACATTGAGCCCTTTACCGTGATCAATCCATCGGCGGAGAACCTGGCCAAATATTTTTACGACGAATCGAACGCGCGGTTGAAAAGCGTGACGAATGGCCGGGTCCGAGTGAAAGATGTAACCGTATTTGAAACCGACACCACTACCGCCAAGTATTCGGAATCGTAGCGCGGCTATTCGGCGGGCGTGCCCGCAATCGGGCCCGGGAGACGCTGGCGCTACCTGAGAATGCAGATAACCGAAATCTACAAATCGCTGCAAGGAGAATCGACCCATGCCGGTCTGCCCTGCGTATTCGTGCGGCTGACGGGATGCAACCTGCGCTGCTCCTGGTGCGACAGCGAATACACATTTCACGGCGGGCGCAAAATGCCCGCCGAACAAGTGATGGACGAAGTGAAGCGTCTCAGTCCAGACGGCGGATTAGTGGAGATCACAGGCGGTGAACCCATGCTGCAAGAGCGGGAACTACTGCCCCTCGTGGAGAAACTGCTGGAAGATGAATATCGAGTACTGCTTGAAACCAGCGGAGAGCGGCCACTGATGCGGGTTCCGGGGGAAGTCATCAAAATCGTGGACGTGAAATGTCCTCACTCGGGTGCGGCCGACACATTCCTTATCGACAATCTGGCTACACTGAATGCGATCGATGAAGTGAAGTTCGTGCTAAGTGACCGCGCTGATTACGAATTCGCCCGCGAGTTTGTCCGTCAGCACAATCTGGCCGAACGCGTAAATGCAGTGCTATTCTCGCCGGCGTTCCGCAAGGATGCCACCGGCGCGCGGGATAGCTCGCACTGTCTGCTCGATCCTCAGGAATTGGCCGAGTGGATGCTCGCCGACGAAGTTCCCGCTCGTCTCGGGCTTCAGCTGCACAAATTTATCTGGGATCCAGCGGTCAAGGGAGTGTGAAGAAATTGCTGATTGTTGATTGCTGATTGAGACTCTCACTGCTTGCGCTTTTGAATCAATAATCAGCAATCAACAAATCATTAATTTTCATTAACAAGAAATGTCCCACCCAACAAAACCCCGCGCAATCGTTCTCTTAAGCGGCGGAATGGACTCCTGCGTCTGCGCCGCGCTAGCCGGGCGCGACTATCAACCCGCCGCCTTGCACGTGAGTTACGGGCAGCGCACTGAACAACGCGAACGGCAATCGTTTCTGAAGATTTGTGACCGCCTTAACATCCGGGAGAGACTCCTCGTACGCAACGAAGCTCTACGCGCGATTGGGGGTTCGGCGCTGACCGACGAACAAATTGCTGTGCCAACCGCGCCCGTTGTGGATCATGAAATTCCGGTCACGTATGTGCCCTTTCGAAACGCGCATTTTTTATCTGTCGCGGTCAGTTGGGCCGAGGTATTGGGAGCGGAGAAGATTTATATCGGCGCCGTCGAACCCGACAGTTCGGGCTATCCCGATTGCCGGCCCGCGTACTATGAAGCCTTTAACCGGGTCATCCGGGCGGGAACGAAGGAAGGGACCATTGAAATCGTTACCCCGCTCATTGCCATGCGCAAAGCGGAAATTGTTCAGCTTGGCCTTGAACTGAATGCTCCCTTGGATTTAACTTGGTCATGCTATAGCCGGGAGGACGAAGCCTGTGGCCGGTGCGACAGCTGTGTTTTGCGCCTGCGGGCGTTTGCGGCAGCGGGAGTCGACGATCCGATTCCTTACGCGGAAAAAACAAGTGTTGAGTTGTGATTGTCATTGCTGATTGAAAACCAGGCTGATTAAAAACCAAGAGCGGCTCGCCTCGATTTTCAATTAACAATCGGAAGAAGCGATATTTAATAATCCAGTAGGCCGGGAGGCCACGATGAAGAGGCACTTTGCAGTATTCACTCTTGTTTTCTTAATGCTGGGACTATGCGCGACCCCGATGTTCGCGCAGGGGGCGTCAGGAACAGTTAAAGGCGTTTGCAAGGACACAGAAGGCAATCCAATTGTCGATGGAATCGTGGTTTACGCCAACCAGGACAATGGTCAGAAATATACGCTCAAGACCAACAAGAAGGGCGAGTATTTCTCGCTCGGTGTCGGGCCCGGCAGCTACAACGTGACCCTGTACAAGAATGCCGACGACCTAAAAGCGAACAAAGAAATGTTTCATCAAAACAAATTTCAGGTAACGCTCGATGAAAACACGCTCGACTTCGACATGAAAAAGCTGGCCGCGGAACAAGCCAAGGGGCAGGGCTTGACTCCTGAGCAGATCAAGGCTCAGCAGGAACAGCAAGAGAAGCAAAAGAAAGAAGTGAACACGGTAAAGTCGCTAAACGAAAAGCTGGCGGCGGCCAAAGTAGCCTCCGACTCTGGTGATTTCGACACCGCGATTGCTGACCTGAATTCGGCGAACGAAATTGACGCGACTCGCGATCTCATCTGGTTCAAGCTGGGTGACGCCTATCGCATGTCAGCCAATAAACAGACCGATTCCACGGAAAAGAAAAAGCGCCTCGATTCGGCCGTGGAAGCTTATCAAAAAGCGTTGCAATTGAAACAAGGCGTCACTAATGACAAAGATCCCAATGCCACCAAAACTCTCGCAGCCTATTACAACAACTTGGCCGAGGCGTACGCGAAAGACGGCAAGATCGAAGATGCGGCAAAAACTTACCAACAAGCTGCCCAGGCCGATCCCGCGGGCGCCGCGCAGTATTACTACAACATGGGAGCGGTTCTTACTAACGCCGGCAAAGGCGATGAGGCCATCGCAGCTTTCGATAAATGCATAGCGGCCGATCCCAACAAAGCGGATGCCTACTACCAGAAGGGCGTTAACCTTATCGGGAAAGCAACGTTGCAGGGCGACAAAACGATCGCCCCACCGGGCACCGCCGAGGCCTTCAACAAGTATCTGGAGCTACAGCCTTCAGGCCCATACGCGGATGTAGCCAAGCAGATGCTCGCCACTATCGGCGCCTCGGTTGAAGTCAACTACGGCAAGAAGAAAGCGCCAGCGAAGAAATCAAATTAGATCATTACCTGATCGGTTCACCTGGCCGGTTTCCTTGCCAAACTTGAAGGGCAGCTCAATAGCTGCCCTTTTTCTTTTCGTCGCCATCGGCATTACCAAGGGCTATGTACTTAGTGGCCTTACGCTTCCGCCGCGAGCAAGGTAGAGTAGGTACATCGAGTTGAGTGCGGTTCTCCGTTCTGTGGTGCGTGCAAATTCCCTAAAGTTCATTTTGAGGATGGAATGGCAGCGCCTGGCACTTCAGCAATTTCTGTTTCTCTGGAAGGCTATTCCGGTAGCGGCAAGGTGGCTACTCCGGATTTGCTTGCCGCCATGTTGCTTGCCGCCGAAAAAATCAGCGACCTGATTTTTTCTCCGGGCCGGCCGCCCCAAGTCCAGGTTTACGGCCAGCTCATTCCGGTGCAGGTGCCGGGACTTTCAAATCTCACTCCAGATGACACTCGGCACATCGCCGCCGATCTGATTGGCGACAATAAACAAGCAGTCGCAAGCTTGCGTGAACACGGAGCCTGCGACGTGTCTTTCGGATTGCCTGGCGTGGCGCGCTTTCGCGTAAATATCTTCATCCAACGGGGCAGTTGCGCGGTTGTAATGCGCGTGATCTCCACGCTCATCCCGGAGTTGGCTTCGCTTGGATTGCCGGCCCACCTGGCTGACGTTGCCAAACTGCGCGATGGCATTGTGCTGGTCGCCGGCCCAGCCGGCTCTGGCAAATCATCCACTCTTGCCGTGCTGCTCGATTGCATCAATCGGGAAAAGTATTACCACATCATCACCATCGAAGATCCCATCGAATTTCTGCACAACCACAAATGCTCCACTATTCATCAGCGCGAACTTCACAGTGATACTCCCAGCTTTGCGCATGCGTTGCGCTCCGCGCTGCGCCAGGCGCCAAAAGTTATTCTGGTGGGAGAAATGCGCGATCGCGAGACCATTGAGATCGTTCTCGAAGCAGCCGAGACGGGCCATCTCGTCCTTTCCAGCCTCAATACCATGGACGCGCCCAAGACGGTAGAGCGAATTGTTAGTTCGTTCTCGCCTGATGAACAGCCGAAGGTGCGCGAACGCTTTGCCAAAACTTTCCGCTACATCATCTGCCAGCGCCTACTGCCAAAAACCGATCGCAGCGGACGAGTTGCGGTCGCGGAAATTCTGAAAGCAAACGCGCGCACGCGGGAGTGCGTGGAGAAAGGCGAGCGCGACGGCAAAACCTTGCTTGATGCCATGAAATCCGGAGCTACCGAGGGCATGCAACACTTCGACGGCGAAATCGCGCAGTTGGTGCGCGATCGCGTCATCGATCTCGAAACCGGGCTCTCCTTCGCCAGCAATGCGACAGTACTGGGGCAGGAATTGGTCCGATAGCCGTTTTGAAAGGGCGCGGCTTCGGTCCCACAGTAAGACTGCCATTGCCAGCTGCGCAAGAATCCGCCACGCGTGAGCTGCTCGTTCCACTATTATCTCTGCATGGCCGCCCCGCCGACTCGATCTCTTGTTCTAAGCTTTGAAGAAGCACGCCGAGTTGTTGAGGACCATTCTTTGCGTGTGTCCCCCGGCACTCAGGAAGCGGTAGGTCTACTCCACGCGGCGGGAAGAATTCTTGCCGAGCCCGTTGTGGCCGATCGCGATATCCCTCCTTTTCCACGCTCCACGCGAGACGGTTATGCCTTGCGTTCGGCAGATCTGGGGCAGCTTCCGGCCAAGCTGACTGTCGTTGGAGAAATCAAAGCGGGCCCGCAGCCCGTGAGTGCCTCCCGCGCGCTAAATCGAGACGAAACATTTTCTATTATGACCGGCGCTCCCGTACCGCCGGGCGCCGACGCCGTAGTAATGGTTGAGTACACATCGCAGCAGGACGAACGCGTCACAATCACAAAGGAGATCGCTGCGGGAGAGAATATCGTCGCGCGAGGAGCCGAAGCCAAATCTGGCAGCCTTGTGCTCAATGCCGGGACGCGGCTCAACGAGGCCGCCATCGCACTTGCCGCCTCAGTTGGGAAGTCACGGCTGCAGGTGTTTGTTCGACCGCGCGTCGCGGTGCTTACGACGGGTGATGAAATCGTCGACGTCGACGATCCGGAGATTGGCCCCACGCAGATTAGAAACTCCAACAGCTATTCTCTAGCTGCGCAGATTCAGGAAGCAGGCGGTGAACCTGTGCTCCTGCCGATCGCCCCCGACGAGCCACACCGGTTGCGTCAACTGATGGAGCAAGGCTTGCAGGCAGATTTGCTTCTGATGACCGGCGGCGTCTTTATGGGCCGCTACGATCTGGTGGAGCAAGTGCTGGCTCACATGGACGCCGAGTTCTTTTTCACTGGAGCAAAAATTCAACCCGGCCGTCCCGTAGTCTTCGGCTACGTCCCATGTGGTGCGGGCGCCGGCGCCCGCGAAGGAGCTTCACCGCCTCCGCACAAATACTTCTTCGGCCTCCCTGGCAATCCGGTCTCAACCATGGTCACCTTTGAACTGTTTGCCCGCCCGATGCTCGAAGCGCTGGCCGGGATGTCGCCGCACCTGCTCGCATTCATGCATACTCGCTTGAAATCCGAAATCCGCGTCAAGTCCGGCTTGACGCGATTCCTTCCCGCTGTTCTTTCCGGCCAGTACGACAATTCGCAGGTGGAATTAGTTTCCTGGCAGGGATCAGGCGACATCGCAGCCCGTGCCCGTTCGAATTGCCTCCTCGTGATTCCGCCCGATCGTGAGCACATCCTCGCCGGCGAATGGGTAGCAGTCATGCTCCGGTAGAGACCGGGCTTGCTGCGTCTTGCAAGGACCTCAACTGCCTCCAGGCCGCCTCCCATGTAAGATAGAAGTTTCGCATGGCGAAGAAGCTCTCCCACTACGATGATTCCGGACACGCGCGTATGGTCGATGTTTCCGGGAAAGGCGCCAGCAGGCGCGAAGCAGAGGCGAGTGCGTTCGTCCTCATCAAGCCAGAAGTGTTGAAAGCTTTGCCGCAAAATCCCAAGGGAAATCCGCTCGAAGTCGCTCGCATCGCCGGAATCATGGCTGCCAAGCGCACATCCGAATTAATTCCCATGTGCCACCCTCTGCCGCTCGCGCTCGTTGATGTCAACATGTCGCTGTGCGAGAATGGCGTCGCCATCAGCAGCAAAGCGGTTACGACAGCCGAAACAGGTGTAGAAATGGAAGCGTTGGTCGCCGCTAGCATCGCCGCCTTGACGGTGTACGACATGACAAAAAGTCTCGATAAAGGGATTGAGATTCGGGAGATTGTGTTGCAACGGAAGAGTGGCGGCAAGAGCGGGGAATATAAGCGGGCAAAGCAGGAACTTATCGGGCCGGATCTCAACCGGTCAGACCGGGTCAACTCAGATGGCGAATGACGTCAAGCTGCTTCTCGTCGACGATAACCCGATGGTATTGGGGATGCTGGAGCACGCGCTCGCTTCCTTTGCGCGGGTGGTCTCGGCGGGCGATTCGGCGGATGCTTTGCTGAAAGCCGTGGACGATCCGCCGGATCTCGTCGTGTGCGATTACCGCATGCCGGGGATGGATGGAAAGCAGTTGGTGGAGAAGCTGAAGAGTCGTCCGGCGACGGCGAATTTTTCTGCGGTGTTGATGGCGAGCCGAGCGGACATTGATGAGCGTCTATCTCCGCAGGATGCGGCCGACGATTATCTGGCTAAACCATTTTTTCTGAAAGAAGCGACGCGGCGCATCAAGCGTACGGTGGACCGTATTGCTCTGGAAAAGATGGCGAAGACTGCGCCCTCCGATGGCGTGGTTCGCGGGAATCTTTCGCAGATGAATGTGATCGATCTGATGCAATCGCTGGAGATGGGGCGCAAGAGTTGCCAGCTCAAACTGAATAACGAAGGCGAGAAGTGCGAAGTCTTTTTTGTCGAGGGGCAGGTGAAGCACGCGACTTACGGATCTTTGCTGGGAGATCAGGCGGTCTTCAAGGTGCTGCGCTGGACCGGCGGTAACTTCGAGCTCAACTTCGAGGGCAAGACCGATCAGGAAACCACGCAGCTCAATACTCAAGGTTTGCTGATGGAAGGATTGCGGTTGCTGGATGAATCGCAGCGCGATGGCGGCGACGATGCGGCCAGCGGGAGCGGCGACAACAGCTCCAGCACAGCTGCCAGCGCTGACACCACCGCGAATGTCAGCGCGGGTGCGAGCAGCTCCGCCAGCGAGAGCAGCCGGCGTACCGAAGAGGAGGATGATGTTCTCCTCGACAACTGAGGCGAATTTGCCGGCAAATTTTTCGGCCGCTGTGATTACGGTCAGCGATTCCTGCGCCCGAGGCGAGCGCGTGGACGTTTCTGGGCCAACGGTTGCCGAGCTGTTGGGAAAATCCGGCTTTCCTGTGACAGCGAAACAAATTGTACAGGACGATTCGATGCAGATTCAGAATGCCCTGGTCCATCTGGCGCTGGAGGTGCGATTGATCGTAACCACGGGCGGGACGGGCATTGCCGAGCGCGACGTTACTCCTGAAGCAACAGAAGCGATTTGCGAACGTGTGATCGATGGCGTGGCGGAGCGCATGAGAAGTGAGGGCTATAAGAAGACTCCGTTCGCGGCATTGAGCCGCGGAGTTTGTGGCGTCCGGGGTAAGACCCTGATTTTGAATTTGCCGGGCAGTCCCAGCGGCGCGGTGGAATCGCTGCAAGCGGTGTTGGAACTGATTCCTCACGCGCTGAATTTGTTGGACGGTAGGACCGAACACTCATAGCATTTCTATCAAAAAACGAAATCGCTTGCGGTTTCCATCCCCACGAACAGTAAATTTCCTTTGAAAACTCTGGGACACATTCTGGCGCGGTATACAGCGTGGATTATGCATTTGCTGGGGCCGCTGGGAGTTTGGGGCGTGTTTGCGGTGGCGTTCGCGGATTCGGCGCTGCTGGGAATGCCGGTAGATGCGGTGGTGGCGCTTTATGTTTATCGGAACCACCA
>Ga0307476_10001140_pt1 | contig 16773 bp, 16 predicted proteins | sample atmos_gasesECM2C_2_FD_203314 | JGI IMG/M metagenome (GOLD analysis project Ga0307476, IMG submission 203314) | Hardwood forest soil microbial communities from Morgan-Monroe State Forest, Indiana, United States - atmos_gasesECM2C_05 | ecosystem: Environmental > Terrestrial > Soil > Temperate... | reverse complement strand
TGAACACCTATCATCCGGCCGGCCCCCTGCCGCGGCGGGCAGCTCAGCCGGACACGCCGTCGCAAGCGCAACTCACTCGGCCGAACAAACTCGCAGCCGAGGATTCCGGAATCTAAGTCAGAGGGTGGGGAGTCAGGCGGCCCAGGTTTCCCTGGGGATGGGCGTAGCTCAGACGGACCCGAGTATGCGGCCGCCGTGCGGACGCGCAGCGTAACCGCGGCGACCATAGGTGTCGGCGTTCGCCGGACGCCCGGTGAGCGTCTGCAGCAGCTCTGACACCCGCTTCATTTTCGCGGCGACCATCACTCCGTTGCGGTCGTTGAGATCACGACAACGGATGGCGAGCGCTGCGCACTCTTTGATTGGCTCCGTCAGTGTCTCTTTGGGGTCGCACCAGCGGCGTAGTCGCTCGAGGCCTTCACGGTCGCTCGAATGGGCGTGCAGGCTGCAAAGCGAGCGTCGCTGCTCTTCGATGCGCGCCAGCGCGCCCAGGCGCTCCTGGCGAGCCCGGGTCGTGCGTTGCAGGGCTTCGGGCTTCGCCGCGGCGATGAGGCCGTGCTCCTCCTCGAGCAGCCGGTGCAGCTCACCGAGGAGTACGATTTCCTCGCTCAGCAGCTCCGCCAGGTGCTGACGGCACAGCTCCGGATCCACGCTTTACTCCGCGGAGGGGCTGGCTGGGTTGGCGGTCGCGCCCGTGGGGGATTTGCTGTCGAGGACTGAGAGGGCTCGGTCCATCTGCATGAATTTCGTAGCGACATCCGTCGGATCGACCGTATAGCTCCCCTGCTCGATCGCGCTGCGCAGCGCCTCGACCCGTGCCGGATCCACAGCCGGTGAATCGCGCAATGTCTGCTCCAGCGCCGCGAGTTGGGTCGCGGTATCGGTGATATGTACCTCGCCCGACGTGGCAGCGGCGGGCGCCGCGGCAACCCCGTTGCCGGCCTCGCGCGTGGGTGCGACCGTCCCGGAAGACCGGCCGGCCGCCACGCTGGTCGTCAAGTCGTTGATCTTATTCGGCACGGAGACTCTCCTGGAGCTTCTGACTCACTATAACGGCAGTCACGGACAAACCTTTAGGGCGTGACCTCGATCACGCCATCGGAGTCGACGACCCCCTGTACGACCTTGAGAGAAGCCAGATTCTGTACACGCACGTGCGCGCCCTCGCGGCCGTCCTCGAGCGCACGGCCCGTGGCCCGCACGCTGATCCCGGGTGAGGCGGCGACCAGGGTGACCTGCTGACCCGAGCGCACCAGGTAGTCCGCCTGCAGAACATCGCCCGTCAGCACAGTGCCCGCGGGCAGCGAGCGCAGCAGCGTGAAGCGCGGCAGCGCGTTGAGATCTGTGACAAATCCGACTGCCAGACCGGGCACCCGGCGGGTTTCGACACTCACCTCCGCGCCGCTCAGCCGTGCTCCTCTCAGTGCGCTTTGCCGCAGCACCAGCACGCCGACGTCCGATTCGACCGCGATGGGCACGAACACGGCCCAAGGCACGTTAGGCGCGCTGCAGCTCACTCTCACGAGCATGCGAGCACTGGGCTCCGAGCCTCCTGTCAAGGATGCCGCGAGTGGCGCGGGACAACGTGCGAGGTGCAAGCGGGTATCCGGCCCCGTCGCGTGAACGTAGACCCGGTACGCGACACTCTGCAGTTGCCGGCTGAGCAGTGCCTCGGCCGCCGCACGCACCCGTGAAGCGGGCTCAATGGTGGATGCCGCTGTGGTGGGCGCCGCCGCGGTGGCGGCCGCTGACGTGGCGCTCGAGGCCGGCTCTGCGGTTGAGATTGCTCCGGCGGTCGTGGCCGGCTCGGTAGGGGGGGCGACCTCGAGGGCCGACACCTGCCCGGGATTCGCTTCGGCCACGCCGGACGCGAGGCATACGAGCCACGCCATATAAACGGCGCGTGCGCCAGCTCGTCCGGGGAACGCGTGACGGAAAATCGACGGTACAGACTGATTCATGCGTTGAGACTTGCAAACGGCGCGCCAAGGGGCATCAGAGAGGTCGCGGGCGGCAAAGGCTTGCCGCGTGAGCGTGACCGGCTTCACCCGATTTGCCCGAAAAACAGCCAAAGCGGGCCGTTCGCCCATCGGCGATGCCACTGGCACAGGTCTTGCTCCGTCCCCCGGCAGGATCGACTCAAGTCAGAAGTCCGTCATGCCGATAAGTTTGGATTCCTATCTCGGCGTTCACCAGGATGCGCTAAAGGTCTACGGCCAGCGCACCGCGGTGCTGGCGAATAACATCGCCAACGCCGACACGCCGAACTACAAGGCGCGCGATATCGACTTTCGCGCCCTGCTCGGGGGAATGAACGCTTCGGGCTCGCCCACGCTGGCACTCACCACCACGAGCAGCGCCCACGTTGGCAGCACTTCCGCATCGTCGGCAGCCTCTGGATCGTCGGCGGCTTCCGGCGCGTCCGGGACTTCTGCGGATTCCGGCAGCGCTCTGAAATACCGGGTGCCGCTTGCACCCTCCCTCGATGGCAACACGGTCGACGTACAGCTCGAGCAGGCGGCCTTCGCCGACAACAGTGTTCGCTTCCAGGCCGCCCTTGCCTTCCTCTCTGACAAGTTCAAGGGCCTGATGACGGCCATCACCGGCCAATAAGCCCGGCGAGCGCACTACCCATGCCATCCTTCAAAGTGTTCGATATCGCTGGCGCGGGACTCTCCGCACAGTCCGTGCGCCTCAACACGGTGGCGAGCAACCTTGCCAACGCCGACAGCGTCAGCGGCAATCCCGCGACCGTCTATCGCGCGCGTCATCCGGTCTTCCAGGCGGTGCGAGCGGCGGTTCAAAGCTCGCTCGGCCAAAACCCAAGCCAGCCGACCGCAACTGTACGCGTCGCCGGCATTGTCGAGAGCAACGCTCCGCCCACCGTGCGCAACGATCCCGGCAACCCGCTGGCCGATGCGCAGGGCAACGTCTACGCCCCGAACGTCAACGTGATCGAGGAAATGACCGACATGATCTCCGCTTCGCGTGCCTATCAGAACGACGTCGAGGTCATGAACACGGCCAAAGAGCTGATGCTAGCGACGTTGAAGCTCGGTCAATAGTTGAGTTGAAAGGACCACGATGTCAGCCACCACTCTCCCCGTCGGCAGCTCGCTCGCCAGCGTGCTCGGCACGAGTAACAGCTCGGGCACCAACGGCAGCTCCGGCTCCACCGGCTCGACGAACGGCAGCTCTTCCAGCAGCAACGCGGCCAACAGCATTCCTGCCAACATGCAGATCAGCGAGGCCGGGTTCCTGCAGCTGATCAGCACACAGTTGCAGAATCAGGATCCGCTCGATCCCACGGACCCGACGCAGTTCCTGTCGCAGATCGAGGGGTTGAGCGAGGTCTCGAGCCTGCAGAACCTGCAGACCTCGATCAGCGGACTCGCCTCGGGACTTCAGGCCTCGCAGATGCTGAGTGGCACCTCGCTCCTCGGTCACTCGGTGCTGGCACCCGGCAGTACGGCGCAACTCACCAGCGGCGGCTCGGTCCAGGGCGCAGTGAGTGCTCCATCCGGCGCGAGTGGCCTGACGGTTGCGGTGACCGATCCCTCCGGCGCGCTGGTGAATGCGTTCAACGTCACCCCGGCGTCCTCCGGCTATACGTCCTTCACCTGGAACGGCACCACCAGCAGCGGCGCCGCGGCGCCCGCGGGTAACTACACCATCAGCGTCACGGCGCAGGTCAGCAACGCCACCCAATCGGTGAGCCCGCTGGTCTATAGCACCGTGAACAGCGTGACCATGGATCCGTCGACGCAGGCGCTCGACCTCAACACCACCAACGGCACCGTGCCGCTGAGCTCGGTCGTCAGCATCGACTAACTCACCCCTATCGCTCTTCTCCCCGGAGATCTCCTCAATGTCGTTCAACATCGCTCTCACCGGACTCAATGCCGCCAACGAGGACCTGTCGGTCACCTCCAACAACCTCGCCAATGCGGCCACCGTGGGCTTCAAAGGCTCGCGCACCGAATTCGCCGACCTCTTCTCCGGCGGCCAGTCGACGACCGCCGTCGGCAACGGCGTCGCCGTATCGGAGGTTGCGCAGCAGTTCATCCAAGGCAACATCGAGACGACCGGCAACAATCTCGATCTCGCCGTCAGCGGCAACGGCTTCTTCGTCCTCAGCAACAACGGCGCGCTCAACTACACGCGCGACGGCGAGTTCCAGCTGAACGCCGCGGGCGACATCGTCAACGCCCAGGGCCAGGCGCTGCAGGCCTATCCGCCGCTCGCCGCGGGCGGATTCAACACCGGCGGACTCTCCGACATCTCGCTGACTACCAACGAGAGTCAGCCGCAGGCAACCAGCACGGCGCAGGTCACCGCCAACTTGCCGGCGGATGCGACTGCGCCGGCCGATGCGGTGTTCTCGCCGACCGATCCGAACAGCTACACCAACACCACCTCGCTCACGGTGTACGACTCGCTCGGCGCCGCTCACACGGCCAGCCTGTACTTCATCAAGGGCGCCGCGGCCAATGCCTGGAGCGTGCAGCTCTATGTCGACGGCACGGCGGTCGGTACTCCGCAGGCGCTCGATTATTCCGCGACCGGCGCACTCACCACGCCGGCGGGCGGCCAGATCACCTTCCCGGGCTACACGCCGGCGACCGGTGCGCAGGCGATGAATATGACCTTCAACTTCGCCGATACCACGCAGTACGGCGGTAACTTCGCCGTGACCGCCGTGCAGCAGAACGGCTTCACCACCGGTCAGCTGACCGGAATCAACATCGACCAGACCGGCGTGGTGCAGGCGCAGTTCACCAACGGGCGCTCGGTCGACCTCGGGCAGATCGCGCTCGCCAACTTCGCCAACCCTCAGGGCCTGCAGCAGCTCGGCAATGCGACCTGGGCGCCGAGCAACGCCTCCGGTGCGGCCGTCAACGGCGTCGCCGGTAACTCCGGCTTTGGCCAGATCGATTCCGGCTCGCTCGAGGAGTCGAACGTCGACACCACGTCATCACTCGTCGAGATGATCACCGCGCAGCGGGACTTCCAGGCCAACGCGCAGATGATCCAGACCGAAGATCAGGTCACCCAGTCGATCATCAACATCCGCGGCGGCTGATCGTCGCCGCTCACCTCATAAGCTCAAGCGCGCTGATCCATGGACAAGCTGCTGTACGTCGCAATGTCGGGGGCGAAGGAGAGCCTCGCCGCCGAGGAGGCCAACAACTACAACCTGGCCAACGCGAGCACCACGGGCTTCAAGGCATCGATGACGATGTTCCAGACCCGTGGGGTGAGCGGACCCGGCTATGCCTCGCGCGCGTACGCGACCGCCTCTACCGCGGGCTGGAACGACACCGTCGGCGAACAGACCACCACCGGCAACCCGCTCGATGTGGCGGTGCAGGGGTCGGGCTTCTTCGCCGTCCAGGACCAGGTCGGCAACGAGGCCTATACCCGCGCCGGCGACCTGCACGTTGATGCGAGCGGGTCGCTGATCACCGCCGGCGGCCGTCCGGTCATGAGCGACAGCGGGCCGATCACCGTACCGCCGGCAAGCTCCGTGAGCATCGCCGCCGACGGCACCGTATCGGTAGTGCCGCTCGGTCAGACGCCCAACACGGTGGCCGCGGTGGGTCGCATCAAGCTCATCAACCCGCCGGGCGGCACGCTGCAGCGGGGCACGGACGGCCTCTACCGTGCGAGCGACGGTACCCCCGTCGAAGCCGACGCCAACATCACGCTTGCCTCGGGCGTTCTCGAGTCGAGCAACGTCAATATCGCCAGCTGTCTCGTCAACATGATCGAGCTGTCACGGCGCTTCGAGCTGCAGGTCAGATCGCTGCACACCGCTGACGAGGACGGTCAGTCCTCGACCAAGTTGCTGCAGTCGAGTTGACCGACGGCTCCTTAAAAGAATCCTGAGAGAGGTATACCGCAATGGAACCCGCACTTTGGGCCGCCAAGACCGGGCTTGACGCCCAGCAGACACAGATGACGGTGACCGCCAACAACCTCGCCAACGTCAATACCACCGGCTTCAAGAAGAGCCGCGCGGTATTCGACGACCTGCTGTACCAGAACGTCTCGCAGGTCGGCGCCAACACCTCGCAAAACACGCAGGCACCCACCGGGCTCAATGTCGGTACCGGAGTACGCATCGTGGCAACCGAGAAGAATTTCACGCAGGGCAGCATCAACAACACCGGCAACCAGCTCGATCTCGCGATCCAGGGCCGCGGCTTCTTCCAGGTGCTGCAGCCGAACGGCCAGCTGGCCTACACCCGCGATGGCAGCTTCCAGGTGAACGCCCAGGGACAGCTCGTCACCAGCGCCGGTTACCAGGTGCAGCCGGCGATCACCGTTCCGAGCGGCGCGCAGAGCGTCACCGTCGGCAGCGACGGCACAATCAGCGTGCAGCTCGCCGGACAGACGGCGCCGCAGACCATCGGCACGATGCAGCTCGCCGACTTCATCAACCCGGCAGGACTGCAGGACATCGGCGGCAATCTCTCGGTCGAATCTGCCTCGAGCGGCACGCCGGTGACCGCCAACGCCGGCCTGAACGGCATGGGAACGCTGCTGCAGGGCTCGATCGAGAGCTCGAACGTCGACGTGGTAGAGGAGCTGGTCAACATGATCGAGACGCAGCAGGCGTACGAGATGAACTCGCGCGCGGTCGAGACCACCGACCAGATGCTGACCTACGCCACGCAGAACATGTGAGCGGCGTGCGTACTGTCATCGCTTTGCTCGCACTCGGCGTGGCGCTCGGCGGCGCCAGCGGCTGCCATACCACTCCGCACAAGGAGTCCAAACCGGACGAGGGCCTCGCGTGGACACAGCAACCGTTGCCCCCACCGACCGAGGGTGCCATCTATCAGACCGGGCGCGAGGTGGTGTACGCGGAGAACCCCATCGCGCACCACGTCGGCGACATCGTAACGATCGTGCTGAACGAGGCGACCGCAGCGCAGAAGAGCGCCACCACTACCACCAGCAAGCAGACGACCGCGGCGCTGCCGGGCTCGACGCTGATCGGCAAGGCCGTGACGCTGCACGGTGCCGCGATCCTCAACAATAACGTCAACGACGCCACCAAGTTCGACGGCGAGGGTGCGAGCGCGGAGAGCAATAGTCTCACCGGCTACCTGACCGCCACGGTTCTCAAGGTGCTGCCGAACGGCAACCTCTTCATCGCCGGCGAGAAACAGATCGGCCTCAACCAGGGCAAGGAGTACATCCGCGTGACCGGCGTGATCCGCCCGATCGATCTCGCCTCCGACGATTCGATTCCGTCGTACCGCGTCGCGAGTGCGCAGATCACTTATGCAGGCAAGGGCGCGCTCGCCGATGCCAACGCGCAGAGCTGGCTGTCGCGCTTCTTCAACTCGCCATGGGCGCCCTTCTGAGGATGAGAATCTCAATGCAATCATTTCGGCCGGCCGCGTCCCTCCTGCGCCCGACGGCTCTCGGTCTCGCGTTCGCGGTCATGCTGCTTGTCTGCGTGAGCACCGCTCATGCCGAGCGCATCAAGGACATCGCGAGCGTGGCCGGCGTGCGCACCAACCAGCTCGTGGGCTACGGACTGGTGGTGGGGCTCGATGGCACCGGCGACCAGACCACGCAGGCACCCTTCACCATCCAGAGCATCGAGAACATGCTGCAGCGCTTCGGCGTGACGGTGCCGGCCAACACCAACCCGCAGCTCAAGAACGTCGCCGCGGTCACAGTTACTGCCGAGCTGCCGCCGTTCGCCAAACCCGGCCAGGCGTTGGATGTCACCGTGGGCAGCATCGGCAACGCCTCGAGCCTGCGCGGCGGCGACCTGATCATGGCTCCGCTGCGCGGCGCCGACGGACAGATCTATGCGATGGCGCAGGGCAGCGTCGTGGTGAGCGGATTCGGGGTCTCCGGCAAGGACGGCTCGCGCATGTCGCTCAACGTACCAAGCAGCGGCCGCATACCCGGCGGTGCCACGGTGGAGCGCGAGGTGCCGGTGCACTTCTCCGCCGACCCGCACCTGGTGCTGAATCTCAACACTCCGGACTTCACCACCGCGGCGCGCGTCGCCGCGGCGATCAACCGCACCATCGGCGCGGGCAGCGCCGAGGCGCTCGACGGCGTCTCGATCCGCGTCGCTGCGCCAGTGAACGCCGACGCGCGAATCTCCTATCTGGCGACGCTCGAGGCAGTCGAGGTTGAGCCGGGAGACGCCCCGGCGCGCGTCATCATCAACTCGCGCACCGGTACCGTGGTGATCAGCTCGCACGTGCGCGTCACCGCCGCGGCGGTCGCGCATGGCTCACTCTCAGTGACGATCACCGAGCACAACGACGTCAGCCAGCCGGCGCCCTTCTCTCAGGGCCAGACCGTCGTGACCCCACGCACCAGCATCGACGTGCAGCAGACCGATGCGCGCATGTTCGTATTCCAGGCCGGCGTCAATCTCGATGAGATCGTGCGCGCGGTGAACCAGGTGGGCGCCGCACCGGGCGATCTGGTGGCGATTCTCGAAGCGCTGAAGGAAGCCGGCTCGCTGCGCGCAGAGCTGATCGTCATCTGAGACCGCCGCACATGACATCTGCAGGCAGCGCCGCACCATCATGACCACCAAGGTCGCCTCAACCTCGAGCGAGGTCTACGGCGACTTCGCCGGCCTCGAGAAGCTCAAAAGCGGCGTCAGGGGCAACGACGCGACGGCGATCCGCCAGGTTGCGAGACAGTTCGAGAGTTTGTTTGCACGCATGATGATCAAGAGCATGCGCGATGCGATCGGCAAGGATCCGATTTTCGGCAGCGATCAGCAGCAGATGTACCAGGGAATGTTCGACAACCAGCTCTCGCTCGAGCTCACCAAGGGTCGCGGCCTCGGCTTGAGCGACATGCTCATGCGCCAGCTGCAGCACGCGGGCGCCGCGGGCGCCAGTGGAACCGGCAGCAACGGCTCCGGTGCAGGCAGTGCGAGCGCGCCCTCCGCGCGTGCCACCTCTTCTGCCCTGCCCAGCCCTCTCAGCTCCGCTGCCCCGGTGCCGACCGCCTCAGCGGCCGATCAGGCGAGCTTCGTCCGCGACGTCTGGCCGCACGCTGAACAGGCCGGCGCCCAGCTCGGCGTGAATCCGGTGAGCCTCGTCGCCCAGGCGGCACTCGAGACCAACTGGGGGCGAAGCATGCCGCGCAGCGCCGCCGGCACTTCGAATAATCTCTTTGGAATCAAGGCCGGAAGCAGCTGGAGCGGATCGGCCGTCAGCGCACGCACCCAGGAATTCACCGCCGGTGGCGCCGCCGCCGCGGCCACGACCGCCCGCTTCCGCTCCTACGCGAGCGCGGGTGACAGCTTCCAGGATTATGTCGCGTTGCTGCGCAGCAGTCCGCGTTTCAGCGGTGCCCTCAATCAGGGAGACGACGTTGCCGGATTCGCCAGCGCGCTGCAGCGAGGGGGCTATGCGACCGATCCCCAGTACGCCCACAAGGTCACCGCGGTTGCCCAGCAGGTCATCGGCTCGCTCCAGGCTGGCTCCGCCCAGGGCGACACGCCGCGTGATGCAGTCCTCAAGTTCGCGAGTGCCGTGCCGATAACGGGCACGACAGGCACGCTCTAGGGCGATATCCATGGGTGACATACTTTCTACGAGCGTATCGGGTCTCCTGGCTTTCGAGCAGGCGCTCGACGTCACCAGCAATAACATCTCCAACGCGGCAACGACCGGCTACAGCACCGAGAGCATCGAACTGACGCCGCAGACGGGCTCGGGGACGATCGACAACTACGTCGGTGGCGGAGTCGCGGTCGAAGGCGTGACGCGCGCCTACAACGAGTTGCTGGCACAGCAGGTGCGCAGCTCGCAGGCGAGCTACTCGAGCACCAACACGCTCGCCAGCCAGGCGGCGCAGATCGACAACATGCTGAGTGCCTCGAGCACCGGCCTGACGAGCACGCTGCAGAGCTTCGTCAACGCGCTGCAAACCCTATCGAGCTCACCCTCCTCCACCGCCTCGCGCCAGGCGCTGTTGAGCGAGGCCCAGGCACTCACTCAACAGCTCACGGGCTACCAGGGGCAGATCTCCCAGTACAGCGCGAGTCTCGAGCAGCAGATCGGCACCGACGTCACCCAGATCAATTCGCTCGCGAGCGGCATCGCGAGCCTCAACCAGCAGATCTCCAATGCGCAGGCCGGTGGGCAGCAGCCGAACCAGCTCATGGACCAGCGCGACAACCTCATCGATCAGCTCAGCCAGTACGTGACCGTCAACACCGCCACCGAGACCGACGGCGCCATGGACGTCTACATCGGTACCGGGCAGGCGCTGGTGAGCGGCAGCGTGGCGCAGAAGCTCTCGACGATCCCTAGCCAGTACAACGCCACCGAGCTCGACGTCGGCCTGTCGACGGCCGGCGGCACCGCCGACATCACTCCCGAGATCAGCGGCGGCGACCTCGGCGGACTGCTCACCGCCCGCAGCCAGGTGATCGATCCGACACAGAACGCGCTTGGCCTGATCAGTGTCGGGATCGCCACGATCATGAATCAGCAGCAGGCCTCGGGCGTGGACCTCACCGGGGCGCAGGGCGCTGCGATGTTCGCGGTCGGTGGCGTGCAGACCCTGCCGAGCAGCAGCAACACGGGCAGCGCCTCGCTCACCGTGACGCGCAGCAATCTGAGCGCGCTCACCAGCGACGATTACGTCCTCGGGTACCAGGGCGGCGCCTGGCAGCTTCACGACCAGACCACCGGCCGGTCGGTTGCGTTGAGTGGCGCCGGCACCGTGGCAAGTCCCTTCCAGGCGGCGGGCCTGTCGATCGTGGTGAGCGGTGCCCCCGCCAACGGTGACAGCTTCCTCGTTCAGCCGACGGCGACCGCCACAGCGGGCCTGTCCGTCCAGCTCACGAGCCCCTCGCAGATTGCCGCGGCATCTCTCGCGCAGACGGGCACCGGCTCGGCCAATACCGGCAGCGGCACGATCTCGGCGGCGACTATCACCAGCCCCGCCAACTGGGTAGCGAGTAACTACACCATCTCTTTCAGCAGCCCGACTCAGTACCAGGTAACCAACAGCGGCGGCACCGTGGTCGCTGCGGGCGCCTACACCGCCGGGCAGGCGATTTCCTTTGCGGGCGCGCAGGTGACCCTCAACGGCGCCCCCGCCACCGGCGATACCTTCACCGTCACGCCGAGCACCTCTGCCGACAGTGGCGACAACAGCAACCTGCTCGCCATGATCTCCGCTCTCGGTGCCTCGACGCTCGCGGGCGGCACGACCTCCGTGAGCGGCGCGGCCAACGATCTGGTGGCGCAGGTCGGCACGCTGACCCAGCAGGCCCAGTCGAGTGCCTCCGCGCAGCAGTCGGTCAACCAGGAAGCGACCACTGACCGCAGCAACCTCTCCGGAGTCAACCTCGACGCCGAGGCGGCCAAGATGCTGCAGTACCAGCAGGATTACCAGGCCATGGCGCAGGTGATCCAGGCCTCAGGCCAGATGTTCACCTCCCTCATTACCGCAATCACGTACGGGTAAGTCATGCCCATCTCAACGGTGACCTTCGAGACCAATGCGCTCGCACAGATGGAGTCGCTCGAGACCGCACTCAATCAGACGCAGAGCGAGCTCTCGACCGGCCTGTCGCTGCAGAATGCGGCCGACAACCCGGCCGCGATGGCGCAGGTCAACCAGCTCAACGAGCAGCTCTCGGCTTCACAGCAGTACGTGAGCAACGGCAACGCCGGCACCGCCAATCTCGACCTCGAGCAGAGCGCCCTTACTTCCGCGACGAATGCGCTGCAAAGCGCGCGCGATCTCGCGGTCGAGGGTAATAACGCCTCGCTCAGCCTCACCGACCGCCAGGATCTCGCCACGCAGCTCAAGCAACTGCAGCAGGCGCTCCTCTCGGCCGCGAATAGCACCGACACCGCGGGCAATTACATCTTCGGCGGCACGGCGAGTGGTGCTCAGCCGTTCGTGCAGAACGGCAGCTCGATCAGCTACGTCGGCAGCGATCAGGTCAACCAGCTGCAGATCGGCCCCGACCAGAGCATCTCCGCCGGAGACTCGGGCAGCTCGGTGTTCATGAATCTCGCGGCCGGCAACGGCACCTTCACGACCGCTGCCGCCGCCGCCAACGCCGGCAGTGCCTCGATCGACACGGGCAGTGTGAGCAATCCCACCGCCTGGGTACCTGACACCTACACCATCTCGTTCACCAGCCCGACCCAGTACCAGCTGACCAATGGCGCGGGCACCGTGGTCACTTCCGGCACCTACACCAGCGGCAACGCCATTGCCTTCAACGGCGCCGAGGTCACCATCACCGGCACCCCTGCGACCGGCGATCAGTTCACCGTGTCGCCCGCCGGTAAATCGAGCGTCTTCAACACGATCTCGAGTCTCATCACCACGCTCAACTCGGGCGACCTGAGCTCGGCGCAGATCACCACGCAGGTCAACAGCGCGATAACCCAGATCGATACCGCGATCAACAGTCTCAACAACGTGCAGGCCTCGGTCGGCGGGCGCTTGAACGCAATCACCGCCGCCGGAACCAACGCGAAAACGACGCAGACGGACCTGCAGACCTCAGTGTCACAGCTCTCCAACGTCGACTACACCGCGGCGGTCACGCAGCTCAGCACGCAGGAGCTCGCGTTGCAGGCGGCTCAGGAGTCCTACGCTTCGATCGCCCGGCTCTCGCTCTTCAACTACGTCAGCTGACGAAGCGCATGTCGAAGCGAGCCGGCAGCAGCGTCCAGCACTCGACGCCGGCCGCCGCCACGGACCCCCGGGCGCAAGCGGCGCGTCTCTATGGCGAGGGTCGCTATGCAGAGGCGCTGCAGGCGGCGAGTGCCGCGTTACGTCACAGCCCGCAGGATGCGGAGCTCTGGAACCTGAGTGGTGTAGCCGCCCTCGAACTCGGCCTCATACAGGATGCCGAGACGTTCTGGCGGGCGGCCATCGCCCGCAATCCCTCCCACGCCGACGCACACTACAACCTCGGACTGCTGCACTATCGGCGCCGCGCGCTCGATGAGGCAGCGCGCGCTTTTGCCCGTGCCATCACGCTGCGTCCCATGCACGCCGCAGCGCTCAACAACCTCGGTGCGGTGCTGCAGGACCTTGGCCGCACCGGCGAGGCCGTGACGCTGCTCGAGCATTCAGTGGCGATCGATGCCACCAATGCAGCGGCCTTCAACAACCTTGGCCAGGCACTGAGCACGCTCGGGCGCTTCGAGGAGGCGCGCACGGCATTCGATCGGGCGATCGCGCTCAAGAGCGATTTTGCCGAAGCCCTCACCAGCCGCGGCCGTATCAGCATGGAAGCCGGCGAGCCCGCGGAGGCGATGAGGTTCTTCGACGCGGCGATAGCTGCGAATCCTGAGCGGGCCGAGGCTTATTACGAGAGAAGCCAGCTCGCACCGGCCGCGCGTGGTGCGCCGTGGATCGATCGCCTGCAGAGACTTTATGAGAGGCGCGCCACGCTCGAAGCCGCGGGCGCCAGCACCGTGAGTTTCGCAATGGGCAAGGTGCGCGAGGATCTCGGCGAGTACGAAGTCGCATTCGAGGCCTATACGCAAGGCAACCGCCTGCGCTATGCACAACGGCCCTTCGACGAAGCAGAGGACGAGCAGCGACTCGCAGCGCTTCTCGGCTCATTCAGCTCGGAGCTGTATGCGGGCGAGGAAGCCGCCGCTGCCGACACCGGCCACGCCGTCGCTGCGGCTCCCGGCGCAGCCGGGCAGCGCGTCCCGATACTCGTCGTCGGTATGCCGCGCTCCGGAACGACCCTCATCGAGCAGACACTCTCCAGTCACCCGGACGTTTTCGGTGCGGGCGAGCTCACGACGCTGCGCATGCTCGCCTCGACGCTCCCGCCGGCTGCCCCGCCAACGAGCGAGCGGTCTGCCTGGCGTAACCAGCTGCGGGCTCTCGGCCGGGAATATGTCGCGCGCTCCTGGAAGAACGGCGTCCGTGAGCAGTACCTGGTCGACAAGATGCCGGGCAACTACTGGCACCTCGGCCTCGTGCCCCTGATGGTTCCGGCGGCGAAGATCATCCACGTGCGGCGCGATCCGCTCGACACCTGCCTGTCGTGCTACTCGACCGCCTTTAGCGAAGGGCATGAGTACGCCTTCGATCTCGGCGTCCTCGGGCGGCGCTACTTCCGTTACCACCGGCTGATGGCGCATTGGCGGTCCGTGCTTCCGGCGGGGCGCCTCCTCGAAGTGCGCTATGAGGACGTCGTCGCCGATCTCGAGCGTGAGACCAGGCGCATGCTCGCTCACATCGGGCTGCCCTGGCACGAGGCCTGCCTCAACTTCCACGAGCACCGCCGGGCAGTGCCTACCGCAAGTGTGATGCAAGTCCGCCAGCGCCTGTACTCGAGCTCGATCGGGCGCTGGCAGCGCTTCGCCGCGCAGCTCGAGCCGCTGCGCACGCTTCTGGCCCCCATCCTCGATGACCCCGCGGCGACGCCCCCGGCCGCGACGGCAGCCCCCGTGACAGGCCCATGACGGCGCCCACCACAGTCCCTGTGACAGCCCCCGCCCCAGCCTCTGTGAGGGCCTCTGCCCCCGGCCGCCGCGTGACGGCCGTCACAACCGGGCCGGGCTCACCGTGACCCATCCGGCAATTTCCCTCTCGCCGTCCTGCGCCGCTAAAGTTCGCCAGGCCCGCACCGATACAGGCAGTGACAGCGGCGAAATCAGTGCCGCAATTCGGTCGCGGCGCGGACTGGGGTCCGGCGCCTGAAACGCAACATCGGGAGTTACAGGCAATGTCACTAGTCCTCAATACGAATATCTCCTCGCTGGTCGCGCAGGACGCGCTGACCTCGTCGAGCAGCCAGCTGTCGACCGCATTGCAGCAGCTCTCGACGGGTCTGCGCATCAACACGGCGGCCGACGATGCCGCGGGTTACGCCATCGTGCAGGGCATGACCTCGCAGATCAACGGCATGACCCAGGCGGAGCAGAACGCGAACGACGGCGTGTCGCTGGTGCAGACCGCTTCGGGCGCACTGTCCGAAATCACCAACGACCTGCAGTCCATGCGCAGCCTCGCGGTTGAGTCGCTCAACGCCACCAACAGCGGCACGGATCGAGCGGACCTCGACACGCAGTTCCAGCAGTTGCTGCAGGACATCGACAGCGTCGCCGCAAACACGCAGTTCAACGGCGTGACGCTGCTCGACGGCTCCTTCCAGGGCGCGACTTTCCAGATCGGCGCCAACGAGGGCCAGAGCATTCAGGTCAACTCCATCGCCAACATGCACACGACCGCGCTCGGTGGCTACAACGTCACCGGCACGTACACGACGGCGGCGCTGGCCTCCGGCGCGCTCACCCTCACGGTCGGCTCGGAGACTTACAACATCGGTGCCTCGTCCGCAGGCGCGGAAGCCGGCCAGACCGCCGACAGCGCCTACTCGGTCGCTGCCGCGATCAATGCCGCCAACACCGGCGTACAGGCGACCGCGAACCCGACCACCTGGGCGATGACCGCTGCACCCCCCGGCACGGCTGGCAACAACACCATGGCGGGCAACTTCACCATCAACGGCATTCAGGTCAACATCGTCGCCGGCCAGCTCGGCAACAGCGCCGCCACCGACGCCGGAAACGTCGCGGCCGATATCAACGACGTCAGCACCTCGACCGGCGTGACGGCCACCGTCAACGCGGCCCACCAGATCGTGCTGACGGCTCAGGACGGGCGTGACATCGCTCTGAGCGCCGTCACCGCGACCGCTGGCGGCCTCACCGCCGCAGCCGCAGGCCTCACCAACGTGGGCGCAGGCCTCGGCGCCGGCGCGCTCGGTGGTGCCAGCGAGACCGGCACCATCACGCTCTCGGGCTCCCAGGCCTACACGGTCGGTGGTACGGCCGCAGCGCTCACCGACACGGGTCTTCCCGGCGGCAGCGTCACGGCCATCAACACGACCGTCGCCAACCTCAATGTGCAGAGCGTGTCCAACGCCAACGTGGCGCTCACCACGCTGACCGCCGCACTGCAGGAAGTGGCGACACTCGGTGCGCAGCTCGGCGCGTACCAGAACCGCTTCCAGGCTGCCTCTTCGGGTCTCGCGACCGACGTCACCAACCTGACGTCCGCGCGCAGCTCGATCCAGGATACGGACTACGCGTCAGCGACCTCACAGCTGTCGCAGGCCCAGATCCTGCAGCAGGCTGGCACGGCGATGGTGGCGCAGGCCAACACGATTCCGCAAAACGTGTTGACCCTGCTCCAGAAGCTGCCGTAAGGGACGAGCAGACCAGCGAGCCGGCCAAGGCTCGCGACGATAGCGGCGGGTGGGGCGATAACGCCCCACCCGCCCTCGCGTTTGGGGAATTGCTGCGGACCGGTACGGAATCTTAAGGATCTGCCCGGTTTTGACGATATAGGGTATGTAGACGACCGCAGGATGAGGTAGACAAAGATGAGCACTACCAGCGTAGGCAGCGCGGATACCGGCACCAGCAATGCCAGCACGTCGCAGCCGATCGTCTCGGTCGCCAACGGCACGAGCGGAGCAGCCGGCGGCTCGGTGATCAACGTCAGCGAGCTCGTCTCCGAGCTGGTGGCCGCCGCACAGGCACCGCAGGAGGCGCTGATCGAGAGCCAGACGGAATCCGTCACCTCGCAGATTTCCGCACTCGGGCAGCTGCAGAGCGCCCTGTCGACCTTCCAGTCCTCGCTGGCCGCGCTCGACACCTCCAGCTCATTCAATTCCCAGACCGCAAGCAGCAGCGACACCACCGCGCTCACCGCCACCGCCAGCTCTTCGGCTACGGCCGGGACCTACAGCGTCAGCGTCTC
>Ga0307476_10001139_pt1 | contig 16781 bp, 16 predicted proteins | sample atmos_gasesECM2C_2_FD_203314 | JGI IMG/M metagenome (GOLD analysis project Ga0307476, IMG submission 203314) | Hardwood forest soil microbial communities from Morgan-Monroe State Forest, Indiana, United States - atmos_gasesECM2C_05 | ecosystem: Environmental > Terrestrial > Soil > Temperate... | reverse complement strand
TCCTATCTTCAATGCTTTTGGCTCGCAGCCCCAAGATTCGAATCCCAAGGAGCGGTACAGCGCTATTGCGGCAGTCTGCGTTGCGGTAACGGAGAGCCCAATTTGCTCGACGCCAGTAAGGGCGGAGGCTCGCTTCAGCAGCAGTTGCAGGATGGCTCGGCCGACTCCCTTTCCGCGCTCGCTTGGTGTCACATAGACGCCCCAGATGCGCCCCTTGTGGCGCGTCTTAAGCCCCTTCTCGCGATAGAATCCCGCCGTTCCGATCAGTTGCTTGCCATCGAAAGCGCCAACTACGAAAGAATTTTCCGGATCGGGTGCCAATCTCGCCGTAACCTCGCCCAGGCTGAGAGTACGGTGTTCCTCAGCCGATGAACTGAACGCCGAGGCCTCTCGTTCCAGAGCTGCGAGCCGTAAGCTCGAGAATTCACTCGCATCGTCTGCGGTAAGAATCCGGATCTCTATCATCCCCCAGTGGTTTATACGGAAGCGAGGGCGAAGCGCAAGCCGTTGCGGTGTATCCGGCTTCTCCTGCCAGCCCGTTTTGCGACCTTCCTATCTCCCCAAGCATCAAACAGCAGTGTAAGATGAAAGGTTGGCCTCCCTGGAAGGAGACAACTTATAGATCGCCAGGCCCGGCAACGAAGCTCGGTTGAGCGTCGGCCGACAGCGCGACGTTCTCAACGAGGAGAAACAAAATGGCAGGCAACGGAATCGTCGAAGTGACCGACGCAAACTTCGACCAGGATGTGTTGAAATCGGACAAGCCCGTACTAGTGGACTTCTGGGCAACCTGGTGTGGCCCCTGCCGCGCTATCGCTCCCATTGTCGAAGAGTTGGCCACCGAGTATCAGGGCAAGATAAAAATCGGCAAGATGGATGTCGACTCCAACAGCGCGACTCCCATGCGCTATAAAGTCACCGGCATCCCCACGCTGTTAGTGTTCAAGGGAGGCCAAGTCGTCGAACAAATTGTCGGCTACAAACCGAAGGACGCTATCGCGCAGGCTCTGAACAAGCACCTCGGGTAAAAAAGCTTCTAGCTTCTGCTACTAGCTCTTAGCTTCTAGCTAAAACATTGGACGCACGCCGGTCGGCGTGCGTTTTTGTTTGTAATAGGAGATGAGTTGCCGACGGTTCGACGTCTTGGAGTGGCTAGGAGCTAGAAGCTAGAAGCTTCTTTCAGTACTTCCGTAGCACTCCAATCACCCGTCCTTGCACATCCACCGACGCCGCCGGCACAATGATCGGCTTCATGCTTGCATTCGACGGCTGCAGACGGATGGTATCTCCTTCTCGATAAAAACGCTTCAGAGTGGCGTCAGTCAAATCCACCAGCGCAACGACAATGTCGCCGTTGTGGGCGGTGCGGGCCTTTTCCACCAGCACGTAGTCGCCGTCGAGGATGGCCTCGTCCTGCATGGAATCGCCGCGCACTTCGAGCACGAATACTTCTTTCGAACGCACAAAGTCCGCCAGCGAAATAGTCTCGTTATTCTGCACCGCTTCAATCGGCTGCCCGGCGGCGATGCGCCCCACCAATGGCAGGACGACCGCGGTGTTCACGCTCATCGCCTGTTTGAGGCGTCCCTTGGGCGGCAAGAGATCAATCGAGCGACTGCGGTTGTAGTCGCGTGTCAGCAGGCCCTTTTTTTCCAGGTTCGTGACATGTTTGTGCACGGTGGCCAGAGAAGTCAACTCCAAGCCTTTGCCAATCTCCTCAAACGACGGAGAATATTGATGCTCCGCCACGAAGCGCGAAATGAAGTCGTATACTTCACGTTGTCTGCGTGTGATGGCCATGACGACATTATTGGCGAACAGAAGGCGAAAAAGCAAGTGAGAACTCAATTACCCGAGGCTGAAACTTTTGCCCCGCTCGCAACTCCAATCCCTAGCCCCTGACGGTTTCGCACCAAAGTATTTCGCACCAAGTATGAGGAAACCAAAATGTCATCTACAACTCGCATCCTTCTAATTGTGTTTGTATCGCTGTTAGGCGTGTTTGTCTGGAAGGCACAAGCAGGTCCGTCAGTAACCGTGCCTCCTCCGGTATTGGATGCGCCGCGCACTGGCGCTTCCGGGCACCAAACCGCGGTGATTTCCGGCGGCTGTTTCTGGGGCGTCCAGGCGGTTTTCCAGCACGTCAAGGGAGTTGTCAGCGCGACCTCCGGCTACGCGGGAGGCTCCGCCAATACCGCCGAATACGAAACCGTCAGCACCGGTGAAACGGGCCATGCCGAGTCCGTGCAGATCGTCTACGATCCTTCGCAAATCACTTATGGCCAACTGTTGCGCGTCTTCTTCTCGGTGGCGCATGACCCGACGCAACTCAATCGTCAGGGCCCCGACCAGGGTACACAATATCGTTCGTCGATTTTTTTTCGTACCGATGAGCAGAAGCGCATTGCCGAGGCTTACATCGCGCAACTCGACAAAGCCAAAGTCTTTTCCGGGCCGATCGTGACCAAGGTCGTCGCGCTGCAGGCTTTCTACCCCGCGGAGGCGTATCACCAGAACTACGCCACGCTGCATCCCTACCAGCCCTACATCGTGATGAATGACGCTCCCAAGTTAGCGCACCTGCGCCAGGAGTTCCCCGACCTCTACACCGGAAAGTAAAGGGAGAAAGATTTCCAGCCGCAGAGCGGCGCAAGAATGCAGCCCACAGCTTGCCCTGAGCCTGCCGAAGGGGCTAAAGCCGTGGGTGGTCATCCGGAGGAAGTCGGCAAGCCCTGGAAGGGCGAAAGAAAAATCGGCACCTCAGATCTCGAGGAACAGCTATGTTCGATTCCGATCTTGATCGAAAAACCACGCGGGACAGTGTTACGGATCCACGCCGCCGGGTATTCCTGGCGAGCGCGGTGACGGCCGTCGCAGGCCTAGCCTTGTGGCAATGGAAGAAGCCCTCCGCATTGCCAGTCGCGGCGGCCGCGAATAATGGCCCGAAAGAGGTCACGATAGTTCTCTTCTCCGATGGTGGCGCGCGCCTGGATAAAGTTCATATTGCTAGAGTTATCAAGACCGAAGCCGAGTGGCGCAAGCAACTTCCTTCCGGAGTCTTCGACATCACCCGCAATGCCGACACCGAAATCGCCTTCTCCGGAAAATACTGGAACCTGCACGACAAGGGAATCTACCGCTGCATCTGCTGCGACAACGCGCTCTTCGATTCCGCCACCAAGTTCGAATCGGGCACCGGATGGCCTAGTTTCTGGGCGCCGATTGCCTCCGAAAACGTAACCGAGATCCGCGACACGACTTTCGGGATGGTCCGCACCGCAGTCGCGTGCACCAAATGCGACGCCCATCTCGGGCACGTGTTTGACGACGGGCCCGAGCCCACGCACCTGCGCTACTGCATGAATTCCGCTTCGCTGCGTTTCGTGGCGAAAACATAGCGGCGGCCTACAATAGAACGCATGAACTCCACGCTCCCGGTTTTCCGCGAACCTACCGGCGTCGAAAAAATCTTTAACCGCATCTTTGGATTCGCCGTGGGCCTCGGTCTCGGCTTCTCCCACAACTATCTGCTGGAAGTCCGCGGACGGAAGACTGGTAAGCTCCACTCGACCCCCGTCGATCTGCTGGAATTGAACGGCAAGAGTTATCTGGTCGCTCCCCGCGGGCGAACCCAGTGGGTGCGCAACGCTGAGGCAGCCGGGGAAGTCACGCTGAAGAAAGGAAGCACCCGCCGGAAATTCCGCCTCGCGCCGATTAGCGACGCGGATAAGCCGCCGATCTTGAAAGCCTACCTCGACACTTTCAAGCGCGAAGTACAAACCTACTTTCCGATTCCCGCAGGTTCGCCGCCAGAATCGTTCGCCGCGATCAGCGGAAGTTATCCGGCGTTCGAACTTCTTCCAGACTGAATTCTCTTAAGTTTTCGCGGACGAAGCCCCATTTTGACAGCCAGGATGAGCGGCTACTTGTTTTTTCGCAGTTGCATTGAACGGCCTTTGAGAGTCTTCCCGCTTGCTTCTGGTGGCCCTTCAAACCCGATGCGGCGACGGTTAGGCTCTTCGGGACGCATGAGTTCCCGGATCGCATCCATCAAGTCCTGGATATCGGAGTCATGACTTTTCAGACGGTGTTCCAGTTCCGCCAGTTTCGTCAGGATATTGCGGTTCCCGGCGATTGCGCGACGCATACGCACAAAAGCAAGAACGACAAACACGCTCATTTCGATGGCGCGTTCGGAGTTCAGGACGGTGGCGGCCATGATCGCGCCGTGTTCGGTAAAGGCGTAGGGACGATAACGCGCGCCGCCGTGGCGTTCGCTTGAGATCACATTTTGTGATCTCAAGATTTTCAATTCCTGCGCGGAAAGTTGAAAGCGAAAGGCGGGAGGAAAGCGCTTTGCATTGCGCTTGGCCTGCTGATTCAGATGCCGGACTCGGACGCCGTAGAGCTCGGCGAGGTCGGTGTCGAGGATGACTCTCTGCCCACGGAGAACCAAGATTTGAGAATCAACTTTTCGTGCGACCACGATCGCGGTCTTCGCCATACTTTGGAGTTCCCTTCAAACTTGAGATCACAAATTGTGATCTCAAGTCATTAAGAGTATTAGCAGCAGAATAGCAGTCGGGTGTCCGTTGCGGCACCGCGAAAGTTCATTCTTGGTGCCCGCGAGCACCGATTAGGGAAGTACGCAAGGGCTGGACAGACCGACTGCGCAGTTACCGAGACGACTACTCGTCAAGAGATGGACCACCGGCGATCCGATGGTAGAAATCAATGATCTCAATGGACAAAGGGGAGGGTCTCAAAGGGCATGGCCGCCGCAATTTACGCTTCTGCAGCGAAGGCGCTCTCATCCGGCCTGACTTCTTCTTCATCGGGGACTGCGTCCGCCGCTACGTCTTGCGCGAACTCGCGCCGGCGTTCCGGGCCCTCGCGCTCAATCACGCGCACGCGGCGGGCGGGCATGGTGCTGGGTTCGAGGCTGGCGATGCGGCCTTCGCGGACCTGGATTTGCGCGCGGAACCAGTCGGTTCGATACATCCGGCCGGCGGCATAGAACGTCATTGAGGCAGCGATGGGGCCTTCAAACTCTTCTCCCGTGCAGTTCAGAATGCGGCGGCCCATTTCCTGCGACCAAGTCAGGCCGCCGACCAAAGGATCGTTTAAGCGGCAGCGTTCGAACGGCATGGCGTGCGAAAGTTTCCGCAATTGCAGTAGTTGCAAAAGGACCGATGTTTTCGCCAGATTGGTGACGATGACTTTGGCCTCGGTGGCGGAGACGCGCTCCAGCTTAATGTGAATGTCGGGCGACCATTCGCGCTCGAATTCTTCGCGGGCCAGGGCCAGGCCTTTGTCGGTGGCTTCAACGTAGCGCAGCGTGGCGCGAGCCAGAATCACACTGAAGAGGCAGGTGACAACGGTAGCGATCACGGGGATGTAGCTGATCAGTGAGCTGAACGGAATGCGGGATAAATCGATCAAACTCATATGCATAGGACGAGCGGCTCCTCGGGTTCGAGTTCGGGCGGGGGAGAGCGATCGAGACGAGTCTAGCGGGAGAGTGGGCAGGGGCCCAGATGCGAATGGTGCGAGGCCCATAATGGGCTGAGCGCTGAGCCTTTGGTAACTGCCGCAGTCGTGAGACGCAAGACTAGCGGTGTTTTAAATGCCAGCTACGGCGGCCGCAGGATGCCGCCGCGACAGCCGGCCAGACGTCGGCGCTACGCGCTACTCCAATACACTATCGTCCAGTTTTTTCTTGCCCCAGTCCGCGGCGGCTTGCAGGAACGCCAGAATGACCGGGTGCGGCTTCTTTTCCGTGGACGATAATTGCGGCTGGAAGAGCGTGGCCAGGAAGAATCTGTGGGTGGGAGATTCGATTGCGCGAATCTCGCCCTCCGAACCGCGCGCGACCACTGGAAAGCCCGCTTCCATCGCCGCCCATTCGAATTCGGGATTGATTTCGAAGTTGCAGAAGAATTCCTCGGTCGCCGTCTGTTTATCCTTGCCGTAGAAAGACTGGAGGTAGGAACCAGGACGCAGACGAATCTCCGGGACCGCTCCAGAGAGCTTGGGTGCATCGCCCTTGCGATTGGGCACAGCGCAAGCCACTGGATAAATGATGACGTTCTTCGATCCGGAATTGTTCTCGGCGCTGTCTGCGTCGGCGATGTTGAGGACGTTGCGTGCGAATTCGATGAAAGCGTATTGAAACCCTCCGCAGGTGCCTAGAAACGGCCAATCGCGGCGTCGGGCAAACTCGATCCCCTTGAGCATGCCGTCGAAACTCTTGTACGGACTGCCGGGTGCGGCCCACAAGCCGTCGAAACGTTCGAGCGTCTTTTCTGCGGTTGCGGTGGCGAGCGACGGAGTGGGCAGCCACTCGGTTTCCACCTTCATCTGAAGCTTGCGGGCGGCGTGTTGCAGGGAATCGTTGGTGGCATGGTGCGAGCGGAGGTCAGTATTGAAATCGCCCAGGATTCCGATGCGTACGGCGTCGCTCACGGGTTGATTGTACTAGAGGGAAAGCGGCCAGCCAGGCGGGAGTCGGGGGCACCAAGGTTAGAAGCGTGGTGCGGGGAGGCCGGATTTAGAGGCGCGCACTCAAAGGCGCTCGAGGCTCAAAATCAGGTAGAGGCAGAGTAGCGAGAGCGCGGGGCCTCCCCAGATCATCAGCGCGCATTTCCTGCCGAGAGAGCGGGCTACTTCGCGCTGGCTGCGCCAGGAGATCAGGAAGGTCTTGTTGTTGATCCCCTTCATCAGAACTACCGGGGGATGCGGATCGAAGGTAATTGTCTGTGTTTCGGGACTCGTTTCCAGATTGGAACTGCTGGTCGTCGCTGGTGCCAGGTCGGCGACGACCTGCACTCCGCCGGTTGCGGGCAGTCCTGCCGCGGCCCATGCCGCGGGATTCGAGATTCCTGCTTTCAGCAGGGCGGCCGCCACTTTTTGTTGCTGCGTCATCTCCGAAATTTTCGCAGGGACGGATGCCACCGGCGACAGGCGAATGACGGGATGCGAAGGAACTTCTAATTGAATCGCCAGCCTCTGGGACAAAGAATCGAAGCCCGAGTCCGGCTGTTCCAAGTCCGGCTGTGCCAAGCCCTGCTGTGCGAAGTCCTGGGTTCCAGCCCGCAGCGAAAACGAAATCGCTCCGAGCGACCGTGAGAGCGCGCCCATGGATAGCGGATTGACGGTTTCGTTGTCCTGCACCGGATGCGGGCCGACTTCCAGGCCGGGGTTTTCGCTCAGCGTGCCCAGAATGAACAGCGAATTCTTCGGCTTGATGCAATACTCTTCCACCTTGATTTTGTTGCTGGTGGCAATGCCGTGGCGCGCCAGAAAGCTGCGCACATTCTCGGGCGCCGGATCTTTCGTGGTGAAAAACGAATCGCAGAATTCCTGTTCGAAGTCACGGTGTAGGTCAAGATCGGCTCCGCGCGGATCGACCAGCAGGCGTCCGCTATTGTCGTCCACGAAGAAGGGCACATGCATGCACTCGCCCGCGATTTTGACCCACTCTTTATTCTTTCCGCGTTGTTTGTACTCCCAGACCAGCGTGCGGTAGTAGTAGCACGGGCGCGCCGTAATAGGCGCGATCGTCGTATATGGACCAACCGCGAGTCCGCTGACTTCGATCATTCCCATCGATGCGCTGCGAATCTTTGAGAACGGAGTGTCGAGAATCAAGCGGCGGCGCTGCAGCAGTTGGAATCCGTAAAAGAAAAGGCCGATCCCGGCGCAGACGCCAATGCCGCACCAGACCAGAAGTCCGGTGGGGTCCGAAGAGCGAAGAATCAAGGCAGAGAAGGTCACCGACGAAGTCCACGCGGGGCTGGGACGCCCCCTTTCAGGCTAGCGAATGCGGAATCAACATGGCTGCAGAAAAAGAAAGAGCGGGCTTACGTTGGTAATGCGCGCCGAAACCTCAACGTGTGCGCCTGTTCGACGCTGGTGTTAAAAGTCTGCCCAGGAAACAATCCGGAAGTAAAAAAATTTATTGAAACCATAGAAATTCTTTGTGAAACCTTTACGGCTTTTTTACGCAGCTCCCGATAGGCTTTTTGCGTTGAAAGTTCCGAAGTAATTCGGGGTTACAAGGCACATGATCTCTTTGAAAGCGCTTCTTTCTCTCAGTCTGCTCTCTTCGCTCCAGCTCACGGTTCCGTTTTGCTGCACCAGGGCCTACGGCCAGTCGACATCCGCAAAGCCAGCGAGCGTTGCCGCGGCCGCCGAAGAGCAGCTGACGCCGCAAACGCAGGCGGCGTCTGAAAATGGCGAAGCCGGGGCTGGTCCAAGCCCTCGGCACGCCACGGCCGCAAACCCGAGTTCCGCTGGCCCAGCGCTTAAACCGGCAGACCAATCCAACTTCTTCCGACGATTTTTCAAAGCATACGCCGACGACTGGAAGCCCACGGCGTCGGCTCCGAGCGCGCCTGTCCCAACGTTTCGTGGCGATCCCGCCCCGGTCAATGGACCGCCGTTCCCGTTTTCTGTCTGGCCAATTGGAGGCACGGTGTGGATCGGCCAGCCCTGGACTCAGGCCGGCCCTTTGATGACAGCGCTCTGGGCTGGCCCGCACGGCGACGCCTGGAAGAAGAGCAAGATTCAGATCTATGGCTGGCTGAATGTCGGGGCAAACTTCAGCACCTCGAAGCGGGGAGTGAATCCCTCGGCAGGGAAGTACGAGAATTTTCCCACGGCCTACGACGAAGTGCCGAACGCTATCGAACCCGACCAGGAAGTACTCTATATTGAACGCCAACCCGATACGGTGCAGACCGAGCATTTTGATTGGGGATTCCGGCTGGCCGGGTTGTGGGGACTTGACTACCGGTTCACCACCGCGAAGGGTTACTTCAGCCAGCAATTGCTTGGGCATCCTCCGGGGAAAGAGTACGGTTTCGATCCCGTAATGATGTATTTGGATCTCTACTTCCCGCATGTGGGCGAGGGCACGGATGTCCGCATCGGGCGCTACATTTCTCTGCCCGACATTGAAGCGCAGCTCGCGCCCAACAACTATACCTACAGCCACTCGTTGCTCTATACATTCGACTGCTACACGCAAACCGGGATTACTGCAACTACGAGGATCAATTCCCATTGGACTACTCAAGTTGGCTTGTCTCCGGGCTGCGAATCTGCTCCCTGGAACCTCACGGATTCCAGGCTTACGCTCAATTGGTGCCTGCAATATTCGTGGCGGACCAGCCGCGACAATCTCTACCTCTGTGATAACGAAACCAACCTGGGGAAGGACAGCGGGAAGTACGCCTACAACAACCTCCAGGCTTACTACCTGACCTGGTATCACGTGATCGATAAGAATTGGCATGCCTCGACCGAGACCTGGTACCAGTGGATGAAGCAGGTACCCAACCTTGCATACAGTCCGCCTCCGGGTTCGAACCTGCCTCCGGTCGATCCCATTCAGCCGGAGACGAATGATAACGGAGCGGTATGCCGCAGCCACACAGCTTTTTCCTGTTATGCGCCGGAGTGGGCTGTCGTGAATTATCTGGAGCGGCAGTTTGGCGCCCACAACTACATCTCGATTCGGAATGAGTATTTCGATGACATCGTGGGCCAGCGAACGGGAACCAAAACACGCTACAGCGAACACCTGTTCGGCTGGGGGCATTGGGTTGGAACTACGATTCTGTTTCGTCCTGAGGTGCGGTACGAGCGCTCGTACGATAATCCGGCATATCAGAACGGAACGAAGAAGAGCCAGCTCACCGCAGCAGGGGATATCATTTTCTTCTTCTAAAAGTTCTTTTTCTGAAAGATCATCTTCCGAAAGATCGACGAAGCGAAAATGATTTAGCATCCTCTCTCACGTCCGCGCGGTCTTAATAATCGCGGCGCTGACTACGCTGATTCTGATATCCATGAAGAGGAGCGCGGTCGACCCAGACGCCGTCGTCATACGCCGCGGCCTGTTGATTTGCCGACGGTCGAATCGGCCTGCCGCAGTACCCGAAGCGGCTGCTGAGTTCATTTCTCGCCAAGAGCACGCTATGGTTGAATGGCTGAATGGCCTGGGGTATCCCCCTCCCCCCTCGAATCTTTAGAGTCATCGGATTAGCACGAAATTCCCCGCAAAATCCGGCGGGTAAAGAAGTTAGAGGTCAAAATCCGTGAAACAAAGGACTTAGACAGTTTGTTTTCAAGCAGGCTGTCGCGACCTGCGCCATGATGGCGCGAATGAAATCCTCAGTCAAGGTTGGGCGTCACATGGGGGGCTGTGGAAAAGAATTGGCGGGTAGGCTTTGACGTTATCGCGTCCGCTCCGTGTTCAGGCTAGCGAATGCGGAAGTGGCGCTGCAGCAGAAAATGAGGGAGCGGCCTTACCTTGGTAATGACTGTCCAACAACGTATGGCTCGGAAACTCCCAAGCGTCCCGGTGGTTACCTCATAAATGATTTAGCATCCTTTTGGCATGTCCACACCCGCGCCCGTTACGGCTGATCAGGTCCTGCAGGCCTTTCATCACGATGGCCCCAATCTTTTTTTTGGCGCTATGATCATGGCGGTGGGTCTGGTCGCTGCGGCATTTTCCTCCATCCGCCGCAAGCATGATCCCATTTTGATTTACCTCGCTTTCCTGGCCTGCCTGTACGGCCTGCGCATGTGGATCAAGACCGACCTCTTGTCCCTCACCCTGGTGGGTTGGTGGTTGTATCCGAGACTCAGTTCGGCGATCGACTATATCGTTCCTATTCCCGCATTCCTTTTTCTCGACGCCGCTGGTTTCCTGCACCGCCGCCTAAAGAACGCCACTTATGTGATCGGAGTCATCCTCGGCCTGTTAGGTCTCACGACCCTGGCCTTGGGACGGCAAACCATCTTTGAGACGATCAATGCAGTTTTAATAATCGGCGCGCTGACTACGCTGGTCTTGATATCCATGAAGCGGAGCGCGGTCAACCGGGATGCGGTCGTGATACGGCGTGGCTTGTTGATTTTTGCGGCTTTCATTTTCTGGGAGAACTTCCGGAATCTGCTCGGAATTTCCATGCCGAATATCGAGCCGATTGGTTTTATGGCGTTTCTGGTGGCTCTGGGATATGTCGCGGCCCGGCAGACGTTGGAGCGCGACCAGCAACTCAGCGAGATTCGAAAGGAACTGGAAGTCGCCCAGCGGATTCAGCTCTCAATTCTGCCGGCAGCATTTCCCAATTCCGCCAATTTCCGCGTCGCCGCTCGTTATATGCCGATGACCTCGGTGGCGGGTGACTTCTACGATTTCATTGTTGCCGATGATCAGCGGGCGGGGCTGCTGATTGCTGACGTCTCAGGCCACGGCGTGCCCGCAGCGCTTATCGCCTCGATGGTCAAGATGGCGGCGACGGCGCAGCGCAACAATGCAGCCGATCCTTCCCGGCTGTTGTCAGGAATGAACGCCGCTCTCTGCGGCAATACGCAGAATCAATTTGTGACTGCAGCGTATGTTCACTTGGATTCCGCAGCGCGCCAGTTGCGCTATTCTGCGGCGGGACATCCGCCGATGCTCCTGCTGCGAGACGGAAAAGTTGAGGAGGTGGTCGAGAACGGGTTGATGCTGGCAGCCTTCGACTTCGCTACCTACTCAACGGTCACCCATCGGCTGGAGCCCGGAGATCGGCTACTCCTTTACACCGATGGAATTGTGGAAGCGGCCAGCACCAGCGGGGAATTTTTTGGGCAAGAATCTCTGAGCGCCATTTTGCGTCAGACCGCTGGCATCTCGCCGGCGGACGCGGCCGATCGGATTATTTCCGCGGCGCAGCAGTGGGCTGCGTCGCAAGACGACGATTTGACAGTGCTGGTGTGCGACTACGGGGAACCGGTCAGGTAGGGTGAACGAGTGAACTTCGAGTCGGTGAGGCGCTGCCTGCACCGAGGGCAGGAGGCCCACGGGACAGCCTGCAAGATGCCGGCGCTACGGGAAACTGAAAACGCTGCTCTACCCGATAACAGGTTCATTTTTCTTGCGTAGTTCGGTGGAGAGCAGATCGATGGGCAGAATGTTGGGCAGGTCGCGGCTTTGGCGTCATCGCGTCCCGCCCTTGCAGAAACGCAAGGATGGCCACCCGTCCCGTCGGTGAGTGTAATGGGGATGTTTCGCCAGTTAGCTTCTGTCGCTGGGCGACCACTGAGTAAACTGCCTGTCTGAAATAGCGGTGCGCAAATCATCCAGCGTATTCACTCGAAACACTTTTAGACTGGCACCCCACGAGGTATGTTCTCGAAAGTCGAACGCCGTCACGCAAAGTTGATCTGCATAACCACCCCACTTGTAGAATACGATCGCGGAATGGTCGTTCAATGCTGCGAACCGTAGCTGCTTGTTTGGGATTCCGGGAATACGGTAATCAGTGCTCATGGCTTCCCCCGGATTGACCATGTCGAACTTGACCCCGACGAAGTTGCACTTCTCGATGTTGCAAAACGAAACCTGCACTGATTCCGGCAGCTTGCGCACATCTGTCACGATGACGAAGTCCTCGTGAAACAGTTCATCGAGTTCTGGCAAATTCATCGTCGAGCCGTTTTTTGGTGCAGGAAGAGCATGTGCAAGTGCAGATTCTGGCGGATGTGATTTGGTGCAGTTCGCTAGCAATGCGAGACAAACTGCTACACCGAGCATGATTGAGAGCCTCACGGTACTGTGCCGTTGATGAAGCATCTCGTGCAGTGCTACCTGAACAGAAGATGATAAATGACGATAACAGGCCATAGCGCTCATTGTGCCGAGTCTGGAAGTTTGAGCCCAGGAAAGCAGTCGGAAGGTATTGAAACCCTCCGCCTGTTCGCCTTGAATCTGCCGAAAACAACTCCAATCAGGCCGTCGTTTGGGGAAGTAAGTTTGTCACGTGACCATGTCCCAGCTCTGAGAAACTTGACAGCGATGGCCTGCCGATTCGGATTATAGGCGACCTCATAAACGACTGGCACTTTGCGATCACCGAACGAAGAAATGTAATCGGCAAATTCTGGTGTTCTAGTGGCAAACCTAACCCGGCACGTGCAGCCAATTTCGTCGGAGTTTTGGCATGGTTGACTAAGCCACACAAAATCTGGCCCGTAATGCAAATCTCCTCGACCCCAATCCATCATTAGCGTCACTGGGGTGGTGATCGGGGTCGACGGTCCTTGATGGGTCGCCGGAATTTGAGCGTTTGCACCCTGAACAAAAGAAGCAACTAACACGCAAATGCGCCACATGCCAGATCATTATATTCCGATGCCTGTCGAGAACAGGCCATTTCACGTTTTGACTGCTGGTCATTGACTGTAATGGGGATTTTTCGCCAGTCAACCTCCCTGTCGGCTAGTATTTACGAAATGACAGAGCCGACAAAACACCTGGACCCAAAGCTCTTTCAGGCCCGTTGGGTCCTCGGCGGAGTTGCGCCCGAAGAGTGGGTCGATCAGGCCATTTCGGCTCTCGATCAGGGTTTTGATGGAACCGCATTGCGGCAACTTGCCGGGTTGGTGCGGCCCACTCAACGGGACTTGGGACATCTCCCAGAGAGAGCGCTTGCTGAAATGGGATTCGATCCTTGTGACAAGGAGCGCGCTGTCTCTCTCCTCGTTGCACGCGGAGCAACGCTAACAAGCGAGACCATTTTGTCTCTGGTAGAGGGATTCCCCACATTCTCACCTCGGTGGCGGAAGCACCTCGAATACTGGCGAGGTGAACCGGCTGGAAACTACAACGACATGGCGGAGTTCGTACACTTCGTCGTAGAAGACCTATACGAAAAATGCAATTTCGATGAGATGCGGCGAGTCTTCGATTGTCTAGAGAGGCTGTTCGCTGAAGGCAGTCAGGAAACGAGGGACCTCATCGGTCTTGGGTTCTTCGAGACTCTCCAAAACTTCGCGTCGTGGCGGCCTTACGGCAACCCTGTCTTTGAGTCGTTCTTTGGCCCGATGTCCAAACGAATCTGGCAGGAAATCAGACGCAATTGGAAAGGCAAGTCCAGCTTGATGGACGTTATCAGAGCGGAGCGAAACACTTCCAAGAGTGAGGACGATTCGTGATTGGCGTAAGCAGGCGATTTCACTCTGAACCGCCTAAAGCAAATAGAGGATTTTTTTTCGGATACCCAGCCGGCGATTGCGTTGCTACTCTAACCGCCTGCTTTGAGTTCGGTGAGCACTTGCTTGGCAATTTCTTTCAGAGTTTCGAACACGCCCACGCCCTGAAACGCGACCGCTTCGACAATAGGTTCATTTTTCTTGCGCAGTTCGGTGGAGAGCAGATCGATGGGCAGAATGTTGGGCAGGTCACGTTTGTTCAACTGCAGCACGTAGGGAATCTTGTTGAAGTCGTAGCCGTGCTCTTTCAGATTCGACATCAGGTTCTCAAGCGCTTCGACGTTGGCGTCCATGCGCTGCTCCTGGGAGTCGGCGACGAATACGATGCCATCCACGCCGCGCAGAATCAGCTTGCGGCTGGCATCGTAAAAGACCTGTCCGGGGACGGTGTAGAGGTGAATGCGGGTTTTAAAACCGCGGACTGACCCTAAATCGAGGGGCAGAAAGTCGAAAAATAGTGTGCGCTCGGTTTCGGTGGCCAGCGAGATCATCTTGCCCTTCTGCTGGTCGGCGGTTTTCTGGTAAATCACCTGCAGATTCGTGGTCTTGCCGCCCAACCCGGCGCCATAGTACACGATCTTGCAATTGATCTCGCGAGCTGCGAAGTTGATGAAACTCAAGACTTTCCTCAAATGCAGGCATACCCTCAGGGGGCTGCCGCCTTGCACCGGTTCCTTTTGGAGGCTCGGGGTCTTTATATCATATGGGAGATGCCGAACGCAGGTTACTCAGGTGACCCCCGGTGATTTCAGAGGCTTAATGGGCCGACGGCACGGGATAATATCCGGCCTTGGTGTAGATATTCAGCCCTTTCTTGTCGACCAACACCTCGATGCTGCGAAAGGCTGGTCCAGCCGCGGCCTTGGGGATATAGGCCAAGGTGTACTGGTTTCTGGCCTCGGAGGTGATCTGCGCATAAGCCTCTTCCATCGCATTCCGCGAGAGTTCGCTGAAGACCTCTCCCCCTCCAGTAGCCGCGCAGTACTTCGGAAGGATATTGCTATAGCCTTGCCCCAGCAGATGGATCCTGTCGACCTGGCGATAGAGGGGCAGTGCCCCGCTGTCGACCACCACGGCTTTTACCTGAATGCCATGGGTTTCAAGCACTTTTAACACATCGCGGTAGCTGGCTTTACTCCCCAAGTCCCGCCCATCGCTGATCACAAAAATTACTTTCCGGCGGGTGCGGTCGCGCTTGCTCAGGTCCAACGCCGCGCGCAGGATGGCGTCGTTTAAAACATGCGCCTCCCGGGGCGGTGTATTGACCGGCTGGATGATCGGTCCTCCGACCGGCGCTCCATTGACGGTTGGTCCATCCGGTCCCAGCGGACCGCCCAACACCGGAGGACCGTTGTTGCGACCGCGCACCGTCTTCATCTGATTGAGCGCTGCCGTCAGTTTTTCGGGCCGGCTGTTGTAGTCCGTGACTTGGCTGACTGTACTGCTGTAGGTGTAGAGCGCAACCTCATCATAGGGGCTGAAGGCCCCGACGAGAGATGCGTAACTTTGATTTACCTTCTGAAAGGCTACGTCCGCGATGGCGGTGTCGAGCAGCACTGCTACCGAAAGCTGAAAGGGATCGCTGGTGAAGTAGGTCAGCGTCTGTACCTTACCGTTTTCCTTCACCACGAAATCCTTGGGAAGCAGACCATCTACGGGGCGTCCGTCGGAGTACTTGACCAGGACCGGAATCTGCACTACGTTTGCCGACACTGAAATCGTGTAGAGATCTTCCTTGGGATTGATCTGATTCCTCGGCCGGCCGCCTGCGGGAATTGTCTGAATCGGGGGCATGGGAGGCGGAGCGGGTTTCTGTTGATCCGGTTGTTGTCCGGCTTCGCCCGGGTAGGCAGGCGGCGCGCTGCTTGTGCTCCCCTCCGGCGGCGCGTCGGCAGGTTTCGGAGCGGGCGGCTGGACGGTCGAGGGGGCGTCTGGAATATCCTGCGCAGGTTGTGTATTGGCCGCCGGCGGAGACTGACTCTGGCCAGACTGCGCGTGGAGCAACGGAATCCACAACATGAGCACGGTGGCAGCTATCAGCGTGAATCCAGCGTGAATCCGATAATCGGTCTTTCTGGCTAGCGCCGCCATGATTTTCCCCGCCTCGAGTATGATCCCCGCGAAAAATGTTCCTTTTCGTCTGTAAGATGCCCAATCCACCCTGTTTGGTGCATCTAAAGGATTAGACTATCATCACCGAATAGCTATTAACGAATAACCTCTAACCAACAACGCGAGAGTGTCCCGGATGCCCAAGCCTTTTGTTTTCCAACGCCGAGCCCAGGTGGTAATGGCTTTAGCTGCGCTGCTCCTGGCGGCGGTCCCATTTGTCGTGGCCCAGCAGTCGACGCCTCCACCTCCTGCCCAGCCAACAGCACAGGCTCAACAGCCCGCTAGCCCGAAGCCTGATGAGCAGAAGTCCGACGACTCGCAGCAGCCGACCGAAACTCTGAAAGTAAACGTCAACGTGGTCCAGTTGTTCTTCAACGTCAAAGACAAGCACGGCGCTCTTATTCCAAACTTGACCAAGAATGATTTTGAAGTCAGTGAAGACGGCAAGCCGCAAACTATTAAGTATTTTACCGCCGAGACAAATCTTCCGCTCACGCTCGGAATCCTGATCGACTCCAGCGGCAGCCAGCGCAACGTCATCGACATGGAAAAAGAGGTTGGCGGCGCGTTTCTGAGGCAGATATTGACCGACAAAGATGAGGCCTTCGTCATCGACT
>Ga0307476_10001138_pt1 | contig 16784 bp, 13 predicted proteins | sample atmos_gasesECM2C_2_FD_203314 | JGI IMG/M metagenome (GOLD analysis project Ga0307476, IMG submission 203314) | Hardwood forest soil microbial communities from Morgan-Monroe State Forest, Indiana, United States - atmos_gasesECM2C_05 | ecosystem: Environmental > Terrestrial > Soil > Temperate... | reverse complement strand
GCCGGACCCGCGGCCCTCGATCGCGCAGACGCGATCCTCGACACCTTCACCGCCTTCCTCGAGCCCGTCGCCGGGGCCGAGGAGATGGGGACCGCGACAGTGGCGGTCCGCGAGGCAGTCGGCAGCGGCATCTGGGCCGTGATCCAGCACGAGATCCACCACGGCCGCCGGGCGGAGCTGCCGGTGCTGGCGCCGGAGCTGATCCGGCTGGCGCTGGCGCCGCTCGACGAAGGCTGAGCCCGGCGCTCAGCCGGCGGCGACGCGGCGCGCCTCCTCCTCGCCGAGGTAGGGCGCGAGCAGGACTGCGACCAACTGCTCCCTCAGGGCCGAGATCGTCTTCGGGTCCTCGGCCAGCAGGTATTGAGAGATGACTGAGACGCCGCCGCCGATCAGGACGCGCTCGGTGATCGCTGGCAGGCGCTGCGCGCGCGGGTAGCGCTTGCGCCCCTCGGCGAGCAGGCCGGCGAGGCGGTCGAGAGCGGCGAACTGCCGCTCGGCGGCAACGAGGCTGGCGGCGGGTGCTTCGATCGCGAAGACGCGGGAGAGGGAGCTCGATTCGACCAGCGAGCCGATCACCGCGGCGACGACGGCGCGGACCCGGAACGGCCAGAGGCCGACCTCCTCGCAGGCGGTGGTGACCTCCGTCCAGAGGCGGCCGAGGAACGCTTCCTGGGCGGCGACCAGGGCCTCCTCGAGGCTCCCGAACTGCTCGTAGAAACCGGCCGGCGGCAGGCCGGCGTAGCGGCTGACCCGCTCGACGTCCAGCCGCGAGTAGCCCTGCTCCCCCGCCGCTTTGGAGAAGGCGGCGATCAGCCGGCCCCGGCGCTCGTCGCGGTCGTCGATGTCGGTGGCGTCGGTGGTCATCTCGGCGCCAAGACAGGGGAACAACCGGGCGCCGGAACCGGGGACCCGTCCCGACGCCCTGGGCTGTCCTCGCTCATGGCGCCGCCTTGGGAAGGGACGGCGGGCGCAGGGACGCCCCGAAGGCCAATATCGCGATACTCCCGCCGTCTTTGAGCGGCGAGGCGGAGTGTAAGCAGCGGTATGCGAAACTGTCAAGGCCAACCCGAGCCAGTCGGCTCAAGCGTCTTACGGCTAGGTCGAGCTCGCGGCGAGCTGGCCGCAGGCGGCGGCGATGTCGCGGCCGCGGGTGAGGCGGACGGTCGCCATCAGCCGGTGCTCGCCGAGGATCGCGCGGAAGCGCTCGATCCGCTCCGGCGAGGAGCCGTCGTAGGCGCCGGTCGGGTTGTAGGGGATGAGGTTGACCTTGTAGCCACGGGGGTCGAGCAGCTGGGCCAGTTCGCGGGCGTGCTGGGGCAGGTCGTTGACGCCGTCGAGCATCACGTACTCGACGAAGACCTTGCGCCGGCGCTTGGCCCGGTAGCGCTCGCAGGCGGCCAGCACCTCGGCCAGCGGGTAGCGGTCGTTGACCGGCATCAGCTGCGAGCGCAGGCCGTCGTTCGGGGCGTGCAGGGAGAGGGCGAGGCTGATCGGCATCTCGCACTCGGCGATCCGGTCGATCCCGGGGACCCAGCCGACGGTCGAGATCGCGGTGCGGCGGTTGCTGACGCCGAGGTCCGGCAGCAGCTCGCAGGCGGCGAGGACGTTGTCGATGTTCATCGTCGGCTCCCCCATCCCCATGAAGACGACGTGGTCGATCGCTTCCGTGCGGCGGAAGTGGAGCGCCTGGTCGAGGATCTCGTCGGCGCTGAGGTTGCGGCCGAACTTCATCTGGCCGGTGGCGCAGAAGGTGCAGGTCAGCGGGCAGCCCGACTGCGAGGAGACGCAGACCGAACGCCGCCCGTCGCGGTAGCGCATCAGCACCGCCTCCAGCGGCCGGCCCTCGGCGCTGTGGAAGAGGCACTTGACGGTGCCGTCGTCGGACTTCGCCTCGGCCTCCAGGCTCAGGGTCGAGAGCGGCACCGCGGCACTGAGGCGCTCCCGCAGCGGCGCCGGCAGGTTGGTCATCTCCTTGTAGGAGCAGGCGCCGCGCGCAAGCCACTCCCAAACCTGGGCCGCGCGGTAGGCGGGCTCGCCGGCGTCAGCGAGGATGCTCGCCAGCAGTTCGCGGTCCATCCACTGAGGTTAGTCGCCCCCAGCAGTGCCCGGCGCCGCCAGGAACGGCCCGCGCAGGAAGAGCAGGATCTCGGGCAGGAACTCCTGGGCGCGAATCGCTTCTCCGCCGCGGATCAAACCGCTGAGGAGAGAAGCCACGCCACCGACCAGCGATTCCTCGATTGCCTTCGGCCGGCGAACCTCACTCGGCAGGGATGCGCTCAACAAAGCGGTGAACTCCGCTATCGCCGCGAGGTAGCGACGCATCGACTCGGGCGTCGCGCCAAACGGTTCGACGATCAGGGCCCACGCGCGCGCCGGCCGCTCGGCGACCCAGGCAAGAACAGCGCTGAGACCTGCCTCAAGCGCGTCCTCGTCCCTCGCACCTGCCTCCCGGCAAGCGAGTTCGGTCCGCTGCAGCAGTTCGGCGACGGCGCTGTCGACGAGCTCGAGGAAGACGTGTTCCCGACTGTCGAATTGTTCGTAGATCGTCGCCCGCGAAACCCCCGCGCGTTCGGAGAGCTTGGTGACTGTGGTTGCGCGGTATCCCTCATCGACGCAAAGGTCCGCCATGGCGTCCATGATCCGCCGCCGCTTGAACAGGGCCACGATCGCGGGGTCGAGCACCGGCCTGGGACCGCCCGTTGAGCTCACGACCCCTGCGAGCTCATGCCGCCAGAGAGGAGACCACCGACAATTGAGAACATTTCCATACCAATCTACACCATAGTTTCTTCAATTCTCCTTTATTCATGGGATTTAGATAGACTTCTGCGTACCACAACCAGGCTTCGAAAATTTTCCTGATGCCCGGAATACGATCGCTGGCAGTGATCGACGCCGCCAAAGAAATAGGCCAGACGCTGGCGACGCTGAGCACATACCGAGCCTCCGTCCTGCCAACCGTCCGCGGTGAGCTCAGCGCCTGGAGAGATACGGCGGCGGGAATTCCCGATCCGGGGTTGCAAGCGGCGGCGGCGGCGGCCCTGACCGGCAAGGCGGCAAACGTCGAGGCGGTCGCGGTCCTGGCCACGCTCGCGCCTCCCGCCCACCGAAAGGTGGCATTGCGCACCGTAACCGCGCTGCAGATCGCGATCGACTACCTCGACGTGTTGGGCGAGGAGGACACCGCCGATCCCCTTCGGGACGGTCTCCAGCTCCACCGCGCCGTCAGCGCCGCGCTGCAGCCCGGGGACGAGCTGAACGACTGGTACCTGCACCATCCCCGCAAAGAGGACGGCGGCTACCTCGATCAGCTGGTCTCGCGCTGCCGAGAGGGCGTCGGCGCTCTCCCAGCAGGCGCGGCGATCTTGCCGGCGGCCCAGCGCGCCGCCGCACGCTGCGGCGAAGGGCAAAGCTACACCCACGCGGCGGCCCAGGGCGACGGCGCCGGGCTCGAGGCCTGGGCCTCGAGCCTCTCTGCCCCTGGCGGGTTCCAGTGGTGGGAGGTGGCAGCGGGAGCCAGCTCCTCGGTGGCGGCCCACGCCCTCATCGCCCTCGCGGCTGACCCCGCCGCGACCAGCGCCGAGGCGGAAGCGGTCGACGCCGCCTACTTCCCGGCGATCGGAGCGCTGACGGTCGTCCTCGACGATCTCGTCGACCACGACGAGGACGTCGCCGCCGGTGAGCACAGCTACCTCGACTACTACGACGGCGACGCCGCCGAGCGCCTTGGCTGGATCGCGGAGCAAGCCCGCGAGCGCACCGGGATGCTGCGCGGCGCGCGGCGCCACCGCGCGATCCTCGCCGGCGTCCTCGCCTACTACCTGGCGACTCCCCGGGCTGCCACCGCCCTCCCCCGCCGGGACCGCCGGCGTCTGGCCCGCGCGGCGGGGCCGGCCGGCCGGCCCCTCACCGCGCTGCTCCGGGTCTCGCGGTGAGCACCGCGCCGCGATACGTCGCGATCATCACCGACGGCAACGGCCGCTGGGCGCAAAAGCGGGGCCTCTCGGTCGCGGCGGGGCACAGAGCCGGAGCGGAGGCAGTCCGCCGTACCCTGCGCGCCGCGGCCGAGCTTGAGATCAGCGAGCTGACCGTCTACGCCTTCTCGACCGAGAACTGGTCCCGCTCGCGGGAAGAGGTCACCGCGCTGCTCAACCTGCTCGCCGAATACATCGACGACGTCACCCCAGAGCTGCACGCCGAGGGAGTTCAGCTCCGCTTCCTCGGGCACCGCGGCGCCCCGCTTCCCGACAACGTCATCACGAAGATGGACTGGGCCGAGAAGCTGACCGCCGGCAACCAGCGGATCACGTTCTTCGTGCCACTCAACTACGGCGGCCGGGCCGAGATCGTCCACGCCGCGGCGGGCTTCGACGGCGAGACCGAGGACGACTTCCGCCGCCATCTCTATGCCCCCGACATGCACGATCCCGAGCTCCTGATCCGCACCGGCGGCGAGCGCCGGCTCTCGAACTACCTGCTCTGGCAGGCGGCCGAGTCCGAGCTGGTGTTCGTGGACGAGCTGTGGCCGGACTTCACCCGGCGCTCGCTGCAAGAAGCGCTCGACGAGTACCAGCGTCGGGAAGCCAGCCGCAAACAGGCCCAGGGGGAGGGAACCCCCCTGGGCCCTTGATGAGGGTGTCTGCATAACGGATCGAAGCCGCCCAGGGAGGCGGGACGATCCAGCTGGAACCCGTGCGATCGCCCAGGTGGCCAGCGACCAGAGCCAATAAGAACATGAACAGTCCAGTTTGTCAAGCAGGCCCGGGATCGCGCCCGGCAACCTGATTCGCCCAATGGCGCGATTCGACGAAGCCGAGGTACGGCAGGAGGGTCAGCTGGACGAGCTCGGGCCGGAGCTCGGCGAGTCGTTCGAGGCGACCGATCCGGACATGGTCGCCGACCAGGCCGACAATTCCCGCAACCAGCGCCTCGTCGCTCGAGGCCGGCAGGCGCGCGTCGATCGGAGCGCGCATCCTGATCAGCTGGGTCATCCGCGCGATCACCCACTCATACTGGCTTCTGTAGTGGATATTCGACGCGGTATCGACCACCCAGTCGCGGGCCAGCTCAGGATTCTCGGTGACGAAGTCGACCCCGGCGTAGATCCCCGCGGCGACCTGCGCAGGCCAAGCCTCATTGGCCGAACAGGCGGCCAGAACCTCGGCCTCGAGCTGCTCCAGGGCGGCCCCGAAGCGGCCGCCCGAGCTCGGCTGCCGAGGAGCCTTCCAGCTATCCCGTTCGTCGTCTTTCCCAGCCACTTCGATCGTCCCAAATCCCCTAGTGATTAGGAACAAAAACCTACCACGAGTAGGGGTCACATTCTCGGCAATGCCAGAATGGATCAGGCGGCGCGGCAACCGCGGGTGATCGTCTGGCTGATCCGGCCACCCCCCACCAAGGTGTAGGTCGAACGCGCGAGAGAAAAGAATCCTGCCGTGCCCCGGGGCGGAGCGGGACAGGAGGCGCTGAGGTAGCTGTAGCCGCGACCGTGGAATGAGTAGCGATGCCCGAGATTGAGCTTGAACTGGGCGAAACGAGGCCAGGGGCCGAGCGCAGCGGAGAGGTCGGCAACCAGCCTCGTTCCGAACCGGCCCCTGCCGTGATGGAAGAAGAACACCAGCACGGCGACGCTCGGCGGGTTCGCGGCGGCGGCATGGACGACGATCGCGCGGTGCCGGTGGACGCGGGCGTTGAAGGCGAGCAGGCTGGCGCGCGTCGTGAAGGGCTGCTGCCTCGGAAGCGCAACGCTCGCTTCGAGACTGCCGCGGCCAACCAGCGCTGATCGACAGGCGGCAAGTGCTTCCGCTCGGCGCGTGAAGCGAAGGCGACCCGGTGAGCAGGTCGGCAGGCCCTGGGTGGTGATCACCGCCTGCCCAGGCAGACCGAGTTCGATCCTGGTCACCCGGGGTAGGAGGCTGCCGTCGACGGTCCGCAGGCCACCTTCGAGGTGGACCTGCAGCGGACCCGGTCGATCGCGCGGCAGCTTCCGTGGCGACAGCCCGCCGTCGAGCCGGATGATCAGGTTGCCATGTTGAGTCAGTTCCCCCGAGGCGGTGCCGGTCACGACCAGGCTGACCGACGTAAGCGTGACGGCGAGAAGAATCAGCGCTGACGCTGCCCTGGCCGCCCCACCGCTCATCCGTACCTCGAGAACTCGAAGCTGCAGTACTTGAAGCCGAAGGGGAGGACCGCGTAGTTGGCAAGGTGGCCGTTGTGGATGAAGCGGGAGAGCAGTCGTTGCGCCTTGATCAGATGACCGGATCGAAGCTGCGCGGTGATTTCGCGCAGGTACTTTTCCTGGTTCTTCAGGTAGCCGAACCAGGTCTTCAGCTTGGCTGTGTCAGCGGGCGGGCGCGGAACGGCGGTCATCTTCTTCGTCGTCGCGGCAAAGATCGCGCTCGCCTTCGCGAACTTCGCCGCTGCCACGGCGAGGCGTTCCGCCTTGACGTCGGCGCTGGTGCCCTTCATCGCACGGCGAGTCGCTTCCGTCTCCGGCTTGCAGATCCGCTCGAGCTGGGCGACGTATTCGTCGCGAGTCGGCGCCTGCGCGGCGCTGGCGCCGAGCGCCGGAAGCACCAGCAGCGCGCAAAACGCGGCGGGCACGAGCCGGCGAGTCCAAACCCGCCCTATCCCAGCGTCCATCGATTCCTCCTCAGTGCCCCACCTGTGGTCACGTCACGCTCCTCGTCTCTGAATTCAGCACGGCACGGCGCGAAACGATTCGCTGCAGGCCCGGTGGCGACCACCAGACGCGGTCGCCGATCAGCAGCATCAGCGCCGGCAGGAGGACGATCCGCACCAAGGTGGCGTCGAGCAGGATCGCGACGGTGAGGCCGACGCCCATCTGGCTGACGGTCGCGATCGGCGCCGTCGCGAAGGAGACGAAGACCGCGGCCATGATCGCCGCGGCGCCGGTGATCACGCTGGCGGTCTTCTCGAGGCCGTACTCGATCGCGGCGCGGTTGTCGCCCTCGACGTCGTAGCGCTCGCGCATCCGGGAGATGAGGAAGACCGCGTAGTCGATCGAGAGGCCGAAGGTGACCCCAAAGATCGCGCCGGCGCCGACGGTGTCGACGTAGGGATGGCCACCGAGCGGGTAGCCCTCGGGGATCTGGCAGACGAGCGTCATTACCCCGATCGCCGCCGCCACCGTGGCGAGGTTGAGCGCAACCGCAAGCAGTGCGAGCAGCGGGGCCCGGAGGACGAAGATCAGGGCCAGCAGGGTGAACACGACGAAGGCGCCGATCACGAACGGCAGCCGGGCTTCGGTCGTGGCGCCATAGGTGTTGAAGGTCGCGGCGCCGCCGGTGACGCCGGTCCGCAGGCCGCTGACGTCGGCGATCCGCTGCGCGTCCTCCTCCAGGGCCCGCCCGGTCGCACGGGAGCCGGCCGTGTTGAACGGATGGGTCGAGACGACCAGCATCCGCGCCGCCTGCCCCCCGCGTTCGATGCTGACCGCCTCGCCGGCTTCGGCCCGGCGCTGGGGCGGGGCGGCGTCCAGCGCCGAGAGGACGAAATAGCCGGACTGGAAGAGGTGGGGCGCGTCGCGTCGCAGCCGCCGGGCGCCCTCTTCGAGCGGCGCCGCGATCGCGGAGACGCGAACCGCGGCGCGGCGCAGGTGGGTCTGCAGCGGGTAGGAGCGGTGGTAGCCGGCGGCGAGCCCACTCTCGAGGGCGCCGGCGCCGTCCTGCAGTTCGCCCAAGCCACCGGCGAGCTGTTCGGCGCCGGAGCCGAGCCGGTCGAGGCCACCGCTCAGTTCGGACGCCGCCGAGGCGAGTTCGCCGACGCCGTCTTCGAGCCGCTTCCCGCCCGGGACGAGCTGGTTGACGCCACCGTTGACGACCTGGGCGACGTTGCGCAGGCGCCGCACTTCGTCGCGGCTGGCGGCGATCAGCTGCGCCAGCGCCCGCGCTTCGTTCGCCGCCGGGCGCAGGGAGGGATCGACAGCGGCCGCGGCTTCCAGCCGCTCGGCGAGCCGGCGCGCCCGGGTCAGCCCGCCGCCGCGCAGCCGCGGCAGCAGCGAGCGCAGGCCGAGGGTCAGGGTCAGGGTGCCGACGGAGACCTTGCGCTGGCCGTCGGCCAAGCGCTTGCTGCCGTTCTGGAGGCGGTCGATCGCGCTGCTCGCTTCTTCGCCGCGGACCGCGGCGCGCGAAAGTTCGGTGGCGATCAGATCGGCGCCGGCGCCGGCGCGTCCGGATCCCTCGGCGAGCAGGCCGCTGCCGCTGGCACCGGCGGCGAGGCCGGTGCGGAGCCGGCGCACCGCCCCCGAGGCTCGCCGCAGGCCCGGGCCGAACCGCGAGATCTCCGCCGGATCCGCCGCACCGGAGGTGAGCTTCTCCCCGAGCGAGCGCAGCGGGGCGACACCGCGCTCGATCGCGCCGGGGCCGATCACCGCCCTCACCCCCGGTTCGGCCGCGATCCGGCGCTGCCAACCGGCGAGCAGCTTCAGGTATTCGGGGGTCGTGATCGGGCCGTGGTCGGTGGCGGCGACGAGGACGAAGGGCGCCTCCCAGCCGGGGCCGACGGCGCGGTCGATCGTTTCCGCGTTCTCGCGCGCAGGGTTGGCGCTGGCGAGCTCGTCGACCCCCGGGGCGCCGGTGGTGAAGGCAAGCGTCGGCAGGATCAGGAGCGCCAACGGCACGGCGACGACGCAGGCGGCGAGCCGAGGGCGCCGCAGCGCCGCGAGGGCGGCGGCGCCGACGACGGAGCGCGAGCGCGGAGCGGGAGCGCGGCGGCCGAGGCGACCGGCGTTGATCCGCGGGCCGAGCAGGGCCAGCAGCGGCGGCACCGCCAGGGTCGAGACGGCGACGCTGATCGCGGTGACGACGCCGACCGTCGTCGCCAGCGAGAGCAGCAGCGAGCCGGGCTGCAGGAAGGCCGAGGAGACGATCGCGACGATCAGGGTGAGGCCGGCGAACAGGGTCGTGCGGCCGGCGCTGGCCCGCGTCGCCCTCGCCGCCACCCAGGGGTCCGGCTCGCGCTCGAGCTCCTCGCGAAAGCGGGAGACGATCAGCAACGAGTAGTCGACCCCGAGCGCCAGCCCCATCATCGTGCAGACGACGAGCGAGAGCGCGTCGATCGTCATCGCCGAGCTGAGCAGGGCGAGGACGCCGCGGCCGGCGAGAACGGTCAGCGCCCCGAAGGCGAGCGGGATCGCCGCCGCGACGACGGAACGGAAGACGAGCAGGAGGACGAGGATCAGCAGCGGCGCCGCCAGCAGCTCGGCCCGCTCGGTCGCGTTCAGCGATTCTTCCTGCAGGGCCCTCGAGACGCTGGCGAAACCCGACTGCGTGGCAACGACAGGCGCCCGGATCTGCTCCGCGAGCGTCCGTTCCAGGGCGGGAACCGTGTCCCGCATCGCTCGCTCTAATGGTACGTGGAAGTCGACTAAAACGAGGGCCTTGTCGCGGTCGGGACGGAGGCCGCCGACCGCGCCCCGGTCCCAGGGGGAGATCACGGTCGCGGCCCGGTCCCGCCGCAGAGCGCGGACCAGCCCCGTGCCCTGTCGATCGATCGCGCCGGCCGGGCCGCGCAGCAGGACGACAAACGGCGAGGAGTCGCCGAAATGGCTTTTCTCTAGTGCTTCCCCCGTGGCCGCCGGAGTCCCGGGCACGCTGAGGGAGAGCGGAGACAGCTTGTCCCCGACCCTCAGCCCGAGCACGCCGAGGACGGCGCAGCCGAGCAGGACAGCGACAAGGCCCGTGAGGGGCCAGCGGTATTTCACCAGCCGATGCTCCCTCCCATTGGACGAGGAGTCTACGTCAGCGGGGCGGCGACATCGGTACGTTGATGTCCTCAAACAGCCTGGCGCTTCCACTCTTTCCGCAGGGAGCGACGACCGCCGGATTCACCTGGTGAGCCTTGCCGTTCTGGCCGGCGAAATCGACGCCGGCCCGCCGGGCGCCGGAGCAGAGCCCACCGCTGTTGACCAGCAGGCCCCTCCTCCCCCCACTGAGGGTCAGCACCACTTTGCTGAAGGGAGCATCCGGGAGCCCCGCGAGGGTGGTGCGCAGGCGCCCGCCAGCGGTGCTGACGTGGGCGACGAGGTCGAGGTCGACCTGCCCGGCCAACGAGACGACCAGATCCGGGAGCCTGGTCTTGCTTTCCCGCAGATAGACCGGGCCCTCAAGCGGGCGACTGAGAATCGGGGTCCACGCTTTCGCGTGCCCGTAGAGCGAGCCGGCGGGGCAGCGCCCGGCGGAGAACTGCGGCGCGGAGCAGATCGCGCGAATGCGGCGGCTGTCGAGCAGCACCGTGCTCGGCAGGGTGACGGTGGCGCCGCCGATGTTGCTGTCCCCCGCTCGCGGGGCGAGGACGGCGCGGAGCCTTGGATGGGCGCCGCGGTGGGTGGGTCCGAGCAGGCGAACCGCGGCGCCGGGCTTGAAGCCAAGCCGGGCGCAGTCGCCAGCCTGAAAGCGATCGGTCGCCGCTGCGATCGTGCCCGTGACCGAGGCGATGCTGGCACTCACGGCGGCTGGGGCGCAGCTGGTCGGGTTTCGGATGAAGCCAGGGCGGTCAAGGACGATCCGCAGGTCGCGGTAATGGAGCGGGACGCCGGCGATGATCTGCGGGAGCGGGCCGGCTTCGACGCTGGCGGCGGCGGTCCGGCGGTCGATGCGGAGGGCGGCACGGGTTATGACGGTGCCGAGGTCGTACGGCCCGGCCCGGGCGGGGACGACGACGACGAGGCTGAAGGGAGCGCCGCGGTAGGGGCCGGCCAGGTAGACGGCGGAGCCGGGCTCGGCGCCGGGTGGGACCCAGAGCGGCTCGGTCCCGTTGCCGAGGGCGACGCGGGCGAAGCCGACCTTGCTCTCGGCAGGGCAGTCGCCGGTGGTAGCTTGCGACTCGGAACAGAGGGGCACCGCGGCGAAGTCGGCGCTGAGCCCGGTCGGCAGGGTGAGGCTGAACTGCGAGAGGTCGGCTTCGCCGGATTGCCGCGCGAGGTCGAAGACGAACGGGGCGGAGCGCCCGGCGGCGTTGGAGGAGGTGCCGGCGCTGAGGTTCGGGGCGAAGCCGGGGTTGCAGTCGGCGGCGCCGGTGGTGAAGGAGTCCGAGCCGAGCAGCGGGGCGCTACCGGACGAGGGCGTCAGGACGTATGCGATCCGATGGGCGCCGCAGGCAGCCGGCGTGGTCAGCGCCGCGCGGGGGCCGGCGTTCAGGTGCAGCTCGAGGCGGTCGAGCGGGAGCTGGGGGATCTGCTCGAAGGAGGCGGTGAGGCGGCCCGTCTGCGGGTCGGCGTCGATCCGAACCGGCAGGCTGAGCAGAACGCCGCGTTCGGGGTCGCGGAGGACCAGGTAGAAGGCGAGGAGGCTGTCGAACGGGTTCTCGGCCCCCGGCGCGGGGGTGGCGGGATCGTCGGGCTCGGCGACAAAGAGGCTGCCGGCGATCGGCTTCGAGAAAAGCGGCGTGGTTACTTCGGCGGTGCCAAGCTTGGAGGCCTCGGGGCAGCCCTGGCCGGGAGCTGAACTGGGCGTTTCGGCGGCGAGCTGGGCCGGCGTGCAGGCGGTGAGGCCGATCGCGAGGGGTGGGTTGATCGTCAGGCCGGGCGGCAGGACGAGCGTCGCGGAGCTGGTGTCGGCGGCAGCGCGGCCGCTCGGCGAGGCGATGCCAGGATCGGGGGCGTTGAGGGTGAGGTCGAGGCCGCTTGGAGATGCGGCGGCGGTGCTCGTCGGAGCGACTTCAAGCGACGGTGAGTAGGAGAGGTCGCCGCACCCGATCGCCGGCTGCGGTTCGGCGGCACCGCCGAGGACGGTCATTGCGGGGGACTGCCAGGAGTCGGCGGCGAAGATCGTCTGCAGGGGCGCGGTGCAACTGCGTGGCAAGGTGAGGAAGGCATTGCCGTTGGGGGTCCCTTCGAGGGTGAGGGTCGAACCGAAGAGCCCGGCTGCCTGGGAGACCTCGGTCAGCGAGGCGACCAGGTTGTAGGGCGGACTCGGTGAGATCGAGAGGTCGATCGTCACCGGAACGCCTCGGGCGTGGAGGCCGAGCTCTGCAGCGGTGCCGGGCTGGGGTTCGAGCAGGTAGAGGGTCGACGGGGGAAGGGCGCCGATGCTAACCGCGAGGTCGACCGTGCCGACGGCAGTTTCGACCGGGCAGGTTTCGGAGATGAAATCGACGCGGGGGCACTCGGGCAGGAGCGCGGGGGCCCCGACCAGGCCGGCTGGCAGGGAGATGTGGAGATCCTTAAGAGCGCCATCGGGAACTTCTTCGCCGGGCGGACCGGTCGTTTTGAAGGTGAGGTCGGTGCTCCAGGTTTCGGGATGGGAGCCGGCAGGAAGCATTGCGGAGCCGCCCGGGTCCGTGAAGTTCTCCTCGACGCCGTGGAAGCCGAAGGCAGCATGGGCCGCTGGAGCAAGCGCGAGGCAGATGAGGATCGGGGCGATGGCACCGAGGGCGTGGACGCCGCGATGCCGGTCCGTGCTCGGCCAAGCACGGGGACCCCTCGGTGTCTCTCTGCGCTCCATTTCCCTGAAAAACCTCTACCCGGGCCGCGATGCGCTCGTCACAGGCGGCACATTTCGCCGGGCTCGAATGTACCGGACGCATGCAAAAAGCTGCGCGACAGCGGGCGCCCATGTACAGCGGGCCGCACCTGGGGTGCGGCCCGCTGTCTCCAACCGAAGAAAATGCCTTTGCGCTCTAGTCGCTAGTGATCGCGCCCCCCTAGATTGATGACGGTGCTGAGCGTCCCGTTCGTCGCTGAGCCGGATCCGCCGCAGGCTCCCCACGCCGGAATTTCATAGGAGATTCCTTCCCCTTTGACGGTCGCAACGATGTGTCGCAAACCTGCACTGCCTGCATTTTCGTAAGCCACCGAGCCCAGGACCTGAGGAGGAATCACCACCGAACAGACCGGGCTTCCCAGAAATTTCGCTACGAGTTCCAGGTACTGGCCTGGTTCTGGGCAAACGAGTTCGATGCTGCCCGTGTACGGGGGGCCACTGTTCGCAAGTTTGAACATGGTTTCGCAGCCGTGAGCGGTTGCCACTACTTTGAAGCCGAAAGCTTGACAGCCGGCAAAGGTCGGGGTCAGCAGTTTATTGCTCGTCGCCACGAACGCCGCTCCGAGGTATTCGTTGCTTCCGCATTCGACGTTGCCGTCCATGGTGCCGAGGACAAATTTGCTCGCCGTCGTTCCTCGATATCCGATCGGGAAGAAATCGGAGTTGAACTTCGGCTGTTTTGCCGATTCTTCGGATTTTTCACCGCTGACGTAGAGGACAGGCGCAGCGATGTGGATTCCCTTCTGGCTGTTTTCCGGGCCACGTCCTTCGAGCTGCCAGCTCCCTTGGTAGGTCCCGGTTTCGCCTTCACCGCCCCCACAGCTATCGGTGTATTTGAGTGCGTTGGTGGCAATGGTCAGCTTCACGCTAGCTCCGCTTCCCGAGCCTTCGTTCTTGAGCGTCACCGCCAAACCCGTCTTTGGGGCAATGGTCGATTTGCAACCCGCGAGGTAGGTCGTGCTCATCGGGCCACAGTTCGACGGACCGATGTCAACGGTTCCAGCGAATTCTCCAGAAGCAGTTTCTTCGCCCGGGTGGAACGTGAAGGTACAGCCATTGGGTTTGAAGGTAGTGATCCCCCCATAATTGCATTTGTAGTTGGAGAGCGGACCTTCTGGCGTGATGTCCGGATTTGCGTAGGTTGAGGAAATTACGGTGGTAAACGCTGGAGCTTCGCATTCCCTTACGGGGCCACCCAGTGTGATCATGTGACTTTTAGTTGGGGCTGCGACTATGCGGACTGCACCCGATGAGATCAGGCTGGATGCCGACGCGGCATTCGTTCCCAGCGCTGCGCTCAGGGCCATCGCGGCGATTGCCGCGGCGATCAGGATCTTGATGCGTTTCACGATCTCTCCATGTGATAGGACGGCCGAAGACGACCGTCGGGTTGGATTAGGGCGCTCGCCCATGTCGTCAGGTGACGCCGTATCCACCTTCGCAGTGCAGGAGAGGGCCGCGCGCGAGCAACATGGTGAGGATGGCCGCCAGTTTGGCACCCCGAGGGATACTCACGTACCCAATGACGACCCCTGCCGCAGATCCTCAAGACGGAGGACTGCGTTGATTTCGGCGATGCAAACGCTCAGGGGATGCCCCACCATCTCTTCGATCATTCGCAGCCGGCTTGCCACCGTGTGGCGATTCACACCCAGGATCGCGGCAGTCGAGGAAACGTTCTGCTGAGCTGCGAAGTACGCTCGCAGTGTGTCCTTGAGTTCCGCGCCTTCGCCACGGGCAGCGGTTAAGGGATCGAGATAGATGTGGCGAAGAGAGGCAGCCAGGAGTTCGTCCTGCATCATCGCGGTGACGAGCGCGACCTCGGCGTAGCGGACGGGCGTCGGGGATCCCCTCTGGGCGATCGGTGCGGCTGCTCGTGCCTGGCGGTGGGTTAGGCGCCACCCAGAGAGACCACCGCCAGGCTCGCCAATTGCCAGCGCTACGCCCGGCGGCCATGCATTGGTGCATATCTCCGTCAACAGCGCTTTGTCGGTCCTTTCCTTGGAGCCGAACCACACCCAGATAATCCCCTGATTTGGGCGAGCAAGCAGAATCTGACAGCCGTGACGTCGGGCCAGCCGCTCAAGCGAGGCCTTGGCACCGGGGCCGGCCGCAATCATGCCGAGATGGTGTTGATTCAGGTCGTATCCCAGTTCGACTGGTTCCAATAGCTCTCCCTCGAGCAGTCTCTCCACCATCACGATCCGTCCCGTTCGAATGGCGGTGGTATGAACTATCTTCTCCTCTGAATAGGCGCGACTGACTGCTGTAATCAGCAGGTCGAAGTGACCTGCCTGCGAGCGCATGAGACCGGCGAGATCCCCCCTGAGGGCCGAGTCGCTTCGCTCCGCGTTGCGAACGATGACGCCGCTCAGCAGCGTGTATCCAGCGAGATAGCGACGAAGCACCCTGTCCAGTGGCACCCGGATTCGGGCCGCAAGGCGGGCCTGCGTCATCAGCATCGGCGGCGGTGACGGTGGAGCGTCCTCGCCGCGCGCGATCGCTGCGAAGCCATAGTCCAAGGCAGCGGAGATAGCCGTCCGCAGACCCTCGACGTAATCGGGATCGGTCGTTTCACTCGGGTCGGTAATCGCATCAACCCGGGCGCGCACCGCCTCCTCGATCTCCTGCCGCTGCTCCCACAGCCGCTCGGTCAGCTCAGCCCTCGCCCTGACCGCTGATGTCGCCCTGACCGGTACCGTCGCTACTGCCCTTGGAGGGTGGCCGAAACGGAACCTAGGGCTTCCCCCGCCACGAAGGTGGGTTTGCCCCCGGCCAAGAGCTGGTCCAGCTGATCGGCCGCCGCCTGCGTCAGCGCCAGCGCGGCGCCCTGAACCGAGACGCTGCGCCCCTGCGGGTCGGGCACGACCTGCGCCCCCGCCGGCGAGAGCGAGAACAGCGGCGCCTGCGCCTGCTTACCCCCGAATGGCGGTGCGGGCTGCAGGTTGGCTTCGACCAGGTCGCTCCCGGCGCCGAGGTCGAGCCACTGGTTGGCCCAGAAGACCTGTCCGCTGCCGAGCAGCAGCAGTTCGGCTTCCCCCGTGGTGCGGATCTGGCCCTTGGTTCCGTCGGGGGAGATCGTCGAGTCGGCGCCGATCGGGAAGGAGAGAGTGGGGCCGGGGGCGATTTCGGCGGGGGCGATCGGGTTCAGCGAGACGAAGAGTCCTTTCAGCTTGGCGGCAAAGCCAGGAGAGATCGCGAGCGTCGCCCGGTTCCTGGCGAGGACGCTCATCACTTCCGGGGCCGAGGCGGCCTTCAGGGTGCCGAGCAGCTGGTTTGCCTTAAAGGGAGCCTGGGGGCGGAGCTTCTTGTTGAGGCGGGTGGCGGTCTTGGCCGAGAGGCGCAGCGCCTTGGCCTGAAAGAGGGAGCCAAAGCCCGCTCTTTTGGCGGAGATCTCTTTGCAGGCGGCGACCTTGAGCTGGCCGCCGCCGACCTTGGCGGTGAGCGGGTTGGAGTTGGCTTTCACCATCAGGTTGCGGAAGGGCAGCTTCCAGCGCTTTCCTTCGAAGACGATCGCCCCTTCGCTTTCGATCTGGCCCTTGCCGGTGGTTGGGTCCCACTTGCCCTCGGCCAAGGGCAGGGAGAGATTGGCTCCCTTGGCCTTGGCGGGGACGAGGGCGGTGAGCTTGATCCCGTCTTCCTTGAGGAACTTCGAGAAGGCAGGAGCCAGGGAGAGGGTCGTGGTGGCCGAGCCCAGGGGCTCATAGGCGGCGTGGACACTGTGGGCGAGGGCCAGGGAGCAAAGCATCGCGGCCAGCAGGCCGTGCGCGGCGAGCCGCGCCGACCTCGTCATTCCGCCACCCCGCAGGCCTTGTTGACGGTCGCCGTCAGGCTGCGATCGGCGAAGGTGAGGGTCGCCCGGGCCAGCGAGAAGGGGGCTCTCTTGGAGCCCTTGAGGCCTGGGCAGGAGGCGTTGAAGTAGGACAGGCGCTGGCCCTTGAAGGCGTATTCGCGCTTTAGGTTCAGCTTGATGCGATCGACGTAGCCCCATTCGCCGAGCGCTTCGGGGAGGGAGGCCTTCAGTTCGGTGCCGTAGCGGCCCATGTTGATGTGGGCGATCGAGAAGGGGATCGTGAAGGCCGAGTCGAAGGGATGGGAGGTGTAGACGTGGACGAGCAAGACCGGCTTTCCCTGTCGCCTGGAGTTGAAGATCAGGAGCTCGCCGCGGGTCGGGTAGGCGCCCTGGTCGGGAAGCACGATGTGGGCCCAGAACCGACCGGAGCCGATCAGTGCCCCCTTGCACAGTTCCAGCGCCTTGGCCGAGGAGGACGCCGCCAGCTT
>Ga0307476_10001137_pt1 | contig 16788 bp, 16 predicted proteins | sample atmos_gasesECM2C_2_FD_203314 | JGI IMG/M metagenome (GOLD analysis project Ga0307476, IMG submission 203314) | Hardwood forest soil microbial communities from Morgan-Monroe State Forest, Indiana, United States - atmos_gasesECM2C_05 | ecosystem: Environmental > Terrestrial > Soil > Temperate... | reverse complement strand
GTGATTATGGATTCCGGGCCCGCCGCAGCGCGGCGTCCCGGAATGACAGCAATCAGAACCCGATCATATCCAGCTTGGTCAGCGTCACCTGATTGCTGATACGTGCGGCATTGGCGAGGTGCCAGGCGGTGTAGAGTTCGGGAAACAGGTCGTCCGCCGACATGGCATCGACCGGCACGATCACCTTGAAACCGCGCAACGCCGCCTCGCCGCCGGTGTGCAGCACCGATGTCTGCGCCTGGGTGCCCATCGCCACCACGGTCTTGATGCCTTTGTCTTTGAGCGTCTTTTCCAGATCGCTGTTGATGAACTTGTCGGGCCCGAGCGGCGGCAGCACCTGTTCGCCGGCGGCCGGCGTCAATTCTTTCAGCACGTCGGCGGCGACCGAGTTCGGCACCGCGACGCTGTAAATGATCAGCGCGCCGTGCTGGCGCGCGGCCTCGACGAATTTTTTTACTTTCGGCACCGAGTCGGCGCAGCGCTTGCGCCGCTCCGCCGTGCAGGTCTGCACGGTGAAATCCATCACCAGGAGCGCTGTCTCTGTTGGAACCAGCGTCACAGGCTTGAGCACTGGCGGCGGCGGCAGCTTTGCTTGGCTCCAATCGTCGACGATGGTCTGGGCGCGCGCCGGATTTGCCGCACACAGCGCCGCGACGATGGCAACAGCGATCGAGATGGATTTGCGGCCCATGAATTCCTCCCGTTGGGTTTTGTGCGAGCTTAAGCCGCGGCGGCGGACGGCGCTACTCCGCCGGCGCCCGCGGCGGCGTCTCGCGCGTTGCCGGCACGGCCAGCACGGTGGTGCGCAACGGCCGCTCTTCCATGATCATCAGCGCCACGATGCCGATGATCAGGAAAGCCACCGCCACTGCAAAAATGTGGCTGAACGCATGGGCGAGATCGTCGGGCGACACGCTCGCCGCGGTGGCAATGAACGCCGACGACGAGGCGCCGCCACGTTGCGGCGAGGCGCCAAGATCGGCCAGCATGATCGCGCCCATCACCGCGACAACGAAGGCGCTGGCCAGCGCCCGAAAAAAATTCATCGCGCCCATGGCGACCCCGATCTGCTGATGCGCGACCGCATTCTGGATCGATACGGTGACGGTGGGATACGAGCTGCCGGTGCCGATGCCGACGAGGCCGGTAATCAGCGCCACTGTCCAGACCGGCATCAGCGGATGGACCACGAGCAGCGCGACCGCCGCGGCAGCGATGCTGAGCATCACAATCGGCGCCCATTTGTAGCGATCCATGTACAGCATGGCGCGGCCGGACAGATACGAGCCCGGCGTCGTCATCATCACGATGGGAATGAGCGCCAGGCCGGAATCGCTTGCCGAAAGGCCGTGCACCATCTCGTAATAGAGCGGCACGAAGATCGTCAGGCCGATGGAGACGCCTTGGGTGCAGGCGGTGGTGAGGCAGCCGGCGCGCATCACCGGATTGTTGAGCACCGCAAGCGGCAGGAACGGCTCCGGCGCCCGCAGCACCCACCAGATGAATGCTGCGCTGATGACGATCGCCGCAATGATCAGGCCGACGATCTGCTGCGACGCCCACGGATAGCGCGTACCGCCCCAGGTCAGCGCCAAGAGCAGCGCCACTGCGGCGGCCATCATCAGCGCGGCGCCGGTGAGATCGATCTTGTGGGCGCGTTCGTGGACCGGCACCAGTTTGAGCTGCCGGTTGGACAACAGCGCCGCAGCCAAGGCCAGCGGCACGTTGAGCCAAAAGATCATCGACCAATGCAGATGCTCGGCGATGACGCCGCCGAGCACCGGGCCGGCGGCGCCGGCGACGATCCAGACCGAGCCGGTGTAGGCCTGGTAATAGCCGCGCTCACGCGGCGGCACCGCGTCGGCGATGATCGATTGGGTCAGCGGCACGATGCCGCCGCCGCCGATGCCTTGCAGGCCGCGGCCGAGGATCAGCATCAGCATGCTGGGCGCAGCGGCGCAGGCGGCCGAGCCCGCCATGAAGATGCCGAGCGCCACCAGCATCATGCCGCGCCGGCCGTAAATGTCGCTGAGCTTGCCGTAGAGCGGCGCGACCACGGTCGAGGTCAACAGATAAGCGATCACCACCCAGGAGAGATTCTCGAAATCGTCGAAAGCGCGGCCGATGGTCGGCAGCGCCGTCGCCACGATGGTCTGGTTCAACGCGCCGAGGAACATCGCCAGCGCCAGGCCGCCGATAATGGCGATGACCTCGCGCCGGCCGAGCTTATGCTCGGTGGCGCGGCGGCCGCCGGCATCCGGCGCGGCGCTTGCGATGTCCCCTCCCCCCTGCAGGGCCGGCGCGGTGGTTTTCTGTTTTTCGTGTTTCAGCAATGCCATGACCGAGACGACGACCCGCACCCGTCGGTGGATTTGAGCCGCACCTTTGCGCCGCGCTGGCGACAGCGCAAGACACATGGACAACACACCTGGAGCGGGTCAGCTATGCCGATTCCTTGTTATTCCGCCACCGGGTCGGCGACGCGCATGGGGCCGTGCAAGGGACGTTCCTCGATCACCAACATGCACAGCAACGAGACGGCGAGGCAAGTCGCGGCCGCGATGAAGACCCAGTGGAAGGCCGGCGCCAGGTCGCTATGGCCGGCCGCGATCTTTTCCAGCGTCGTGACGGCGGGCCCCTCGCCGATGCCGCCGAGCACGATGGCGCCGAATATCGCAACTACGAGCGCGCCGCCGAGCGTGCGGAAAAAATTCAAGGTCCCGGTCGCGGTGCCGAGCTGATGCGGCTTGACCACGTTCTGCATGACGATCGTGGAGACCGGATACATCGGGCCAAGACCGAAGCCGAGCGCGAACAATAGCGCCACGACGGTGCCGAGCGTGTGCCCCGCCGGGTCGGCGGCGAGAGCGGCAAGCGCGGCGATGGCGACGACTAGGCCGAGGATCGGCACGCGCATGTAATGCTTGATGCGCACGATCACTCGCGTCGATACCAGCGAGCCGAGCGTCGCGCCGCCCATGTAAGCGATCAGCGCCAGGCCGGACAGGCTGGCCGAGACGCCGAGCACGGTCTGGCAATAGAGCGGCATGTAGATGGTCACGCCGATGATGGTGCCGATGGAGAAGAACGCCGCGATGGTGATCGTGCTGGTCACTCGCCCGTGCAGGATCGCCAGCGGAATGAACGGTTCGCGCGCGGTGAGAAGGCGAAGCGTGAACAACACCCACAGCGCGCCCGAGCTTGCGATCAGGGTGACGATCCGCAACGAGCTCCAGGGGTAACGAATGCCGCCCCAGGCCAGCGCCAGCATCAGCGCCAGCGCGGCGCCGACCATCAAGGCTGCACCGATCACGTCGAGTTCATGCGGCCGGTGGTTGCGCGGCAGGCGGCGCAGCGCGCGCTCGGTCATCACCAGCGCCACCGCGCCGAGCGGCAGGTTGATCCAGAAAATGAACGACCAGTGCAGATGGTCGGTGAGCAGTCCGCCGAGCACCGGGCCGAGAATGCTGGCGCTCATGAACATGATCGAGGTGCGGCCCTGCACCACCGGGCGCTCGCGCGGCGACAACAGGTCGGCGATGATGGTCTGCGCGATCGGCAACAGCCCGCCGCCGCCGATGCCTTGCAGCGCGCGCGCGAGAATCAAAACCCAAATCGTCGGCGCCAGTGCGCAGGCGACCGAACCAGCGACGAAGATGACGATCGCGGCGAGAAGCAATGCGCGGCGGCCGTAAATATCGGAAAGCTTGCCGAACAGCGGCGTCGCCACGGTGGCGGCGAGCAGATAAGCGGTCACTATCCACGACAGATCGTCGATGCCGCCAAGACTCTTGCCGATCGCCGGCAGAGCGGGCGCGACGATGGTCTGTTCCAGCGCCGAGAGAAACATCGCCAGCATGATGCCGGCGACGATGGCGCGGATGGTGGCGTGATCGAGCGGCGCGGCCGGTGCGTGATGTTGTGGCGGCCGATCCGGCACCTCGGCCTTAGCAGCGGCCGGCCGCGCGTCGCTGAGCCGTCGCGCTCGCGCGTCGCCGGCGATATCGGGGGCGATGCTGTGGGCGTCGTCGGGGGCGATTTGGCGAGTCATTGCGGAAAATCCTTGGCTGGCATCCCTTGGCCCGTGTCGCGCCGCAACGCAACCGGCCTCTGTGCAGAGCAGACGCGCAGTTCCACGTGTGGGAGCTAGCCTCGCCGCCTCGCTGCCTTCGGCAGCTTCAGCGGCCAGCTGACGATGTAGTCTTCGAGCTCGCTGTCGGGCACATCGACTTCGCTGGCATAGACGCGGCCGCGCACCGAAACGCCGGCGGCATGGACGGTCTCGGGATCGCCGGACACCAACGGGTGCCACCAGTACAGATCCTTGCCTTCGGCGAGCAGCACGTAGGCGCAGGAGGGCGGCAGCCAGGTGATGGTTTTGAGGCTTTTCGGCGTGAGCCGCACGCAATCGTCGACCTGTTCCAGGCGGTGGGCGTAGTCGCGGCAGCGGCAGGTCTCGCCGTCGAGCAGCCGGCAGCCGACATTGGTGTAATAGGTGCGGTCGGTCACCTCTTCCTCGAGCTTGTTGAGGCAGCATTTGCCACAGCCGTCGCAGAGGCTTTCCCATTCTGAATTCGTCATTTTATCCAATGACTTACGCTTCCAGAACGGGATTTCGGCATCGTCTTGGTTTTGGCCATCATCAGATGCCATGCTGGTCTCCAGGCCCTTCGCTCGCGGCCATGTCCTCGGGCGACGGGATTATCGTGACGCCACCATGCATAAGCCCAATTTGCCCCCAATTGCCATTCACCCTGTGATCGCCGCGGCATTGGCTGTCGAGCTTGGGTCCGCTAAACCAAGGCTTGCTAGACTAAGGCCTGCCGAAACGGCCAGTTTTGCCGACCAAACCCGTTCCCGGAGCACTCAATCGTGACGGACATGTTCCCAGATCCGGGCAACGACTGGCTACCCAAGTTCAAGCGGTTCCTGCTCGATATCGATTCGCGGATCGACTTCACCGTATTCCTCTCCGGCAAGTGGACGCGGGAGATTTACGAGCGCTTCACCGCGTTCATGGACCGCTGGCATGTCGCCGGCTGGCGGCGCTGGCTCCTTGTCGAGCCGCTGTCGGAAATGGCGACACTCGGCACCGGCGGCCTGTTCCTCATGCTGGCGCTCGGCATCCCGTCGATGCGCCAGACTTCGGACGAAGACTGGCTGAAGAAATCCGATCTCGCGGTGACGTTTCTCGACCGCTACGGCAACGAGGTCGGCAACCGTGGCATCAAGCACAACGACTCGGTGCCGCTCGACGAAATGCCCGACAATCTGATCAAGGCGACGCTGGCGACCGAAGACCGCCGCTTCTACGAGCATTTCGGCATCGACTTTTACGGCACGTTCCGCGCGCTGATGACCAACGCGCAAGCCGGCGGCGTGGTGCAAGGCGGCTCCACCATCACCCAGCAGCTCGCCAAGAACCTGTTCCTCAGCAACGAGCGCACCATCGAGCGCAAAATCAACGAGGCGTTCCTGGCGCTGTGGCTCGAGGCCCATCTGAGCAAGAACGAAATCCTCAAGCTTTATCTCGACCGCGCCTATCTCGGCGGCGGCGCTTTCGGCGTCGACGCGGCGGCGGAATACTATTTCGGCAAATCGGTGCGCGACGTGACGCTGCCCGAGGCCGCGATGCTCGCCGGATTGTTCAAGGCGCCGACCAAATTCTCCCCGCTGGTCAATCTGCCCGCCGCCCGCGCCCGCGCCAACGTCGTGCTCGACAACTTGGTCGACAACGGCTTCATGACCGAAGGTCAGGTCTACGGCGCCCGGCGCAATCCGGCGACGCCGATCGATCGCCGCGACGCCGGCGCGCCGAACTATTATCTCGACTATGCCTTCGATGAGATGCGCAAGCTCGTCGACACGTTCCCCAAGTCCGTCACCGATCGTTACTTCGTGGTGCGTACCGCTCTCGACACCAACCTGCAGCACTATGCCGACCGCGAGGTTGAGACCGAATTGCGCCAATACGGCCGCGACTATGGCGCGAGCCAGGCCGCGGTGGTGATCGCCGATCTCGACGGCGGCGTGCGCGCCATGGTCGGCGGCCGCGATTACGGCGCGAGCCAGTTCAACCGCGCCACCGACGCGCTGCGCCAGCCCGGTTCGTCGTTCAAGCCGTATGTCTACGCCACCGCGCTCGCCAACGGTTTCAAGCCGACGTCGGTGCTGGTCGATTCGCCGGTCTGCATCGGCAATTGGTGCCCGCACAATTATTCCGGCGGCTATTCCGGATCGGTGACGCTGATGGAAGCCATCACGCACTCGATCAACGTCATTCCGGTCAAGCTTTCCATCGAGCTCGGGCACGGCAATCCGAAACTCGGTCGCGCCATGATCGTGCAGACCGCGCGCAATTTCGGCATCCAGTCGCCGCTGCCGGACACGCCGTCGCTGCCGATCGGCGCCGACGAGGTCTACGTCTACCAGCACGCCGTCGCCTACGCGACCTTCCCCAATCTAGGCAAATCCGTGGTGCCGCACGCAGCGCTCGAAGTGCGCACCGGAACCGGCGAATTGGTCTGGCGCTTCGACCGCGACGGCAGAAAGCCGCAGCAGGTGATCGCGCCATCGGTAGCCCTCGACATGATCAAGATGATGAACTCGGTGGTCGAGAACGGCACCGGCCAGCGTGCCAAGCTCGACGGCGTGCCCGTCGCCGGCAAGACCGGCACCACCAATTCCTGGCGCGACGCCTGGTTCGTCGGCTACACCGGCAATTTCGCCGGCGCGGTGTGGATGGGCAACGACGATTATACGTCGACGAAGCGCATGACCGGCGGCACGCTTCCGGCCATGACCTGGCACAACATCATGGCCTATGCGCACCAGGGCGTCGAACTGCGGCCGCTGCCCGGCCTGCCGCCGCCGACGCACGCGCCGCCACTGGCCGCCAACGCGACGTTCGCCGGCAATGATGCGCCGCAACAGGTGCTGTTGACGCGCAAGGGCACCGATGCCTTGGTGCGTCTCGAACGCCTGCTCGATGACGCCAATCATGCGCTGGCCGCGCAATTGCCCGCCGGAACCCAAGGCGCGCTCGACAGCGACAAGACCCGATCGAGCGCGGTGGCGACGGCGACCGATCGTGCCGGCGCAGGCACCCGCGGCGACTAGACCATGATCCAATTCAATTGAAGCGAGTCATGGTCTAGAATCTTTGTTTGAGCATGATCATCCGAAAACCGATACCCACTTTTCGGGATCACGCAGATAGCGGCCAACGGGATCGAGCGTGCGCCTCCTCTTCGGATCATGTTTCGCACTGATACTCGCCGCCGCCATCGGCCTCGGCGCAACTTGGCTGACGATCACCCGCGGCGTTGCCTTCGGCTCGCTGACCATCGGCGCCTGGAAGGCATGGCCGAAGAGCGGATCGGTCGATATCGATCCTTACGCGCGCGCCACCATTGCCCGCACCGGCGAATTGCCGCTCGGAACCGGCGACGGCGTGGCGTTCTACGCCCGCACCGACGACGCCGGCAATAATTTCGACGGCCGCTGCACCTTCACGATCAGCGGCGTGACGCCGGCGGCGCGCTATTGGACGCTGACGCTGTACGATCCGAATGGCCGGCTGGTCGCCAACACCATCGATCGGCATGGTTTCACCAGCGCGGAAATCCTGCGCGACATCGAGGGCCGCTTTACCATCAGCGTCGCGCCGCGGGCGCGGCCCGGCAATTGGCTGCCGACCGGCGGCATCGAGCGCTACATTCTGGTCTGGCGGTTCTACGACACGCCGATCGGCGTTGCCACGCGCACCGCCAAGGAAGCGCCGATGCCGGCCATCGTGCGGAAGGCCTGCTCATGATCCGCGCGCTGTTGTGGATCCTCGGCGCCATTCTGCTCGGCGGCATCGTGCATCTGTCGACCGTACTGGTGATGCCGCGGGCGGCGACCCAGGATGCCTATGCGCGGCTTGTCCCGCTCACGCCGGTCAACGCCATGGTGCCGCTCGCGGCACCGACGGCGGAGGCCTCGATCATGCCGTTCATGGATCCGGCCTTTGCCGCAGCGGTGTGCCGCTACGACCTGTCCGCAGGCGCGATCAAGCTCAACGCGCCGCTGAGCCAAGCCTACACCTCAGTCACGTTCTATACCCGCAACAGCGTCGCCTATTATGCGATCGACGACCGCGCCGCCGGCCGGCGCGCCATCGAGCTCGACCTGATGACGCCGGAGCAGCACGCGCAGGTGCCCGAGGGCGAAGACGTCACCGCCGCCGACCGGCTGATCATCGAATCGCCGACCAGGACCGGATTGATCGTATTACGGGCCCTGGCGCCGGAACCGGCGCTCATGGCGATGGCGCGCCGGGCGTTGGCCAACGCGCAGTGTCGCCTCGGCCCGGTGCAGTAGTTTAGTTCGCGGCCACGACAGCCGGCGCCGCCAGTGCGGCGAAACGCGGCAACGGCACGATCTGGTTGCCGGCGATCTGCTGTTGCAACTCGGTCAAGATCCGTTCGGCTTCGGCAGCGACCGGCATCGGCTCGGCGACGGTCAGGTGCTCGAGCGCATAGCGATAACTGGCGCAGCGCTCCGTCAGCGAGTGGTGCACCCAGGCGATGGTCAGGCTGTTCTCGCCGACTCGCGCCGCCGCGCTGATCCGTTCCGGCGGACTCAAGGTGGAAACATATTGCATGCTCTTCTCGCGGCGTTGATCGATGTCGACGACGCGGCGCGCGGTCGAGAAGAACGGATCGATGCGCACGATGTCGTTGCGCATATCGTCGATCAACTGGTTATAGCGTGCTGAAGATGAGCGATGGAACGGGCCGGCCAGATGGGCGTAATAGGCGGCCGGATCGAACGCCCATAAATCGCGGTGGAAGGCGCGGTTGAGGCCGTATTCGAAGACCACGGCATTCCAGCGTTGCCGATCGTAGGGCGGCTCGATCAGGGGAAAGGCGAGATCGCGCAGCGTGCGTTCGTCGTCGGTCAGGTTATTGACCGAGACTGGGCCGCCTGCCCGCGCCGCGGCTTCCTGTCCGACCCAGGCATGAATGTCGTCGTTGACCAGCGGTGCCTGCAGCCGGCCGAAATCGCCGATGCTGGTGCACCCGCCAAGGATCAGAAGAGCGAAGACGGCAAACGGCGCTGTCGCGGGGGGCAGACGGATTCGCGGCGACATCGCAGTGACAACCTTCAGCGGCGCCTCATGCGGCGGCGGCCGCCATTGGCGGCCGGCGGCGGCATCCGGGGCTCCGCGCTTTCGGCCACCGAGTCGGCGTAGCGCTCGATCCGGATCACCGGCAAGATGATGACGGTTGCGGATTCGTCCTGCGCGTCAGCGCGGCCGAATCGCACAATACGCCCCTCGTCGGGGAATTTGACAACGATGCCCACCAGCCAATCCCTCAGACTGCCGGCTACGGACCTCCCGCGCGATCCGCGCTATCGGCGTGGCCACGATTAAGCGGCATGCAAGGTTAACGCTCCGCTAACGCGCACGACTTAGGCTGTAAGCGAAGTCAGTCCTGTGGTCCCTGTTGCGATCGAGTCGCGTGTGATGAAAACGCCCACCCTGTCGAGTCTCAACGGCCTTGCCGATATCGGATTGCGCAGCGGCGTCGATATGCGTCCGACGCTGATCCGCGTCCTGACCGACCTCTACGTGCAGAAGCTTTCCCATACATCGGACGAGGAACGCCATTACACCGAACTGGCGCTGCGGCTTCTCGACGGCGTCGATACGCCGACGCGCGCCGCGGTCGCGGCGCGTCTGGCAAAGCACCTCTCGCCGCCGCTGCGGGTCATTCGATATCTTGCCAACGATTTGCCGGAAATTGCCGCCCCGCTGCGCGGTCATGCATTGCTGCAGCCGCCCGCTCAGCCTGCCGCGCCGGCGCCGCCCGTGACGATCGCTCTCCCCGTAGAGCACACCGCGCCTGTCGAAGCGCCGCCGCAAGAAGAGCCGATCGAACACGTGCCGGTCACGGACCTGCGCGGCACCATGGATTCGACGACGGCCGCCGAGCTCAACGATGTTTTCTTCACCGCCGCCGAGCACGAGCGGCGCCTCATCCTGCTCAATCTCCACGTCGCCGCGCCGATGTCGCCGGGGCAGGTCGTGGTCTTGCGCGATCCGGGCATCGGCCAACGCCTGGAAGCAGCGGCGCTGGGAAACCATCGCGAGGAACTGGTCAAGGAACTCGCGGAAGCCTTGCGCATTCCGCGCGAGCAATCCCGCCGCATCGTTCGCGATGACCATGGCGAGCCGGTCGTGGTTGCGGTCAAGGCGCTCGGCATCCCACGCGAGGTGGTCTATCGGCTCCTGATGTTCGTCAACCCGGCGGTCGGCCATTCGGTCGAGCGCGTCCATGCCTTGGCAATGCTCTACGACGAGATGACCGCACAGGCGGCCGAAGGCATGGTCGCGATCTGGCAGTCGCTGCGCAGCGAGGCGCGTAGCGTGGCAAAACACCAGCCGCTGCTCTGGAACGATGAGCGTTCGCGCGCCCGTCCGGCGGCGGCGCCGGCACGGCGCCCGCTGGCCGGGCCGCGAACCAATATCCGTCGCGAAGTTTCTTGAGCCTGCAATCGCCGCCGCGCTGCTTTCACACGGCGACGATATCGAGAAAATTCCGCCCCTGGCGATCCTCGACCTCGACGATCCAGACATCGGGATCGAATTTGATCTCGCGCGCGAGATAGGCCTCGACCGCCTCGTCGGGCGCCGGACGCTCTTTGAGGCTGGGACTGAAGGCGCGGTCGGCATCCCGCACCGCGTCGAATTCGCTTTGCGGCGCCGGGCCGAACAAATCCGAAGTGCCGTCGAGCCTGCAGACGCGGATGAGCACCGCGCCGGCCTCCTCGGCGCCGCGCCGGCGCACGACGGCGGAGACGCCCTCGACCTGACAGCGGCGCAGATAGGCGGCTACCCAAAGCGCGGTTTTCAGACGCATCGTCCGGCTCACAGCGGCAAACGAGACGTATGACTCGAACCGGCCAGTGCCGCAAATGTTGCTATTGGACGGGATGCCCGGTCATGGCGGCGAGTTCGCTGACGAGGCGATCGGACACCCGGCCGCTGACCGGCAGCTTGTGCTCACGCTCGAACTTTTCGATGGCCTGGCTGGTCGCATCATCGAGGATGCCGGATGGCTTGATCTGGCCGTAGCCGTAATTGGCGAGCACCCTCTGCACCGCCAAGATGCGCGGCGACGGCCCGATCAAGTCGGCGATGGGATCATTACGCCGCGGCGACGGCGCCGCAGCGGTTTGCGGCGGCCGTGCTGCGGCTACCGTGTGTGTCGCGCTCATATCGATGATCCGCGGCCCGGTCTGCTCCACGGGATTGGGCGCCGCGTCGGCTGTCTTCTGCACTGCCGGATTGGCGACGAACGGCGCCGGCCGCGCCCCCGATTGCAGAAAAACCGCATTGACGACGATTAGAATGGTCGCTGCCGTCGCGCCGAGAATGGCGAAGGAATCGACCGGCCGGTTGATCGCCTGCATACACAGCCGCGAGCCGAACGATCCGGCAAACGTTCCGGCGCGCGCGCGCGTGCGGCTTCTATCGTCGCGGCGATCACGCACTTTTCTTCACCGCGCTTGGCGGCGGCATGGTGCCGGCCGATTGATTCACGGGGATGACCAGCGGGCTGACCACGCCAAAACTGCGTTTTTTCACCGGCCGCGCCCGCTCGCAATCGAGCGGCAAGCCGATGGTGATGCGGGTGCCCTCGCCGATCCGGCTGCGAATCGAGAATTCGCCGCCGTGCAGCCGCACCAGGCCCTTGACGATGGAGAGCCCCAAGCCCGTGCCGCCGTGACGGCGGTCATAGGAGACGCCGGCCTGGAAATACGGCTCGCCGACCCGCGCCAAATCCTCATCGCTGATGCCGACGCCATTGTCCTCGACCACGAAGCTGATGTTGCCCGCCTCGGCGCGGGCGCTGACCAATACCTTGCCGCCGCGGTCGGTAAAGCGAATCGCGTTGGACAGCAGATTGAACATGATCTGGTTTAGCGCGCGCTTGTCCGCGACGATCTCCGGCAAGTCGCCGGGCACCAGCCGTTCGAGCCGGACGCCGGACTCGCGCGCGCGCAACGCCAGGATATCGCAACAGCTGGCGATGACCTGTCCCGGATTGAAAGGTTCCGGCGTGATCTCGAAATTGTCGGTCTCGATCTTCGACATGTCGAGAATGCCGTTGACGACCGCAAGCAGATGGTTCCCGGAATCGTTGATCAGGCCGGCATATTCGTTGCGCCGCTTGGCGTCGAGCATCAGCGCCGCTTCATTCTTCAGCATCTCGGAGAAACCGATGATGGCATTGAGCGGCGTGCGCAATTCGTGGCTCATGGTGGCAAGAAAGCGGCTTTTCGCGGCATTGGCGCGCTCGGCCTCGGCGCGAGCGTCTTCGAGCGCCTGCTGCTGCTGCTTGCGCCCACTGACGTCGCGCAACACCGCGACCACTTCGCGGCGACTCTCCTCGCCGGTATCGGCGCCGGCCTGTTCCAGCGGCCTGCAGCGCATCTCGATCCAGACGAATTCCGGCGCCGGATGCCCGCTGGCATCGACGCCCTCGCGCCGCACGCGGAACTCGGCAGAGCAAGTCTCCGCCAAGGCGGCGGTGTCGCCGAGCGCCGTCAGGTAGGCGGGCCGATCGGCGACATGAACGCGATCGAACAGGCCATGCCCATGCAGATCGGCAATACGCGAGCCGAACAGCGCCTCGCCGGCCGGCGACATGAACAACACGCCGCCACCGCGGCCGTGCCGCGTGATCACGTCGGTCATATTGCGCGCCAACAGCCGATAGCGGTCTTCTTCGGCGTAGAGCAGCCAGAAGCTGGTGCGCGCCAGCGCCTCGGCGCCGAGCGCAAGCCCCGCCGCATAGAGCGCGGCCGAAACGATTCCGAGCGCGGCGAGCGCCGCATGCGCGCTTGGGCTGGGAATCGGCAAAAGCTGCTCGACGTCGAGCAGCACCAACAGTCCGGCGGCGCCCAGCGCCAGGGTCGAGGCGGTGGCAACGACGCGGCGCGAAGCCGATAACGCCGCCTCCAGCGGCACGACGACGAGCCAGATCGCGGCAAACGACACGATGCCGCCGGTCGACGCTGCGACCGCCGTCACCAGTCCGGTCAGCGCCAGCGAAGACAGCACATGCGCGCTTTCGTAGCGGCCGGTCCGCGACAGGAAGTAAGCAGTGAGGATCGGCACCACCAGCCAGGCAAAAACCATCAGCTCGATCGGGGTCGGCATTCCACGGGCCAGCAGGTAAACCGGAAACGACGCCAGCGCGATGATGCTGCCAAGGAGCCGCGGTGCGATGAAGGCGCGATGCCGCGACGCCGTCAGCGCATCGTGCTGCGCCGAAGGGTGGACCAGCGTTTCGACATAATCCCGTACTGGCGCGAAGAGGCCCACGATCCTGTCGCACGCCCGCTTTGCAGACGCGCTCCCCTTGTTCTATGCCGCGATCGTGTCAGACGCCGCTTAAACGAACCCTAAAACGCCCTGCCTGGCACCAGCCGGACGGCGCGTTGCCGCGCCGCGGATTCCGTCATCATGGTGAATCGCTCGTTGCCGCGAACGGTTGCCATTTGTTTGACATTTGCGGGCGTTGCGGAAGTGCCCGTAAATCGCCGATCTTTCGCCTTCGCCGAAACGGTGCAAATGCCGGCCTCGCGCGTGTTCGCTCAAATTTTAGGTAAATTATATTTTCTGCAATTGGATGAAAATTTGCGGCGTATTCTCTTCGATTATGGGCAAAAACGTCCCCGTCGAACGAACGCGGCTTTCAATGCTGCCTGCTAGGTTGCGCGGGCGTGCGGCAACCCATGCCGCCGGGGATACGGGTCTGATGTTCTTTTTGTTGCGAATGGCGTTCTGGCTTGGCGTCGTTCTGATCCTCTTGCCCAGCGGATCGGCGCAGCACACTACGCGGTCCGGCGATGTCGGCGCCTCCGAGGCGGTCTCGGCGGCGTCCGCCACGGTGCAGGATATGCGCGGCTTTTGCACGCGTCAGCCCGATGCTTGCACGGTCGGCTCGCAGGTCGCGGTGTCGCTCGGCTACCGGGCCCAGGCCGGGGCCAAGATGCTTTACGATTTCTTGACCGAGGCGTTGGCGCCGAAGGAAACCGGCGCGTTGCCTCACGGCGCCGCTCCGCGCGGCAGCATCGCCAAGGTCGAGCCGGCAAAATCCTCGCCCTCGCAGAATACGCTGACCCCCGCCGACCTCGCGCCGGCCTGGCACGGGCCGCAGCCGGCCAAGGACGCCAAGCACGCGGCCTAGGCGTCCATTCATAAATTCGCCGGGCGATGTCCGCTTCTCTGAGCGGCCGGCATTTCATGTTCAATTGCAAAGCCAATTTTCCCCTATCAGGGGCCTCGCTTGAACCGATACGATGACGTCTGCCGGACACGTAATTTTGTCGAAGGAAGACGCGTCTCATGCCCGTCAGCGAAAAGCTTAAAGCGCTCATCAGGTCTGCCTGGGATGACGGCGCGCCATGCCTCGTGGCGACGCAAGGCCCGAACGGCCCCAACATCTCGCCCAAGGGCAGCATGGTCGTTTTCGACCACGACCATCTCGCCTACTGGGAGCGCTCAAAGAAGCAAGCGCTGGAAAACCTCGGCCAGGACAAGCGCGTCTGCGTGATCTACGCCAACTTCAAGGCGCAGCGCGACGGCGTTCTCGAGTCGGGCTTTTTGCGATTCTACGGGCGTGCCGAGCTCCACGAGAGCGGGCCCGTCCGTGACGCCATATTCAATCTGCTTCTGCCGCGCGAGCAAACGCACGTCGGCGCGGACACCGGCATCGGCGTGCTGATCAGGATCGAACGTGCCGCCGATGTTCGCGGCAAGCCTCTGCCCTGACACCGTTTGGTGGCATCAAGGAGATTCTCCGGCGGCGGCGTGTTCCATCCCGGGACATGGTGCACGCCGAATACATCGACCTCTGCAGCCTCGCACTCTATATAGAGGGTGACGCAGGACGAAGGCTCGATGGCTGATATCGCCGAGATCATCGACAATTTCTCGCTCCTCGACGAGTGGGACGATCGCTACCGCTATCTGATCGAGCTGGGGCGGGACTTGCCGCCGCTTGCCGCGGAGGCCCACAACGAGGCCAACAAGGTGCGGGGTTGCGCCAGCCAGGTCTGGCTCGATACCAGCGTGCGCCCCAATGGCGCGGGCGGCCCGGTGCTCACCTTCGTCGGCGACAGCGATGCGCATATCGTGCGCGGGCTGATCGCCATCCTGTTCGCGATGTATTCGGGCCTTAGCGCCAAGCACATTCTCGCCACCGACGCCGTTGCGCTGTTCGAGAAGATGGGGCTGCGCGAACATCTCACCCCGCAGCGCTCGAACGGATTTCGCGCCATGGTCGATCGCATCCATTCCGATGCGCGCGCTGCGCTGGCGACCGTGGCCTGAGCCATATCCCCGTGCCGGCGTTCTAGCCGCGCGCAAGACCATGTTGTAAGTCTCGTCCGGAGCGTGAATTGATCGGCCGTACCGGCCAGGCACCTTGGACGGATCAAACACCACTTGCGCATGCGCACCGGACTGACGGACGTATTCGCCGGCACGATCTGCAGCGTGCTGACGATCACTTACTCGCTGTCCTACGCGGCGCTCATTTTCAGCGGCCCGCTCGCGCATTTTCTGTCGTACGGCATTGCCGTCACGTTCATGTCCGCAGCCGTCGGCGGAGCGTTCGTGGCGCTGCGCAGCTCGCTGTCGTTTGCGATAGCCGGGCCGGACAGCTCGATCTCGGTGGTCATCGCCGCACTCGTCGCCACGGTGCTGCAGCGGGTCGCCGCCGGCGGCGACACCGATCTGCTCGGCCCCGCCCTCATCGCCATGGCGCTGGCGACGGCGCTGACCGGGCTCCTGATGTGCGTGCTGGGCTTCACCCATGCGGGGCGCGCCATCCGCTTTCTGCCCTATCCGGTGGTCGGCGGCTTCCTCGGCGCCACCGGCTGGCTGATGGTCACCGGCGCCATCCAGGTCGTCACCGACCAGCATGCGACGCTGGCCAATCTCGGCGCCTTTGTCGACGCCATGACCGCGGCCAAGCTCGCGGCAGGAGCGGCGGTCGCCGTCATCCTGCACGTGCTGTTGCGCCGCACAAAAAGCCCATTCGCGTTGCCCGGCGTGCTGCTGGGGTCGTTCGCGGCCATGCACCTCGTCCTGCTATTGAGCGGCACGTCGATCAACGTGGCGCAAGCGAGCGGCTGGATGTTCAATCCGCAACCGGAAGCCGCGCTGGCGTTGCCGTGGAAGTTAGGCGCCCTGCACGCCTTTCCCTGGGGCGCATTGCCGTCCTTCGCCGGCGACGTCCTCGCGGTGATGTTCGTCACCATCAGCACGTTGTTGCTCAACACCACCGGAATCGAGATTGCGACGCGGACCGAGGCCAATATCGAACGCGACCTCAAGGTGCATGGCCTCGCCAATCTCCTGACCGGCGGGCTCGGCGGCATGGTGGTCTGCACTTCGCTGAGCCGCTCGATCCTGGTCCGCACCGCGGGCGCGACCAGCCGGCTGTCGGGCCTGACCGTCGCGGCGATCTCCGCGGCCGTGCTGATCGCCGATCCGTCGTTTCTCGGCTATGTGCCGAAATACGTTCTCGGCGGGCTGTTGCTCTATCTCGGTTCCGATCTGGTCTATCAATGGCTCATGCATTCGGCGCGGCGCTTGCTGCCGCTCGAATATCTGTCGCTGATCGCCATTGCCGCCCTCATTATCTATGCCGGCTTCATCGCCGGCGTTCTGATCGGCATCGTCATCGGCTGCGCCACCTTTGCGCTCAGCGCCAGCCTCGT
>Ga0307476_10001136_pt1 | contig 16791 bp, 12 predicted proteins | sample atmos_gasesECM2C_2_FD_203314 | JGI IMG/M metagenome (GOLD analysis project Ga0307476, IMG submission 203314) | Hardwood forest soil microbial communities from Morgan-Monroe State Forest, Indiana, United States - atmos_gasesECM2C_05 | ecosystem: Environmental > Terrestrial > Soil > Temperate... | reverse complement strand
CTATGCGGCTGGCTCGTGTGATCAATAATTCGGCGGCCCTGCTGGTGCTCGATATCCTGAGCAAGGCGGTGCCACTGGTTGTGTTTCCGGCAGTGGTGCGCGCGCTAGGTCCGACGACTTACGGCAAGGTAGGGTTCGCCACGGCCGTGGCGGGATTCTTCGGATTGCTGGCTTCTCCAGGCTTTACTACATACGCCGCGCGGGAAGCGGCGAAGGATGAGGGCCGGGTTAGTTTCCTCGCCCAGCACGTGCTCGGGGCAAGAATCGCATTCGGTATGCTCTCCTACGCCCTGCTCATTGCATTCGCACTGACCTTTGCACCTCACGACTTCACGACTCGCGTGCTGATCGTCCTCTCCGGTCTGGTATTCCTTGTGAGCAGCGTGGACGTGCAGTGGGTATTCACAGCGCGTTCCCGGATGTGGATGGTCGCCTTGCGCGGCGCCGTCGGCCAGTTGATTTATGGCGCGCTCATCCTCGCATTCGTCCGGCGTCCTTCCGACGCGTGGATCGTGCCGGTCGCAGGTGTTCTCTCGTTAGTCGCAGGAATGTTACTCATCTGGCCGCCCGCCCGCCGCGAATATCGAATTCCGTGGCCTGTCATTTCTCCCGGTGTTTGGCGGAGTTTTCTGCCCGTGTGCCTGATCATGGGCTTCGCCAGCATGATGTCGATGATCTACGACCAGATCGATACGGTGATGCTGCGGTATATGCGCAGCGAGAGGGAACTGGGCCTCTACGTCGCCAGTTACAGCATGATGACGGTCTCGATGTCATTCGCATTGATTCTTGGACAGGTATTTTTTCCGTTGCTCTCGCAGACGACCGGTCAGGACCGCGAGAACGAGCAACGCTACCTGGGTTGGCTTTGGCAGGCCAGCATCGGTCTCGCGCTACCCATCGCAACCGGAGGCTTCATCCTGGCGGAGCCCCTCACTCGCCTCGTTCTGGGCTCGCAGTACACTGGGGCAGCAGCGCTTTTTCGCTGGCTTACGTTGACTATCGTGGCCGGTTCGCTGGCCAGCTATTTCGGAGCTCGACTGATCCCGATTCGACGGGAAAAAAAATATCTGACTGCCGTGCTCGCAGGGGCCGTTGCGAACGTAGTCTTGAATCTGTTTTTAATTCCACGCTACGGCGCGATTGCTGCCGCTTTCACTACCGCGATCAGCCAGTCAGTGGTCGCCTTCATGAACTACTATTTTGTCCGGGATCTGCCTCGGCCCAGTTTGCTGGGAGCGCTGGGACTCTCCGCGACGGCATCTGCCGTGATGGCTGCGGGGCTGCTGTTCGCCCGCTCGGTCTATACCCTGCACGTGGCGGTTCTCGTGGTATTTGGTGCCTTGGTCTACGGCGCCGTTTACTGGTCTGGCCGAATGCTGTGGAATCGCCCGCAGACTGAGAAGTTGTGATTGGTTTCTGGCACGAGATCTGTGACGGCATTCCTCTCATGGATGCGTTAGAATCTCAGTCTTCACCATGGAGGATCAGGATGAAGACCCCGCTCACGGGGAACGTCGCGAGTCGCCCTCCGGAGTCGAACCAGGAGTGGCAGGCTTGGGGCGAGAAAGACCCGCTTTTCGGTGTAATTCCGCAGCCTGGGAGAGAACGGGACGGGACAACTCCGTGGACGGATGCCGATTTTTACCAGACCGGACGCAGCGACTGGGAAGAGCTCATGCGGCGCTGGCAACGCTACGGCGTCGCGCGCGAGAGCTGCGTTGAAATCGGATGCGGGGCTGGACGGTTAACCCGCCACATTGCGGAAGACTTCACCGAGGTGCACGCCCTGGACGTTGCCGAGGGCATGATCAACTATGCCCGGCAGCGTGTGCGCTCGAATGTGCAGCTGTATGTGACCGACGGCATCTCTCTTCCCGTTCCGGACGCCAGCGTGACGGCGGTATTTTCGGCAATCGTCTTCCTGCACTTTGACCGGATCGGGCACGCGTCCGCCTACTTCCGGGAGATGGCACGCGCATTGAAGCCCGGCGGCACGATCATGATCCAAATGCCTTTGCACCAGTGGCCCGGGAATCTGAAGCCGCTCGTACGCAACTGGTTCGCCGGGGCGCACAACGCCTACATGGCGCTCCGCCGAGCCAAGGGCCGGTATCACCGGTTCCGGTTGTCGCGTCACCAGTGGAGCCCCTTCATGCAGAGCATCACGTACGATGACGCTTGGGTGCGCGACACTTTGAGTTCCCTCGGCTTCCGGCATATCGAAACTTGCTCCTTCCAGCTTAGCCGAGGGGGTGCCCACTATTCCTGGGTCTTTGCGCGAAAGGCTTCGCAGGTGTGAGACCAGCTTCCATCGGTTCCCGAGAAGAGTCTTCTATGTGCCTCAGAACAGCCTGACACGAATCGACTCATGGACAAAGTCCGCATCCTTTTCATGCCGCCGATCGACGTCGGGAATACGAATGCGCAGAGTCTCAATGCTCGTGAGATTGTTCTGAGATTCGATCCAGATCAACTGGAGAGCACATTCTGGTACGAAACTGAGCCCGACCCTCGACTGCGGAACCGCCCAGGTGTCTATCTGCGGCAGTTGCCTGCTGCTCGAAGGACCGTGCGAATTCTGCGAGAGCATTTGGCCGGCTACGACCTGATTGCTTATATGGACTGTAGTCCGGCCAGTTACATATTTCTCCACCTTCCGCGCCGGCTGCGGAGACGAACCACCACTGTATTTCACGCCGAAGCGCCCTCCGCGCAACTTGACGGCAGTTCACGAATGGCGCGCTGGCTGTATCAAACCGGGGCGATGCCGAAGTGCGACGTCCATACCGCGATCACAGACTTCATTGCCCGCGACCTGGAACAGATGCACGTCCGAACCCGGTACATTCTGCCGGTCGGAGTGGATCTTCGTCTGTTCTCTCCGCGTCCTGCACGCACGAACAAGATCCCTACCGTACTCTTCGTCGGTACCTTGATCGAGCGAAAAGGCCCGCAACATATTTTGCGGGCAGCCACACTTTTCCCTGAAGTACGCTTCCGGCTCGTGGGAGCCGGACGAGATGTCTACGAGTCCGTTCTTCGGCGCTCCATTGACGAACTCGGCCTGCGAAATGTGAGTTTGGAGGGCTCTAAAACCCAGCTTGAGATTGTTGAGATTATGCGCGAGAGTGACATTTTGCTGGTCCCGTCCCGGCTGGAGGGCATCCCAAAGGTTACGCTGGAGGCCGCTGCGACCGGGCTGCCGTGTATTGTTTTTAAAGATTACCAAACTCCTTCGGTGCTACATGGCGTCACCGGTTTCCAGGTCGATTCGTTCGACGAGATGGTCAAATCCCTCGGGCAACTGATTGCGGATGCCTCACTGCGGCAGCGTATGGGGTTGGAGGCCCGCAAGCACGCTCAGAAATTTGACTGGAACGTCGTGGCGAAGACCTGGGCGGATGCGTACCTTGAGATTGCCGCGGGCCGACGAAGACCGAAAGACGCCTAGAGGGTTACGATGTAAGATCTCTCCTCACGGAATATCTGTTGAGGCCGGGACAAGGCGATGCGATAACACGCACGCTTCGAAAATATACCTACTCTACGACCTGAGGTTCTGCGGAATTCTTGACGATCGCCTCATCGATGCACCTACTCACGCTTACACCCTTTTACCCGACGGCCGCTGACGATGCATCCGGTTGTTTCATCGCCGAGTCTGTGGCCGAGCTGCAGCGGCAGGGAATTGAGTCGTCGGTGATCGCGGTTCATCCGGTACACCGCTTGCATCCTGGCCCCGACCCGAAGGCGCCACCTGCGACGTGGAAGAGGTACTTCTGCGTTCCCGGAAATCCAGGACTCTCCACCGCAGGGCGGTTCTTGTATGCTGCTCTGAAATTCCACGTGCAACAGCTCCATACCGTACATCCAATCAGCCTGATCCACGCCCATGCCGCCCTGCCCTGTGGGCAAGCGGCGATGCTGCTGGCAAGAGATCTGGGCATTCCTTTTGTCGTAACCGTGCACGGGCTGGATGCCTTTTCCACGCAGCAAGTGCAAGGCTGGTTTGGACGCCGATGTTCTGAGGCCTCCGCGGACGTCTTCCACGCTGCCGCCCAGGTGATCTGCATCAGCGAGCAGGTTGCCCGCCGTGTCCGCGAAGGGTGTGCCGAACTTGCCAACGTCAGCGTCGTATGCAACGGTGTGGATTCATCGCTGTTCAGTCCGAGTTTCGGACCAACGTTCGCCCCAGCAGGCGACCCTGCGTCGAACTCCGTGATTCTCAGTGTCGGCAACTTGATCCCGATCAAGGGACATGACTTGTTGCTGAGATCAATAGCGTTAATCGCGCCCACCCATCCTCAGGTGCAATGTAGGATTATCGGCGATGGTCCAGAGCGCGGTCGACTGCAGGAACTCGCGAGAGAGTCGCGTATCGAAGACCGGATCCACTTCCTGGGTCGCAGGAGTCGCGCGGAAGTGGCCGCGGCGATGACAGAGTGCGCGCTGTTTGCCTTGCCCAGCTGGTACGAAGGGCTGGGCGGCGTATATCTGGAAGCCATGTCAGCGGAACGGCCTGCGATCGCATGTCACGGCCAGGGAATCGAGGGGATCATCCGCCACGGAGAGAATGGTTGGTTGATTGAGCCGAAAAATCTCGGTGACCTGACGGCTGCTCTGCAAGCATTGCTTTCCGACCTGCTTCTGCGGGAGAAGCTTGGCCGCAACGGCCGACAAACTATCCTGCAAGGCTACACTCTCGAACACCAGGCAAGGCAACTGTTGTCCATCTATCGGGAGTGCCTGGTATGAAGCGGCGCCTTGTGATCACCACGGAGATAATTTCTCCATATCGCATCCCGGTATTTAACGCCCTGGCGGAGCATCCGGATGTGGATCTGCACGTGATCTTCCTGGCTGAGACCGATCCCAGCATGCGGCGATGGAAGGTCTACAAGGAGGAAATCCGCTTCTCCTACGAGGTTCTGCCGCATTGGCGCCGACGGATAGCCGGGTACAACCTTCTGCTGAACCGGGGCGTGGTGTCGGCGCTCGAGCGGGCGCGCCCTGATGTCATCGTTTGCGGCGGGTATGGATACTTGGCGAGTTGGCGCGTACTCGCTTGGGCCCGGCGGCGCCAGCGACCCTTGTTCTTGTGGTCAGAAAGTAATCAACAGGACCAGCGGCGAGGAATGCCACACGTCGAGATGCTGAAGCGTCACTTCATCGGCGCGTGCAGCGGGTTTCTGGTCCCCGGCACTTCTGCCGCTGCTTACGTGGCGACGTTCGGCGTGCCGCAAGAAAAAATCTTTGTTGCGCCGAATGCAGTCGACAACGCATTTTTCTTGCGGGAAGCGTCGGTGGCGCGAAGTAATGCGGCCGAAATGAGGCGGCAGTTCGGTTTGCCGCAGCGCTACTTTCTTTACGTGGGCCGCCTGGTTGTATCCAAAGGAGTATTTGACCTCCTCGATGCCTACTCCCGGCTGGCGCCTGAGTTGCGTGCCAGTTCTCATCTGCTCTTCGTGGGAGATGGGGTTGAGCAATCTGAACTTGAAGCTCGAGCAGCCGCGATTCATCCGGGAGCCGTTCGGTTTGCCGGATTTGCCCACCGCGAGCAACTCGCCGTTTATTACGCTCTCGCCGACGCACTGGTGTTCCCTACTCACAGCGACCCGTGGGGGCTGGTAGTCAACGAGGCCATGGCGTGCGGGGTTCCGATCGTGGCCAGCAATGCCGGAGGGTGCGTTGCCGATCTTGTGCAGGACGGGTGGAACGGCTACGTTGTTCCCAAAGGTGCTCCCGACAAGCTTGCGGAGGCGCTGAACAGAATTGCCTGTTCCCCCGATCTAAGTGCGACGATGGGCGCGCGGAGCGCACAGCGCATCGAGCAGAATTCACCCCTGGCCTGCGCTGCCGGATTCGCGGCTGCGATGGAGGGGGCCGCGGCTCATTCCAGAAGTTAAGTCCACACGAGATTCACTTTCGCACGGAGTCGACGTACAGGCTGTCTGCAACTAACTTCAGAGCGGGAAACGCAGCTCCCACGCGGCGCAGCAGCTCCGAAGCATAGACAATTGCCTTGTACGACGCCGGAAAGAATCGCACGTCGCTGATTTGTGGATCGAGGGAAAAAAAACCGTCGATCGAAAGCTCAGTGGGTCCAATGAGCCCCGCGAAGGTCTGCTCCAGTTCCCTCGGGGACCAGTAGCGTACCTCGAATCCCTGGGTCGCGCGAAATCCGCGGCGGGCCTGATGGTAAAGGCACCGTACGCCGAACCTGTTTGCCATCTGAATCAGCGATCGGCCCCCCGGACGCAGCACCCGGTTGATATCCGCGAGGATCACGCAAACGTCCAGTTTGCTCAAGTGCTGCAGCACACTGTAGGAGAAAACTTGATCGAACGTCCCGGAACGAAATGGAAGATAGCGGCCGTCTGCCACGGCGAAACATGCGTCGATGCCCAGTTGCCGGGTGACCCGGCGAGCTGCCAGCACGCCATTTAATGAAGGATCGATTCCTACCGGGCGATAACCGGCCTGCGCGGCAGCGATGCACCATCGTCCCCAACTGCACCCTATCTCCAACAGGAGTTGACCCTGTCCGGGAGGAAGCCGGATGGCAGGGATGGGGTATTCCGTCAACTTTCCCAGCACGGGTAGGTAGAGCATGCCGTTCGTGGCGCCAATCGCCTGATTCACCCAGGGGTCGACCCTCAACCCGGTCGGAGTGGCGCCGTAGGCCGGCAGTTCGCGTAAACGGCCGGCTTCGATGGACAGTGTCGCCTCCATGTGGGTGGGCGCAGCATCGCTTACCAGAAGGATGGGAACACCACCCAGAATCGGATACTCGTGCCCGTTTGAGCAAAACAGGGTGTCTCCCCGCTGCTCCAACTTCAGCTGGTCGCGCGGACACACCACCAAATCGAGGATGCGGGGGTCAACGTCGGGCGAGGGTTCCGTCCTGTGCCCTGCGAGCATTGTGGCTGATTATACTGGACAGTTTGCCACTCGAGCGTCGCAGTCCAGCCATGCTAGCGCAATGCTGCCAGCACGTTGCGGATGCCGATGGCAGAACAAGCAGCCAAAACTGAAGACACCATTCCAAGCCCGTAGAGGACGTATCGCGATCTGGGCAGCCACCGGTCAAAAGCGAGGAGCAGAAACGGCAGGACAGGAATGACAAGCCGGGGAAAATCAGCGCGTGCCCACGCGACCGAGTTATAGGTGAAGATGAAAACCAAATAGAAGAACGCGAAAATATACTCGGCGGGGTGTTCTTGGATGTGATGGCGGAAACTTTTTCGGCCCATGGCGCAGAAGCCCACGAATGCGAAGATGGTCCAGCCCAGGGTCAGCGCTACATTCGTCCAAGGCCCCCGATCATGCAGGAAACTTAAAGCTATGGCGCGGAAGGGTAAACCGATAGCTGATCCAGACTGCCAGTCATTCCGCTTATATTGATGGAACTGATACAGAGGATCATGAACGTAGATCCAGAATGGTAACAGGTAGAGGGCTCCGATGAGGGTCGCAAGCGCGGTGCACACGACCGTTTTCTTATAGTCGCGACGGGAAAGCAGGACAAGCCCTATCCCCAGGAGCGCAAAGATGGCGAGGGGACGCACGAGGGTGGCGCAGGCTGCAAGCGCCGAAGCCTCGACCCAGCGCTCTTTGCGAATAGCCCAGAATGACAAGAAAAGAAGCGCTACGAATAGCGGGTCGGATCCTCCCAATAACGAGCGTTGAAACCAGTCCAAGTTCAATACCGTGAAAAAACCGGCGATCCAGGGGCCCCAGAGATGCCAGGCCAGTAGGACGCTTACCAGAGACGAAACGATGCAAATCGAGAGAAGACAGGTTCGAGCAGAGATGGGAAGCCAGGAAAGACAGGCGATGAGGTAAGGCAGTCCCCAGAATTGTTTGACCGCAACGCCGCGAAAGTCCCAGTGTCGGATCGCGTTAGCCGCCCGCAGATACGCGCCGTTGTCCCCGAAGTCGTCAACTTTCCCGGCATAGCTCTGGAAATGAGTGAGGACGATGACAAAGAGCACCGCAGTCAAGAACCACAACAGGCCGACCTCTATGCCCGACGGTGGCCGCCCGACAGAAGGTCCTTCATTCTCTGTGTTTTGTTCAACGATTGCTCCACGAAACGCCAACGATGTCCTCCAAAGTGCATTTGGTAAAAAGCAGTCAACCCCAATTGTTTGGCTGCGAAAACGCGCCTTGCCATCGACCGTCAGTTACCCGTTTTCTCTTGCACCGAACGGCCTTCCCATTCTAGCGGACGTGCTGACACGCAACATCCATCCCGGAACCGCCAGCATTCGAGCTGCATATGTAGCATATGCCTCGCCGTACGGGCGAGCGCAGTGCTAGGCTAATAGAACACTTCTCGCCGAGCGATGGCGGCGGGCGTGGCGTTCTGAGTTTCCCAATATGGTTGAAGACTCTAAGAGCATCAAGATTTTTCCCCTGGTCGCAGCAGGTTCCATAATCTTTCTGTTGTATTTGTCTGTGTACCGCCCCTATCTGTTTGCCGAGTCCAGTCTGCTCGGTCTCCTCGTCCTGGTGGCCGCGGGCTTTATTGCTTCTCAGTACGAAACTCATTTCTGGACGGTGATGATCGCGGTTTTCTTCTGGGCGGGCTCCGCACTTCCCCTGGCCGGTGCCATGAACCTGTTCCGCTGGGTAGTGCTTGGCTTAGGCGCCTTCCTGTCTCTTGGTTACTATGCCCGCAGGGCGAACAGGATTCCCTTCAATCATCAGCACCTACTGGCACTGTTTACGGTGGTTGCTGTGTTTGCGTCGGCGCTGGTTTCTGTAAACCCACTGATGACCATTCTCAAAGCTCTGAGTCTGGCCGCACTCTTTGTCTACAGTTCCATGGGGGCTCGTACTCTTTGGGCGAAGAACCCCGAACCCTTCGTGAGCAAACTGGTGTTGGTGACGGAGGTCATGGTTTATTTCACGGCGGTTTGCTACTCCGCCTCCTTCGCTGTGTGGGGCAATTCCAACTCTCTGGGATTAATCATGGGCTGTATCTGCTGGCCAGTGTTGCTGTGGCGGTTGATACTTCCGGGGGCCCGCCACGAATATCCTCGGCGCGTCATCCCCTTGTTGGTTTGTGGCGCCCTCCTCGTTCTCAGCCTCTCGCGTGCATCCATGACCGCGGCGTCCCTGACTTCGATGTTCTTGCTGGTAGGCGCAAGGCAGTATCGAACCCTGCTGACGGGCGTCAGCCTGTTTGCGGCGATCTTGCTTAACGTGTATCTCGTGACGCCGGAGCGTTTTCAGGATGCTTCTGAGACTCTCATCTACAAAAGTGGTGAGCACGGAAACTTCATGGATTCGCGCAACAAGCCCTGGCAACGAAGTCTACGCACTTTTCGGGAGCACCCATGGCTTGGGCTGGGATTTGGCGCGGCCGACAATAGCACCAAGTGGCGCTTCGATTATGTCACCCAAGGCCAGCTTACCCGGGAGCGTGGCAGCAGCTATCTCACCATGCTCGAGACTACTGGGATTCTCGGTACGCTCCCTTGCGCCCTGCTGCTTCTCGCTCTGGTCCGGGAAATCTCCAGAGTATTCTCCTGGATGCGACGCTCTGGGAAAGTAAACCAACCCGCGGTGGTGGCTGCAGCGATAATACTGGCCGGCTTGGTCAATGCGTTTTTTGAGGACTGGATGTTTGCGGTAGGTTACTACATGTCCGTTATTTTCTGGGTTCTCGCGCTCTCCCTGCGCGACTGGATGGCGTGCCCGGTCTGGTCAAATCAGCAGCCGGCCACGGAAAGATCTGGCCGCGTGGTGGCTCAAGGGTCTCTTGCACTGCGGGGACAATAGGTTCGAGCCGAGACCGTCTTCTATACTCCCCACGAGAACCCTCAGGCGCTGCGTTCCAACTCTCTTTTCTGCACTTCTGCGTTCGTCGTCAGCGGAATACCGGCACCCAGGGTGGCCAGGTCAATCCTGCCGGGTGTGGGAGGCGGAGCCAGATGATGTCCGAGACGGATCATCGGCCGCTCCACCAGTTCATAGCTCACGGCCGCCATCAGGAAAACCATCGCCAAGTTAAGAGGGAACCGCTGCAGCAACGAGAAGGGATAAGTCGCTCCGGGAGCCAGAAACAACTGCTGCCAGAGGTAAAGGCTGTACGAGAGCCGCCCCACCCATTTCATTGCCGGATTCTCCAGCACCCGTCCCACTATTCCCGCCGGGCGCAGAACTGTCCCGGCGACCAGGGCCGCTAGCAGCATCGATTCCCAAATGCTGTATGTATGCCTCCTCGGAATCACCTGAAATAGAAGATAGCCGATCGCAAGTGCCCCTAAAACTACAACGTTGACCCGCCGCTCCAGCCATGCTCGCCATCGCGGCTCAACTAGAATCAGTGCGGCCAGGCATCCCAGAAGCAGCCCGTCTAACCGCACGTCCGTGCGCGAAGGGAAAAGCAGATCGGGCAGATAGCGATTCACCCAGTGATGATGGAAGTCCCACCAGCGCCACACCGCCACCGTTATTGCCACCGCGGCAGCCAGATACCGTGCCCGCACTCGCCCGGAGAATGCCAGCAGCGCGGGCCATAAAAGATAGAAGTGCTCCTCGACTGCGAGCGACCAGTAGTGGATGGTGTATCCGCCCCAACCGTGATGGATCCATGCTGGTGGCAGGTAATTTCGAAAGAAAAGTATGCAGCTCCACCATTCCAGTGGCGTCACTACGATCAGAGAAGCCATCGCCAGCGCAGCCACCACCACTAGGTACGTAAAAGCGGCAGGAAGAATGCGACAAGCTCGACGAATGTAAAAGCCCGTCAGACTAATGCCGCCAAAGACTTGTTCTTCCTCCAGGAGACGCGAACAAATCAGGAATCCGCTGATGGCGAAGAACAGACTTACCCCGTTGGGGCCAGCGCGCAGCAACGGATACCAAGTGGCCTGCGGACGAAACCTTGAGGTTGCATGATCCAGCAACACCGCAGCGATGGCAATTGCGCGCCAGCCATCCAGCGTCGGCAAATAGCCCGACTTGAATCTCGACCGTTTTGCCTGCGGTTGGGAAAAGCTCATGGCAAGATTGGGACCAAACGGATTATAGAGCACACTGCTTGAGCTTCCAGCGAGGCTGGCATTTTGCCTCTGCGTTTTCAAGAATCTATATACTTGAAGCGAAGGGTCTGGCGTCTCAAACGCAACGTTGGCGCGGTCCTACCGCCAAGGTCTCCCGCTCTGCGATGATTCATCTTTTTGTCGATGCCTCGGCTGCCAGCTCCGGAAGCGGTCCCACGTATGTGCGCAACGTTGTCCCTCACCTCGCGGCCAGAACCGATTTGCGTTCCACCGTCCTGGCCTCTCCGCTTCTGCGCCAGGAATTTCGGGACCAGTCCAATGTGTCGTTTCTTGAGTTCACCGACGAATCTGTAGGCGCGGCAACAAGATTTATGCGCGCTCAAAGACTCGTTCCAAAGCTGATTCGCCGCAGCGCGGCGAACATCTTGCTGTCGGCAGGCAACATCGCTTTGTTTCGATCCCCCGTGCCCCAGATTCTCTTGAGCGGCAACGCCCTTTACACCTCCAAAGATTTCTTCCGTGATCTGATGCAGAGGCGCGACTACAAATTATGGCTCGATACCAAGCTCAAGGGGCAAATGGCCAAATGGTCGGTGCGGTCGGCCGACCGAACGGTTGCGCCCAGCCAGGCCTTTGCGGATGAGATCCAGCTCTGGACCGGAGTTCGCGCTCTGGCCATTCACCACGGCTTTGACCGCAATCTTTTTTTTCGAGACACCGAGCCACTACCAGAAGAACTCAAGAAAAAGCTCGATCGGACCAGCGATGAACTACGCCTGCTGTTTGTCAGTCATTACAACTACTACCGCAACTTCGAGACTCTGATTCGAGCGGTCGGCTTACTCCGCGAGCGTATCGAACCGCGGCAGGTAAAACTGTTTCTCACCTGCCGGCTCGAGCCGGGGGCGAATCCAGGATCGTTCCGGACCGAAGCCGCAGCGTGCCTGGTGCAGGAACTGGGAGTGGGCTCGAATCTGGTGCAACTGGGGGCGGTACCTTATCATCTTCTGCACCACGTTTATCGCGCGTGCGATCTGTACGTCACGCCGGCTTACGTGGAGACCTTCGCTCACCCCTTGGTCGAAGCGATGGCAAGCGGGTTGCCAGTCATCGCCTCAGATCTGGCTGTGCATCGGGAGGTCTGTGAGGACGCCGCGCTTTACTTCCCGGCGTTTTCACCGGATGTGCTCGCGGAAACCGTATCCCGGGTCGCGCAGTCGCCAGAAGTTTCGGCGAAAATGTCGGAGCGCGGTCTCGATCGCTCAAGAGATTTCTCCTGGAAGGATCACGTCGCGCAAGTGCTTGCGATTGCCGAGTCGCTGCTGAAATGACACCGCCACCCCTCCTAGCTGCGTTGTCTCGGGAATACAGAGCCTCTTGTTGCAATATCTGCCGAGGTTTAGCGAAAAAATCGTCGATCCGGCTTTCGGGGAGATCGGGACCGTGCTGTTCACCGCCCGAACAAACCAGGATATTTCATCCGCCCTCTGAAGTTGCCTTATTGAATTGGCACAAGATAAGAAGATAAGCTGGATACACTCACCAATGTTGACCTCGCCGGAACATGCCGTGGACGCAGTCGCTTACCATCGTGAACTAGCCGTGAGCTGGGAGCAGCGTTACAAGAAGCCGGCCTTCAAGGCTCGGCTACGCGCTGTTGAGGAATGCCTGGCGGGCAACAACTTGCATAGTCAGGACTGGCTGGATGCGGGCTGCGGATCAGGCACTCTCGCCCGCTATCTGGTCGAGGCCGGCGCGCGCGTGCTCGGAGTCGATGCCGCGGAAGAAATGATTACTCTGGCCCGGGATCTGGCGAGTCAGGATGTTGCCAGCCCGCCGTTGCGATTCGAGCACATCGCGACCATCGCCAGTCTCCCGCTCCCCGACCAATCGCTGGACGGAATTCTTTGTTCGAGTGTTCTCGAATACGTTCCCGACCCGGCAGCGTGTCTCGCAGAATTTGCGCGGGTGCTGCGCCCCGGCGGCCTGCTGGTTGTCTCGGTGGCGAATCGCAATTCGCTCGTTCGCAACGCCCAGGTCGCAACCCACCGCTTGGGTCGCTTGCTCCGGCAACGATGGTGTGCTTTTCTCGATTATTCGCACAGCGAGTACGCGGTAACGGACTTTCGCCTGCTGTTGAAAAAGCAGGGCTTCGCGACAAGCAAAGTTATTCCCTTTGGTAGCCCCATTCCTCATTGGCTGCAGCGCCGTGAATTCGGCGGATCGTTGTTAGCCTTCTGCGCTGTCCGCGAGTAGAGCGTACTCCGCAACTATGCTCTGGCAGCGCCAGTCAGGTAAGATGTTCAAAGTTTGTCCACACTCCCGATGCAAAAGCTGGAAGAGCCAATGCAGACGCGGAACGGGCGCTCTTCGCCGCTCCTCCCGGTGACCGTAATTGTTGCCGCCCGCAACGAAGCCCGCAATTTGCCGCATTGCCTCGAGTCGCTCCGCGACGTAGACGAGGTCTTCGTCATCGACTCGCAAAGCACCGACGCGACGGCTCAGATCGCGGAGTCTTATGGCGCCCACCTCGTGCAGTTCCATTACCAGGGCGGATGGCCCAAGAAGCGCCAGTGGGCCATGGAATCGCTGCCTCTGGCCCACGACTGGATCTTCCTGGTCGACGCCGATGAAGCGCTGACTCCAGAGCTGGCGCGCGAAATCCTGGACGCAATCCGGAACCCCAACTTCGACGGCTACTACATCGCCCTGCGCATGCATTTTCTAGGACGCGAACTCCGCCACAGCGGCGCCAGTTTCGACAAACTCTCGCTGTTCCGCCGCGGCAAAGGCCGCTTCGAGTGCCGCCTGCGAGAGCAGGACGCCTCCATGGCCGATATGGAAGTTCACGAACATGTCGTGGTAGACGGCAAGACCGCCCGGCTCCAACACCCCTTGCTCCACGACAACGTCGAGTCTCTTTCTCATTACATCCGCAAGCATGATGAGTATTCCAACTGGGACGCGAGAGTATGGCTCGAGGGCGAAGCCGGCTCGCGTGATTTGCCCCCGTCGCTTTTCGGATCGCAAGCTCAACGCCACCGCTGGCTGCGCAAGAAGTTCTTCGCGATTCCCGGTTCGCCCGTCGTGTTCTTTTTCTACAAGTACGTTTTTTGTTTGGGATTTCTCGACGGCATCCCCGGGCTGATCTATTGCGGCTTGCAAGGCATACAGTTTTTTCACATCAAAGCCAAAATCTACGAGTTCAAGCAGAAAGCCCGGGGAAGCAACCCTAGTTCATGCTGATCCTGGGTCTAAACATGTTTCATGCCGACGCTTCCGCAGCGATCGTGCATGATGGTGAAGTGGCCTTCGCCATCGCCGAGGAGCGTCTCAATCGCCGTAAGCACTTCGGCGGGTTCCCGGCGCTAGCCGTCAAGGCGTGTCTCGATGCCGTTGGCGCAAAGATTTCTGACGTCGCCCACGTCGCCGTCGGCCAGGATAGCGACGCCAACCTAGCGAAAAAAGTCCAGTACGCTCTCGCCAATCCAACCAGGATTCTGAATTTCATCCGCCTCCGCCAACGCAAGGAGTCGATGCGCGACGTGCGCTCCCTGCTGGCCCATGCGCTCGACGTCGATCCCAGGCAGCTACGCTTTCAAGAGCACCACCTCGAGCACCATATCGCGCACATCGCCAGCGCCTACTACTGTTCGCCATGGGAGAAGGCCGCCGGATTCAGCTACGACGGCTCCGGAGATTTTGTATCCACCATGATGGCGCGCTGCGAAGGCAACAACATCGAAGTGCTCGAGCGCGTTTTCCTGCCGCACTCCCTGGGCAGCGTTTACACCATGATTTGCGAGTTCATCGGCTACAACAAATACGGCGACGAAGGCAAAGTCATGGGCCTGGCTCCCTACGGCAAAAAGAAAGATGACTACGGCGAATTGCTCGGCAAGATCGTCAGCCCAAGGAACTCCGGGTTCCAGATCGACCTCAGCTACTTCCAGCCGCTGGGCAGCAATGCTGGCATGCAGATCCTGCCGGATGGAAGCGTCTGCCTCGCCCGCCACTTTTCCGATCGCATGGAAGAACTTCTCGGGCAGCCTCGCGCTCCACATAGCGAAATAACACAGCGCGATATGGATCTGGCCTTCGCACTACAGCATCGTTTCGAAGAAATCTTTTTCGATCTTCTGAACCACCTGCACCGCCTGGTCTCTTGCGACGACCTCGCCATGGCCGGGGGTTGCGCGCTCAACAGCGTCGCCAACGGCATGGTATTCGACCGCACACCGTTCCGCCGCACCTACATCCAGCCGGCGGCAGGCGACGAAGGCCTCGCCATAGGCGCCGCGCTGCACACCTATCATTCTGTTCTTAATCAGCCCCAGCGTCACGAGCTGAAAAACTCCTACCTCGGCCCCGACTTCTCCGACGCGTCCATCGAATCGTCGTTAAAAAACTCCGGCCTGAACTATCGCAAACTGGAACGCGCTCCCTTACTTGAGGCGGTCGCCGAACAGATCGCCGCCGGCAACGTCATCGGCTGGTTTCAAGGACGCATGGAGTGGGGCCCGCGCGCTCTCGGCAACCGCTCCATCCTCGCCCATCCCGGCTTGCCGAACATGAAAGACATTCTCAACGCCCGCATCAAACATCGCGAATGGTTTCGCCCCTTCGCGCCCTCCATCCTCGCCGACTACCAGCACGAATATTTCGAGCATGACCACCCTTCCCCGTTCATGCTGCACGTCTACAAAATCCGTCCGGAAAAACGTAAGCTTCTATGCGCCGTCAACCACGTAGACGATACCGGACGCCTGCAGACTGTGACTCGCCAAGAGAATCCCATGTACTACGATCTGATCGCTGCTTTCTATCGCAAGACAGGCATTCCCGTGGTCCTCAACACCAGCTTCAATGAAAATGAGCCGATCGTCTGCACGCCAGACGAAGCCATCGACTGCTTCCAGCGCACCCGCATGGACGTTTTGGCGATCGGTCCATTTCTAGTGACGAAGTTCGAGGCTGAGAACCCGGTCGGGTCATGAGCGCTCCCCCTGCCAATTCGCTCGAGCCTGCGACGGGCCTCCGCTTGGTAGCTCGATTCCCTAATCTTCGAGCGCTCGCGTGGGCAGACGACGTTCTATATGCTTCTCGAGGCTACAACCTCCTGCGCACCAGAATTTCTCCGGGCCAGATTCCTTCGGACAATCAACCCTGGGAAGATGTTGCGTCATTCCATCCTGTCTATTGGCGGCGGTGGACAGCGCGAACGAATCTAAGCTCGCGCCTGGTTCGTGATGGCTTTCACGCCCTGGCCGTGCTCCCATCGGGACGCATGGTGGCCGCAGTCCCGGGAGCGATCATCACCCTTCGGCCCAACGAGGGCCGGTTCCAGGTAACCCACAGAATTACTCGCGGCACGCGGCCACTCCACATCACAGCGATTCCCGACGGCAATGTTTTCTGGGGAGAGTACTTCGACAATGCCTCCCGCGATGAAGTTCAGGTCTACTCTTCGACCGACGGTGGCGTGAAGTGGGATGTCGCCTACACCTTCCCCAAGGGCGCGATCCGTCACGTGCACAACATCGTGCACGACCCGTGGGGAGACTGCCTTTGGCTGCTCACCGGCGACTACGGCGACGAATGCCGCGTCGTCCGCGCTTCGTATGATTTTCGCAAAGTCGATGTCGTCTTGCAGGGCAACCAGCAGGCGCGCGCGGTCGCCTGTGTGCCCGCGGAAAGCGGCCTCTACTTCTCTTCCGATACGCCGCTGGAAGAAAATTTCATTTATCATCTCGATCGCCAGGCAACGGATCGC
>Ga0307476_10001135_pt1 | contig 16794 bp, 15 predicted proteins | sample atmos_gasesECM2C_2_FD_203314 | JGI IMG/M metagenome (GOLD analysis project Ga0307476, IMG submission 203314) | Hardwood forest soil microbial communities from Morgan-Monroe State Forest, Indiana, United States - atmos_gasesECM2C_05 | ecosystem: Environmental > Terrestrial > Soil > Temperate... | reverse complement strand
CGCTGCTGCGGAGCCGCTATTTCTGGCCTGCGGCATTTTTGCCGTTTTTGGCTTTTGTGATTCTGGTGATGGTGGGTTCATCAAACGCCGTGAATTTGACCGACGGCCTGGATGGCCTGGCAATTGGCTGCGTCGTGGTAGCCGCAGGTGCTTTGACAATCTTAACCTACGTCACGAGCCACGCCGGATTTAGCGCCTACCTCGATATTCAACATCTTCCGCAAGTCGGCGAGCTCACCATCTTCTGCGGCGCTCTGGTCGGCGCATCACTTGCGTTCCTTTGGTACAACGCGCATCCCGCCGACGTGTTTATGGGTGACGTGGGCTCGCTGGCGATTGGTGGCTCTATCGGCGTTGTCGCTGTCGCCATCAAGCAGGAAATTCTCCTGTTTTCGGTTGGCGGCGTCTTCGTTCTCGAAGCGATTTCTGTGATCTTGCAGGTGGCCTCGTTCCGGCTGACGGGCAAACGCATCTTCCGCATGGCACCGCTGCATCATCACTTCGAGCTGGCGGGTTGGAGCGAATCGAAAATTATCGTCCGCTTTTGGATTGTGGCGCTGGTTTTTGCGCTGTTTTCGCTGACCACGCTGAAGTTGAGGTAACGGTGCGTCCGGGAATCGAACTAAAAGACAAACGCGTGCTGGTCCTGGGAATCGCGCGAACTGGGATCGCCACCGCGCGCTTCTGCGTGGCGCGCGGGGCGCACGTTACCGCGATCGATGACCGCGGCGCGGAGCAGCTTGGCGAAGCCGTGAGCGAATTGCAAAAGATCGGCTGCACACTCGCTTTCGGCAGCTATCCTCTGACGGATTTTGCGGCACAAGATCTGATCGTGCCCAGCCCCGGTGTTCCCGCGAATCATCGCGGATTGGCCGCTGCGCGCGAAGCGAGGGTACCCATCTGGAGCGAGATCGAGCTCGCGTGGCGATTTCTGCGCGGGCGCCTTATCGGCGTGACTGGGTCTAACGGCAAAACGACTACCACATCGCTGATCGGCCACATTTTGGCTACTTCGGGCAAGCCAGTCAGCGTCGCGGGAAATATCGGCACGCCTTTAATCGCTCACGTCGATGAATCAAACGACGAGACCATCACCGTCGCGGAGCTCAGCAGTTTTCAGCTTGAGTTGATCGATTCGTTGCGGCCGGACATTTCCGTCTTGTTGAACCTGACTCCCGATCACCTCGACCGGCACGCTTCGTTTGAAGAGTACGGACGCGCGAAAGCGCGAATTTTTGAGAACCAAACCGAACGCGACGCCGTCGTCATCAACGCCGACGATCCCGCAAGCGCCGAACGCGCGCCTTCGCGGCCGCAGGTATTTTGGTTCAGCAGAAAAAAGCGCGTCGTGAGTGGCGCGTACTTGCGTAACGGCCAGATCGTCTTTAGGCGCGATGGAGAAGACGCCGCGCTGCTCGATCGAGCCGACATTGGTTTACGCGGCGAACACAATCTCGAAAATGTACTGGCTGCAGCCTCGGCTGCGTTTCTCGTGGGCGCCACGGCAGAAGAGATCGCAGCCGGCGTGCGCAGCTTCCCCGGCGTGGAGCACCGGCTCGAATTCGTGGCTGAGATTTCCGGCGTGAGTTTCTTCAACGATTCCAAGGCCACGAACGTAGATGCGACGATAAAAGCTCTGGAGACTTTTTCCGGCGGTTTGTTCGTGATTCTAGGGGGTAAAGACAAGGGCGGCGACTACGCTCCACTGATTCCGCTTCTGCGGGAACGCGCCAGGGCGGTTTTGCTCATTGGCGCGGCAGAGGAAAAAATCGCCGCGCAACTGGACGGCGCTGTGCCTTTCGTGCGCGCCGGAACATTGGATAGGGCGGTCGAGCTCGCCTACCAAAGCGCGCGAGAAGGCGATACGGTGCTGCTTGCGCCAGCCTGCGCGAGTTTCGATCAGTTTGAAAACTACGAGCATCGCGGCCGCACCTTTAAGCGACTGGTGCGCGCACTCGACGAAGCGCCGCGTGTGTTGCACGCGCGGGGGCGCGAGGTCTGATCGATGCTGCGAAGAGCCGAAACCGACCGCTGGTTGTTCGTCGCCACGATCACCCTCTGCCTGGCCGGAGCCGTCATGGTTTTCAGCGCCTCGGCGCTGACCGCCCGCGAGCAATACGGGAACAGTTACCATTTTCTGCTTCGTCAGCTACTTTGGCTTGGGCTTGGGCTTGTTGCGATGTTCGCCATGATCAATTTGGATTACCGCCGCCTGCGCCAGCCGAAACTCGTGCTGACGTATTTCTTCCTCGTGCTGATTATGCTGGTGGGCGTTTTCTTTCTTGATAAATCCCACGCCACGCACCGTTGGTTCCGTGTGGGTCCGATCAGCTTACAGCCCTCGGAATTGGCCAAGCTGGCAGTGATTCTTTATCTCGCCTGGTTTCTGGAATTGCGCTGCCGCCCGCGCAGCTTTGGCGTAAACGACCTCACTCATACCCTCGCGCCTGCCTTGGGGCTTGTGCTGATGATGGCCGGCTTGGTCGTGTTGGAGCCTGATCTCGGCACATCGCTCCAGATTGTGATCATCGCCATGGCTATGCTGTTTATGGCTGGGCTTTCGGGGAAATACATCGGCGCCGCGTCAGCGGCCGCCGTTCCGGCAATCTATTTCGCAGTGGCGCACGTTTCTTATCGCTACGAACGCGTGATGGCTTTTCTGCATCCCGATGCCGATCCGTTGGGACACGGCTTTCAACTCATGCAATCACTCATCGCCGTCGGGTCCGGCGGTCTAAGCGGCGTCGGCCTGATGGAAAGCCGCCAAAAGCTTTTTTATCTTCCCGAGGCGCACACCGATTTCATATATGCGGTCTTGTGCGAGGAACTCGGCTTCATCGGCGGCGCGCTCGTGCTGGGACTGTTCGCTGTGTACGCCTGGCGGGGTCTCGAAGCCTGTTTTCGCGCTCCGGATAATTTCGGGCGTTTCCTGGCTTTGGGAATCACGGTCATGGTTGCGAGTCAGGCGCTGATCAACTTAGGTGTTGTGCTTGGGATGATGCCGACCAAAGGAATTCCGCTGCCGTTCATGAGCTACGGCGGTTCAAGCCTTTTCGTGATGCTCGTGGGCACGGGCGTGCTTTTGAATATCAGCCAGCAGACTGGTGAAGGAGTGCGTGGATAGCCGGGGAAGTAGCGGCTTGAAATTGCTGATTGCGGGCGGCGGCACGGGAGGCCATGTGATTCCCGCGATCGCTGTCGCGCGGGAATGGCTCAGGCGCGATGAAACAAGAGATGTCGTTTTCGTGGGGACAAAGCGAGGAATCGAATCGCGGCTGGTGCCCGAAGCGGGACTGAAGCTTGAATTGATTCGCTCGGCGGGACTCAAGGGTATGGGTACGGCGCAATTTATTCACAATATTTTGTTGCTGAGGCTGGCGTTTTGGGATTCGGCGGCCATTCTGGGGCGCCACCATTTCGCCGCAGCTTTTGGCGTCGGAGGCTATGCCGCGGGCCCAGTGATGCTCTCGGCGATAATTTCCGGATTGCCGAGCGTTATTTTCGAACCTAACGCGGAAGCTGGCTTTACCAATCGCGTCCTCGCCGATATGGCCGCGAGAATCGCGGCCGGATTTCCCTCCGTCGCCGAACGCTTGGGGCGCCGCGCCGTGATGACCGGATGCCCCGTCCGCGCCGAGTTCTTCGATTCTCCGCCGCCGCATCCCGCGCCGCCTTATCGCATTCTGATTACCGGTGGAAGCCAAGGCTCGCGCGCTGTGAACCGTGCCGTCATCGATGCTCTGAAAATTCTCTCTTCCGAAAACAGGCGCTTGAGAATCGTTCATCAAACCGGCGAGCGTGACTATGACTCTGTGCGCCAAGCTTACGCAGCCTCGAATATCGAAGCGGAAGTAGCCCCGTTTTTCTCCCGTATGGCCGAACGTTTCGCCGCGGCCGACCTGATCGTCTGCCGTTCCGGCGCCATAACCGTCTCCGAAGTCGCCGCCGCCGGGCGCGCCGCCATCTTCATCCCTTTTGGCGCTGCTACGGATAGCCACCAGATGCGCAACGCCGAGGAACTGGTGCGCGCCGGTGCGGCCAGGTTGATTCCGGAGTCGGAGTTAAGCGGATCCCGCCTCGCCCGCGAGATTCTTGCGCTCATCGACCATCCGGCCAGTCTTGTGGAACTCGGTACTCGCGCGCGGCAACTGGCCCGCCCTCACTCCGCCGAGAAAATAGTGGATTTGATCGAAGAGGTGGCACGTCCATGACTGGACCCTTTCACAATTTCAAGCGTATTCATCTGGTGGGCATCGGCGGCATCGGCATGAGCGGCATCGCCGAAGTGCTTCTTACTTTGGGATACGCCGTATCCGGTTCGGATGCGCGCCTCTCGCCGGTTACAGACAGGTTGACGAATCTCGGCGCGCAAATCTATCAGGGCCATCGTGCCGAACAAGTACAGGGCGCTCATGTCGTTGTTGCCAGTTCAGCCATTCGTCGCGACAATCCCGAACTTGTCGAATCTGTGCGCCTCAAAATTCCCGTTATCCCACGGGCCGAGATGCTCGCGGAGCTGATGCGCTTGAAATATGGCATCGCCGTAGCAGGCGCGCATGGCAAAACGACGACCACTTCTATGGTCGCCGCTATTTTGGGCGCAGCCGGCCTGGATCCGACTTTTGTTGTGGGCGGCCGCGTAAACCACGCCGGCACGACCGCGCGCCTCGGCCGCGGCGAATACATGGTCGTCGAAGCGGACGAGAGTGACCGCTCCTTCCTGCTACTCGCTCCTGTGGTTGCCGTGGTCACCACGATTGATCGCGAACATCTTGACCACTACGCCTCACTCGAAGAGATCCAGGCGGTTTTCGCCCAATTCGTGAACCGCATCCCCTTTTACGGCGCAGCCGTACTTTGTCTGGATGAACCGAACGTGCAGGCCATCATCCCGCAGATTACCCGCCCCGTGATTACCTATGGCACTTCGAGCCAGGCCGATCTGGTGATCAGCGAGGTGGACCTGCGCGGCTTGGCAAGCGAGTTCCACCTCACTTATCGCGGCGAAGATCTGGGCAGATTTCGGCTGCCGAGCCCTCCCGGCATTCACAACGTCCGCAACGCGGCCGCCGCGGCGGCAGTCGCCCTTTACCTCGACGTCCCTGCTGATCTCATTCGCGAGGGTCTCGAAACTTTTACCGGTGTTGGGCGGCGGTTTGAAATCAAAGGCACCATGCGGGGCATTACGTTGATCGACGACTACGGCCATCATCCTGTGGAAATCCGCGCTACGCTCGAGGCCGCACGTGGCTGCGGTTATGACCGCCTCTTGGTCCTCTTTCAGCCGCACCGCTTTTCGCGCACGCAGCACCTTTGGGACGACTTTTGTCGCGCATTTAATCAAGCGGACCTGCTGATCGTGACGGATATTTACGCAGCGAGTGAAGCGCCGATTCGGGGGATCACAGCCGCGGCGTTGGCGGAAGCGATTCGCGCCGCCGGTCACAAGAACGTGGTGTATTGCGCCACGCTGCAGCAGAGCATCGAGAGGCTGCTTCGCGAGGTCCGGGCTGGGGATGCTGTGCTCACCATCGGAGCGGGCAACGTCAATCGCGCCTTGGGAGAATTCGCATTGCTTCTCGGCTCGCAGCATTTCATGTCGAGCCGCCATGAAAGTTAGCGATGAGAGCTGCAATCGGTCGAGTTATGAACCTGAGCCATGAAACTTAGCGATCCGCGCATCCTTTCAGCTCTGCCCGAACTCGGCGTCGAGCGCATCGGCGGAGCCTCGCTGGCCGAGCGCACTTCGCTGGGCATCGGCGGCACCACGGATTTGCTACTGATTCGACGGCATAGCGCGCTGCCTGGCTTGATTACGCTTCTTAGCGGCGCGGGGGTCGCCTATAAATTTCTTGGCGGCGGCACGAATTTGCTGGTCAAAGACGGCGAACTGCCCTGGGTGGTGTTGCAATTGGCGCATCAGGAACCAGGAGTGCGCCTGGAGGGAAATTCGGCGCGCGTCGATGCGGCCGCCGACCTTGGCCGCACCGTCACGTTTTGCGCCAAAAAGGATCTAGGCGGCATGGAAGGCCTGATCGGCGTCCCTGGTACTGTCGGCGGGGCCTTGCGGATGAACGCGGGCGCGTACGGCACCCAAATCGGCAGCTATGTCCGCGAAGTGGAACTCTACCGCGCGGCCGACTCACGAATCGAAACCCTGTGGGAAAAACAAATTTCCTTCGAATATCGTCACACTTCATTTGCACCGGATGATATTATGCTCGCGGTGAAACTGGAGCTCCCCTCCAAGCCATATCGCGAAATCATCGAAGGCATTCGCGTCTGCAACGAAAAACGCCGCTCCAGCCAGCCTCTCAATCAGAAAAGCGCCGGATGCATTTTCAAGAATCCTCCTGGCGGGTCTGCCGGAAGGATGATCGATGAGTTGGCGCTCAAGGGATTTTCTGTCGGCGACGCGCGGGTCAGCGACCGGCACGCTAATTTTTTCGTGAATGCAGGCCACGCCACCTGTGCCGACATGCTCGGTTTGATCGCACAGGTACGCGAACGCGTGCATGTGGCGTATGGCGTCGAGCTCGAGAACGAGGTCATCTTATGGACACAGTAGCGGCTGATAAATGAGCACGGGTCCGGAAGTTTATCCGCCTGAGGTTCTGGCCGATGACGAACCCCGTTATCTCCGGCGGCAAAAGCCGCTGGAGATTCGGCGCCGGAAATTCGGCAGAAAAAGCTGGCCGGCTTATCGTCGCTGGACGCTCATCGCTGCGGCGATCGTTGGCGTTGCCTTCGTTTCCTACTACAGCTTTCGTTTTCTTTTGTTCTCTCCCAGCGTCGAGTTCGCCGGATCTTACCAGGTTGAGATCAGCGGAAATCAGTTCGTCGGCCGTGCCGCCATTACCGATGTTTTTTCTTCCGATATGGGAAAAAGCATCTTGCGGGTGCCGCTCGACGCGAGGCGCAAACAGATCGAATCCATTCCGTGGGTGGCAGCGGCTACGGTCGAGCGCACGCTGCCGGACCGCATTCGTGTCGAGCTCGTGGAACGAACTCCGGTGGCGTTCTTGCGTACGGGCAGCGAATTGCAGCTTGTGGACGCTTCGGGAGTTGTTCTCGAACGCCCCTTGGAGGCTGGCTTTCATTTTCCGGTCGTCAGCGGTTTCGACGAGACGACCCCAATCGCCGAGCGCAAAGAGCGGATGGCTCTATTCGTTGATTTCATGAAGGAAGTTGAACTGGCGCACGCCGGCGCCGGTGAGCAGGTCAGCGAAGTGGACTTTTCTGACGCACAGGACGTTCGCGCCATGCTCGCGGGTCTGCCCGGACTTGAAGGGCAATATCCGATTTGGGTGCATTTCGGAAATAGCGATTTTGTGAATAAGTATCGCTTGCTCGCCGAAAATATAACGCAATGGCGGGCTAGCGCTGGGCGCGTCGAATCGGTTGATCTCAGATTTTCGCGGCAAGTCGTGGTCAATCCGGAGCACGAGCCGGCGCAGGCGAAGCCCGTTGAGGCGGCCGTTCGTTCTTCGACTGCCGCGGGTGCGCATCGTTCGTCAAGCCGCAGGAGCAATTAGTGGGCAAGAAAGAACGCTATCTCGCCGCGCTGGATATCGGCAGCGCCAAGACGTGTGCGTTGATAGCGGATATCGAAAACGGAAGCTCTAGATTTCTCGGAATGGGCGCGGCCGAATCCAAGGGGTCGCGAAAGGGCCTGATCGTCAATTTGGACGCCGCAGTAAGCTCCATTCGGCGCGCTCTCGAGGAAGCCGAGAGCGTCGCCAACGTTCCCGTGGAATTCGCTGTAGTGGGGATTGCGGGCAATCACGTCCGAGGTGTGAATAGCCGCGGAGGGATATCCCTGGGAGCCCGGCCGCGGGATATCGAAAAAGAACACGTCCGGCGGGCCGTTGATGCCGCTCGCGCCATCACGCTGCCCGAAGATCGCGAGATCCTGCATGTCCTCCCGCAGGATTTTTTGGTTGATCACCAGGACAACATCCGAGATCCGATTGGCATGGTTGGGCAAAGCCTGGAAGTGAATGTTCACATCGTTACGACCTCGATCACGGCGACTCAAAATGTTGTCACCGCTGTCAATCGCGCCGGCGTAGTCGTCAGCGACACTGCGCTCGAGCCTCTGGCCTCCGCCGAATCGGTTCTCACTCAGGATGAACGCGAACTCGGCTGCTGCCTGCTCGATATCGGCGGCGGTACAACTGAGCTGATCGTTTATTCCGGTGGCGTGGTCCGCCATACCGGTGCCGTAGCTGTGGGCGGCGATCACTTCAGCAACGATCTGGCCGTCGGTTTGCGAACACCGATTCCCGAGGCGGAGCGCATCAAGCGCGAATACGGCTGCGTCTTGCGCGACCTGCTTGCCGAAGATCAGGCCATTCAGATCGCCAGCGTGGGCGATCGCCCCCCACGCACTGTTTTTGTCCGCATGCTCAACGAGATCATTGAGCCGCGCGGGCAGGAATTTCTTTCGCTCGTGCTCGACGATTTGAAACGCGCGGGCATGGACACGCAGATACCCGCGGGCCTGATCCTGGCGGGCGGCGGGGCACGTCTGAAAGGGCTGCCAGAATTGGCAGAACGCACGCTTTCTCTGCCGGTACGCTGCGCAGCGCCGCACGGGCTAGAAGATATGCCCGAAGAACTTTCCCAGCCCGAGTACGCGACGGTTGTAGGGCTGCTGCTGTACGGAGCGCATGCTCGCCGGATGGCGGCGCAGCGCCCCGGTACATTGGTGGCGAAATTGAAAAGCATGTTTGCCGGCCAGTAAGCTGAAACGCGCCGCTGGCGGGCAATAGGGGGCAGAATGACGCCAAAGGAGTCAGGAATCAGACTGTCGTTCAGCGAGGAGCGCCTGGAAGGCGCGAAGATTAAGGTTATCGGCGTTGGCGGCGGCGGATGCAACGCCGTGAACCGCATGATTCGCGCCAAGGTGGAGGGCGTCGAATTCATCGCCGCCAATACCGATCAGCAGGCGCTCAAGTTATCCCAAGCGCCCGTGAAGTTGCAGATCGGCGCCAAACTGACTAAGGGGCTCGGCGCCGGCGCCAATCCCGAGGTCGGTCGCAAAGCCGCTCTTGAAGACACGGAGAAGATCATCGAGGCGCTCGAAGGCTCCGACATGGTCTTCATCACTGCGGGACTCGGCGGCGGGACGGGCAGCGGCTCAGCGCCAGTGGTGGCCTCGCTCGCCAGCGAACTCGGCGCGCTCACGGTCGCCGTCGTCACGAAGCCCTTTGCTTTTGAGGGTAAGCGCCGCCTCACGCAGGCGGAGCACGCGCTCTCGGAACTGGTCAGCTGCGTCGATACCGTCATCGTCATCCCCAATGAGCGCCTCATGGAGACCGTTGAGCGGGGCACCAGCTTCTTCGAGGCCTTCCGCATTGCCGACGATATTTTGCGCCAGGCCGTACAGGGCATCAGCGACATCATCACAATTCCTGGCATCATCAATCGCGATTTCGCCGATGTGAAAGCGATCATGGCGGGGCAAGGCTATGCTGTGATGGGTACAGCAGTCGCCTCTGGTTCCAATCGAGCCGTGGATGCAGCCAATCGCGCCATTTCAAGTCCTTTGCTGGAAGACAATTCCATTAACGGCGCGCAGGGGATACTCATCAACGTTACGGGCTCTTCAAGCCTCTCGCTGCATGAAGTCCACGAAGCCTCTACGATCATTCAAAAGGCGGCACATGAAAACGCCAACATCATCTTCGGCGCGGTGATGGACGATGCCATGAAGGAGTCCGTCAAGATTACCGTGATTGCCGCGGGTTTCCGCGAGGCCGGCAAGAAACAGCAGCAGCGGCCCTCCTTTATGCCCAAGACGTGGAAGGCGACCTCGGCGCCCGAACCCGTGCAGCCGGAAGTAGTGCAGGAAGAAGAGGTGATCATTCCGCCGCCTCGACCCGTTCCGACGGTAATTCAAGAAGCGGCCTCTGACCCGCTGGACCTCGACGTACCGACGTTCCTGCGGCGTCAAGCGCAGAAAGCGTAGGTTGGAATACGTGTAGCTCGGGTCGGGCCAGCAGTGGGCCAGACTTGACGCTCTTAGGACCCGCTGATCGCGCCGTAATGAGAGAATCGGCGCATGAATGATTTAGTCAGAATCGAGCGAGGCGTTTTCGATCGTCTGCTTGCCGAAGCCCGCGCAAATCCGAATATCGAATGCTGTGGCTTACTGGCCGGCTGCGACGCCGTCATCTCTGCCATTCTTCCCGCGAAAAACGCCCTGCAGAGCCCGAAGGCTTACGAGATAGCTCCCCGGGAGCTATTTGACCTTTTTCGCCGCATTCGTTGCGGGGGACTAGAACATCTCGGCATTTATCATTCCCATCCCAACGGCGAAAACGCTCCCTCTCCGCTCGATATCGAGCGCGCGTTCTATCCCGACTCTGTGTATCTGATTATCTCTATGCGTCCAGTTGCATCTCGCCCGATCCGGGCTTTTCGCATCGTCGAAGGGCAAGCCCGTGAGCTTTCTTTCCAGATTATTGGAGCTTGATGGATGTTGAGTCGCGCTGGATTACGCCGCCGCGCTGCGAACGAGAACAGAATGATACGCAGCGTGAACCAAACGTGCCGCGTTTTCCCAGGAGTACATACGCGCTCGCTCATAGCCTCGTCGCCGTAGCGTTTGGCGCAGGGCGTTCTCGGTGAGAATTTGCCGGATTCCGCGTGCGATATCGAAGACGTTCTCGGGATTCACCAGCAAGGCGGCTTCCTGGAATACCTCGGGCAGCGAAGAGACATTGGAGGTCAGCACCGGAGTTCCGTGCGCCATGGCCTCGAGCGGGGGCAGTCCGAAGCCTTCATAGAGCGAAGGAAAGAGAAAGGCTAGAGCGCGCGAATAAAAAACGCGCAGCACCGGGCCGGGCACAAAACCGAGGAAGCGGACGTCTTCTCGCACACGCGCGCGCACCACGGCGCGGCGCAAATCAGCGTGGCGATTGAGCGCTTCCCCAATGACCAGCAATTTGAGCTGATCGAATTCGGGATTTCCTCGCAGTTCGGCTTTCGCAACGGCGAACGCTTCTATCAACCGAGGCAGATTTTTCTGAGGACGGATATTCCCGGCGTAGAGCACGTACGGCGAGTTCACGGCATGGCGTTCCAGGATGCGGTCGGCATCGGCCGGAAGCGGCTCGGTCAGGAAACGCTCATCCACGGCATCGTAGACCACCGAAATTTTCGATTCCGGAATATGGAAAAAACGCGCCAGATCGCGCTTGGATGCATGGGAGACCGCAAAAATATGGTCGGCACGGTTCAGCGCGCGGCGAGCGAAGAAAAGCCGCCCCGTCTGCACCGGGGGACTTGCCCCAACTGGCGGCGCGAGAACGTCACTCAAGTCGTGGACAGTAATCAGCAGGCGCGAGGGAACGATGGCCGGCGCATAAAACCACGGCATGTGCAGAATGTCGACGCGGCGCTTGCGCAGCAGCCAGGGCAGATGCAAATGTGTGCTGAGCGTGCCGGGCTGGTGGGCATATTCCAGCAGCTCGAAATTACTGGGAAGCGAATCGAATTCCGCTAAATGGCGCTTTTCGCCAATCAGCAGGTACCGGGAATCGTCGTCAATGCGCGCAAGCTGATTGACGATGTTGCGGATGTAAGTGCCCAGGCCGTAATCGCCGGCGCGACGAATATCAATGGCCACGCGCATAGTTGTTTTGTACTAGGAAATGGAACCTGGCAAAAGCTAAGCGATCCCCGCGGTAGCCCGCCACCGCCGCATGTAAAGAGGATATTCCGCCGTGAGTCGGCCGACTTCACCGCGCACGTGCTCCTCCGTACCAGCATCGCCCACGCGTTCGAGCACGTCGCAGATCCAATCCGCGATCCGCTGCATTTCGGGTTCACGCATTCCGCGCGTGGTCACCGCCGGGCTGCCCAGGCGGATTCCGCCCGCCGTCATTGGCGGCGTGGGATCGAAGGGAATCGCATTTTTATTGACAGTGATGGTCGCCCGATCAAGCGAAGCTTGTGCGTCCTTGCCGGTCAGCCCGCGCGAATGGAGATCCACCAGAAAAAGATGATTATCGGTGCCGCCGCTGACGATGCGGAACCCGCGCTGTGCCACGCCGGCGGCCAGCGCTTTGGCATTTACTACTACCTGTTTTTGATACTCCCGAAACTCCGGTTGCATGGCTTCCTTCAGGCAGACGGCCTTCGCCGCAATCGTATGCATCAGCGGCCCGCCCTGAGTTCCGGGGAACGTGATGCGGTCGAGATCCTTAGCCCATTTTTGCTTGCAGAGCACCAGGCCGGCGCGTGGTCCGCGCAGTGTTTTGTGAGTCGTAGTGGAAACGAAGTCGGCGTGCGGAATCGGGCTGGGATGAACGCCCGCGGCCACGAGGCCCGCGATATGCGCCATGTCTACGAAAAAGACCGCATCCACTGATGCGGCGGTGCGAGCCATGCGCTCGAAATCGATGATTCGTGAGTAGGCGCTCGCTCCCGCGACAATCATCTTCGGCTTAAACTCCGTCGCGAGCCGCTCGATCTCATCGTAATCGATCGTCTCGGTGTCTCTGCGCACGCCATAGGCGATGAACTTGTACGTTTTGCCCGAGAAATTCAGCGGATGACCGTGAGTGAGATGGCCGCCATGCGCCAGATTCATGCCCAGTACCGTATCGCCCGGCTGCAGCGCCGCCATATAAACTGAAATATTCGCTTGCGTTCCTGAATGCGCCTGCACGTTTGCGTGCTCGGCGCCAAAAAGCTCCTTGGCGCGGTCGATAGCCAGTTGCTCGGCGCGATCCACGAATTCACAACCACCGTAGTAGCGTTTGCCCGGATAGCCCTCGGCATATTTGTTCGTAAGCACCGACCCTACAGCTTCCAAAACGGCCTCAGAAACGAAGTTTTCCGAGGGGATCAACTCCAAGCCAGTGGCCTGCCGCCGCGCCTCGAGTTCGAGGATCTCCGCAATCTCCGGATCGACTTGGCGCAGCGGCCGATTCATCCGTTCGAGTTCAGAGATGCGTTCCGTGGTTTGTTTTGTGCTGCTCATGCCGTATGTTTGGGTTCCTGATCCAGTTCGGAAATCTTGTCGACGCGGCGCTGATGGCGCCCGCCCGCGAATTGCGCGGCCAGAAAACTCGCAACCACCTCTATAATATGATGCTCGCTCAGCACTCGCGCACCCAGCGTCAGCACATTGGCATCATTATGTACGCGGCTCATCTGCGCGGTCAGCGCGTCATGCGCCACGGCCGCGCGAACCCCGCCGATTTTGTTTGCCGCCATCGCCATGCCGATTCCCGTACCGCAGACAAGAATTCCGAGATCGCTTTCCCCGTGCTGCACGCGCCGCGCGACCTTGATTGCGAAATCGGGGTAATCGACCGATTCCTCCGACCACGTTCCTATGTCGTTTACCGGGTATCCAGCCGATTCCAAATATCTCTTAATGTTCTCTTTAGCCTGGAAGCCTGCATGGTCGGCGCCCAGCGCAATTCGCGTTTTCTCCGCCGGAGATTTCCGAGATAAGTCCATCATCAAGAGGGGAGAGCGATTCTATCGGTTCGCGCGATTGTTTGCAAACATCGGCGAAGCAAACGCCCAGACTTGCATTTCAGTCCGGTTCCGCCAGAAAATGCCGGGTATGGCGCTCGAATTCACAACCTCCTTCCTGAAAGACTCCATCGAAGTCTTACGTTACTACAAGCGGCTGGGCGAGCGTGCGATGGCGCAGGTTCCTGATGAATCGCTTGTAACGGCGCCCGATCCGGATTCCAATTCCATCGCCATCATCGTCAAGCATCTGGCAGGCAATATGCGCTCGCGCTTTACTGATTTCCTTACAAGCGATGGCGAAAAGCCCGACCGCAAGCGGGATAGCGAATTCGAAGTACCTCCGAAAACACGATCCGAGTTGCTGGCCATGTGGGAGGCCGGCTGGCAGCACGTTTTCAACGCACTCACGCCATTGACCGAGGCGCAGCTCAGCCAAAAAGTTTATATCCGGTCGGAAGCTCACTCCGTTACGCAGGCCATCAACCGGCAGCTTGCGCATTACGCCTATCACGTCGGGCAGATTGTTTACCTGGCGAAGCATTTCTCGGGCGCCAATTGGAATTCGCTCACCATTCCTCGCGGCAAATCCGAAGAGTTTACGAGCAGAGTAGCTTTGGGCAAAGCTTCGCAGCGCTAACATTCCCTTTATGCCGCCCCGGCGCGGCAGCAAGATTAGCGGCACGGTGAATTTCCGGGACTAGATCGAGTCATCTTGACTGGCCATAAAAATATCAGCCTGAAGTTCCAAGCATGCAGCGGCAGCGGGCTTAAGCCTCTGCTACGATTAGACTGGAAAGGAAATTTATCTTGGGATTACAGGGAAAAATGGCAGGAAAAATAACTAGTGCATTGGCGGTAGCGGTGATGTTTCTGTTGTCGGCCGTGCGGATAGGTGGTCAGGCCGAATCGACACAGAAGCCGCTGATGGCCGAGCAGTATTTCAAAAACGTTCAGGTCCTGCGCGGCATTTCGGTAAAGGAGCTCATGGACACGATGGGCTTTTTCGCCGCGTCGTTGGGTGAAAACTGCACTTTTTGCCACATTGAGGAGAGTAGTGGCGATTGGTCGAAATACGCCGACGATAACGCCAATAAGCAGACTGCGCGCAAAATGATTCTGATGATGAACGCTATCAACAAAAGCTATTTCGGTGGGCGCCGCATGTTGACCTGCTACTCCTGCCATCGCGGCGGTGAAACTCCGCGCGTTACTCCTAATTTGGCTGAGCAATACAGCGCTCCAGTTCTGGAAGTGCCGGACGAGATCACCGAGCAGGCTGCAGGCGCTCCTTCGGCCGATCAGATTCTGGCCAAGTACATTCAGGCGCTCGGCGGCGCTCAGCGGGTTGCGAGCGTCATCAGCTTCATCGCCAGCGGAACTTATCAGGGCTACGACGATCCCGAGAAGCGCCCCGCGGAAATCTATGCCAAAGCGCCCAATGAACGCGCCGTAATCGTGCATACCCCTAACGGGGACAGCACCACCACCTACGACGGTCATTCGGGTTGGATTGCCGCGCCGGATACCGACCAGCCCATGCCGGTGATGACTTTAACGGGAGGAGATCTGCAAGGCGCCAAGGTGGATGCGGCCCTGGCTTTCCCCGCCGGAATCAAACAGCTTTTCAGCCAATGGCGGGTCGGCTTTCCGACCAACATCAACGATCACGATGTCCAGGTGGTGCAGGGAGGCAATCCAGGCGAATCTCCCGTAAAGTTCTATTTCGATCAGCAATCAGGGCTGCTGCTGCGCGTATTGCGTTACACAAATTTGCCCGTCGGCCTTAATCCTACACAGATTGATTTTTCGGATTATCGCGATGTTTCTGGCGTCAAGATACCTTTTCGCTGGACGGTAACTTGGACAGACGGCCGGTCGATCACCGAATTGAGCCAGGTACAGCCGAACGCAGCGATGAACGCGGCCAGGTTCGCCAAGCCGGCTCCCCCCGCGCCGACTAAAGCTCCAAAGCCGTAGCTCTAAAACGAAAGTTGGCCGCGTGGGGCTCCGCTTTCATCGAAGCATTTTAGGGCGCCTTAGCGGGTCGCGCTCCCAAATCAGTCGTAATGCATCCACTGGGCTTGGTTAATAATCACCAAGCTGCCAAAATGTAGGCTCCGGAGAGGTGTCCGAGCGGTTTAAGGAGCACGCTTGGAAAGCGTGTGTTGGGGAAACTCAACCGTGGGTTCGAATCCCACCCTCTCCGCCATATCTCGTTTCCTCATGAAATTAGTAGATAGTGAGCGTCGGCTGTCGATTTCCACGGTGACGCGGCCCCGTAGCATTTAGCTCTGAAACAAAACGCGAGTGACATAGTCGGCCGGGAACTTCCCTTTGTTACGCTTTGTCAGAGTTGTTGAGTCGGGCAAAATCCGTAGAGTTGGGGATCCCACATCAAAAATACGCTGCCCTACTGCTAAGGTGGTCTTGCGGCGTGTTCGTGCTGCGGATGCCGTAGATCAGCCCATCTCTCACCTTCTCACGCGCGTTGTCCACTTCCAACACTTGCGTGCGCATCTCTAATGGGTGGCCCATCGTCAGGTAGGATTCGATCGACTCAATTCCTAGCGTTGCGATTTCGTGACGGAATCCAATTCCCACTTTGTGCACAGATGCAATATGGCCGTCTATTACCGTGTCTGTTGGAAAGGCGGGCGGGCCCTCCCACTGATGGGACTCGATGAGTAATCCCCGCACCGGCATGCCCGGCTTAGAGCTGTAGGATGAGACTGGCTGCGAAAGCCCGATTCGAAACGTTTGGCCTAGAGCAACTTGGTTGCACGCCATAACAGACTAAGGAAGGCTCTCGCACAAGGACAGAGCTAGCAAAGCGAGGACAAAGAGATTGGAAATCAAGCGGTATTGCCATTCTTACTTCCGAGCGATCCATTGGGCATCGCCTATCAGGGCCAGGTACTGTGCGCCAAACCTGCCACAGTGCAGGTTTGTTCGATCGGTCACGCCTGTCCGCTTTGGGACATGGAGTTGCACTGAGTCTCATTAATTTTGTGTCTAAGGAGACAGACATACACCTTCACGTGCTTTAAGGTGGTTTCAAGGTTGGAGCCAAACGGGCTCTCGTCTAGATTCGGTCTTCGAAAAAAGGAGTACCCAAAACATGAACAGACAAATATTTTCTCGCCTCGCGCTATTGGCCGGGGCGGTGTTAGCTGTGGGATCAGTTGGCTGGGCAAAGACCTACCATATGACTTCCATGACGACAGTGCCGGGGGCTGCAGGCGAAGTTAACGTCGCTAAAGAGAAGAATGGCAACATCCAGATCGATGTAAACGT
>Ga0307476_10001134_pt1 | contig 16800 bp, 13 predicted proteins | sample atmos_gasesECM2C_2_FD_203314 | JGI IMG/M metagenome (GOLD analysis project Ga0307476, IMG submission 203314) | Hardwood forest soil microbial communities from Morgan-Monroe State Forest, Indiana, United States - atmos_gasesECM2C_05 | ecosystem: Environmental > Terrestrial > Soil > Temperate... | reverse complement strand
CTGGACCGCGAGGGTCGCCGCACCATGGACATCGGCGAGCTCGAGCTCGCGCGACGACGAGACCGGCCGGATCAGCGCGCTGCCGAGGCGAAAATACCACGCGGGGCGGCGGGGCGCGGGCGCGAGCGCGGGGGCTTTGGGCGCCGCGGCAGCTGCTCTGGCTGGTAGCGCGGGGGCTCGGGGCGAGGAGGCGGCGGCTTCGACCGGCGATGCGGGGGGACTGTCCGCCGGTTCGGCGCGGCCACGGGGAATCCCGGCGATCGCGGCGGTGATGAACGCCGCGAAGGCGAGCCGGCGGCGGGCAGCGAACCGCCGATGGCAGTCCCGGGTTTCGATCGATGCCTTGTTCGATGCGATCATCGCGCACCTCCGCGCAGCGGTGGTGACACCAGCTGGAGCTTGAGTCCTCCGAGCGGCAGCAGCATGTGCACCGCGCCGGACAGGTTGCTGCCCTGGATCCCGACGTCGATCGGAACGTCCGCGACGTTGACGACCGCGATCGCGATGCGCCCGTCGGGGAGGAACCGCAGCGGCCCGCGCACCGCGATCGACAGCGGCGTGGCGTGCAGGTCGTGACCGAATCCGAACCCGATTCGCATGTCGGGGGCGTCGAGATACAGCGCGAGCGTGGCCACGAAGGTCGGCGTGCCCTGATCGTCGATGATGGCTCCCATCGCAGGGCCGCCGGCGGGCTCGCGGAGGCGCATCATCAGCGCCCCGGTGACCGTGTCGAGGTTGATCGTCGTGGAGCCATCGACCGCGGTCGCGTGCAGCGGCAGCGCGGTCGCGACGACCAGCTGCGGCGACAGCGCCACCGGGACGCAGCTCGCGGCAGTGCCTCCGCCGGGGAGCGCGCAGTCGTGCGCCACCGGGAGCAGCGCGATGGGGAGGGCGGCGGACAGCGCCATGCACGCCTCGACCTCGGGGGTGGCGGTGATGCAGTCCGTCACCGGGAAGCTCGCGGCGGTCACCACCCCGCTCGTGCCGGTGATGCGCAGCGCGACGCGGTTGTCGTCGCCGGCCGGCTCGCCGGGATCGATCGCGCCCGAGCCGTTGACGTCGTTGATCGGCGCGGTCTCCATCGTCGCCAGGGTCGCGGTGGTCGCGGCGGCGCCCGTGAAGTCGAGCACGAGGTTCGCCCGCACGAGCTCGCCCTGCGCCCCGCGGTCGAGCGGGCTCAGGTTCACCGCGACGCCGCCGGTCCCGCACAGCTCGCCAGCGCCGCAGTTGCCGTCCGGGCCGGACACCAGCGTCAGGCGGTAGCGCCGGTCGACCTGCCACGGCTGATCGGGAACGAACGACACGGTGCGGTCGCGCAGCCGCAGGGTCCCGGCGACCGGCGCGACGCAGCTACCACCGGCGTCGAGTTGCTCGATGCGGACGCTGCCGGTGTTGCATGCGGTGCCGAGCGCCACCGAGGCCGGCGCCAGCGGCTGGGTGAATCGCACGTCGATCGCGTCGTTCGCGGCGAGCGAGAACGGATGGTAGTCGTCGCCGGCCGCACTGCTGGTCAGGCAGTGCCCCGGCGTGGTCGCGCCGCCGCCGGTCAGCGCGCACGGCGCGCCGGGGTGCACCGACACGACGGTCGGTGGCGCGGTGGTCGCGATCTGGGCCGGGAGCGTGAAGCTCGGCGCGGCGGTCACCGGAAGCGGGTTGCCCGCGAGGTCGGCGACGTCACCCAGCGCGATCTGGTAGGTCGTTCCGGGCAGCAGCGGTGATCGCGGGATGATCGCCAGCGCCGCGCCATGGCTCTCGATCGCGGCGGGCACCGGTTGCCCGGCGGTCTCGAGCCGGACCCCGCCGGCGCGCGCTCGCTCCAGATCGACCGGCTCGCTGAACACCAGCTCGACCGCGGTGTCGAGCGACGCGGGAGCGGCAGCGGCGCCGGGCAGCGCCGCCAGCAGCATCGGGGGCGTGCCGTCGGCGTCGCGCGCGGCCATCGGAGCGGTGATCAGCTCCAGCGCCAGGTTCGTGGTCGTGGTCGCGAGCCCGAGCAGGTCGAGATCGATCGCGAGCGCGGCCTCGATGTCGAGCACGCCGTCGTCGGCGATCACCACGCCCGAGCCCTGCACGCCGAGCACGGTCTGGGTCAGCGCCGCGTTGCCCTCGGCATCGACCGCGTAGATCGCGAGGTCCAGGCTGAGGTCGGCGATCAGCGGCGAGCGATCGTTGACCGGGCGCTGGCCTTCGGGCTGGTGCGGGTTGCGGTAGATCCGGCCGCCGCCGTCGCTGAGCAGCTCGATCAGGATGTCGCCGGTGGCGAGCCCGGACGGCAGCACGCCGCCGAGCTTGACGTCGAGCCCGCTGGCGCGCAGGCGCTGGCCGCGGCGGATCGTGAACGCGAGCGGTCCGTCGAGCGCCGGCTCGCCGAGCTCGATCGCGAGCGCGCCGGGCCGGATCGCGATCGAGCTGGTGCCGATCAGCGGACTGTCGATCGCGATCGCGTTGCGCGCGTCGGCGACGTGCGGGGCGGCGGAGCCGTGGTCGCCGGTGGCGCGCGTGCGCAGCATCTGCACGATCGGGTGCTCGGCGGCGCGGTGCTCGGGTACCAGCGAGACCATGGCCGGTGTCACCGGGCGGCCGGTGAGGTCGAGCAGACCGCTGCCGATCCTCAGCTGGTACGACTGGCCCGCGACGAGATCGTCGACCGGATCGACCGACGCGTGAATGCCGTCGGACAGCAGCCGCGCGGGGACCGTGGCGCCGGACGCGTCGACGAGCTCGATCGCGCCGGGCGCGAGCGCGACGCTGCGTGGATCGAGCGGCTGCGAGAACACCAGCCGGACCGTCGAGCTCTCGAACATCGGCCGGAACGCGTCGGGATGATCCGGCGGGCCACCGTTGACCGCGAGCAGCGCCGCCGCCGCCGTCCTCGGCCGGCTGCTGCGGGTGGTGAAGCGAAACAGCGGCCCGCTCGCCGGCAGGTTGGCGGCCGCCGGCGCCAGCGCGGGGCGCGCGTACACCGCGTAGGTCGTGCCCTCGGCGAGCGCGGCGGTGAGCTGCACGATCCGGTCGCCGCCGACCACCGCGGCGCTGGCCGCGATCGGGCCGTCGGGGCCGACCAGGCACAGCGCGCCGTCCGGCTGCGCCGCGGTCCCCGAGCACGCGGCGATCGCGCTCGCGACCACCGGATCGGAGAACGTCACGACGATGCGCGCGCCGGTCGGAACGTCGACCTGGCCATCGGCGGGAAACGTGTAGACGACCCCCGGCGCCGGCCCCGGCGGCCCGGTCGTACTGGAGCACGCCGCGATCGCGCCGAGGACCACCCCGAACCAGAGCTCACGCATGATGGCGGACCCTATCATCCGCCGCGGCCGCGTCATGGCCCGGTGCGGAGTTTGCCCCCGACGACCGCGCATCGAGGCCACGATGTGCGCACCGACTGTGAGCTCCGGGACGATCGTTTCATGCGCGGAATATCGCTGGACGGCGTCGCGGGTTCATGTGCGGGCCGCGCGCACAACGCGAGGGCTCGGTGAGGACGGCAGCCGCGTCACGCGGAGTCGTCGGTGGTCTCGCAGGCGGCCGCGCGGGCGAGCAAGCGGGCCCGCTGGCGAGCGTTGCCGGCGAGCTCGGCGGCGCGCTTGAACTCCCGGCAGGCTTCCGCGCGGCGGCCGAGGTGCTCGAGCAGATCGGCGCGGGCGGCGGGCAGCAGGTGATAGCGGGCGAGGCTGGGCTCGCGGCGAAGCCTGTCCAGCAGCGCGAGGCCGGCCCTGGCGCCCTGGGCGCGCGACACGGCCATGGCGCGGTTGAGCTCGATCACCGGCGACGGCGTCAGCCGGGCCAGCTCGCCGTACCGCGCGGCGATCGCCGCCCAGTCGGTGGTGTCGACGCTGGCGGCCCGGGTGTGGCACGCGGCGATCGCGGCCTGGAGCTGGTAGCGGCCGGGCGCCGCGGTCAGCGCCTCGGCGCGGGCGAGCGCGGCGAGGCCGCGGTCGATCAGCGCGCGATCCCAGCGCGCGCGGTCCTGGTCGACGAGCAGCACCGGCTCGCCGTCGGCGTCGACCCGGGTGGCGGTGCGCGAGGCGTGGAGCAGCATCAGCGCCGACAGGCCGTGGACCTCGGGCTCGTCGGGCGCCAGCGCGGCGAGCAGCTCGCCGATCCGGATCGCCTCGGCGGCGAGCGCGGGGCGCATCAGATCGTCGCCGCTGGTCGCGGCGTAGCCCTCGTTGAAGATCAGGTAGACGACCTCGAGCACCGAGGCCAGGCGCGGCGCGAGCTGCTCGCCCGACGGGACCTCGAAGGGCACGCCCGACTCGGCGAGGCTGCGCTTGGCGCGCACGATGCGCTGCGCGATGGTCGGCTCGACGGTGAGGAACGCCCGCGCGATCTCTCCGGTGGTCAGCCCGCCGATCAACCGCAGGGTGAGCGCGACCCGGGCCTCGGTCGACAGCACGGGATGGCACGCGGTGAAGATCAGCCGCAGCACATCGTCGCCAACGCTCTCGGTCATGCGCGCCTCGATCTCGTCGAGCTCGGACGGGGCCTGGATCTCGGCGTCGCGACCGAGGGCCTCGCCGGTCCGCGACGCGAGCTTCGCGCGCCGCAGCGAGTTGAGCGCGCGATGCTTCGCGGTGGTCATCAGCCACGCGCCCGGCCGCTCGGGGACGCCCGAGCGCGGCCAGTCCTCGAGCGCGGCGACCAGCGCGTCGTGCGCGAGCTCCTCGGCCAGCGACACGTCGCGCAGGATGCGCACGAGATAACCGACCACCCGCGGACCCTCCTCCTTCCACACCGAGGCGATGGCGTGCCGCGCGGACGTGGGATCGACGGGCATCGCCGCCGACTATAGCAGCGGCGATGTCGCCCCCGGCGCGGCGGCGAGGCGCGGTCAGCGCGGCGGCGGCCCGCCGGCGTCGAACACCTGCAGGATCTCGCCGACGCCGTCGCCGGCGAGCTGCATGAACTCGGTCGCGACCCGGATCGCCTCGTCGCGCGAGGCGACCTCGACCAGCGCGAACCCGTCGATCAGCTCCTTGGTCTCCGCGAACGGACCGTCGGTGACGCTGACCTTGCCGTGCTCGCACTTGAGCTGGATGCCGCGGGTCGGACGGACCAGCCCGCCGGTCATCACGACGATGCCGGCCTTGACGTTCTTCTCGGCGAACGCACCGATCGCGGCCATGTGCTCGGGGGTCGGCGGCGGTGCATCGGGACGCTGGGCGTAGGTCATGAGGAACTTCATGGGATTGCTCTCGAGGGTGAGGGTTTGAGTTTCGCAAGCTCAGCGCGCGGCCACCAGGCGCCGCACGCGATCATCGCGCAGGTAGAGGCCGGCCCACAGCAGCGCGCCGACGTAGATCGGAAACAGCGTGTGGCTGATCAGCGGATCCCCGATCCGCAGGTGGGTGAGGACGGCGCCGCCGAGATAGCCGGTCAGCAGCACCGCACCGATCGGCGCGGTGCGCGGGATCAGGTACAGCGCGAGGCACGCGGCGAGCAGGACGCCGAGCCCGACCGAGAGCTCGGGCGGCACGCCGCTGCGGACCGACGCCTCGGTGACGAACGCCGGGTTGGCGAGCTTGATCGCGGCGTCGAACGCCAGGAACGCCGCCGGGATGCCCGAGATCACCCGGCCGGGCCAGCGGCGCGGCGCGGCCGCGGTGGGAGCCGTGGGGGCGGGGGAGGCGGTGCGGATCGAGTCGAGCGTGGTGGCCATGGCGTCTGTCTCCTTTGTCGAGACGACACCCGGCCCCGCCGCGGATCGACACGGGCCCCGAAACATCTTGTAAGTCGCGACCACCGCTGGTGTTTTACTGCCGCGCTATCGCGTGCGGACGCGCAGCACCGCGCCGGTCCCGGCGGCGTCGATCCGGGCGACCAGCGCGTCGGCGTCGCGGCGCGGCAGCGCTTCGGACAGCGCGACCGGGGTCATCGCGATCAGGTCGCTCAGCTCGCGCAGCGACTTGCCGGTGGCGTCGCGCAGCGCGCGCAGCAGCAGGATCGGCGCGTCGCCGGGCGCGACCAGGACGACATCGTAGAGCTGCCTGGTCGCGCCGGGCGCCTCGGCCGCCGCCGGTGCGTGCTCCGTGCTCGCGAGGACGAGCTCGTTGAGCGCGCGCTGCGCGATCGCGCGATCGCCGGCGATGCCATCGCGGAGCTGCTCGTAGGACGCCCGGGCGCGGTCGTTGCCCTGCTCGTCGGACAGCCGGATCAGGAGATCGAGCCGATCGAGGCATTCGGCCTTGGCGCTGCGGCGCTGCGCGTCGGCGAGCTCGTCGATCAGGCGCGCGATCTGCGCGCTGCGGTAGGCGCCGCTGATCTCGGCGCTGCCGGCGCGCGCGCCGGGGCCGGATCCGATCTGCAGCGCGATGGCCTGGTGCTGGTCGCGCAGACCGAGCGCGGGGACGTCGAACGTGAGCGTCGCGCGCGCGACCTCGAGCGCGGGATCGACGGGCGGCGACACGATCATCGCGAGCAGGAACGCGTGGGTCCGGCCGCGCTCGATGTTGCCGACCCGGAGCTCGATGTCGCGCGCCGCGGAAGCCGACGCGTCGCCGAGGAACCCGGGCTGCGGGAGCGTCCGGTAGACGTGGCGCGCGCGCACGCGCTCGCCGGGCGTCACCACGAGCCGCACGTTGGTCGCGATCAGGCGCTCGACGCGCTCGACCAGCTCGCCGAAGGTCGCGGCCAGCTGGTGGAGGTTGCCGGGCGCGAGCACCGCACCGCTCGACGGCGTCACGAGCTTGCGCAGGTGGTCGGCCTCGTAGTCATCGCCGATCCCGACCGCGAACAGCTGGATGCCGTGCTCGGTCGCGCGCAGCGCCTGGGCGAGCGCCTCGTCCTTGTCATCGGCCGCGCCATCCGACAGGATGACGACGATCCGGGCGTCCGCGGCGAACCGCTGGACCAGGTCGGCGCCGGTGCGGATCCCGCTGCCGAGCACCGTGCCGCCGCCGAACATCTGGCGCAGCCGGTCGACCTCGGCCTTGATCGCGTCGCGGCCGGCCGGCGTGGCCTGCGCGTTGTCGACGATCACGCGCGAGCTCAGGGCAAAGCCGACCAGCGAGATCCGGTGGCGCTCGTCGACGATGTCGATGATCCGCTTCGCGGCCTCGACCGCGGCCTCGGCCTTGTCGCCCAGCATCGAGCCGCTGCAGTCGAGCATCAGGCAGATGTTCGCGACCAGCGCATGGCGGGTGGGCCCGAGCGCCTCCGCGCCGCGCACCTTCAGGTAGCAGCGCACCTCGCTCGCGACATCGCGTGGGAGCGTCGCCTGATCGAGACTGCCTTCGAGCTGGAGCGCGGGCGGGGCCATCGCCGCTAGCTCGCCGGCACCAGGTTTGCGATCCGATGGCGTTGATCGCCATCACGATGTCCGGAGATTGCACGCCGGCGATGCTCGGGAAACGTCGCATCGAGCTGCGTTCGCTGCAGCGGCTTCATCAGGAATGCGAGCAGGCCGGTCGCGATGTCGGCGTCCGACTGCATCCGTCGCACCTCGGTCTCGCGTGTTCGCTGCTCCCGAGTGTGGTGGTCCATGGAGTTCAAGTACCATGCAACGGTGAGGGCTTGCTCGTCGCTCGCCGTCGCACTGCTGGTGCCATGCGTCGCACTCGCCGCGCCGACGACCTCCGACGATGCACCACGCGCCGCGGTGAACGTCGCGATCGATCTCGCGCCGGTCCCGGGAGTACCGGCGTGGTTCGCGAGCAGCTTCGAGCAGACGATCACGCGCGAGCTCGCCGGGTTCGAGCGGCTCGCCACGGTCGCCAAGCAGGACGTCGCGGCGCTCGACGCATGCGGGGCCGATCGCGCGTGCCGGCTGCGCAGCTACCGCGGCGCCGGCGTCGAGCTCGTGCTGTTCGGTGCGGTCACCGACGACGCGATCCGGTACGAGCTGTTCCAGACCTGGACGCCGGCGCGCCTCGAGTCCGGGGTGATCGCGATCGACCGCCACCAGAGCCTGGTCGCGCTCGAGCACGCGACCCGCGACGCGTTTCACGTCGTGCTCAAGCACGGCGGGCTGCTCGAGCAGAAGCCCTACCTGGTCGCGCAACCACCGACGGACGCGAGCCCGGCCGGCGCGGCATGGAGCGCGCGCGCGGTCGAGATCCTGCTCGCCGTGCTCGCGCTCCTGGTCCTGCCGTTCGCGCTCGCGCTGCTCGGCGGGGAGCGGCCACGGGCCGTCGTCGCGATGCGCTCGGCGCGGCGCGTCCTGCTCGTGATCGCGGCGGGCCTCGCCGCGGTCATCGCGCTCGATCCGCGGACGGTCGGCGCGCTGGTCGCCGCGTGGGCGCCGCTGGTCGCCGGGATCGGCGGCCTCGGCTGGGGCGCGTTCCTCGTGCTCGTCGTGCGCACGGCGTTCCCTCCGCTCGACGGGCTGGAGCGCGTGCCGCAGCGCGAGCTCGGCCGGTACCTGTCGACCTGGTGCCTCGCCGCGATCGAGCGGCTCGCCGTGCTCGCGATCGGCAACGCACCGCTGGTCGTGCTCGTCGCGTGGCTCGGAGCGTCGCTCGCGATCGCGCCGCTGTGGATCTACCTGGTGCTGGCGCCCGCGGTGGTGTGGCTCGCGCGGCTCGGGTTCGCGTCGTGGGTCGAGTGCCTCGCGGCGCGGCTCGATCGCCGGATCGTCGAAGGTCCCGCGGCGCCCGCCAACCCGTGGTCGCGCGAGGTCAGCGACTACCTGATGGGCTACGTGCGGCGCACCGGCTGGGATCTCGATCCCCGGTTGCTCGCGCAGGTGGTGTTCCTGCCCGGCAAGCAGATCGACGGCGTGGTGTCGTACGGCGGCGGCGCGACCCACGTCCGGATCTCGATCGATCGCGAGCTGCTCGTGATGGCGATGGGGCCGCTGCTCGATGACAAGCCCGACGACCGGCCGGCGCGGTGGCCCGACTGGACGATCGCCTGCATCGCGCCGGCTCCCGGCGGCCGATCGCCGAGGGCGGCGCTGGCGCCGCACGACTTCCGCGGCCGCAAGCAGCGGCCCAGCTATCCCGGGATCCAGCGCAAGCCGCTCGGTCAGGCCGCGACGCTGCTCGGCAACGTGACGCCCGCGCCGGGCCAGCTCGTGCCGCTGATCTCGGACAGCCCACAGGACCTCGCGATCGTGCGCGAGCTCCTGTCCGAGCACTATCCGTGGTTCGCGCCCGATCCCGATGAGGAATACGACGCGACCGATCCGACCGACAAGGACCTGCTGTTCGGCGCGCTCGCCCGCGAGCTCGGCGCGGTGCGCCGCAACGAGACCCAGCTCGCGACGGTCCGGCTGGCGCTCGGGCGCCGGGTCGCTCGCCCGAGCTCGCGCGTCCGGGCGCGGATCGCCGATAGCTACGCCGCGCTCAACTTCGCGCGCCACCACCTGATCCAGTACCTCCACTACGCGTGGACCCGGAACAGCGATGCGCTGACCGCGCGCGCCCGCCCGGCGGTCCTGCACGAGGTCTCGACCCGCATCCTGGCCGAGCTCGCGGATCCCCGGGCCCGACCACCGCGCGCGATCCGCGCCCGGCTGACCTGGCTATCGCAGTTCTTCGCCGAGCCGATCGTCGATCGGCGCCGCGTGCTCGCGCGCCGGGTCGCGGCGGGAGCCGCGATCGCCGCGCTGCTCGTCGCGGCCGGGATCGCGGTGAGGCGCGCGATCGGCTACCACCCGACGTACGTCGAGCGGATGAACGCGCAACAGCGCGATGTCAAGAAAGGTCCAGTCGATGGCGAAACGAAACCAGAATAAGGCGGATGACTCCTCGCTGTTCATGCCGATGGTCAGCAAGGCGACCCTCGCGATCAACAAGTCCTCCGCCGGCGCCGGCGTGCTCGGGCTGGTCGGCTTCGCGGCGCTGTTCCTGGTCGCCTGCGTGTTCTTCGTGACGGAGAACTACTTCGTCGCGATGCTGGTCGTGTCGTTCGCGCTGCTGGTCTACGTGACCGGCAGCGAGCTCGCGAAGCTGTTCCTGACCTCGTTCACGATCTTCTTCTCGAGCAAGCACGTGATCCCGGGCGCCGCGCACCTGCAGGAGACGCTCGTGCCGCTGAGCCGGACGCTGATGATCCGGCGCGACGGCGAGGGCAACGTCAAGGCCGGGCCGCTGGTCAAGGGCATGACGGTCAAGCTGCCCGATAACCCGCTCGCCCGCGACATCCAGACGCTGCTCGAGAAGAACCCGAACTTCGAGTACGCCGAGTACATCGCGTACGCGTACTACGTGCAGTGCCACGAGCTGTACGACCACTCGAGCTCGCACCTCGAGTTCGTGGCGACCGCGATGCCGATGTTCGGATTGATCGCGACGATCATCGGCCTGATCGGCATGTTCGAGGGGCTCGGCGCCGAGGTCACGGTCGAGTTCCTGTCGCCGCAGCTCGCGCTCGCGCTCAAGTGCACCCTGTACGGCGTGCTGCTCGCGGCGCTGTACAAGATCATCGCGTCGCGCTTCGATCAGCGGCTCAAGGCGCTCGACTACGACTTCGAGACGTTCTGCCGCGCGCTGCAGGTCGTGATCGACAACAAGGCGACCGTCGAGGTGCGGGCGTGAAGTACGCGGTGCGCCGCCACAAGCCGAAATTCGATATCTGGCCGGTCGTCTACATCGATCTGATGACGCAGATCATGATGTTCTTCGTGATCCTGTGGTCGATCAGCCAGATGCAGGCCAGGAAGCGCGGCGCGAGCCGGACGCTCGGCGATACCACGCTGCACGAGGTGACGTTGCCCGGCGACGTGCTGTTTCCGTCCGGCAAGACCCGGCTGACGCCGCAGGGCGAGGAGGTGTTCGCGAAGCTGTTCAAGGATGACACCGGCGAGGTGCTGTCGTTCGAGACCGGCGGCCTGACCCGGCGCGTGCTCGTGATCCACGGCCACACCGACAGCGACGGCAAGAAGGACGACAACTACGTGCTCGGGTTCCAGCGGGCGCTCACCGTCTACAAGGAGATCCAGAAGTACGGCCCGGAGATCACGGACCACGCGGTGCTGTGCACGCACGCCGACAACACGCCCACCCGGGAAGTCCCGCTGTTCACCGGCACGCTCACGCCCGCGCAGTCGCAGGCGATCTCCGAGGCCAAGACCAGGAACCGGCGGATCACGATCGAGGACCAGGTCACCAGCGCGGTGAAGCAGGAATGAGGGGAGTCGGTGCACGCTCGGTCACGGCGGTCGGGCTGTTCGCCGCCACCCTGGTCACGATGTGGCGCACGGAGCGGTTTCGCCCCGACCACTGGGCCCAGCTGAGCCCGTGGGTGACGTTCCTCGCCGGCGGGTTCGCGGTGCTCGCCGGCACCCTGGTGTTCGTGTACTGGCGGCTCGCCGAGCGCAGTCACTCCTACCTGCGCGTGGGCGAGAAGCTGCCGTTCGGCGACGAGACCTCGCTGCTCGCCGCCCGCGGGCGCTCGCTCGTGGTCGGCCGGGCGCCGTTCGTCGATGTGTTCGACCTCCCGCCGCGCGCGATCCATGCGCTGTACGTCGCGATCGTGCTCGGCATCGCGCTGGTCGGGCTGGACAACCGCGCGGTCGCGCTGCTGCGCGAGGTGCCGTCGCGGTTCGGCGCGTCGAGCATCGACACCTGCAAGCCGCCGGAGCCGCCGAAGCGCGAGGTCAAGCGCAGCCAGGGCTGCAAGCTCGTCGAGCGCGCCTACCAGCTCGGCTACACCCGGAGCCTCGGCTCGTGCGCGCCCGCCCCGGCCGAGCGCGAGGTGAGCCAGCCGTGCACGCGGCGCCAGCTCGACGAGCCTCCGCTGCATTATGCGTGGCGCCGGCTGGCGGATCGCGCCGACGAGCTGCGCACGGTCGACGACGGGCCCGGCGGCCTGGACCGGTTCGAGCACCAGCTCGACCACCTCCCGGCGATCGCGGGCGCGACGCTCGATACCGTGGCGATGCGCGCGCGCTCGTCCCATCACCTGTTCACGAACCTGCCCGATCCGCGGCCGGGGCTCCCGGATCGCGCCGCCGGGCTGCTCGAGCGCGGCTGCGGCGCGCGGCTCGCACACCTGCCGCACTTCCCGCGCATGGCCGACGGTCCGACCGGCCCGAGCCAGCTGCTCGAGCACGTGCTCGCCCAGCTGATGTTCAACCCGAGCTACAAGCCGATCGTCGCGCAGTGCGAGGAGGTGGTGGTGCACTGGGACGCGGCGCCGGATGCCTGCGCGCGGCTCGCCGCTCGCCCGGTCGCCGCGCTCGGCGCGCTCGGCGTGCTCGATCCCGTGCGCGGCCTGCTCGAATGGCGCGCGATGGTGGCCGAGCTCCAGCAGCTCGATCCCGCGCGTGCCAGAGACCTCCCGGCCGCGCAGCGGATCGTCAGCTTCCAGTGCCTGATGTTCGACCCCGCGGCGCCGACCGCGGCGCCGATCGAGCGCACGCTGGTGCTCGACGGTGAGCGGCTCGCCGTCCGCGAGGTCCGCATGGCGCCGCTGGCCGGCGACGGCGGCAGTCAGGTCCGGCTCTACAAGCAGCTCGCCGCGCTGCTCGCGCCCGGCTTCGGCTATGGCCGGCTGACCAGCAACCAGGCGATCGGGGCAACGCCCGAGGAGGCCGCGCTGGCGGAGGCGTTTCGCCAGCCGGCGTTCTGGTTGACCCGGCTCGACCTGCTGCGCGATGCCGACCTGTTCCTCGGCAACGACTGGCTCGCCCGCCGCCCCGATCTGCTCGAGGTCTACCCGTACCACGTGCACCTCCAGAACTTCATCGAGATCTTCCGGCGCCAGTACGCGCAGCACGCGGGGCGGCTGTGAGGGCGGCGCTCCCCGTGCTCGCGCTGGGCCTCGCGCTGTGCGGGGTCGCGCGCGCCGAGCCCGGGCCCGCCCGCGCCCCGTACATCGCGGACCTGATCGAGGCGATCCGCGGCAGCGACCGCGCGGCGCTCGCGAACACGCGCAAGTACCTCCAGGTCGTCGAGCGCAACAAGTGCCGGGCCCCCGAGATGACCCTGCGCGTCGGCTGCCTGCTCGAGGCGGCGGGCCAGAACTGCAAGCAGCTCCCGGGCGACGCGCGCGAGCGCTGCCGCCGGGCGTCCGACGTGATCGCGACCAACCTGCTGGCCGAGCGCGTGTTCGTGCCCGACGACGTGCGCTACCAGATCATGAGCAAGCAGCGCGACGCGCGGACCGCGATCGCGCGCGAGCTGCATCGCCGCCACGCCGCGCTGGTCGCCGAGTTCGCGATGTCGGAGTCGTTCCCCGGGCCGCGCGCCGGCACCGCCGCGCTCGCGACCGGGATCGATGGGTTCTGCACCGGCGTCGCGGGCATGCGCGATCTGTCGTGGCAGTACTGCGTGGCGGCGATCGCGTGGTTCGTGGCGAGCGACGGCGCAACCGAGGAGACGCGATGACGAAGGCGCACATGGCGATGCTCGCCGCGGAGGGAAGGAAGCTCGAGCAAGCCGGGCTGTACCGGCCGGAGACCATCCATCCGCCCCACATCGTCGACTTCACGAGCCAGGACTACCTCGGCCTGACCAACGACCCGCGCCTGGTGACCGCCGCGAAGGCCGCGCTCGAAGCGCATGGCCTCGGCGCCGGCTCGTCGCGCGTGTTCACCGGCACGCGCGCGGTCCACCGCGAGCTCGAGCAGGCGGTCGCGCGGTTTCTCCAGGTGCCCGACGCGATCGTGCTCGGCTCGGGCTACCTCGCCAACCTCGGGTTCTACGAGGCGCTGTTCGACAGCCGGGACTGCCTGTTCTGCGATGCGCTGGTCCACCCGAGCACCGCCGAAGGGATCCGCCTGTCGTCCGCGACCGCGTTCCCGTTTCACAACCACGACGTCGAGGATCTCGAGGACAAGCTGCGGCGGTCGCGGTCGGCGCGGTTTCGCGCGATCGCGACCGACGGCGTGTTCCCGTTCGACGGGCGGGTCGCCGAGCTCGACGGCATCTGCGGCCTCGCCGAGAAGTACGATGCGATGGTCGTGCTCGACGACGCGCTCGGCATCGGCGCGCTCGGCGAGACCGGGCGCGGCACGCGCGAGCTGCGCGGCGTGATCGCGCGGGTCGATGTCGTCACCGGCACGTTCGGCAAGGCGCTGGGCGGCGCCGGCGGCGGCTTCATCGCCGGCCGGCGCGAGGTGGTCGAGTGGCTGCGCCAGAAGGCGACCCCGTACCTGTTCTCGCTCGCGCTCGCGCCCCCGCTCGCGGCAGCGGCCCGCGCGGCGATCGAGATCCTCGAGCGCGGCGAGGCACCGCTGGCGGACCTGCGCCGCCACATCGCCGTGGTGAAGCAGGAGCTCCTCGCGCGCGGCTTCCAGGTCCAGGGTGGAGAGCACCCGACGCTCGCGGTGTTCGTCGGCGGCGTCGTCGCGCTGCAGAAGATGGTCGACTCGCTCTACGAGCGCGGCATCCACGTCAACGGCCTGTGCTATCCGGTGGTTCCGGAAGGCCAGGCGCGGATCCGGCTCGAGATCACCGCCCGCCACTCCGCGCAGGACATCGGCCGCGCGATCAACGCCTTCGAGCTCGCCGGCCGCGCGCTCGGCGTGATCTGACCCGGAATCGCGAGCACGTCGCCGGCGAGCAGGTCACCCTGCCGCTGCCGGTCGACGAGCTCGAGCGCCACAACCTGCTCGCCGCCCTCGCCGCCACCGGCGGCAACAAGACCCGGGCCGCCCGCCTGCTCGGCGTCGATCGCGTCACCCTCGAGAACGGCGCCGACGCCGAGTAGAGCGGGTGTGCCGGACCGCGGATCAGTCCGAGTTCATCGCGGTCAGCATCGCGTTGCGGTCCGAGGTGCTGAGCGCGTTGAAGTTGTTCCGCGCCGCGGCGGCCTGGCCACTGTGGAACTGGATCGCCTCCGTGATGGAGGCCGCGCGGCCATCGTGCAGGAACCGCGTGCGGTGGTGGAGACCCCACAGCGGCGCGGTGCGCATCAGGCGGGTGCGCGCCGTCGAGTCACCATCGTTGCCGATCAGGTCGCCGGTGCCGATGTCGTGGACGAGGAAGTCGCTGCGCGGCCGGAACGTGAAGTTCCCGGGCACGCCGTTCGGCGGGTTCGCGGGCGTCACGTAGTCCTTCAGGAGGTGGCAACCAGCACACCCGATGGCGTTGAAGACCGTGCCGCCCTGGAGGTTGATGTTCGGATCGATGGGCAGGCGCGGCGCGGGCGCCAGGAACGACATGAACTCGAAGAACTCGGCGACGTCATCCTGGAGCTCCGACAGCCCACCGGCGCAGCTGCCCACGGCGTCGTCGGTTCCGACCGGAATGCCGGCCGGAGCCGGCGGCGCCCGATCGTCGCACCCTGCGGGCTGGGCGACGCCGTTGGGCTTCGACTCCGTGGCGAACGCCAGGACCGACGTACCCTTGATGCAGTGCTGCGTGGTGATGCCCATCTCGTTCACGTAGGCATCCGCGGAGAACTGGGCGAGCGAGGCGATGGCGGCCTTCCAGCCGAACCGGCCCACCTTGTTGCCGTTGAGGACCTGCGAGGGGTCGGCCGGGTTCGGCAGCAGGACCCGCACCGTGTTGACGGTGCCGCGGATCGAGGTCGGCTGCGCGTTGGCGTTGGCGATGATGACCGAGTCGGGGATCACATCGATGAGCCCGGCGCCGAACAGCGGCGTGGTCAGACGGCCGACGTTGTGCACGGTCGCCTCGGTCGGCTCGACCTCGAGCGGCACATTGCAGGCCTGGCCGTTCAACCCGGTGAACGAGCCCACCGTCATCAGCTGGCGCAGCGACCCGCCCCGGTTGTCCAGGTCGTCGAACACGCCGTTGACGAACCGGCCGAACCGGCGCTCGATCTGGACGCCCGCGCCACCGATCGCGCCCTGGGTGTGGCAGTTGCCACAGGCCCTCTCGTTGAAGACCGGACCGAGTCCATCGTCCAGACCTTCCACGGTCATGAACGCGGCCTTCGCCTCGGCGAAGCCCGCGGCGTCGACCCCGGGCAGGGGATCGCCGGCGACGGCGGTGATGTCTTGCTCGGTGGCCGCGAACGCGACTTCCTCGTCGTACTGACCGGGCTGATCGGCGCATCCCGCGCCGATACCCGCGGACAGGAGGACGCCGCTGCACATCGCCACCGCCCTGGCTGGATGACGTACACGACTACGAAGGACACTCTTCATCTGCTACTCCTCTCATGCTTTGCTTGTGCTTGCCGTCTTGTTCTGGAACGTGGAATGCGTGTTTGGATGGACCCGGGGCATCGGGCGCAGCTATCCCGCGCCCGTAGCGACGCACAGCGCGGAGGTGCGCCTGCCCCTGTACACGTGGCAACCCAGGCTCGGGGTCGACCCACCGAGACCGACTACGACGTGAACGCTGCGATGACCATGTCGGGAACCGGGACTGCGATGAACTCCGACTGGTGAAGTCACCCTACGAGGCGGGCCGGATCTAAGTCAATCTTAATAAACGCGGGGTGTGCAATTTCCGTTGTCACGGAAGCGGGAAGTCACCAATCCCTACCGACTGGCTGCTCGTATTCGATTGATTGCGAGCGGTCAATGCTGTTCCGCATTACGAACTGAATGTGACCTGCCGGAAATCTATTGCAGCCCTCGGATCGACCCGCAGCGTCATCTCAGGAATTCGTCGCCCCCCGCTATCTTAGCAATCTGCCCTACGGTTCGACCGGCGCCGAGGACGTGCCTGGGAGCGCTCTCAGCCCGCTGGAATGGAGCTCAAGCGCAAGCACGCCCTCACGGAAGCGCCTCTGCCGCCATCTCGACGGTCACCGGGATCGCCGAGATCGCGATCGCGGCGAGATCGGGTGTGAACGGCGCGTCGCCGCCGCGCGCGATCAGCCGCGGCGGCAGCTCGCGGACGAAGGCCTCGGGCTCGGTGCCGGTACCGCGGGCGAGCGCGAGCACGCGCGCCGGACTGCGCGGCGCGAGGCGCGCGACCAGGTCCCGTGCATACG
>Ga0307476_10001133_pt1 | contig 16820 bp, 19 predicted proteins | sample atmos_gasesECM2C_2_FD_203314 | JGI IMG/M metagenome (GOLD analysis project Ga0307476, IMG submission 203314) | Hardwood forest soil microbial communities from Morgan-Monroe State Forest, Indiana, United States - atmos_gasesECM2C_05 | ecosystem: Environmental > Terrestrial > Soil > Temperate... | reverse complement strand
GATATCCCAAATCGCCGCATCGTCCAGCGATTTTCCCCACGCGGGCATGGCGCTCATCTTGATCCCGTGCTTGATCGTCCAGAAGGACCGCCGAGAATCCCGCACCTCTTCCTGTGCCAGACTCGGCTCGGAACGGTCGTCGTTCAGTAAATCCCATGGGCGGAGCGCTGCGCGTCCGACTTATCCCGTAATCCCCAAGGGCATTGAGGCCCCTAACATTCTCTCCGTCCTAGGGGGTTGCGTCCGCCTCGGCATGTGTCTCGTTGGCGCGGTCCCGCTTCACGTCAAAGACGCGATTGAGATCCTGTAGATTCACGGGCTCGATTGACCGATTGTCTGGGACTCCCGGCGCTTCCATACCACGGCCTGCGACCGTGAATCCATCGATGTCCGGAAGCGCGATCGGCCCTTGCAATGACTGCGCTTGCGCTGTCCGAAGGTTCGAATCGTCTACCCTGGACAACGCCGCAGCTATCTTGCGCTGCCGAAGCCAGACAAGTTCTGCTTGATTTCCGAAAGGAAAGAAGGAATCAAACGGTCCGGAAACGTCAAGATCCACGGGGCCTTCGCCTTTGAGGCGTGCGGGGTCCGTCAAATCAATAGTGACCGGCCGCGCACCGGGATTTGGCTCAATGTAGACGTGTGTTCCGCCATCAATCATGTCGTGGAGAAACATCGCCTCGTCGGTTTGCCGCACCAATGTGGGCCGATCGGTGGGCCACGCCGGAATCTGGTTGTCGGAAGGATTGGCGTTAACAGTTGCCGCCGCCGCGGCCCCACTTACGACAATAGCAATTGCCCTTCGACGAAGACGGGCCGACAAGTGATCCCTTTCATTCATCTTCATCGTATTTCTCCTTGACGCCGGCGTAAATGGCTTTGTCCAATAGCAAGACTGCCAAACCGTTATTTTTATTCCCGTCTTCGCGGAGACCTGTGTCTGAGCTACCCCCGAGCGTGCGCGAGAAATCCGAATGCCGCGGTTCCGGCCGCCTCGGCGGGCGGCTCGCGCCCTGAAAGCGTTGCCGATACTCCCTCGGTGTGATCCGCAACGCTCTCTGAAGTAGCGAGAAGCGAATCATCGCATCGACCAAGATCATCGGCGGCTGCGAGAGCGCGATCGTGCGCTTCTCCGTCGGGATGCTTGACCCACACGAGAGCTATAGTTATTTCTGTTCAGCACCGGGGCACGCCAGCATCACGAAAGGCCGTTTGGTGTTACAAGCCGAGCAGCGCAACGCCCGTGGCCAAGAATGAGGCGGTGTGGGACGGCGGAGTGGGTGAATGTCGCTGGCCAGAGACTCGACGCAACTCTGGGCCAGCGTACTTGCAAGCGAGTTTCGCCAGGACTAATGTTTCCAAGTTGTCAAGGGTTCCCGGGTCACCCTCTTGTCATTCGCGCTTTGCATCGATTCGAGCGAACTTCCCGCCAGAGCAGGCAAATGTTTGCGCAGCCTATCGCGGGCGCGGCTCATACGCGCCTTGACGGTGCCGACCGGTGAGTTGGTGATTGCAGCAATCTCTTCGACGGAATATCCCATGCGGTAGGTTAACTCCAAGGTCAAGCGTTGTTCGGGGGGCAGGTGATCCAATCCTTGAGTCAGCCAGTCCAGGTCTTCGGTTGCCTGGACCGGATCGATTGTCTGCTCAGGATAGTCATCCAGGTTTCGCAGGTCAGTGTAGTTCCGCTGCCGACGCAGCGAATTTAGCGCCGTGCGGTACGCGATTCCAAAAATCCAGGTCGAGACTTGCGATGCGTGGCGAAAATCGTTCGCGCCCTCCCAAACCGTCATAAATGTATCGTTGATGATCTCTTCGATATTTTCGTAGCGCGGGGTGACTCGGGAGACGAAGCGCGCTAACCGACGGTGATATCTCAGGTACAAGGTCTCCAGAGCCCGCGAATTGCCACTCCCGATTGCAAGCAGTAAGTCGCTATCGCTTTCAATCGGCAAGGCTTTCGATGGCAACATCATTGGACTCGCCATTTCCGGCCGCATCCGGCCGCCTCACAAGATGCCAAAATAAGAACGTCGGCCATGGTCATCGAGATCCCTCCTTTTGGGCGTAGCAACGACAAAGACCGGAAACGCGGGCGTTTTATTCCGTGAATGTCGATGTCTTAGAGATCTCCGAAGAGAACAGGCATCGATAGCCAAACGCTATTGCCTCCATTCAAGAATGAATTGGGAACACGCGCATCGATCGCGCACTCTTGCAGTGCGCGCAGCATCGCCGCGAAACTCCCAACTGCGACGCACGGTGCCTTGCCAATGTCACAGCAGCAGCAGCGGCTGGACGAGCTCATCAGCGGCTTGGATTGGGTCCACCGTATTCCATAGCGGTCACGAACTGGGCAGCGAGATCGCCGTGTCCTGCAACATGTACCATCCCCGCGCCGCCAACAAAGATGAGAGCGCCGGAGGCCTACATCATTGCGCAGCGCAAAGGCGTCCCGCTGGACTACGGCAAGCGCTAATGATGCGCGCGCAAGGGACTTGCCGTCATAGCGGAGGTGGTGCCGCCCGGCGGACTGCTCCGTACCAAATTGCCGAGTAATGCCAGTTCGTTGCCCTTCGGGTAGCCGCGACGCCAGACCAAGCCAATGCGGCGGCTCGCATTGACGGATCGCATCTGCCGGATGACGATCGAAGGCTGTCGCTCACGCGGTGGAAGAGCGGCGAGCGCCGGCAACAAGGTGCAGCCAAAGCCTGCAGCAACCAGCTGACAGATCGTCTCCAGGCTGGCGGCGCGGAAGTCGTCGACTCCATCATCATCCGCGGCGACTCGCCCGCACGCGGCCAGGGCTTGGCCGCGCAGGCAGTGGCCCTCGGCCAACAGAAGCATCGGTTCGTCGCGCAGGTCGACTTCGGTGACGGCTCTCAATTGCGCCAAGGGATGGCCCGCAGGACACGCAAACCAAAATGGCTCGTCAAACAGCGCCAATTCCTCGAAGCCCTCGCTTTCCAGTGGCAGCGCGAGCAGTGCCGCATCAATGTGATAATTATGCAGGCGTTCCAACAGGTGCTGGGTAAGATCCTCGTGCACGATCAGCTGCAAGCCCGCGTAGTGAGCCTTGGCAAGAGGGATTAGCCAAGGTAGAAAATAGGGCGCAAGCGACGGAATGACACCCAAATTCAACGGCCCCGTCAACGGTCCACGAGGCCGGCGGATCGAGGACAACAACCCGTCGACCTCCGCTACGATTCGTTGCGCTTTCCCAACCACCTCCTGTCCCATCGAGGTCAGCGCAAATGATCGGGCATTGCGCTCGATGAGCGTGACGCCAAGATACTCCTCGAGTTTACGGATCTGATTGCTCAACGTGGGTTGGGAGACATGACAGTCCACGGCGGCGCGTCCAAAATGCGCTCGATTCGCCAGAGCCACTAAATAGCGTAGTTCCCTGATTGTCATTGCCGATGGTCCGTTTGTGAGCCCTTCTATTCCATCCGCGCACCGCTTCATTGGGCACGAGGCAGGCCGGATAATCCAATTGATTGCGTCTACTGGATCTATAGGTTTGAACTATCGTGGCCGACTACTGCACCCGTGCGATCTGCGCGTAGGTCTCTGGCGTCATTTCCGGCAACTTACGGACGAACGCGACAAGGTCCCAGATCGCATCGTCATCCAGCGATTTGCCCCACGCGGGCATGGCGGTCATCTTGATGCCATGCTTAATGATCCAAAACGCTCGCTGTTCCGCCTGCATCTCCCCCTGCGCGAGGTTGGGCGGGTGAGGATAGAGACCGGGTCGAATGTCTGACTTTGTCACCCCGGGGGCCAAATGACACCCCACGCATAGCGCCGCATAGCGTTGCGCCCCCGCGGCGATCCTCGCAGGATCGGAGATCGTGCGAATCTCGAGCCCGTGGATACGGGCCTCGATTGAGCGTTCACGCAGTTGCTCGATCATTGCCAATGTGAGTTTCGTATGATGGTCATCGGCACCGATGTCATAGACCCCGGAGCCGACGAACACCGCTCCTCCGCCAATCGCGAACGCTGCCAAGGTAGCGGCAGTGACAAGGCTGGTCTTGGTCGCGTTCTTCATTAGATCTACTGGACAACGATGGTTCCGACCATGCGCGGATGGATCGAACAGGTGAAGTGATAGGTACCTGGCTTGTCAAACTTGTAGGAGAAGCTCTCGTTCGTATCCATGCCGCCCGACTTGAACGTTCCGGTGTCGCTGACGACGGTGTGCGGTTCATCGTCCATGTTGGTCCAAGTCACGGTCGCGCCCGTCTTGACCGTCAGGGGTGTGGGGTTGAAAGTGAAATCCTTGACGACGATCTTCGCCATGTCGGACGTTTCCGCCGCCGAGGGGAGAAACATCTCCATCCCTCCCAGAAGCAGCGCGCCGACGGCGGTCAGCACCAATTGAGTTCGCCGAATAGTCACGTTGATTGCTCCTTTAGTCGAAATTAGATGCGTTGCTAGGCAAGCGCCGTGTCGTTGAGCGCGAGTGTGCTCGGGTGTTTCACGACAGAGACGCTGGTGATCCCGAGCATCGCCGCCAATTGATCCGTGGGAACCTTGAGCGGCCCGGGTCCTGAGCCCACGCCGGCGGCGGGCTGCGGATAGGAGGTCGCGCGCGCGGTGTGAAAGGTGATGTTGCCCTCGACCTTCTGCACGATCTGATGGATGTGGCCGTTGAGCACCGTGACCGAGCCAAAGCGGCGCAACTGGCTCATCAGTTGATCAGCGTCGCCGGTCCCCCAGCCCCAGGGTTCATAGATCGTCCACAGCGGCATGTGAGCAAAAACGACGATGGGCGTGCTCGAGGAGCGACCCTTTAAGTCGCCCGCCACCCAGGCGAGCTGCTCCTCCCCTAAGGTACCGAGACCGCCTGGCTTGAACTGCAGGACATTGATCAGCCCAATGAAGTGCACACCGGCATGATCGAAGCTGTAATAACCCTTGTTATTGGAGGCTTGGCCGAAGCGGTTGAAGTACTCGGTGACCGTCGCATCGGTGGTGTCGTGCTCACCCGGCACGGTGTGCATCTCGGTGGTGCGCAGGCGTGTGAACAGCTGCTGCGCGAGGTCAAATTCCGCCGCCTTGGACAGATGCGTGATGTCCCCCGTATGGATGATGAGCGCGGGCTGCATGGCCATGCTGTTCACGATGTCGATGGTCTGCGTCAAGGTCCCGGCGACGTCGGGGTTTGCTTCCTTGTTAAAACCGATATGGGTGTCGCTGATTTGAACGAACAGCGGCTTGCCGAGCTTGGCGGCGCCGTACTTGTCATCGGCCGCCATCGCCAGGTCGATGGGCGTGAACACGCCGCCCGACAGCGCAAAGAGAGTTCCAGCCCCGCCATAGGCCAGGCATTTGAGGGCGTTGCGACGCGTGAGCACCGAGGGGTCATCCGACATGTCCGTCTCCCTGAAAGTTGCGGTTCAGGAGAGAAGACTTCGGAGGGGAGAAATTTATTCCATGAAATTGGCGGCGGACTGGACGGGTCTTACCGAGCCTCATGCGCGCTCAAATCCTGCAGCAACCGGGCAAGCCCAAGCATTTCTTCCCACGCGGTATCCGAGACTGCGCAATACACGAGATTCCCCGCCCGCCAGAATGCGAGGTGATACCCGTTGCGGGTGGTATCCTGCGGCACGCCGCGCTGATCTGCAGCCCAGCTAAATACGTTGATGACGTGTGATCCGTGTTGGTACACGACCACGGCGGCGCGCTGCTGTGCGAAATAATCCGCGCGCCCGCCGATAAGCCGGTAGCCCTGCGAATCGAAATCGGCGACGACGGGCGACACGTCGGCGTGACCCGCGAACCACGGCTTCACTGTGTGCTTGTCGGTGGACACGATGTCGATCAGATGGTCCGGCATTAACGATCGCACGTGAGCACTCACGAGGTCGTTAAGGACTGGATTGACGATCGGCGGCGCCAGGACAAAGAACGCGAGGCCGGCGGCAAGCGCGGTGCCGGCGACGCCGCTGAACGCGCCCCTCCAGAATGGATGGGGCCGCCAGCGCCTCAACTGCGCAACCGGGCGCGGGGTCTCGAGGGCCCTTTCCTCATCGAGCGCGCGCAGAATCTTCGCGCGCAGCGTCGGGGGGGCGCTCGCATAGGTCAAATTCTGGCGCAGCGCCGTGCGCACGTCACCCAAGTACTGGAGCAGCGAACTGCACTCGGCGCAGGCCTCGCTGTGGCGCTCGACGTCCGCCGCGGCGAGTGCATCGAGCTCGCCGTCGAAGTAGGCCTGCACGCGCAGCGCCTCAGCGCACCACATGCGGCTCCCCGTTGGCCTCTTTCAACCAGCGCACCTTGAGCGCCGCCCGCGCGCGCGCCAGACGGGACATCACGGTACCAATGGGCACGTTCGTTACGACGGCAATTTCCCGGTAATCCGTCTCCTCGATCTCGCGCAGCACCAAAACCTCCCTATGCTCCTCCCGCAAGGCCGACACCAGCCGATCAAGCGTTCGCTCCTCATCTCGGCGCAACCACCATTGTGTGCGAAAAACCATTCCCGCTCCTGCCACGACCTATTCCACTCCAAAGCCAGCCGCCTGATCAGAAATAGGCCCTTTTCCGTGAGTAGGAAGGTGGTGCCCGTGTCGGCGTTCGTCACCTCCTCACGGACCTGGCAACAGCCGCCATTACTACGCGCCGAAGGCGCGTTGATAAATGACCCCTAACATTCTTCTCCATCGCACCCTCCCTGAAACTGCGATGATTGGTTCTGTCGACAGGAAGACTCCTGAAGCACGGCTTTTATTCCGCCGGTCGCCTGAGTGAGTCACGGGGAAGAATTCATCAGACAGAGCCCAACCGCGGTCAATTGGGCGGAGTCACCGTCATCTGATGAATCCACTCTACTGCGGGGCGCCTAATCACGTATAATCCATTGTCCGTAAGTACAAAAGTTGTGCCAGTGTCAGCCCTCGTCACGTGTGCGCGCACCTCTTTTACGTCAAACGTAAGATTGAGATGGTATGTGAGTAGAGGGTCGATGGTCTCGTGAGGCGCATCCGGCAGCGCGTCGGTTGTCTTGGTGACGAACCCCTCACCGACCGTGATCGGATACGGCACCGTCAAGTCTTTCACTGTCCCGAGTTGCGGCGCCTTTATTCTCGGCAAACTCAACACCGCTTCCTGGTGGCCCTGCCGATAACGAACGAGTTCCGCATGAGCGCCAAGCGGGGCAACAAAGTCGTACGGCCCCGCAGCATCAAGCTGTATGGAGCCTCTGCCTTTGATGTGTACTGGATCAGTCACGTCGAAGCTCGCGAGTTGTATCCCCCGATTCTGTTCGACATACAGAAATAATCGGCCATCGACTGCTTCGTGGAGCAGCATCGCCTCACCGGTTTCCCGTGCCAATGGCGGGAGATCCGTGGGCGGAATCACAAAAACGGTGTTGGAAGGATTCGCGTGAACGGCTCCCGCCGCCACGGCTCCGCATGCAGCCAATGTCAGCGCCGCTCTGCAGAGACGCAGCCGCAGTCGATCACCCACTGTCTCTCTCATCATATGTCCCCGTCGAATAGCCGCGATCGATCCGATCGAACAGCAAGACTGTTGAGTCGCCACTTTTATTCCGAGTTTGTGCGTCCAGCGGTATTTATATCCTTGGATTGCGGCGGAAGATTAGTTGACCAATGTCGTTCTCAGGGTTGCAAGCCGGCATCGATGCAAACACTTGACGCGAAAGGGACCCGGCATCTCTTTGCAGGGCCCTTGCACTTGGCGCATCTGTATTCACGTGGCTCACGCCGCTTTCGACACTCGAAAGTGATTGGCGATTATTGCACGCTGTAGCCGCGGCCCGTCAAGCACGCAGATTCGGCCCGAAGATAATCCTGCCGCCTCGCAAAAGTGGCTGCGACCGGAACGGTACTGCCCGCTGGTGAAGAATCGACTCCTGTTTGGCTCGTCGCCCATCGCTGACATTCGATGCGATCAGTCGCCTGCTGCGCACTACCCTGCGCGTTCTTAGGGTACGCAATGAGGCTCACGCTTTCGAATGCTTGAGTCGTCGCCACCTGGTTCGCGAGATCCCCCGGTGGGCGCACAGTCTCAAATTGACCTACCGATCCGTTCCACCTGTAGAAGTTGTCGTTTGAGTAATAGTAGGGACTGCCTTCCCACCAATACGTTGAGTAATAAAGCGGAAGTGCATCGAAAAACAGGCCGTACCCTAGAAGACCATATCCGTAGAGGCCAAAGCCGCCATAACCGAAGTGGCCGTAGCCATGACCGCGTCGCCGTGTGCCATAGCCGCTGCGGCCTCCGTGTGCGCCACCGAAGCCTCCTCCTCCGCCATAGGCGCCTCCCCCATGGCTGCCGCCGCCATGGGCCTGCGCAATCGTTGCGGTGCCGAGCGCCAGTCCTGCGGCTAGAGCAATCGTGCCAATGCGTAACTTGGAAATCACCGCCAAGCTAATCATCGCGTCACCTCACATACTCTGTGCATTTGGTATAAGAGCGCTCGTCATTACAATACGGTCGTGGGGTCCTGTGCCAGATAGACTCACGGCTCGCGCGCTTTATTCCGAAATGACGATGATCGCTGTTGGGGGCGGCGACGCGACGTCTTGCCACCTGTTTTTGGCGGGTCTTGCGATCCTTACAAGCCGGCTCCGAGAATCTAGCGCGCACGTGTTTCCAGCACAAACCTCTCACTGCGGTATCCTTGCCAAGTAGTCGCCATAGATGATGGCGACGGTGGAACGATGTGATCGCGACATCCCCAAGCTTCCGAGACCTCGTGGAACCTTGGCACACACTCGCAAAGCGTGCGTTCGCGGGTACGATTCTCGGTCCCGCAACCTTTCGCCTCGTCGTCGGTACTTATCCCAGGTACCAGCAACGTTATGCGAGGCAAAAATGTCCAACAAAGATTCCCCGACCCTGCGGGAGGAAGAGCGTCGCGCCGGCCTGTCGGCTGCCCGCGCTAGAGCGATCACCGAATCCTCGCTCCGCAGAGGAAAGAGCAAAGATGAGCTACAGGCCGAGGAGGAGCGCAAAGCGGACACTGTCTCCAGGCCCGGGGGCTTCCGCAACGATCCGGACGATCCCACCCATCCCGATGAGGTGCGTGAGAGATTCTTGAGAAGGCTCAGGGCGCTAACTTACGGTCGCACCAACAACTAGCGGATTGTTGTCGAAGCGCTAATAACGATGATGCCTGAGAACCAGATATCGCCACTTCCGTGCAGGTCGATTCCGAGCGTTCAGTTCGTTGCAGTTGGTTGACCGGGAAACACTAAGCAACAGGAGTCAAAGTGAAAAAAATAGTTCCTTCCGCGACGGGGATCGTGAGTCTCGGCCTGATGCTGGCGTTCAGCAACGCGTTTGGACAGCGTGCGAGCCCGAGTTCGGCAGACTCGAAAACGGCAGTGACCGTCCCCGATTCCGCGAACCTCTCGGTGGATGTGAAGCTCACGGAGTACAAGATCGAGATGCCCGCCTTGATTGGCGCCGGTGCGATGACGTTTAACGTGACGAACGCGGGCAAGGAAACCCACGGCTTTGAGATCGAGGGGAGCGGGATCGAGAAGGCACTTAAATCACGATTGAAGAAGGGCGAAAGCGGTTCTTTGCAGGTAGACCTGAAGCCTGGCACTTACAAAGTGTATTGCCCCGTCCTTGGCCACAAGAGGCACGGCATGTCTCTTGATCTGACCGTGAAGTGACAGGCCGCGAATACGCTTCTTGAGCCGAGCGCACAGCTTATCCGACGCGTCGAGGCCGTGTTTGGCAGCGGGTCTGCTCCAAACAGAACCTCCTTCGAGTTGCCAGCGCGACCCATACCGCTCGAAACACAGAGGCGTTGCGGATGCTGCCTGGCGGCTTCCATTTCGTCCTCATTTCGCGCAGACAGTACCAGGGGAGCCCCGAGTCGCCGAGGACCTCCGCGATTTGTAGGCCGCGGCCACGGTTCAACTTCTGAGGCGGCGTTTGGTTGCTCGTCGATTAGTGGAATCGCTTTTGTTTCAAATTCCCTGAGTTGGCAGGAGATGGAATTTCTTGCGAGGACGTGCTGACCTTCGATGAAGTCCTCGACGACATTGCGCTTTACTGACGGCTACTAATGCGAGCGTGTTTCGCGAGGACATCTACTGTCCCGATCGAACAACTATAGATCACAGCGGTAACTCCAGCGCACCTGCGATGTGAGAATCCTTCGATTGGCCTGACATTTTTGGAATAACTAGCCTCCGATACAAGTCTCATTCTCTGAGAAACACAACGCCGCGACCGTCGCTTGCACATCAATACTGGATCCGCACATTCAGGAGAAAGACTTATGTTCCGCAGTCTGTCGCTGCCGCTAATGATGGTGGTTTTTTCCGGTACCGCACTCGCTTCCGCCTATGAAATCGATCGGCCAGACAGCGCCGTTCAACCGTCCGCACCGTACTATCCGCTCCTCTTCTCGGCATTCATCTCAAATCTCGCGGGACATTTAGGTTTGGGCAATGATCGCATGTCCCCGCGCAAACTGGACTTGGTCTTCGATTTGGCCTCCCTGGAATCGCCAACGGGAGCATTCCAAACCGACACGACGTTGACGCTTCCCGGCACGAGCTGTCGGGAGCGGGCGAGGGGCACGCAGGAGAATGGGGAGTCGGTTGCTGAAGACTTTAACATTCGGAAATCCGACTCATGGGAGCGGGTACCGGCAGTCACTTACGACCTGCGGCGGAGCCCGGCCAGCGGAGAGCTCCCGACGGCCATGCGACCGGAAACGGTATTGGCTGTCGATGAGTTGCCCTGCCTCGGTAGTCCTTTGCCTCGCAGTTTGTCGGCGCTGTTTCGCCCGCGGATCGACAGCTCGGTTGATACGGCCGGCGGTTTATGAACGGAACACGCGAGCATCGAGACCGGCCACTCACGGCGAACGGAAGCGCCGGAGAGATCCGCCGTCACGGACTTGTGCTCATGCATGAGTCGACAATGCGCAGCCCCGTCAATCCTGTGTGCGCACTCAACGACAGGTCTCTTAAATGGCAAGTCGCGATAAGGCATTACGCCGGAATAAATTCGAACGAAATGAAGTCTTACGTCCAAGCGCCATTTGAGAGACAGACATGTCGGTAGACCATCCATTGGAATCCATCGCTCGCGGCGACGCCGCGCATGCGCATCGCGAATGGGCGAGTTGGCGAATTGGCGAATCGGCACGGCGGTATTGGTCTCGTGATGGACAATCGACCTGACACGTTCTTGCGTTTCGCCCGACATAGCGCCAACCTGAGTGTGCGAGCCTTGCGCGGCGTATTGTGGCCCAAATGTGAGCTGGCCATTCGCCTTTGGCTGGCACAGATGTTTTTCGTTTCTGGCGCCCTTAAATTGACCCACTGGCAAGCAGCGGTTGACCTGGCGTCCCACGGGCATCCTATTGCTTGGATGTCCCCGGCAAGCGGGTACGTGGGCGTATCGATAGAGGTGCTTGGCGGCGCGCTACTGGCGGCGGGGTTTATGACCCGCTATTGCGCGGCGCCGATGCTCATATTGTCAGTGATGGCTCAATTCGACTACATGCCGCTCGACAACCAGTTATTCGGGATGGTGTTGTGCGGGTGGTACGTGGTTTTTGGTGCCGGTCCCATCGCAATTGACACTCTGCTCAGGCGCGGTCTTGCGGACAGTGCGCTGCCGTTGGTCCCGCGCATCGTGCGTGCTTCCGAATGGGTTCGATCGAGTTGTGGGCCTTTTTTCCTCTCGCTGATGCGCGTGTGGTTGGGCGCGGCGCTGTTGCTGGCGCCGATGCGATCGGCGTGGGTCCCCGTCGAATTCACCGCTCGTTTATACGCTTGGTTTCCGCTCAGTACCGTGTCACAACTCCCCGCAGACTTTGCACTGGTCGGCGGCGCGTTACTCTTGTTGGGCTTCGCAACGCGCTATGTGATGGCGGCCCTCGCTTTAGTGCTGTCGCTCTGCTGTCTCATCGATCCGCGTCTGACCGACGCCGTGTACCTTCTGATGATGTCCGCCATTTTCATCATTTACGGTGCCGGAAAGCTCTCGGTCGATCACTTCATCGCCGGCGTATTGGAATCCCGCTGGGGTGACCGCTCGCGGCGAAGTGAGGCAGCCCGCAAGGGATTGCCGCGGGTCGTCATCGTGGGCGCGGGGTTCGGCGGACTCAGCTGCGCCTGGGCGCTACGCGGTGCCAATGCCTCGGTCACCTTGATCGATCGGGTCAATCATCACTTATTTCAGCCGCTGTTATACCAGGTCGCTACGGCCGGTTTAAGCCCCAGTGATATCGCGACGCCGGTGCGGCCGCTGTTTCGGGCTTCGATGAATACGCGAGTATTGCTGGGGGCGGTGTCGGGCATCGACACGGGCGGCCAGCGGGTTTTGCTCGGCCATGAAGCAATTCCGTATGACTACCTGGTGATCGCGACTGGCGCGACGCATAGTTATTTCGGCAACGACGCGTGGGCTCCGTACGCCCCGGGCCTGAAGCGCATCGAAGACGCCATCGAAATTCGGCGCCGTATCTTGATCGCCTTTGAGCGAGCCGAGGCAACCGCCGACGCCGTCGAGCGTGCTGCGCTTTTGACCTTTCTCATCGTGGGAGGTGGACCTTCCGGAGTGGAACTCGCGGGCGCTATTGCGGAACTGGCTCGCTTTGGCATGGATGAGGATTTCCGCAATTTCGATCCCGCCGATGCCCGCGTAATCCTGGTGCAATCGGCCGCCCGGTTGCTGCCAGGATTCCCGGAAGTATTGTCGATGAGGGCCCGGCGTTCACTCGAAAAGCTCAATGTCGAAGTATGGATCGGCAGCCCAGTCGAACGCATCGATGCAGTCGGTGTGGCAGTCAGCGGCAAAACCATCTCCGCAAGAACCGTTCTATGGGCCGCGGGGGTTAAGGCCTCGCCGGCGGCGAAGTGGCTGCGTGCGTGCACCGACAGTGCCGGCCGCGTCAAAGTGGCAGCTGATTTGAGCGTGCCGAATCTCAAGAATGTTTACGCTATCGGCGACACCGCCGCGAGCAACGCCTGGAAGGGTCGGGGCGTACCCGGGCTCGCTTCCGCCGCGAAACAGGGAGGTAAGTACGCGGCGCGGCAAATTCGTGCGAAAATAGAGGGCGCGGCTGCGCCGGCAGCATTTGTTTATCGCCACCTCGGTAGCCTCGCGACGATTGGCCGCAAGGCCGCTGTGGCGGACTTCGGCTTCATTAAATTGTGGGGCGCCCCAGCCTGGTGGCTCTGGGGGGCGGTGCACATCGGATTCTTGCTCGGCATTCGCAACCGTCTTGCCACTTTGATGAATTGGTTCTGGTCGTACCTTACGCTAGGCGGTGGTATACGACTCATCACGGGCCCGGAAGTCCCGTCCGTGTCGCCCAATCACAATGCGGTCGATCCCTTGATGACGGTGACGGTTGTCGCTCCGTACCCTATAACCACAACGAAGATGCGCCATAAAGACGCTCGCCGGCGCGCGCATTAGTGACTTCGTGCCCGGAGCGCTGTCGCCGTAAGAGGAGCGCGTGGAACTAGCAGGCTGTTGAAGAACGAGCAGATTTAGCGATCATGATCTTTTCTTTCAGCCAGCGACGGCGTGACGACGGTCCAGGCCGGAGACAAGGTCGGTTTCTTGCCGCAGGTTGTTGCTTCCTGGAATCTCGATGTCGTTGCTCAGTATAAGATTCCTCTGCCGAACGCCGATAGCCTTCGTCGGGACTCCGAATCGGGGAACCGACGGGTTGGCTGAACTCATACTGGTTGTTTGCTGCGCTGCTCGCCATAGCCGCGTTGACATTTTGGCGCAATCCGATTCCTGAACAGCAGGCGACGCTCGGAAAAGACGAAGTCCGGCATGAGCTGGCCTTCCTGGTTCGGCTTGCGCTCACTCCGATCATTCTCAGCTATGCGGTGACCGACATTCTATATGTGCTCTTGGAGCAGGCGGTCGGTGCATGGCTGCCGACGTTCAATTTGGAAGTAATGCGCCTCCCGCCTTCGGTCAGTATCGAGCTTGCGAGCGAATTCAGCCTGGGATTGGCGCTAGGTGGATTGATGGGCGGGATCGTGTTGAGGCGTTTCGGGTGGTTCTCGGTTTTGTCTTGCTGCTTGAGCGGGGTGGCTGCGATCACAGTGTCGGCTTTGCCTCTCGCCCGCCATCTTTCGCTGGGCAGCGTGCACTCGTTGATCGAGTTGCCGCCGGCCGCGTTTTTATTTCCCGCCATCGGCGTGTTTTTGGGACCCATCAACCCGGCGATCAATTCGGCGGTGTTGACCTACCTGCCGCAGAAGTATCATTCGCCGAGGTGCCCTCGGATCAATTGCAGGCGATGCTCGGCATCACCAGCGTCTCGGTGGTGAAACACCCGAGCGCGCTGTCACTCAATGACACGGCGCTTGCCGAGCAGCCCCAAAATTCAATGAAGGAGACAATCACGTAAATATTTGGCGGACTCAATTGTGGCTGACGGGGGCCGGTATGCTGATCCTGGGAGCGATGGGGGTGTATGTCCCATCGGCCGCGGAAACGCCGGATGCGACGAACATCGTCGTGAAGGATTTCACGTTTATGCCAACCCCATTGACCGTCAAAGCAGGCTCGACCGTAACCTGGACCAAATTGGACGATGAGCCGCACACCGTGGTCAGCGATACGAGGTTGTTCAAGTCAGGCGGTATGGATACGAATGAGACTTTCTCGTTCAAATTCGACAAGCCGGGTACGTATCACTTCACCTGTTCGATTCATACGCGCATGGTCGGCACGATCGTCGTTCAGTGATCTTCAAATGATCGGCAAAGCCACAACCCCCCCGTGTCATCGCCGGCGCGGTGGCAAGGGAAATCCACGGCCGTTATTGGAGCGTGGTCAAAAGGTAGCGTAATTTACCACGAGCATGAAACATGTGTGCCTTTACCGTACCGACCGCGGTTTCGGTCATGGTCGCCACTTGCTCAATGGAATGCCCCAACTGGTAGGTCAGCATTAAACTCAAGCGTTGTTTGTCGGATAAACGACGCAAACCCTCGGCGACCCAATCCCGCTCCTCGAGCTCCCGGTGGGGGTCAATGACCGGCTCCGGTGCTTCATCGGCGCATGTATCGGACCATTGATTATGCCGGCGGAGCGACTTGAGCGCAACGCGGTAGGCAATCCCGAAGATCCAAGTCGACACTTGCGACTGGTAGCGAAACTCAGAGGCGTGTTGCCACACGATCAGAAGAGTGTCATCGATGATCTCATCGGCACTGTGAGAGGGTGGCAGGCGTTGGGCCAAATACTTTGCCAGTCGCCGGTAATAGCACCGATAGAGCTCTTCGAATGCGCGTCGATCGCCGCGAGCAATGGATTTCAATAAATGGTCTTCCGACATATCCCTCTCCGCATAAGATCACTGGCAGATAAGACGGCAGATTGCGCAGCTTTATTCCGCGAAGTTTCTTGCGACCCCCACATAGAGACCGAGCTCAAGCTCGCAATCAAGCCGTGCCGTTATCGAGCCGACACCGGCTGGATTGATCCTCAAAGAGCTGGCGCCGACGGTCAGTATTCGGACCGTGCAGCAATTCACCGGGACACAGTTGATAATCCCGGAGCATGTACCGGTCATGAGGCAGGTGGGGCCGCCCTGACTCTGAAATCTGCAGGCCCATCCAGCGAGCGCCGAAGTACTTCCTGGGGAGTAACCCACCGGAGGTCGAGAAATGGCTAACGCGGTATATCGGAATGCTCACCGAAGATATCGAAAGCGCGGAAATTGGGGAGGAGAGAGGCTTCTGACCGATATTGAGTAATGCGACGAGTCATCATTCGGCATTGATCGCCTTCTATCGGCACCAAGCAACATTTTTTGACGGTAGACCTGACGGTAAAAATTGGTACGCCCCGGCTCGAAGTTGCCTGTTTTCAAATGCTTACGAGTGCTGGAGACTATTGAGTGGGAGTGAATTGGGCCTTACGGGATCTATCGCCTTCTATCGGCTCCCGGGTGTAACTCGCTCAAATTACAAAGATCACCTTTCGCCGTGTATCGGCATCTATTGCCCCCAAGCGATTCGTTTTGACGGTAAATCTGACGGTAAAATTCTTCTGAGCGTTCTGTTTCGAAATTTTACCGTGAAGCCAATACGCGGAACGCGGGAAACCCTACAAATAACGGAGCTTTTGCCACTCTGGATCGTCGAGATTGGGAAATCGTTGAGTTTCCCGTCGACGGCGAATCTAGAGGCTAGCGATCGGTCGAAATCTCTAAGTCCGAACTTCATGGCGGAAAGCATCCCACGGAGTGCGTACCACTACACTGGGGCGTTTCGGGGGAAATACACCGGAAACTCCCACAACTGCGAGCCGACGCCCATGTTGCACCTATGGATAGACTCGATTCTCGCTACGCGCTTGTGCGCCCGATAGGACGGATTGTTGAAGTATTCCTGCGAATTGCGGGTCTGGAGAGAACAATCGGGTCGTTGCCGGGCCAAAAGCAGACAGTCAGTACGTCGCAAAGAAGTCCGCTGACTTACCCACCGCGAAGGGTGAGTTCGACATGCGCGTGAGCGTGCCCGTCGCGCTGTCCAATTCGAAACCGGCTATCGTGCCAGCGGCGCCATTGCGAACATACAGAAACTGGTTCGTTGGATCGATGCTGATTGCATGTGAGTCGGCGCCAATGGCGATGGGGAAACCGGGGAGCGGGCTGAGGGCTCCGGTATTCGGATCGATCATGTAAGCGAGCAGATTTGTCCCGGCAATCGCGTACAGATAATTGCCGGATTGATCAGTACGAATGTAATCGCACGAAGGCAGCGGATAGGGAGATCCGGTTACACCCAACAACGCACCAGAATCCGGGTCGACGCTGAATGCGT
>Ga0307476_10001131_pt1 | contig 16824 bp, 15 predicted proteins | sample atmos_gasesECM2C_2_FD_203314 | JGI IMG/M metagenome (GOLD analysis project Ga0307476, IMG submission 203314) | Hardwood forest soil microbial communities from Morgan-Monroe State Forest, Indiana, United States - atmos_gasesECM2C_05 | ecosystem: Environmental > Terrestrial > Soil > Temperate... | reverse complement strand
GCGAGATGCCGCAGCGCTTCCCGCAACATCCCGGCTGAGAGATCCAGTGCGATCACCTGTGAGTGCGGGTATCGCTCTTTGAGCTCACGGCTCACACGGCCGGGACCACAACCGAGGTCGAGCACGACCCCGGGTGCGAAGTCGAAGGCCGCCAGACGCTCGAGAAGCTCGGCGGCGACGCTCGACTGCAGCCGTGCCGCGGACTCGTAGCTGGCGCTCGCGCGCTCGAAGGAAGCGCGCAGCTTCGCACGGTCGAGCGCCGTTTCAGCCATGCAGGAACCCGGTGAGATGCTTGAGGAACTGCACCGGATGGGTCAGGAAGGGCGCGTGCGCGGCTCCGGCGATCTCCACGTAATGCGCCTGGGGGAGCGCGGCCGCGAGTGCTCGTCCGGCCGCCGGCCGGATGACCCGATCGCGCTGCCCGGCGATGACCAGGGCCGGCATCGCGAGCTGCGGCAGAGCACGGCGCAGGTCGCTGTCGCGCAGCCGCGCCAGGCCGCTCACCAGCGCATCGAGCTGCGCTGCGCCGTGGGTTTGCAGCGCCTCGGTGAGCGTCGTCAACGCGCGCGCGGCCGTCGCCGGCGCGCTGCCGCGCACCTGCAGGGCGAGAAAGTCGCGCACCGCATAGCCGCCTTCGACGTGCAGCCGATGGATGAGACGGCTGAGGAACGGCCTCGGAGCGCCGCAACGCCAGCCGGATGTGGCGAGAAACCGCGGCGTGGTGGCAACCAGCACGAGGCGCTCGATGCCTGAAGGCAGCGCCGCGGCGAGGTCGATGGCGAGCTGGCCGCCGAGCGACCAGCCGAGCAGGACGTAACGCTCGGTGAGCGGCGCGAGCGTCTCATGGACGCGCCATGCCTGCGCCGCCGGGCTCGCCGCCTTGGGATCCCAGTCGCTGCGGCCGTGGCCCGGCAGATCGATCGCGATGACGCGAAAACGCGCCGCGAGCCGGCGGGTCAGACGCTCCCAGACCCCGAGGTTGAGGCTCCAGCCGTGCAGCAGCACCAGGTCCGGCCCCTCGCCGACCACTTCGTGATAGAGCGCGCTCACGCCGTCATCCCGCCACGCCGCGCCGCGTGCGCTCGGCGATCGCGGCAAGCTGCGCCACGAGATCGTCGATCTGCCGTTCGCTGTGGGTGGCGCAGAGCGTGACGCGCAGGCGTGCGCTGCCTGCCGGCACCGTGGGTGGACGGATCGCGACCACCAGGAATCCGGCCGCTTCCAGCTCGCGCTGCGCGGCGAGCGCCGCCGCGGCGCCGCCGAGGATGACCGGCTGGATCGGTGTCACCGAGTCCATGAGAGGCACGCCTGCCTGTGCGGCGCGTGTCCGAAAGCGTGTTATGAGGGTGCCGAGCCGCTCGCGCCTCCAGCTTTCCGAGCGCGCCACGGCAAGCGCCGCCCGGCTGGCTGCGGCAACCGGCTGCGGAAGTGCGGTGGTGTAGATATAGGCGCGTGCCTTCTGGATCAGCCACTCGATCGTGTCGGTCGCTCCGGCGACGAACGCACCGAAGGAGCCGAAGGCCTTGCCCAGCGTGCCGACGAGAATCGGCACTTCATCGGCACCGAGCCCGAAGTGCTCGAGCACTCCGCCCCCGCTCGCGCCGATGACACCGAGGCCGTGCGCATCATCGAGCAGCAGCCACGCGTCCGCGGCACGCGCCGCGCGGGTGAGCAGCGGCAGCGGCGCGAGGTCGCCATCCATGCTGAATACCCCGTCAGTGACCACCATGACAGTATGGCGCGGATCGGCATCGATGAGCCGTCGCGCCGCATCGGCGTCGGCGTGCGCGTATCGAGCCAGCGTGGCGCCTGACAGCCGTGCGCCGTCGATGAGCGAGGCGTGACAGAGTCGATCGAGCAGCACGCGCTCGCCGCGAGCGGCGAAACTGGCGATGACCGCGAGATTCGCCATGAAGCCCGTGGAGAAAAGTAGCGCGCTCTCACGCCCGGTGAAGGCGGCGAGCTCCTCCTCGAGCCGTGCATGCTCGATGCCGTGACCGGTGACGAGATGCGAGGCGCCGCTGCCGGCGCCGCGCCCCATGGCGCAGGCGCTCATGGCCGCCGCGACGGCGGGATGGCGCGCCAGCCCGAGGTAGTCGTTGCTGCTGAAGTCGACGAGACGACGCCCGTCGGCGAGTGTCAGCTGCCGCGTTTCTCCCGTGGGCCTCTCGATCGTGAGGCGCGCGCGGCGCAGCTGCTGCGCATCGAGTGCGCCGAGCGCCGCCTCAAGCGCCGCCGCCGTTCGCTTCATGGGCCTCGGCGGTGAGCCCCAGCCGCTCGAACAGCCGCCGGTCGCGCGCCATTTCCGGGTTGCCGGTGGTGAGGAGCTTCTCGCCGCAGAAGATGGAGTTGGCGCCGGCGAGGAAGCACAGCGCCTGCAGCTCATCGCTCATCTCGGCGCGACCGGCCGAGAGCCGCACCTGTGCCTGCGGCATGAGCACGCGCGCCACGGCGATGGTGCGCACGAAGTCGAACGGGTCGAGGTCAGCGGCACTTTCGAGCGGTGTACCGGCGACGCGCACCAGTCGATTGATGGGCACGCTCTCGGGATGAGGCGCCAGATTGGCGAGCGTGCGCAGGAGCTGCGCACGGTCCCGCACCGACTCGCCCATTCCGACGATACCGCCGCAGCAGACCTTGAGGCCGGCCGAGCGCACTGCATCGAGCGTGTCGAGCCGCTCCCGGTAGCTGCGCGTGGTGATGATCTCGCTGTAGAACTCGGCCGAGGTGTCGAGGTTGTGGTTGTAGTAGTCGAGGCCGGCTGTCTTGAGCTGTTGCGCCTGCGCGGGAGTCAGCATGCCGAGCGTCGCGCAGCTCTCGAGCCCGAGCGCGCGCACCTCGCCGATCATGCGACCGATCACCTCGAGCTCCCGCGCCTTCGGCGAGCGATAGGCGGCGCCGAGGCAGAAGCGGGTGGCGCCCGCCGCTCGGGCGGCGGTGGCGCGCTCGCGCACCGTCTCGACCTGCATCAGCGGCTCGACGTCGACGCCGGTGCCGTAGCGCACGCTCTGCGGGCAATAGGCGCAGTCCTCCGGGCAGGCACCGGTTTTGATCGACAGGAGTGTCGAGAGCTGCACGGTGTTGGCCGGGTGGTGCGCGCGGTGCGCATCCTGGGCGCGCAGGATCAAATCCATGAAGGGCAGCGCGAAGAGCGCCTCGACTTCAGACAGCGACCAGTCATGCCGCAACATGGCGGGCGACCATGCCCGAGGCAGAGCCGTCATGTCAACGTCGGCGCTTGTGCTGGGTCGACAATTGGTCAGATAACGCACAGGAAGCGGGGTCGGCCACGGGTCAGGCGCCGTGCGTGCGCAGCAGGTGCACGACGAAGGCCACCGCTACCGCAAGTGCGCCGAACACTGCGATCAGCACCGCAGCGGCAGCACAATCCTTGACGATGCGAATGGCGCTGCTTTCCGCCGGGTGGAGCGCATCGGCGAGCTGCTCGATCGCGGTGTTGAGGAGCTCCGCGGCGAGGACCGCGCTCGAGGCGAGCAGCGCCAGCGCCCACCAGACCGCGCCTGGCCGCAGCCACAGCAGCACCGCCACGACCGCAGCGAGTGCGAGTGCCTGTAACCGCAGGGTCGCCTCGGCGAGCAGGCCATGTCGCAGCCCCCGCCACGCGTGGCGCATCCTTGCCGGCAGGGGTTGGTTCTTGTGGCTGAGCATCGCGCTCAGCCGTACAGGTACTGCAGCAGGATGCCGATGAACACCGCCAGTCCGACATACTGGTTGTTGAGGAAGGCGCGCATGCAGGCGGCGGGCTCGCGAGCACGGATGAGCCACTGTTGCCACACGAACAGCACCGCCGCAGCGATCACCCCACCCTGGTACCAGCTGCCGAAGCTCATGCCCCGGCCGACCAGCACGAGTGCGTACAGCATCATCAGCTGCATCACGCCGATCATCACCCGGTCGAGGTCGGCGAACAGGATGGCGCTCGACTTCACCCCGACCTCGAGGTCGTCGTCGCGGTCGACCATGGCGTAGATCGTGTCGTACATCGACGCCCATATGACCGCCGCGATGTAGAGCACCCAGCCCACTCGCGGGAGCGTGCCCGTCTGCGCCGCGAACGCCATCGGTACGCTCCAGCCGCCGAAGGAGATACCGAGGTAGAGCTGCGGCAGTGGAAAGAAGCGCTTGATGAAGGGGTAAGACACGGTGAGCAGCGCACCGATGCAGGCGAGCCTGATCGTGAGCGGGTCGAGGCGCGTCACCAGGTACGCCGCCGCCATCATCAGTAAGGCGAACAGCACCAGCGCCTCCGCGGGCGCAACGCGGCGCGCCGCCAGCGGTCGGTCGCGCGTACGACGGACGTACGGATCGATGTCGCGGTCGATGAAGTCATTGATGACGCAGCCGGCGGCGCGCATCACCACCACGCCGAGCACGAAGACGCCGAGCACCCGCGGATTCGGACGCCCGGCGCCCGCAATCCATAGCGCCCACAACGCCGGCCACAGCAGTAACCAGGTGCCCACCGGCCGATCGAGCCGAGCGAGGCGTGCGTATTCGGTGAGGCGCCGCGTGAGCCGGTGGCGAAGCGGCGCCTCGCGCAGTCTGGGCGGCTCGGCGACCTCAGGGGTGATGGCTGCCATGAGTGCGATTGCTCAGTGCCCCGCGCCGCGCAGCAGATGCAGCACTTCGTGGCAGGCGCCCATCGTGTGATAGTCGGTCTTGCCCGCCGGGCTCTTCTCGTCGCTGTACTTGCGGTTCGACCGGTCGAGGATGCGATACCAGGCGCCATACTGGTGGTCGACGAAGTGCCGCCACGCGTAGCCCCACAGCCGCTCGTACCACTGCCAGTTTGCGAGCCGCGCGCCAGCCGCCATCGATTCCGCCTGCACCCAGAAGTACTTATCGTCGTCGCACACCGTGCCGTCAGGCGCGAACCCGTAGCACAGCCCGCCGTACTCGCTGTCCCAGGCGCGCGCGACTGCGACGTCGAACAGCTCCCGGGCGCGCGTCGCGAGCCAGGCAGGCGCGGTGCCCCGGGCACGCAGCTGCTCGTCGAGTGTCAGCAGCAGCTTCGCCCACTCCGTCTGGTGCCCGGGTTGGAATCCCCAGGGACGGAACAGATGCTTCGGATCGTCGCGGTGATAATTCCAATCGACGTTCCAGTCGCGGTCGTAGTGCTCCCACACGAGACCTCCTGCCTTGGCGGCCTGGCGGCGGGTCATGTGGTCGGCGATCGTCAGCGCCCGCTCGAGGTAGCGCATCTCGCCGGTGGCCTGGGAGGCGGCGAGCAGTGCCTCGGTGAGATGCATGTTGGAGTTCTGGCCCCGGTAGTCACTGAAGCGCCAGGACGGATCGGCTTCGTCGCGATAGAGACCGAAGTGCGCGTCCCAGTAACGCGATTCGAGGAGGGCCCAGGTCTCCTCGAGCCATTGTCTCGCTTCCCCGATTCCGGCGCGCAGCGCGGTCGCATAGGCGAGCAGCACGAAGGCGGCACCGTAGGCATGCTGGGTGCGATCCTCGGGCTGGCCGTCGCGGATCGTCCAGGCGTATCCGCCGCTTGCGGGATCGCGGTGCCGCTCGCGCAAGTACCGCAGGCCGTGGCGGGTCGCCGCCATGTACTCGCGGTGAAGCGCAGCGTCCTCTGCGAACTCGCGCGCCGCCATCGCGTAGTCGAAGACGAACCGCGTGCTGCTCACGAGATGCCGGTGGGTCGCGTCGTAGACGGTGCCATCGTCCCGGAAGTAATGGAAGAAGCCGCCGCGGGGGTCGATCGCTCGCGGGTGATAGAACGCCATGATCGAGGCAATGTGGGCGCGCAGGAATGCTTCGCTGCGAAAGTCCGGCTGCTCGGCACTCACGGCTGCGCCTCCAGCAACGCACGCACTTCGTCTGCCGACGGCATGGCGGCGAAGGCTCCGTGACGGGTGGTGGCGAGAGCCCCGCAGGCGGCCGCATAGAGCAGGCACTCGGTGAGCTGCGTGCGTTCGGCGATGAGCGCTGCGAGTGTCTCGCGCCGCACGCCGCGGTCGGCGAGAGCCTTGAGCCAGCCGCCGACGAAGGCATCGCCCGCGGCCGTTGTGTCGATCGCCTGCACACTGAAGGCGGAGAGGCTCCCCGAGCTCTCGCGCGTGAACCAGCGCATCGGCGCCGCCCCGTCGGTGAGCAGCACGCACTGGGCGCGCGCCGCCAGCAGCCGCGCGAGCGCGGCCTCGACTCCGCCGGCGGCGGGCGCGATGAACTGCAGCTCGCTGCCGGAGAGCTTGACGAGGTCGGCCTCGAGCAGCGCTTCCCAAACCCGGGGCAGCGGGTCCACGACGCGTGGCCAGAGCGATGGGCGCAGATTCAGGTCCATGCTCACCAATGCTCCAAGCGCGCGCGCGCGACGCATGCCGGCGAGTGTCGCAGCGGCGATCGCGGGCTCCGTGAGGCTGTTGGAGCAGACGTGGAGCAGGGCCGCATCCTCGAGGCAGCGCGCGTCGAAGTGCTCCTCGCGGAACAGGAGGTCCGCGGCCGGAGGCCGATAGAAGCTGAAGGAGCGCTCGCCGCGCGCGTCGAGCGACACGAACGCGAGTGCGGTCTTCGCTTCCGCCGTGCGCCGCACGCAGCCCACGTCAACGCCGGCGCGCTGCAATTGCGCAAGCAGACGGTCGCCGAAGAGATCCTCGCCGAGCATGCCGATGAAGCGTGCCCGGCCACCGAGTCGCGCGACGGCCACCGCCACGTTCGCGGGTGCGCCGCCGGCGTACTCGGTGAACTGCCGCGGCGCTGCGATCTCGGGCGGCTCGCGCGAGAGCAGATCGATGAGCGCCTCACCGAAGCAGGCAACGACGCTCGATCTCATGGCACTCACGACCTCATGGCACTCATATTGCGCTCGCGGCGCCGGCCCTTATGCCGGGGCCACATCCGCGCCGGGCGCGCGCTGGCGTGAGCCGCGCAACGCGTACCAGGCAATGTAGACGTAGCAGGCCACCGGCAAGAGGAACGCGGGCTGGATGCCGATGCGGTCGGCGAGCACACCCTGGAGGGTGGGAATCAGCGCGCCACCGACGATTGCCATGACGAGGAGGCTCGAAGCCTTGCTCGTCATCGGGCCGAGATTCTCGATTCCGAGGGTGAAGATCGTCGGGAACATGATGGAGTTGAAGAGGCCGATGGCAATGATGCTCCACATGGCGAGCGGGCCCGAGCTCGCGATGGTCGTCGCGAGCAGCACGCCGGCCGCCAACGCGAACACGCACAGCAGTAGGCGCGGGTCGATGCGGCGCAGGAGCGCCGAGCCGACGAAGCGACCGACCATCGCCCCGCCCCAGTAGAGCGCCACATAGCGGGTGGCGGTGGCCGGCGCGATGTTGCCGATGCGTGGGTCGGAGATGTAGTTGATCAGGAAGCTGCCGATCGCCACCTCGGCGCCGACGTACACGAAGATTGCGAGCGCCCCGAGGCGCACATGCCGGTGCCGCAGCACCTCGCCGAAACTGTGACGATGCGGATCGGAGGCTTCGGTGGCTTCCGAGTGCGGCGGCAGATGCAGGAGCTGCACCACGCTCGCGAGCGCAATGAGCGCAACGGCGATGGCGAGGTATGGGTGCTGCACCGAGTGGGCCTGCGCGATGCGATAGGCCTCCTGCCCCGCGGGAGGCAGCTGCGCGAGCTCGGAGCCGCCGAGTACCGCGACCGAGAGGATCATCGGTCCGATCAGTGCCGGCGCCAGTGTGGTACCGAGGGAGTTGAGCGCCTGCGCCAGGGTCAGGCGGCTCGAGGCGCTGCGGGGATCGCCGAGCAGGCTGATATAGGGATTGGCCGCGACCTGCAGCAGCGTGATGCCACTCGCCAGTACGAACAGCGCCAGCAGGAACATCAGATAGGACGGCACGCCGGCTGCCGGATAAAAGAGGAACGCCCCGAGCCCTGCGACCAGCAACCCGATGACGATGCCCGCCTTGTAGCCGACGAGTGCAACAACCCTTCCGGAGGGGATCGACATCACGAAGTACGTGCCGAAGAAGGTGAACTGGATGAGCATCGTCTGCGCGTAGTTCATGGCGAACACGGCCTTCAGATGCGGGATCAGCACGTCGTTGAGGCAGGTGAGCGCGCCCCAGGTGAAGAAGATGACCGAGAGCACCGCGATCGCCGCGGTGGAGGAAAGATTGCGGCGACTCATGGGGCGCGCACGATAGCCGATTCGGCGGCAGCCGGCAGCTTTCCTCAGCGGATGAGTGTTCTCACCCGACGCGCCCGTAGCGCTCGCCAGCGCCGATCCAGCGGGCGGCCAGCGCTTCCACGTGCTGCGGACAGCTCCCGAGGATCCAGTCGGCGCTCTGCTGTACGCGCGGCAGCAGGTCGGCATCGCGCATGAGGTCGGCGACGCGCAGCTGCGCGAGCCCGGTCTGGCGCGTGCCCAGCAGCTCGCCCGGCCCGCGCAGCTCGAGGTCGCGCCGGGCGATCTCGAAACCGTCGCAGGTTTCGCGGATCACCTTGAGTCGCTCACGCGCGAGCGCGGAGAGCGGCGGGCGATAGAGCAGCACACAGCTGCTCGCCTCGCTCCCGCGGCCGACCCGTCCACGCAGCTGGTGCAGCTGCGCGAGGCCCATGCGCTCGGCATTCTCGATTACCATCAGCGTGGCGTTGGGGACGTCGACGCCCACTTCGATGACCGTGGTCGCGACGAGCAGCTGGATCCGCCCGGCCTTGAAGGCGAGCATCGTCTGGTCGCGTGCCGCGCCCGGCATGCGCCCGTGAACCAGTGCCACCTTCACTCCCGGCAGCGCCTCGGCAAGCCGGGCGGCGGTCTCTTCGGCGGCCTGCGCACGCAGCTCGTCCGACTCGTCGATCAGCGGGCACACCCAATAGGCCTGCCGGCCCGCCTGGCAGGCCTGGACGATGCGCGCGACCACCTCGGCACGCCGTTCCTCGGGTACCACCACGGTCTTCGCGGGCGTGCGACCCGGGGGCAGCTCATCGATCACCGAGATGTCGAGGTCGGCATAAGCCGTCATGGCGAGGGTGCGCGGTATCGGAGTCGCCGTCATGATGAGCTGATGCGGCAGCCGGCCGGCCTGCACGCCCTTTTCCGACAGCCGCAGGCGCTGCTGAACTCCGAATCGATGTTGCTCGTCGACGATGACCAGCGCGAGCTGTGCGAACTCGACGCCCTCCTGGAAGAGCGCCTGGGTACCGACCGCCACCTTGATCTCGCCCGAGGCGATCGCGGCGAGCGCGCTGCGGCGCGTGCGCGCCGGCTGGCTTCCGGCGAGCAGCGCCACCGTCTCGCCGAGAGGCGCGAACCAGTCGCGGAAATTGCGCCAGTGCTGCTCGGCGAGCAGCTCCGTCGGCGCCATCAGCGCCGCCTGTGCACCGCTGCCTGCCGTGCGCGCGGCCGCGAGCGCCGCCACCGCGGTCTTGCCGCAGCCGACGTCGCCCTGCAGGAGCCGCAGCATCGGCACGCTGGCCACGAGGTCGCCTTCGACCTCCGAGAGTGCGCGCGCCTGCGCCGCAGTCAGGGTGAAGGGGAGCGCCGCGCGCAGTCGTGAGCTCAGGTCCGAAGGATCGGCGAGCGGCGCTGCCACTTCCGCACGCAGGGTGCGCTTGCGCACTTTGAGCGACAGCGTGTGCGCCAGCAGCTCCTCGAAGGCGAGCCGGCGTTGCGCGGGATGGCGGCCGGAGGCGAGCTCGCCGAGACTCGCCGCGCGTGGCGGCGCGTGCAGGTAGGCAAGTGCCGATTGCAGCGACGGCAGTCCGGGCGGCAGCGCTACGCCTGGTGGGAGTGTATCGCTCAGGCCGGTGCGCTCGACCTCGCGCAGGGCGTCCCCGATCAGCGCCCGCAGACGCCCCTGCGGCACCCCCTCGGTGAGCGGGTAGATGGGTGTCAGTGTCTCCTCGAGTGGCATCCGCTCCTCGAGGACGCGGCGGTACTCGGGGTGAACCATCTCCAGCCCGAGCGGACCGCGGCGCACCTCGCCAAAGCAGCGCAGCCGCGTGCCCCGGGTGAGCGCGTGCTGCTGGCTCGCCGAGAAATGAAAGAAGCGCAGGGTCAGGAGTCCCGTGCCGTCGGCGATGCGCGTGAGCAGCTGGCGGCGGCCACGGTAAGCCACCTCGGTGAGCTGGATCTCTCCTTCCACCGCGGCGCGCGCACCGGGCGCGAGCGAGCCGATCGCGATGAGCTGCGTGCGATCCTCGTAGCGCAGCGGCAGCAGGAACAGCAGGTCCGCGACGCGCCGCACTCCGAGCCGGGCGAGCCGCTCGGCGAGCGCCGCGCCGACGCCGCGCAGCGCAGTCACCGCCCGCTCCTCCGCGCGGAAGCCCGGGTCCTTCAGCCGAGGTGCAAAACGCACTCGATCTCGATCAGCGCCCCGCGCGGGAGCGATGCGATGCCGATCGTGGAGCGGGCCGGATAGGGCTTCGCGCAGTAGATACCCATGATCTCGTTCACCTTGGCGAAGTTACCGAGGTCGGTCAGGAAAATGGTGAACTTGACGGCTTGGTTGAGCGAGCTCCCGGCGGCCTCGGCGACTGCCTTCAGGTTCTCGAACACGCGTCGCGTCTGTGCCTCGAAGTCCCCGGCGACGAGCTGCATGGTGGCCGGATCGAACGGCACCTGGCCCGAGAGGTAGACGGTATCGCCGGCGCGCACCGCCTGCGAGTAGGCGCCGATGGGCTGCGGCGCACGTTCAGTGTGGATGATCTGGCGGCTCATCGTGGCAGCTCCTCGTGAAGTTCTAACGATCTGGAAAAATCAGGCCTCGTCGGCTTCGCGATCCGCATCGGTGTCGCCGTCGGCATGGACCGACTGCGCACCGCGCGCATGCGCGGCGATGGTGCGCGTAACGCGCGTGACGTCGGCCATGCGGCGGGTGACGCGCATCAGCCGCGCCAGGTGGCGGCGGTCACGGACCCGCAGCTCGAAGGTCAGCACCGCGTTGTCGCTGTCCTGCTCATCGATCGAGACGTGGTCGATGTTGGTCTCGGTACTGGCGATCGCCGCGGCGACGGCCGCGAGCACCCCGGTGCGGTTGACCACCTGCACGCGGATCTCGGAGGAGAACAGTCGATCCGAAGAGCTCTGCCAGCTGACCGGCAGCCAGTTCTCCGGGTGCTTGCGGTAGTCCTCGACGTTCACGCAGTTCTCGCGATGGATGACGATGCCGCGCCCGGTGGAGAGAAAAGCGAATATCGCGTCGTACGGGATGGGAAAGCAGCAGCGCGCGTAGGCGACCAGCAGTCCCTCGGTGCCGGCGATGGCAAGCGGTGCGAGACCGGCGGTGCCGCCGGGGCTCGTTGCTGCGGGCAGGAGTCGCCGCGCCACGAGTGGGGCGAGCCGCTCGCCGAGGCCGATCTTCTCGTAGAGCTCATCGAGATCCTTCATGCCGAGCTCGCCGAGCGCCGCGCCGCGCACATCCTCGTTCACGTCCTCGAGCGTCAGCGCGAACTCTCCGAGCGCCTGGGTGAGGAGCTTGGAGCCGAGCGCGATCGCCTCGCTGCGTCGCAGTCCCTTGAGATAATGACGGATCGCGCTCCGCGCCTTCGCGGTCACCACGAAGTTGACCCAGGAGGGATTGGGGGTCGCGCCCTTGGCGGTGATGATCTCCACCGTCTGGCCGTTACGGAGCACGGTGCGCAGCGGGGTGAGCCGGCGATCGAGCTTCGCAGCGACACAGCGATTGCCGATGTCGGTATGCACGGCGTAGGCGAAATCGACGACCGTGGCGCCCGAGGGCAGACGCAGGATCTGTCCCTTGGGGGTGAACACGTAGACCTTATCGGGAAACAGGTCGACCTTGACGCTCTCGAGGAATTCCTCGGAGCTGCCGGCCTCCTGCAGCGACACGAGGCCCGAGAGCCACTCGCGGGTGCGCTCCTGCTGCGTCGAGTCGGTATCGCCGCCGGTCTTGTACTTCCAGTGGGCAGCGATTCCGGCCTCGGCGACACGATGCATGTCGACGGTGCGGATCTGCGCCTCGATCGGCACGCCGTTCGGTCCGAAGAGCGTCGTGTGCAGCGACTGGTAGCCGTTCACCCGCGGGATGGCAATGTAGTCCTTGAAACGTCCCGGCATCGGCTTGAACACCGCGTGCACGGCTCCGAGGGCCCGGTAGCAGGTGTCGGGCCGGTCGACCACCACCCGGATGCCGTACACGTCGACGATCTCGTTGAGCGAGGAGCGCTTGCGGCGCATCTTGCGATAGATGCTGTAAAGGTGCTTCTCGCGCGTCACTACCTGAGCGGCGACGTCCGCCTTGGCGAGCGTAGTGTTCAGCTGCTGCTCGATCTTTTTGAGGAACTCCTTCTGGTTGCCGCGCGCGCGCTTCAGCGCCCGCTCGAGCACCAGGTAGCGGCGCGGGTAGAGCGCCTTGAAGCCGAGATCCTCGAGCTCGAGCTTCATGTTGTAGAGTCCCAGACGCTCGGCGATCGGCGCGTAGATCTCGAGCGTCTCGCGCGCGATCGCGCGGCGGCGTGCGGGTGCCATCGCCTCGATGGTGCGCATGTTGTGCGTGCGGTCGGCGAGCTTTACCAGGATGACGCGCAGATCGCGCACCATCGCGAGCAGCATCTTGCGGAAGGACTCCGCCTGCGCCTCCTCGCGGCTCTTGAATTTGATCTGGTCGAGCTTGGTGACCCCGTCGACGATCTCTGCCACGACGGCGCCGAAGCGCGCAGCCAGCTGGTCCTTCGGCGTCGGGGTGTCTTCGATCACATCGTGCAGGATCGCCGCGACGATGGTGTCCGCGTCCAGGCGCAGATCCGCGAGAATGGCGGCGGCGGCGACCGGGTGGGCGATGAACGGCTCGCCCGAGAGGCGCTTCTGACCGCGGTGTGCGGAGGTACCGAATTCGGCGGCGTCGCGGATACGCCCGACCTGATCGGGCGGCAGATATCCGCCGACCGCGCCGAGCAGCTCCTTCAGCCCCGGAGTGCGTCTTCCGCCGGGCAGCAGTCCCAGGAGAGAAGACGCGTCCACGGGCTCAGATCTGCCGCGCCGTCAGTCTCCGAGACCGAACTGCGGGGCGCGGAAGCTCGACTGGTTTTCCGCGTCGGGGACGACCGGCTCGGGGGTCGGCTCCGGCTCACGCAGCATCTCGGCGGTGATGGTGCCGGCAGCGATCTCGCGCAGGGCCAGCACTGTGGGCTTGTCGTTCTCGAGCGGCAGCGTCGCCTCCGCGCCGTTGGCGAGACGCCGGGCGCGCTGTGCGGCGAGCAGCACGAGCTGGAACAGGTTGTCGACGTTCTGCAGACAGTCTTCTACGGTGATTCGGGCCATGGGCTGATCTAGGTTGGAGCACACCGCAAACGGGCAGTGCGCGAGTCGATCACTATAAGGGAAAGACGCGCCGTCAGGCCAGCATTTCTCATGGCGCGACCTCACTAGGGAGACGCACGGACCCCGACGATGCCCGCCGCTTTCAGCCGCTCCGTGGTCAGTGCCTGCGCCGGGGCCAGCCGCCTGGCAGTCTCCTCGTCGGGCCAGTGGCGCAACCGGTGTAGCTCGGCGCGCGAGACAGTCGCGGGGAAGTCGGTGTGGGCCTCCACGAGGTTCATCAGCTGCGTGCCCAACAGCCACTGCTTCTCGAGCGCGGCGAGCAGGAGGTCGATCTCCGCGTTGACCTTCTCGGGACTCAGGTGCGAGGGGTCTGCGTCGAGCAGGTTGTAACGTTCGGCCTGGAGGAGCGCGATCACCGCCTCCGCCGCCGTGTTCCACTCTCGATCAAGGGACTCGTACAGGTCGCTGTACGGCTCGATTTCCTGGCGAGGCATCAGTGCGATCACCCCACCCTGCTGGGCCGCATTCCAGGCCGCCGTCGAGAAAGTGAGCGCACTGCCCCACCAGAGAACCACTCCGGGAAGCTTCTCCTGCGGCGTGCCCGGGTGCTGCTGGAGATATTGAAACACCAGGAGGTTGTTCTGGAGCTCGGCGACCATGCGACGCCAGGCCTCCGTCTGGCGGGCGAACGTCTGGCGGTTCTCGGCACGCTCCTGCAGCAGCGCACGGCGCGTCTCCGCGAGCTGGTGGCGGTGGTGGAGGTATTCGACGGTCTGCTCCAGGCTGAGCGCGAGCCCTAGGCCGATGGCGATGATGACGATGTGGATGAGGAAATCGCGCCAGCCGCCGAAGGCGCCGTGGACGCCGTGAATCGGGTGTACGTCTAGCATCGGTGTCGGGGCCTCCTCGGGCGGGGGTTCTGGCGCGTCTGCGGACATGCGTGTCGGTCAGCGCGGCGGCGCCAGCAGCTCCGCGGCCAGCGGCGCAAGCTGCGCACGGTCACTGCGCAGCGCGTCGCCCTGCCCGGCGATGATTTGCTTCAGCTCCGCGACGGCCTCGGAGAAGTCATCGTTCACGACCACGTAGTCGAACTCGCGGTAGTGAGACATGTCGGCCGCGGCCTGCGCGAGGCGCCGCTCGATCACTTCCTGGGTGTCGGTGGCCCGTCGCGCGAGTCGCTCGGCGAGTGCCGTGCGCGAGGGCGGCAGGATGAAAATGCTCACGCATTGCGGCATGCGTGCGCGCACCTGCTGGGCGCCCTGCCAGTCGATCTCCAGCAGTACGTTGTATCCGGCGGCCAGCTGCTGCGCGACGAAGGCGCGCGAGGTGCCGTAGAAGTTGTCGAACACGCGCGCGTGCTCGAGAAACTCATCGCGCGCCTCGAGCTCCTTGAACTGCGCGACCGTGACGAAGTGGTACTCGCGTCCCTCGGCCTCGGTGGGGCGGCGCTTGCGCGTGGTGTGTGAGATGGACAGCCGCAGCTGCTGCGGGTCGTCCTGCAGCAACTGCCTGACCAGCGAGGTCTTGCCGGCGCCCGAGGGTGCGGAGACGACGATCAGCCTGCCGTCGTTCATGGGATTGGAAATATAGCCGCCGTTCTCGAGTCTCGCGACGAGTGCAGCGAGCGCCCGGCCACGGTGACTGACGGCGTTCTTCTCGGCCGCGCTCATCTCGGCGGCCGTGCGGCTGCTGCCCGCCGGCACGAAGACGGGGTCGTAACCGAACCCCCCCCGGCCACGCGGGATGCGGGCGATACGGCCCTCCCAGCTGCCCCGCGCGATGAGCGGCGCATCGTCCTGCGCACTGCGTGCCAGCACGATGACGCACTGGTAGCGCGCCTGGCGACGGTCGTCCGGCACCTCGCTGAGCTCTGCGAGCAGGTGCTCCAGGTTCTCGGTATCGCTCGCGCCCTCGTAGGCGTAGCGCGCCGAGCGCACTCCGGGGCTACCGCCGAGCGCATCCACCTCGATCCCGGAGTCGTCCGCGAGCGCGGGCAAGTCGGCGTGAGAGGCGGCGTGGCGCGCCTTGAGCAGCGCGTTGGCGAGAAATGTCGTACCGGTTTCGGCAGGGGAGCCGATGCCGAGCGCACCCTGCGGCACGATCTCGAGGGCGAGTGGGCCGAGCAGCTCCGCGAGCTCGCGCAGCTTGCCTGCGTTGGCGCTCGCGAGGACGATTTTCTTCACGGGCGGCGCAGCGCCTGACTTTGCAGAACGAAGAGCTCGGCGATGCCGGCGGCAGCGAGGTTCAACATCGCATCGAGCTCGTGGCGGCGGAAGGCATGACCCTCGGCCGTGCCCTGCACCTCGATGAATGCGCCGCCGTTGTTCATCACCACGTTCATGTCGGTTTCCGCCTGGCTGTCCTCGGCGTAGTCCAGATCGAGAACTGCCATTCCGTCGACGATGCCGACCGAGACGGCTGCCACCTGGCCGTGCAGCGGGCTGGCATCGATCAGTCTGCGATTCACGAGCTGCTCGCATGCCTGACTGAGCGCGACGAAGCCGCCGGTGATGGCCGCCGTGCGCGTGCCGCCATCGGCCTGCAGCACGTCGCAGTCGAGCGTGATCGTGCGCTCGCCGAGGGCCCGCAGATCCGCGACCGCGCGCAACGAGCGGCCGATGAGCCGCTGGATCTCCTGAGTACGGCCGCTCTGACGTCCGCGGGCCGCCTCGCGCGCAGTGCGCGTGTGCGTGGCACGCGGCAGCATGCCGTACTCGGCGGTGATCCATCCCTGCGACTTGCCGCGCAGGAACGGCGGGACGTTCTCCTCGATGCTCGCCGTGCACAGCACCTGGGTGTCGCCGAACTCGACCAGCACCGCACCCTCCGCGTGCTTGGCGTGACGGCGCTCGAAGCTCACGCGGCGCAGCTCGTCGGGGGAGCGTCCGGAGGGTCTCGCCATGTGCCTTGCTCCTACTCGCCCAGCCAGCGCACTGCCGCAACGGTGGTGTTATCGCTCCCCGGGCCGGCGCGCTTGACGGCGCGCTCGCCCAGCGTCTGCAATTTCGCACGCAGCTCCCCGCCCGCGGCGAGCTCGGAGACGATCTCCGCGTCCTTGAGCGAACCCCACAGACCGTCGGTGCACGCGAGCAGCACGTCGCCGCGCTCGAGTGGCCGCCGCCGGCTGAGCGACATGTCCGGCATGATCGGGTCGCCGCCGAGACAGCATTCGACGAAGTTGCGCATCGGGTGATTGTGGGCCTGCTCGGCGCTGATCAACCCCTCGCGCAGCAGCAGCTCGACGTGACTGTGGTCGCGACTGCGGGTGAGGAGTGTGCCGTGACGCAGGTGATAGAGACGGCTGTCGCCGACGTGCGCCCACCAGCTCGCGTGCTCCTGGATCAGACATACCGCGCAGGTGGCGCGCGGCCGCTGCTCGATAGCGAGCGGAGCGCCGAGCTTCACCAGCTCCTCATGTGCACGCCCGAGCGTGAGATGAAGGAAGCCGAGGGGATCGAATAGAGGCTGCGCTACGGACCAGAAGGCCTCGACGATCACCTGCTGCGTGAGCTGCGCGGCGCGGGCGCCATCGGCGTGCCCGCCCATACCGTCGACCACTACCATGAGGGCGGAATGCTCGGCCACGGCGATGGCAACGCGGT
>Ga0307476_10001130_pt1 | contig 16835 bp, 16 predicted proteins | sample atmos_gasesECM2C_2_FD_203314 | JGI IMG/M metagenome (GOLD analysis project Ga0307476, IMG submission 203314) | Hardwood forest soil microbial communities from Morgan-Monroe State Forest, Indiana, United States - atmos_gasesECM2C_05 | ecosystem: Environmental > Terrestrial > Soil > Temperate... | reverse complement strand
CGAACACGCCGATATTATCTAGTCCGAGAAATCCGCCCTGGAAGATATTCATGCCCTCGGCATCCTTGCGGTTTACCCACCAGGTGAAGTTCAACATCAACTTGTGGAAGATGCGTTTCAGAAATTCGCGGTCGCCCGTGCCTGTGCGTTTCTTGTCGATCTTGTAGACGCGCCACGCGGCCCAGGCATGCACGGGCGGATTCACGTCCCCCAAAGCCCATTCATAAGCGGGTATCTGCCCGTTGGGGTGCATGTACCACTCGCGGAGCATCAGCGTGAGCTGCTCTTTGGCGAAGTCGGGGTCGACCAGCGCGAGCGGAACGCAGTGGAACGCCAGGTCCCAAGCCGCATACCACGGATACTCCCACTTGTCGGGCATAGAAATCACGTCAGCGTTATACAGGTGAGTCCATTGATGATTGCGTCCCGTGGATCGCCCCGGAGGTGGGCGTAGGTTGTCGGGGTCGCCGCGCAGCCAATCCTTGACGACGTAGTGATAGAACTGCTTGGACCAGAGCATTCCCGCGAACCCCTGGCGCATGACGTTCTGGGCGTCTGCGGAAAGATCCCGAGGAATGACCGTTGCGTAAAATTCATCGGCCTCACGTCGCCGTAGCGCGAAGGTTTTGTCGAAGGCATCAAACGCGTCTGTTGCCTTGAAGTCCGAGTCGGCAAGTCGCATCCTTATTACAGCCGTCTCTCCCGAATCGAGTGACAGTTTGTAATGGGCGGCTGCTTTCGAGCCAACATGTTCGGGGTTGACCGCCTCCTTGATACCGTGCACGACATGGTCGTTGATGCTGTCTTTGACGAAGGGAGTGCGATTCTCGACTCCAAATAGCCTTTTTGCGTTTGTCTCGTTCTCGGTAAAGAGAAGCTCCGGAGAGCCTTCACAATGGAGCCAGCGGGGATCGGACTGAGTTTGGTTCAGAGGAAAAGGGTTCATTTCGATGACGGGGTTGGGAGCGGGGCGTGCTTGGCGCAGCCTCGGGCGTCGGGCACGGTTCCCCCAGGACCAAGTATTGCGGAACCAAATTGTGGGCAGAACCCGAAGATTAGCGGCTTCCGGGCCACGATTTGTGACCGTGATCTTGATCAGAATGTCCTCGACACCGGCCTTGGCATATTCCACGAACACGTCGAAGTAGCGATCTTCGTCAAATACGCCAGTATCGAGTAACTCGAACTCCGGTTGGCTCTTGTCGCGCCGTCGGTTTTCCCCCACCAGCTTAGCGTAAGGAAACTCCGCTTGCGGGTATTTGTAGAGATACTTCATGTAGGAGTGCGAAGGCGTGCTGTCGAGATAGAAATAGTATTCCTTCGCGTCCTCGCCGTGATTGCCTTCGTTTCCAGTTAGACCGAAAATCCGTTCTTTCAGAATCGGATCACGCTCATTCCACAGTGCGAGGGCAAAGCAAAGCATCTGTCGGCGATCACTGATCCCGGCCAAGCCGTCTTCGTTCCAGCGATAGGCGCGTGAACGCGCATGGTCGTGTGGTAAATATTCCCATGCAGTCCCGTGCGGGCTGTAGTCTTCACGCACTGTGCCCCATGCACGTTCGCTGAGATAGGGTCCCCAGCGCTTCCAATGCTTTGTGCGCGTGCGAGATTCCGCCAGTCGAATTTCCTCTTTTGTCATGAAGGTCTTCGTATTTCAAATCAGGCACAGCTAACGAGCAGACTCACACGAAACTTGGAAATCGCCGCACCGCGGGCCGAGTCCGGTATCGTTCACCGGGTCGTCGATGCTTGGGTCGCCCTGTAGACACTGGGATGGCAAATCGTGGACCAGATCAGGGTGCCAGTCGTTTCTGGACAACACGGCGTGAACGTTGCTACTCACATCTCCTCCTACTTCCCTTCGATTTCGATTGCGTAGCCCTCAGGTGGCGCAACAGAACGTTCTGTAAAACCTACTGTCCGTCTCTGAATCTTCATTCAGGTAGATTTACTCCCGGTCTACGTATCCCCAGCCGGAATCTCACTAGGCTTAAGCGGGTCCGTGGGCCGACAGCACCCGTCGGGCAGAGCTTAGAAACTGGAAACTAAACTAGGATCTTCCCCCCTCGTGATATGCATAGCCAACGTCCCGTCATGGACGGACCCGAGAATCCACAAATTGCCGGGTGATGGGGCAACTCCAGCCCACAGCAGATCACAAGGAAATCCGCCCTTCGTTGGGCTGGGACTGGATGCGACTGTCCAACTGGTCCCATCCCAGTGCAATAGCAGTGTCATCTGGTGCCCCGATCCGTCGGCTGGGAAGTAGGAACCGAACGCCCAGATGTCATTGGCCGAATTCGCCGTCAATCCAAGCAATCGGTTCGATTGATTCGCGCTTTTCGGTCCAACATTCGGACTCGGTACCACCGTCCAACTCATGCCGTCAAAGTGCTCGATCAACGTCAGAGTGGCAGCCAGCTGGGGAGGCGCGACCGGCGTGTAAAAGCCCACCGCCCACACGTCGTTCTGCGCCAGCGCCAGCACGGCGTTCAACTTGTTTGTGCCCTCGCCTACATTGGGAGTCGCCACACTCTTCCATTTCGCGCCATCCCAATGCATCGCTGAGGTTGTGATGTTATCTGAATCGTTGAATCCCACCGCCCAAGCATCATTCGTAGCGTCGGCGGATGCGCCAAACAAAAACTCATTGTTCGATTCCACAGTTGTCGCTGTCCATGACGTGCCGTTCCAGTGCTCGAAAAGCGGCGAGGCCAGCCCCGTACTGCGGTTCATCAGGCTGCCGATCGCCCAAACATCATTCGCAGAGCTGGCGGTCATGGCGAAAACATCCGCTTGGTCTTTCTTGCCGAACTTGGGGCCCGGAAACAGGCTCCACTTGGTTCCATTCCACTGCTCGATCACCTGCCCCGGATGTGCCCCGTCCGTCACATTTCCCGCCGCCCAGGCCAAAGTCGGAGAAAGAGCGACCACCCCCTGCAGGAAGCTGTTGTTGTCTCCTTTGATCATCGGAGCAGGAAACGCTGTCCATGTGGTGCCATCAAAGTGGATCGTCGACTGCCCGACCGCCCAAATGTCGTTTGGAGAAGAGGCCGAAGCGGCAAAGAGTTCGCTGTTGGGGTTCTCGTTCGGGGTTCGGACCACCTCAAAAGTCGAGCTGGCCTCCGTTTGTCCCTGGGCCGGCAAGTCTTGAGCTAAGGCAAGACTCAACCCGAAAAACGTTATCGCGCTAAGCGTAAGTCTCACGATTCCACCTCAAATGATGCAGACTTAAGGATGTGTCGGTTTTGACCTTCACCAGTTGATAACTAAACGCCAGTCGCTCTTATTCCCTGCTCACCGTTATCTTTTCGACGAACCCTCAGGGCGAGTGCAGGTTCAGCCTCCAACAGTCGCCCTGGTGCATTGAAATTCTGCAGGACGTTGGGATTTTCGAGCGGAGAACCGGACTAAGCCGACAGGACGACCGTTCCTTCAGCCCGGCTCACACAAGGCAGCACATATCCAGCATTTTTTTGCTCAGCCGTCAGCCCAGCTTCCACGTCCATGTGAACAGTGCCGCTTAAAACCCGCGTAGCACACGTACCACATTGGCCCTGGCGGCAGCCAAACGGAATCTGGACGCCATTTCGCTCTGCCACATCTAGCAGCGTGCTTCCGGAGGAAACCTGGCAAACCTTTTCCGAGTGAAGAAACACGACCGTCTCGACTGTAGCGGCTTCCAGTGGACGAGACTCAGTGGACGGTTTGCCCTCCCCAAAACTTTCCTGAAGGATCCGGTCCGGAGTTACGCCGAGAGTCATAAGAACGTGGCGCGCGTTGTCCATGAATCCATTGGGGCCACAGAGAAAGAAAGTCGGTGAATCCAGATCGGTCACGCTCTGGGAGACAAATTCCTCAGTCAGGCGCCCGCTGCGGCCCCTCCAGGTTGGATCCGGTCGCGACAAGCACAATTCATACTTGAAGTTGGGAAGAGACGTGCTAAGCCTGGACAGTTCGTTTTCGAAAATGACGTCCGCACCCGTGCGCACACAATATAGAAGCGTCACAGGAGTACCGAGTTCGAGATCCTCGATATAACACAGCATCGAGATCATGGGTGTGATTCCACTTCCGGCCGCGATGAGAACTATGCTCTTGTGGAGTGTCTCGTCAAAGTAAAACCGGCCATACGGTCCGCTTGCTTCCACCGCGAGGCCTGGCTTGGCCCGCTCATTAAGAAAGACCGATACACATCCGTTCTCCATACGCTTGGGCGTAATCTCCACATAGTTCACATGGATCGGTGAGGAGGAAATGGTGTAGGAGCGCATGACTCGCTGGCCATCGATTGTCCACTGAAAGGTTAGAAACTGCCCTGGCTTAGCACGCAATTGTCTTTCCTTTGGAATCTGGAAGCGTAGAGTCTTGGTATCGTGGGTTTGCTGCTCGATCTGAGCCAATAGTAGATTCATTGAGTCCCTGGCGTTTTCGCCGTTGGTTAATGAGGTCGCCTGCGGAGGAATCTCCGGAATGCGCGACTCCATGGAAGCACGCGACTGTTTCCTCTTCCTAAAAACCAAGGCACATTGGACCAGGCACACCGTAACAATCAAGCCGGTCGCAAGCCTTAACCCCAGGCTTCCAGGGCTCGCCGACCGAAGAAGTTCCGAGAGGGTGGGAATGGACACCAGCGCGAAGGAAATTACGAAGATTGCTAGTCCCAGCGCCTTCAGCGACGAATTGCTCTGCTTGTAACGGCGTGCGATCAATATCTTCAGGAAGAGCACAGGCACGAGGACGAGCACAAACACAATATGCAAAACCAGGTGCGCAGGTAGATGACCGGATATTCCCACACCTACAAGTCTCTGACTCATGCTGTAGACCATGATGCAGAGCAGAATGACAAACAAGTACCCACCCGCCCTGTGACCAGCAATCAAGCGCCTTCTCGTAGCTACGCTGCGGGAGGGCTGGGAAGCCTCCAGCATCACCACCACGTTGATGGCAGCCAGTGTGACGAAGGCAACGCCGGCCACAATAGCGGAAGTATTCGCCATAGGTTATCGAGTTTCGGCACTCTCCAGAAGCATTCCTACCGAAGGTTCTGGAACTGTGTGGAGGAATTTTAGGTCGATAACAATTGTTGTTTGGTCACCGGTCGCCGGAGTGCATTGGGTACCGCTGTAATCTTCCCCCACAGACGCGGGCAGCTGACTGTTGTTATCGCCAATTGCTGCAATCACTGTTCCAGAGCATACGGCCCCGCTATAGTCCTCTCTAACCGTAGATGGCATATGACAGTCTTTGTTCTGCACGACAGGTGGCCAATTCGTCTCCTTTATCGCACTTAACAGTTCCGGAAACTGCTCACGGTCGACGCGCGCGCCCCCCACAACCTCCAGCACTCCTTTTTTCTGCTGCACTGCTGGAGTCAAAGATTCCGATAAACGCGCAGCGCTCACACTCGGGAACAGAAACGTGATTTCGCGAGTTTCATTGTGAATGACAGGATCACCGTATACTGGCCCGGCATAGGCTTCAGTTGCCGCCGTTGTGACGGTGCGCTCCACCCTGGTCAATGTAAGATCCCCGATGACTTCCAACTTGCCGGTCTCTGTCCGCAGAATGCGGGTAGACTTGAATGTCAGCAGGGTCTGATCCGTCGCGTCAGGAAGGTAGCCGGTCGGCAAGGCACCCTCAGGACTGAGCAGGTGCGCCCAGTTTTCATCCGCAGGATGGATACTTAGATCAAAGAACGAGGCGTCCAGATCGTTTGCGTCCAACTTTACTTTCCCGGTCACGCGTGCAACACCTATGTTCACTGACCCTGAATTCGCTATAGAGCCCTGAAACAATCGGGCATTGGATCTGCTGGAGTCAAGGATCCAGGTATCGCTAGCAAGAGCTAGAGAAGTAATAAAGAAAGCTGCGGACGCGAATGTTATAGCTCGATGTTGCATGTTGTATTACTTCCATCCCGCGTTTGGCAACTCTCAAGGTAGAGTCGTCCTTCGGCGTTAGGGGGTATTTGCACTCTGTTAGTGTTAACAAGCACCCAGCAGGATTTATTCCAGAACTGGATTTCTAGGTTTGCGAACCATTTTTCCGGCATCGCCAGCGCTGGGGCTTCCGTTCAAGACCGCTGAAATAAATAGGCCATCCAGTGATTAGGACGGCCTTTAAGCCGTTAGCTCTTTGGGTCTTTCTGAGTTTTCTTTCCAGAGACCGCGCAAACACGCCGAGTTCTCCCAATAACTCATAAACCATAGTGCTTTTCAGGACTTGTCATCACGATGGCGCCCGTCTTGATCATCCGATCATCCAACACAGTCACTTCAGCCCCGAAATCGAAGGTCTCCTTCACCTCCTCGCGCTCGCCGTCGCTTTCACGGCTGACGGCTCGCAGTGCCGCATAAATCGAGCCGAGGATACAAGCACCGGCCAGTAAAATCACAGCGCTCAGCAATAGACCACCCAGCAACTCAACAGCGCTTTCCAACATTTGGAGTCCCCTCCGTCTCTAGTGGCGCGTGCCCGAAGTGCGCATATTGAAAAATAGGCGCACAAGATTGCCCTTGGAGCCCGCGTTCTGAGGAGAGTCCCTTGCCCTGAACGCAGCTCCTTGGATCCTCAAAATGAGGCCGCAGTTGTAGACCGACGTCCAAACTGCGTTGCAGCACCCTAGATACCGGCTGGGTTCCGGTCAAAAACGAGCGCCTTTTTTAGATGACGGAAATCAATCTCTTTGAGCGTTGACGTGCCAGCGCTTGTTGCTTCAGTTGCGGTGGCGTCTTGTGTGACTTGATCATCGTTCATTTTCAACGTTCCTGGGACCGTGACCACAGTCTTCCCGTTCTGCTGAAAACTCACCTGTACCGCAGTGCCGGTCCCTTGCCACTCCACTTTGTAGTTGCCAGGTTTCAGTTCTGTATTGCCGATTTGCACGACATCAAAAATCTCGACCGAGCGTGCGTTGTCCCGTGCGGCGTAAGCATTGCCGCCAAACCCGAGCAGGCAAGTCAGACTAAGTACGGCTTTGAAATACGATGTTTTCATGATCTGTCCTTCTTGAAATGTTCTGAATGTCACTATTGATAACGGTGTTCGGGCGGTTTTATTCCCGAGGTGTCCTTGAACCATTGCGAGCCTGGAAGGGACAGGTGGTCGCGCGTCATATTTATTTTGGATCGTGGAATCCCCACAGTCGGTGAGGCAAAAGATACGTGAAGCCTGCAAACTCTTCCCACCGTGTCGAGGAAGAGGTGAGGCCATGATTGAACCCGGCGTCCAATACAAGATTTTTCCTGACTGGATACGAGACGGCCCACAAATTTCCGATGGCATTTCTGCTGGTGAGTGGCTGCGTGAAATGCCAGAGCTCGCCTGCAACCGTCAGCCGTCCCAGTGGGTGTGAAATCGAGACGGTCTGGCCGAATTGTCCTCGGCGTACTGTGCCTTTAGTCTGTTCGGAAAAAATGCCGTTGATGTCGACGTGGAAACCTGCGAGGTCGTCACTCACCAGCATCGACGCACTATTCCTGAACGTGCCGATGTCGATTTCCGGCGCGGGACTCGCGTAGAGACGGCGAATGTAGCTAAGGCTTACGGTAGGTTTGTGCCCCTCCCCGTACAATACGACTGCCTGAAATCCGGCGAAGACCTCCCCGGGACGACTGCCTGAGAGAGCGTCGCCGGTAGCCCCACTTGCTTGAGCAAGTGGCGCCGATAGGGCCAGCAACTGAAGGCGGGATGCAACAGTGAGCTTGGTAACCTGGTTGATGCCAAATAGCGTTGCGAACTCCGGTGAGGTCTCGGCATAGAGTCCACCGTTCTCAAATTGCAGGTAGCCCACCGGGGTCAATGTCGCGGGAGTGGAAACCGTGGGACGACCGGGATTCGCCTCCGGTATTTCGGCAGACGACTGCGCACAGATCCGTGCGACAAATAACAATGCAGCTGCCCCCACAAAGGCGCAGGAAAGTAGTCTTATCAAAATAGGCTCCAGAACAAAGTGAGATCGCACGCGAAGCGTTTCGTTTGCTGTTCCGTTCTGGGCTACGCGCGTGGAGTCAGGAATGGCGGCGAATAAAAAGGCTCCGATAACGATTGCGCCGCGAGATGAAGGGAGTCCTTACTCACTTCACCACGACCTGGCCGGTCATTTTCGGATGGACCGAGCAGTAGTAGGAATATGTTCCTGGCTTGGTAAACGTGTAAGAGAACTTTTCGTCCGTATCCATCACCTTCGACTTGAACACGCCGTCTGTGCTCACAGCTGTATGAGGGATGTCATCGCTGTTCGTCCAAGTAACTGTTGTTCCGACGGGTACGGTGATCGCCTGCGGCCCAAAAACGAAATTATCGATTTTCACCGCCACGTTTGCTGCGGAGGGTTGGTCACTTGCTGCGACGCGCGATGATCCCGCGACCAGCAGCAGCATCGCAATCATCACCGGGATTATCACATCTGCAATTCGCACATTCTTCTTCATTTGTTTATCTCCTTAATATTTGACTTCCTTGCTTGAACCCTGGTGCATCACTCCACTACCAGTGTTCCTTTCATACTTCTGTGGCCTATGCCACAGACATTCGAGCAGCGAAATTGGAAAGTGCCAGCCTTGTCAGCGGTGAATTCGACGACGACCGTCGTTCCCTTAGGAATTTTCTGGTTGATGTCAAAGTCGTCTAGCTTGAATCCGTGATCGTGGTCCGCCGCGGCCATGACTAGCTTGACCCGCTCGCCTTTTCTGACGCGTAGCGAGCTAGGGCTAAATTCGTACTTCCTGAGTGTCACCTGAATTTCATGTACCGCTTGCACCCCCGTCCCCGCATCTTTCGCCACTTGCGCCACTGTCCTTGCCGACGCTGCGGATAAGATCGTGAGCCCTATTAGCAGCATCTTCAGCTTGTTCATCTTGAATTCCTTCGTTTGAAAACAGGGTTGTCATCACTCACTGGAGATAACCAAGGTGTTGAGCTTTTATTCCATATCGCCCGGGAGGGTGCTTTCATCAGGCACGCTGCAGTTCCTGGGAAATGCTTGTGTTAGGTTTGTCGCCGTTCCGGTAACGCTCCGTTTTGCAAGAATCACGGGCATATGAGGATGTCGGGAATATTTTCTTTAGTCGCGCGTTCTTACTAACAGTGGTAGAACGCGGAGGCAGGCCCCATGCTAGACGACTGGGATGAGCGCGATGAGGTGGTGGCGGCAGGGTCGATTTGCCCGGTTCCCGATTGCTGTGCATTAGTGATTTCTTACAGGCCACCAGACCGCGCGGGACGCGACAATGCCAAATCCTGGTGTGAGTTCGCTTGTACGCGCTGCGGAACCGTTTTCACTGTCCCTGAAGATGAGCTGATTTTTCAGTCAGTGCCGAAGGAATGGCTATTGGCGAGAGTCCAAACCGCATAGCGGGAAGCGCCGAGGGTTGACTCGCGAACTGCCTTCCGCGCTCTGGCTAGGCGCGACATAACGGTTCCCGCCGGGATCGACAATATTTCCGCAATCTCCTGGCACAACATTTCCTCCATTTCGAAGCCTGCAGAGGGTTGATCGCCCTGAGACAACGAAACCCCAAATCGGACCACCCCTTGTGAGCCAAATCCAATCCGCTTCATTTACATTCTCCCGAATCAGGTTTGAAACCCTGTTCCAGCTAGGCTGATTTCTTTGTCTGCAAGCAAAACTCGATGACCTTTCCTCGCTGCAGCTAAGGAGCCCACTTCAACGGTCTCCGGAAGTTCTTCGGTACGTAAAACTCAATCACCTTTGCCATGACGACCTCCTTGATCTTGTGATTTCTGCCCAATCTGACGCGCTAGTTGTTAGGCGTCAATTCACTGAGGCCGTTCTCTCCATAACCGGTTCGCTGCTTGTCAAATAACGGATGGCGAATGAGTTAGCTCTGCAGATGTCCTGGATGGGGACACTGTGGTCTGTGAGAAGTGCTAGACTTCCGTGCGAAGCCCAAGTGCGCTATGGAATCCCCGCCGCCCAGTTCCGTCGTGCGATTCGGAACTTACCAGGTTTCTCTACAGTCGGGCGAACTGCGTAAAGCGGGTTTGCGGATCAGAGTGCAGCAGCAGCCGATGAAATTGCTGGAAATATTGTTGGAACATCCGGGGGAAGTCGTCACCCGTGAGGAATTGCGCGGCCGAGTCTGGCCGAACGAGAGTTTCGGTGATTTTGACCAAGCTCTCAACATCGCCATCGGAAAACTTCGGAGTGCGTTAGGGGACTCAGCTGACAGTCCGCGATTCATCGAGACTCTTCCAAAACGTGGCTATCGCTTTATTGCGGACGTATCGGTTATCGACGCAGACGTCCGCTCAAGAGAGCCGGAACCTGTTGCTGAAGATCTGTCGGCTGCGGATCCTGGGCATACGCTCCAAGGGGCCGGGTTGGCGGTTGCACTCAAACGCCTACTGTGGCCATCGCGTGGGGTCATCGCCGCCTTGGCGCTGGTCGTTATTATCAGTTTGTCGATTCTCTCCGTTTGGCGATTTCGTTCGTGGCCCTCGGGCATCCGATCCATAGCGGTGCTTCCGCTCGAGAACCTTTCTGGCGACGCTTCCCAGAATTACTTTGCCGACGGCATGACGGACGAGTTGATCACTGACCTGGCCCAGATCAGCGCTTTACGGGTTATCTCCCGCACCTCGGTAATGGTATACAAAGGAGCGCGGAAGCCTCTACCGCAGATCGCTCGTGAGTTGAATGTGGATGCCGTGGTAGAAGGCACCGTCGTCCACTCCGGCGACGAGGTCCGTATCACGGCGCAGTTGATCGAGGCTTCTACGGACAAACACTTATGGTCAGAGAGTTATGAGGGTGAGTTGAGGGATACCTTGGCGCTCCAGAACCGCGTGGCTAGCGCCATTGCAGATCAAATTCGGATTAACTTGACTCCGCGGGAGCAAGCAGCGCTAAGAAGTGCAAAGGCTGTTAATCCGGAAGCCTACCAGTCCTATCTCAAAGGGCGCTACTTCTGGAACAAACGAACGGCGGATGGTTTGAAGGCCGCTTTGGCTTATTTCCAACAGGCAGTCGAAGAGGACCCGACATACGCCAAAGCCTACTCTGGCTTAGCCGACACGTATGCATTGTTGGGGGACTGGCAGTATGCAGTGGTGCCCCCCAAAGAGGCATTCCCCAAAGCGAAGGCTGCAGCGATCAAAGCGCTGGAACTGGACAGTTCTCTGAGCGAAGCTCACACCTCACTTGGATACACCTTGCGCGCCTTCGACTGGGATTTCGACTCTGCCGGGAAGGAATTTCAGCGAGCCATTGAAATAAACCCAGGCTACGCAACTGCTCACCATTGGAATGCTATGAATTTGGGGCTGTTGGGTCGGCCCAAAGATGCCCTCGTGGAAATGAGAAGAGCGGAAAGTCTGGATCCGCTATCCCTGATTATCAATGCAGATTTGGCGGAGTTTCTCCTCCTTACGCATTCTTACGACGAGTCGGTAAAACAGAGCCGCAAGATAATCGAAATGGATTCTACTTTTGCCATCGGACATAAACAGCTCGGCGATGCCTACTTGCTTAAACAGATGGACAAAGAAGCGGTTGCGGAACTTCAAGAGGCGGTCCGACTGTCCGGGGGCAGCCCAATATGCGTCGCCGATCTCGCCCGTGCCTACGTGGCATCCGGCAAAATGAACGAAGCGGTGAAGCTGTTGAGCGACCTTAAGAAAAGCTCAAACGTTGGTCTTGCAAATGCTCCACAGATCGCCATGATCTATGCATCCATGGGGGATAACGACCAAGCCATGCATTGGCTCGAAAGAGCGTACGGAGAACGATTCAATCCGAGCATTCTACTGCGCTCTGGATTCGATCCTCTCCGCTCGGACCCGCGCTTTGAAGAGCTTTTACGCCGTATTGGCTTGCCCGGTGAGATACCTCACAACTCACAGCCTGCGGGTTAGTTGGCTAAAGGTGCGCTCTCCGCGGAACCAGCGGACGCATGTTTGATTCCGGGCAGGGACGCGGTGACAGGGCAGCGTGCTAACCAACTGAACTTCCCCGCTTGCTTTTCATACGGTTAGGGCGAAACCCGCAGGTTTACTGGGCGGCTCTCGCACTACCCCGGAAGACGCGCCCGTGTTCCGGTTCAGAAAAAGCCAAGAGGCTTTGTCGGTGGCGGAATCTTGAATCGATGCCGAGATCTTTCATCCTGTCGTTTGATGACCTTCGTACGGGTTACGGTCGGATCGCCCAAGCTAAGCCGTCAGGCTCGCCCCCAACATCGATGTGGCTCGTGACCTCTAAGGTCTTCAGGTTCAGTACAGCGACGTAGTTGTCAGGCCCACAGGCGATGAAGGCACGATTACCATCCCGATCCATTAGAATGCCCGCCGCTCCGTGGCCAATTTTCACCCGCCTGAACTCCTTGCGCGACGCTGTATCGTAGATCACCAGCTCACCATTACCTAGCATCGAAATCAGAACAAGCTTTCCATCAGGAGTGAACTTCAGCCGGTTTGCATCGAACGTCTTCGCGTCCAGCGTGGCCGTCACGGTCCGTGTTGCCAGGTCGATCACCGAGAGTGTACCGTCCTGCGCATTTGCGGTCCATAGCTCGCGCCCATCAGGCGTTACGTCAAGACCTTCGTCGCCTTTGCCAACCAGAATGACGGTCTCATTCCAATCCATGCGCGGTTGGTTGCCTCCCGGCGGAGATGGTGGAGGCTGGGGACCCGGCGGCGGGCGCACTCCCGGAGGCGGTCCCATCGGTGGAAGAATGACCTTCTCCAGAATGCTGACCGTGGCGGAGCTAACGTTGGTTGTGTAGATCTGCCTCTCGTCTGGAGTAACGTAAAGCATGTGCGTCCGGTTCTGGCCGGTGCCCATGATCCAATCGATCTTGGCCGACACGGGATCATAGGTTGCAATGGCCTTCGCGCCTTCAGCTGTGAACCAGACCTTTCCTCCGACAAACGCGAGACCGTGAGGACCATTCAAAGCTCCCGTATCGATGTCGGGCAGCGCTTTCTGACCAACCAAGTCGATGACGGAAAGCGCATGGTATCGGCCCCCACCGTAAATCGAGACATAAGCTGTCTTCCCATCGGAAGAGGCGATCACCTCGTGGGGATCGGGACCGACAGGAGTGCGTGCGACGACCTGCAGCGTATTCGGGTCCACTATAGCGAGTGTGTGATTACGCTTGGAAAGCGCCAACAAGGACCGGCTCGGTGTCGACTGCGCAACAACTCCGGTCGCGGCGGAAAGGAGTGCGGCCAATACGGCACAGGCGACTAGCGATTGTGGATTCTTGGTTCGCATCGTTCTTCTCCGTTGAGTTTGATGTTCGATGGCGTGTTGAGTTATCAGAGTTATCGGAGGCCTCTCACGCGATTCCGAGAAGATTCATCACAACTCCTTCGCGAAAAGCTCAGCAAATGGATTCCGGTGTTGCTGGGCGGCCAAAACCCAGGCGTGAAAGAACAACCGCGATAAGGAAATACAACGACTTGCAAGAGGCGGGCCGGCAACTAAGTCCTTGCTAGTCCGTACAGCACACTTGCGCACTGTAATCCGTACCGCGCCCCCCCGCTCAAGTCGACATTTATATCTACGAAGAACCGGCTTCAAGCTTGGACCAATCTCGAACCTTTGGCAAGTTGACCAAATTGGAGTTCTTGGCGAACTCTAGGAGCCACGTGAGTTCCCAGGATTTCGATGGACCTTAGCATCTTGTCATGAGGCAAAGCTGAGACGCCCATCTGGAATGTAATGCGAGAAAGCCCGCCAAGAACCTGGTTAACGTAGAGCACTTTCCGTGCAACAGTTTCTGCATCCCCGATCAACAGGGCGCCCGTTGGTCCGCGCAGGGCGTCGAATTGAGCCCGCGTCGCTGGCGGCCAGCCTCGTTCCTTGCCGATCTCTGTGAAGGTGTGGGCGTACCCCGGATAGAAATCGTCGGCAGCTTCTTTCGTTGTATTGCCCAGAAACCCAATGGCGTGCAGTCCAACCAAGAGCTTCTCTTCGGGATGGCCGGCCCGTCGGCCTGCTTCACGATACAGATCAATGAGCGGTCGAAATCGCTTCGGTTCACCACCGATGATCGCGACCATCAGGGGAAGTCCGAGTCTACCGGCGCGTACAAATGAAGCCGGCGTCCCCCCGACTCCGACCCAGATCGGAAGCGGATCTTGGAGAGGACGCGGGTACACAGCCTGTCCCGTGAGCGGAGCGCGGTATTTGCCGCTCCAATGAATGCGGGTGTTGTCGCGAATTTTGAGAAGGAGATCAAGCTTCTCCGCGAAAAGCGAATCGTAGTCCTCCAAATCGAAACCAAAGAGTGGAAAGGCCTCGATAGACGAGCCGCGCCCGGCAACGATTTCGGCACGACCGCTGGATATCAAATCCAGACTGGCAAACTCTTGAAACACCCGAACCGGATCGGCGGCACTAAGGACCGTAACGGCACTCGTTAGGCGAATATTCTGAGTTCGCGCGGCAGCCGCGGCGAGAATCACCACTGGGGCGGAATCCACAAACTCGCTGCGATGGTGTTCGCCCACTCCGAAGACGTCAAGTCCAACCTTGTCGGCGAGTGCAATTTCCTCGAGTAGATTCTGTGTGCGTTGTACAGGGCTTAACATCAGGCCTGCGGCTGGATCAGAAATTACCGCTCCGAAGCTATCGATTCCGATTTCCATGTTTATCCCCTGATAACACGCAGACGTTCCCCCCACCCAATCACCCGACTACGATTGTGATCACTTGTCTTCATCTCTTTCTCGGCTTGAAACCAGTCCTCGAGATCCAGTCCATCTTGTTGGCCCCGCTGGATATAAATCTCGTACGTCCGCAGTTTAATTTGCCAGAACGTAGGCTGATACTGCGGCTCGGCTTCATCCGTTGTTGCATCCTTTCGTGTTTTCTTATGCGTATTCATGATCTTGTCCTGATTGAGGCTCATTTATCCGCCTCGGCCACTCAATCTTCGTGTGTTCTTATCGGGTCTTCATAAACGGTACATTTTGTTGATTCAATTACGTTTCCGGCGGCCCCCTAAGGCGGCACAGTCCCAAGTCATGAGCCTTGTGTCGCGCCTGCCAAACCTCGCGGCAATCGGGCCTCTACTGCGACCCGGTTAGGCCTTCACGAACTCGACATCGAGGGTGATGGTGACCTCGTCGCCAACCAGAATGCCACCAGTCTCGAGGGCAGCGTTCCAGGTCAATCCGAAGTCCTTACGATTGATCTTTGTGGTTGCCGAGACCGCGACTCGGGTGTTGCCCCATGGATCCTTCGCAGGTGGTGTGGGGCCTTCAACGGCGAAGCGGACCTTGTGGGTTACGCCACGAATGGTCAGGTCGCCTTCGACCGTCAATTCTCCATCCCTGACGATGCTGACGCTCTTGGATTTGAAGTGCAAGGTCGGAAACTTCTCCACATCAAAGAAATCGGGGCTCTTCAGGTGCGCATCACGCTGTTCGTCGCGCGTATGAATCGAGGCCGCCTCGATCGAGGCTTCAACGCGGGAGTTCGCGAGATCCGATTCATCCAAGAACAAAGCTCCCGAAACCTTGGAGAACTGCCCTTTCACATTCGCGATCATCATGTGCTTAACTTTGAACTCTGCCATGGAGTGGGCCGGGTCGATGTTCCAGGTGGTGGTGGCGGTTGAGGTTTGTACTGGAGCTGCTGTGTTGGCCATGGTAGCCTCCTTATTTATTATTTATTTCATCGATCTAGTTCATATCGACATCGATATATATGATGTCGAGTATAATCGCAGGATTCACATTTTTATGGAAGAACGCAAAAGGCCTCCGGAAGCGCTTCATACCTGGCTCATCATGCTGAAAGCCTGGCAATCGATGTCCCGTTATCTCCTTCCGACATTCCTAGCGGAGGGATTAGGAGAGTCTGACTTTCGGGTCCTCGAAGTGCTGCTACACAAAGGACCGATGCCAGTGAATGCGATTGGCCCAAAGGTTTACCTCAACCCAGGATCAGTAAGCGTCGCGGTGGATCGTCTGTACAAAAAGGGATTTGTCAGCCGCGTAGAGTGCAGCGAAGATCGTAGGGTAAGGAACGTGTCTCTGACTGAAAAAGGGCGGCAAACATTCGTCCCTCTCTTTCGTCGGCATACAGCACTGATCAAACGTGCCTTCCAGGATGTCTCTCCAGAAGAGCTGCAACAGTTGGAAGAGGCGCTTAAGAAGATCGGTAAACGCACTGAAAGTCTTGCCGAGAAGAAAACCAGCTCTCAGGTTGGATGAGTGGATCGAGCATTGATCTGATGTAATCCTGAGAGGACCACGACTGCAAAAGGTAAGGTAAGATTCTGGCAATTCGGAGCTTCGTTCCCAATGGCCTCTTTTCTGATTTTTCTTGTCATTCTAGGCTTGTCAGTTGGCCTGCTAAGCAGCTGGCGTCGGAACCGAAAACTTGTTGCACAAGCTCGCAGCACCACGCAAGTTCATGTGGATGAGCGAACGAACGAACTCGAAAGAGCCAATGAGGATTTGAAACGAGACCAGGCCGAGTTGCGACGACGATGGCAGTATCTGGCGGAGGCGCAAAGGCTTAGCCATTCGGGGACTTTTGGATGGAAGGTGCACACCGGCGAACTCGTTTGGTCTGACGAGACCTACAGAATTTTAGGCTTCGCACGAGAAACGCACCCCACACTCGATCTGGTATTCAACAGAGTTCACCCCGACGATCTGGACCGTGTGCGAGTGCTGTGGGATCGTGCCGCGCAGAATGGCATGGACTTGGACGTCGAACATCGAGTGCTCTTACCTGACGGTGTCATCAGGCACCTTCATGTAGTTGCGCATGCAGGAAGAGACAACTCCGGCAACCTCGAATATGCCGGTGTAGTAACAGACATCACCGAACGCAAACGAGCCGATGA
>Ga0307476_10001129_pt1 | contig 16854 bp, 15 predicted proteins | sample atmos_gasesECM2C_2_FD_203314 | JGI IMG/M metagenome (GOLD analysis project Ga0307476, IMG submission 203314) | Hardwood forest soil microbial communities from Morgan-Monroe State Forest, Indiana, United States - atmos_gasesECM2C_05 | ecosystem: Environmental > Terrestrial > Soil > Temperate... | reverse complement strand
CCCGGCCGCGGTGGGCGGCGCCGCCATTCCTCCCGACGCCGCCAACTTCAAGCTCCCCAATTTCCAGCAGGTCATGCAGGACGCCCAGGTCTCGAGCATCGAGCTGCTGCGTGACGTCGAACTGAACGTGAAGATCGAATTGGGCCGGGCCCGCATGCTGGTCGAGGACGTGCTCAAGCTCAGCGAAGGATCGGTGGTGGAGCTGGACAAGCTGGCCGGCGATCCGGTGGACGTTTTTGTCAACGAACGGCTGGTGGCGCGGGGTGAGGTCCTGGTGCTCAACGACAACTTCTGCGTGCGCGTGAACGAGATCGTGGCGGGGGTAAAGGAAGAAGGCCTGTGACACGGAGTGGCGCCGAAAACATTCGTTACTGGCTGGCGTCGGTCACATTGATCGCGCTGCTGGGCGGCGGGAGGCCGACCGCGGCCGCCGGTACGACAGCCAGTCCCGATCCGGCTTCCGGCGTGCGAAATTCCCTGGGCGAGGAGCCGATCCGCACGGAATCGCAGCAAGCGGCGCGTCAAACCGATCCGATTACAGCGGCGCATCCGGGCCAGATGGATTACCCGCGAGTTCTTGGGGCGCTAACGGCAGTGATCGCCTTGATATTCCTGCTGCGGTGGTGCGGGCGGCTATTCTTTCCGGCGGCGGCGGGGCGGGGTTCCAGCCGCGTGGTCGAGGTGCTTTCACGCTCGCCTTTGGCGCCCAAGCAGCAGGTGATGCTGATCCGCGTGGGCGAGCGCCTCGTGCTGGTGGGCGACAGCGGCGGGCAGATGACCGCGCTGTGCGAGATTTCCCAACCCGATGAGGTCGCCCGGCTTGTCGGGCAGTTGCGCGAGGAGAAAGCCGCGGCCCCGGTGGCATTCGGGTCGATCTTCGGCCGGTTCCGCCGAATTCACGATTTGACTCAGGAAGCGGCCGCCCAGCCCGCGCCGCCACTTCAGGATGAATCGGATCCGGCGCCAGTCCCCAGCGCGCAGGACGAGTTGCTGGGGCTGAGACAACGGGTCCGCCTGCTGGCAGAACAGTTCAACGTACCGTCGCAAGAGGCCTGATCTGGAAATGAATCAGGCAGGCGAAAATGCCTGCCGCGAATTGACGCGCAGGGGCAAACCTGGGTCTTTCTGAGGACGCACGATGAGAAAGGATGCTCGCCGTGGCCGGTTGACGCTCGTGCTGGCGGTAGTGCCGGCCGTGATCTTTTTATCGGCAACCTCCACTCGCGCGGCCCAGGAAAATTCGCCGGCCGCGGCCATGAATGCGCCGGCCGCCGCGTCGCCGTCGCCGTCGCCCTCGTCCGGTGGATTGCTCAAGGGACTGGACCTGTCCAACCGCGAGAACTTTTCCGCCGCGATGCAGGTGGTCATTCTGTTGACCGTCCTGTCACTGGCGCCGGCGATCCTGCTGATGATGACCAGCTTTACGCGGATCATCATCGTCCTGGCATTGCTCCGCCAGGCGTTGGGGACGCAACAGTTGCCGCCCAACCAGGTGCTCATCGGCTTGTCGCTGTTCATGACCTTCCTGATCATGGCCCCCACCTGGGAACGGGTGAACAACGAAGCGCTGCGCCCGTATATGGATGGGCAGATCGACCAGAAGACGGCGCTGGCCAACGCGCAGATGCCGCTGCGGGAATTCATGATCAAGCAGATTCGTTACAGCGAGAACGACCAGGACGTGATGCTCTTTGCCGAGGCGGCCGGCGAGCCGCCGCCCCGCAAGTGGGACGACGTCAAGACCATGACCCTGATCCCGGCGTTCATGCTGAGCGAGTTGAAGACGGCGTTTCTCCTGGGGTTCAAGATTTACCTGCCGTTCCTCATCATCGACATGGTGATTTCGACGGTGTTGATCAGCATGGGGATGATGATGCTGCCGCCGGTGCTGATCTCGCTGCCGTTCAAGCTGCTGCTGTTCGTGCTGGTCAACGGGTGGCACTTGATAACCGCGAGTTTAATCGGTAGCTTCATTAGATAAGGGCGGCGCCGCTTTTGGCGGCGCGCCGGACGGCTGGTCCAGGGATGGATCGATCTTCCGCGGGACGCTGGAAAAGTCCCGGCCTTTGTTTGCCGCCTCACCCCTGGCAGTCGCGGGCGGCGCACTCAAGGAAGGGTGTCGGGCCATGCACCTCAGTCTCGATCAGGCAACCGATCTGATCCGCCACACGCTTGTTTTGGCGCTGATCGTCTCGACGCCGATGCTGGCCATCGGCTTGATGGTCGGCATCGTCGTCTCGCTCCTCCAGGCGGTGACGCAAATCCAGGAACAAACGCTGACGTTCGTCCCCAAGATCGTTGCGATGGTCGCGGCGGTGATCCTGTTGTTTCCGTGGATGGGCCATTACCTGATCGAGTACGCGGCGCAGGCGTTTGGAGCGGGAATGTTTTGACCGTCGCGGATGAATGGCTGGTGAACGCCGATCGGTGTCGAGGCGATTGAGGACCCATAGTCATTAGACAATAGATGATCGATTCCGCTCTCCAATTCGTCCCCACATTCGTCCTGGTGGTGTTCCGCCTGGGCGGAATGATGCTGTATGCGCCGTTGTTCGGCAGCGCACGGGTGCCGCGGCGGGTTCGCCTCATGCTGATTCTGGTGTTGGCCGCGGGCATTACGCCGGGCGTGAAGCCGGTGGTCGAACCCGATACTGCCTGGGGACTGGCGCTGGCGATCGGCGGGGAACTGACGTTCGGCCTGGCGATGGGAATGGTCCTGAGCTTCGTCTTCGTCGCGGTGCAATGGGCCGGAGAAATCATCGGTCAGCAGATGGGGATCAACCTGGGCGAGGTATTCGACCCTCAGTTCGGGGGCCAAAGCTCGGTGATCGGCGATGTCTATTTTCTGTTTGCGCTGGTGGTGTTCCTCACACTGGGCGGCCATCGCAGCATGATCCGTGGGGTTCGCGCCAGCTTCGATGCGCTGCCGCTCCTTTCGGTGGGCGTCAATCTCGGGGTACAGAATCTGCTGATGGACCTGCTGCGGGCGGCGACGATTCTGGCCATGCAACTGGCCGCCCCGGTACTGATCACCATGCTGATCGTGGACCTCGTATTGGGGCTGATCGGCCGGACCATTCCGCAGATGAATGTGATGTCGGCGGCGCTGACGATCCGTGCGGCGGTCGGAATCCTGGTCATCTGGCTGGGTCTTGCCGTGACGGGCGACGTGATCCGGGGCGCGCTGGAGCAATCGATTAAACAAGCACGGATCGGATGGACGACGCCGGCGCCGGCGGTTGATGGACACTGAGCAATCCGATGGCAGACGACTATGGCGACAAGACCGAAGCCCCCACGCCGCGGCGTCGCGCCGAGGCGCGCGAGCAGGGCAACTTCGCCCGCAGCAGCGAGCTGACGCTGGCCCTGTTGCTGCTGGGCGTGATGGTCATGCTGCACGCGACCGGCCCGCGCATGGTCGAAGCGCTCAAGGCCCTGGTCCATGAGATGCTCGGTCCTGCTTCGATTGGTGACCCCAGCGAACGCGGCGCTACCGGAGGCCTGCTTCATGCCGTCTATTTGATGGGAGATGCGCTGGCGCCTCTGCTGATCGGCGTGGTCGTCATCGCATTCATGGCCAACGTCGTGCAAGTGGGTCTTTACTTCAGCCCGGCGCGGATACAACCCAATTTGGCGGCGCTCAATCCGTTTCGCGGGCTGGGCCGGGTGTTCGGCGGCCGAAACCCGATGAACCTGGTGATCGGCGTGATCAAGATGGTGGTGCTGGCCGCCGTCGCCTATTCGGCCCTGCATGGCCGCATCGATCAGGTTTTGGGGGTGCAGCAGTTGACCTTCATCGAGATTTTCGCGCTCGGGGCGAATCTGGTTTACGCGATCGCGATTCGCGTCGGGCTGGCGCTGCTGGTGATTGCGATCATCGACTACGCCTACCAGCGCTGGCGGCTCGAGCAGGAACTGCGGATGAGCAAGCAGGAGGTCAAGGAGGAAATGCGGCGGATGGAGGGGGACCCCAAGATCAAGCAGCGCCGCCGCCAGCTCGCGATGCAGGCGCTGCGGGCGAAGCTGAAAAAGGACGTGCCCACCGCCGACGTGGTGGTGACCAATCCGACCGAATTTGCCGTCGCGCTCAAATACGATTCGCAGTCGATGCACGCCCCGCGGGTGATCGCCAAGGGTCAGGGATACATGGCGCAGCGCATCCGGGAGATCGCCGTCGAGGCGGGCGTTCCGATCCTCGAGCGAAAGCCGCTGGCGCGGGCGCTCTACAAGATGGTCGAGGTCGGCCGGGAGATTCCCGAGCAGTTTTACTCGGCCGTCGCGGAGATCCTCGCTTACGTGTACGAGTTGAGCGGAAAGGCAAGACGCCCTGAACCGGCGTTGGCGGGCCTCCGTTAGAGAATGGCAGTCAGGCAAACGTGACCACGCTCGCAGCCAACCCGATCCTTCAAAGGGTTCACCAGAACCGGGGGATGATCTTTCCCCTGGCCTTCATCGGCCTGCTGATGGTGATCCTCATTCCGCTGCCGACGTTCGTGCTCGATCTGCTTTTGATCTGCAACATGACGCTGTCGGTCATCGTGCTGGTGACGACGATCTACGTGCAGAGTCCCCTCGAGTTCGCGGTGTTCCCGTCGCTGCTGTTGGCGGTCACGCTGTTTCGGCTGGTGCTGAACGTGGCGACGACGCGGCTGATTCTGACTTCCGCCGACCGGCTCCCCGACCCCCAGGCGGCAATGCACGGCGCGGGCGAGGTCGTGCAGACCTTCGCCGAGTTCGTCACCGGCAGCTCGCTGGCCGTCGGCATCATCATCTTCATCATCATTTTCATCATTCAGTTCGTGGTCATTACCAAGGGTTCGGGGCGCATCTCCGAAGTGGCGGCGAGGTTTACGCTGGATGCGATGCCCGGCAAACAGATGGCGATCGACGCCGAGCTCAATGCCGGGCTGATTACCGAGCCCCAGGCCCGCGAACGCCGCGAGTCGATCGCGCGCGAGGCCGATTTCTACGGGGCCATGGACGGGGCCAGTAAATTCGTTCGAGGCGACGCCATCGCCGGGATCATCATCACCTTCATCAACGTGCTGGGCGGGCTTTACGTCGGCATGGTCGAGCACAGTTGGCAGTTGTTCGACTGCATGAAGCTCTACACCAAGCTGACGATCGGCGACGGGCTGGTGAGCCAGATTCCGGCGTTCGTACTCTCGCTGGCCGCCGGCCTGATCGTGACCCGCAGCAGCAGCAAGAACAACCTGGGCGAGGAATTTCTCGGACAGATCCTGGCCAAGCCGCGGGCGCTGGTCATCGCCGCGGCATTTCTGGGCGTGATGCTGTTCAGCGGCCTGCCGAAGATTCCACTGCTGGTGCTGGGGAGTTGCTGCGGCGGACTCGCTTACACGATGAACCAGGGACAGCGGAAGGCCGCCGCGGCCGCGTCCGCCAGGGAACGCGAAAAAGCCGGCGCCCGCAAGGAGCCGGAGAAGGTCGAAAAGCTCCTCGATCTCGACACCATGGAACTCGAGGTCGGATACGGCCTGGTGCGGATGGTGGATGCCGCCAAGGGCGGCGACCTCCTGGAACGCATTAGCATGATCCGCCGGCAGATCGCCGTCGAGCTGGGCATCATCGTCCCGCCGGTGCGCATCCGCGACAACATGCAGCTCGGGGCCAACGACTACGTGATCCGGATCAAGGGCCAGGCGGTCGGGCGAGGCGTCACCTATCCCGAGCAGTTCCTGGCGATGGACAATGGCGCCACCGGCGGTCCTGTCCCGGGCGGTACCCTCACCACCGAGCCCGCCTTCGGCCTGCCGGCTTATTGGATCACCGAGCCGGAACGGCCCAAGGCGGAATTGCTCAACTACACGGTCGTCGAGGCCACCGCGGTACTGGCGACCCACCTGACCGAGGTCATCAAATCACACGCCTATGAGCTGCTGACCCGGCAGGAAGTGAAGAACCTGGTCGAGAACCTCAAGGCGCGCGTGCCGGCCCTCATCGAGGAAGTCATCCCGACGCAGGTGAAGCCGGGCGAGCTTCAGAAAGTCATGCAGAACCTGCTGCGCGAGCGAGTGCCCGTGCGCGACCTGGAGACGATCCTCGAAACCATGGGCGATTTCGCCTCCCGTACCAAGGACCTCGAGGTTCTCACCGAGTACGTGCGAAACGCCCTGGCACGGACGATCTGCAAGCAATACGTCGACGACCGCGACCGCCTCTGGTGCCTGACCTTCGAGCCGGCCCTGGAAGACCTGATCAACGGGCACCTGGACCGCGGGGAACGCGGGACCACCAACACGATGTCGGCGCAGACGACGCAGCAACTGGTGCAGCAGATCTCGACGAAGGTCGCGGAGCTGACGCAGGCCGGCCGCAGCGCCGTGCTGTTGTGCAGCCCGCAAATCCGCTCGGCGGTGCGGCGGATGATCGAATCGGGCCTCCCGCAGGTCGCGGTGCTGGCCTACAACGAGGTGGTCCCGCAGGTAGCCGTTGAAGCGATCGGAATGATCGCAATGAATGGGTAGCTATGAATCTGCAAACTTTCAAAGCGCCGACGATGGCCGAAGCGCTGACGCAGGTGAAGAGCAGCATGGGCATGGATGCCGTCATCCTGCACACGCGCACCTTCCAGACGCGCATGTGGCTGGGGCTGCGGCGAAAGGAGATGGTGGAGATCACCGCCGGCCGCGGTCTGGGCATGCCCGACCGCCGGCGGCAAGCCGCCGCCCGCCAGGCCGTTGCCCCGGGTTACGAGCGTCCCGGCGCCGGCCCGCGCCGCGCTTCGGCGCTCGTCGCCCCGGCCGCCGGCGGCCGCCAACTCCTGGAAACCCCCGCCGGCACCGGCGCCGCGATGCTCAGCATTTCCCAGGAGGTCGCGGCGCTGAAATTGATGGTCAAGGACCTGGTGACCCAGACCCGCCTGCGGCAGGCGCCCAACATTCCCGAGGAGCTGTTTGAATTCTACACCCGGCTGATCGGCAACCAGGTGGCTGAGGAGCTGGCAGCCGAGCTCATCAAGTCCGTGCAGAAGCAGGTCCGCCCCGAGCATTACAGCCAGGGCGCGTACATCAAGGACCGGCTGATCGAGCAGTTGGAAAAGCTGATCTGCACCGCCGGGCCGATCGTGCGATCCAGAAAGACCGGCCCGCACGTGGTCGCGTTGATCGGGCCGACCGGCGTGGGCAAGACGACGACGCTGGCCAAGCTCGCCGCCAACCTCAAGCTTCGCGAGCGCCATCACGTCGGGCTGGTGACGCTCGATACCTACCGGATCGCCGCGGTGGATCAGCTCAAGCGCTATGCCGACATCATCGGCTCGCCGTTGCGGGTCGTATCAGGGGCGGACGACCTTCGGGAGGCGGCCCGGTCGATGCGAGAGTGCGAATTCCTGCTGATCGACACCGCCGGGCGCAGCCCCAACGACGCGCTCAAGCTCAACGAGCTGCGGGGCATTCTGGCCGCCGTCGAGCCGGATGAGGTGCATCTGGTCCTGGCCGCCACGGCCAGCCAGCAGTGCCTCGAGCTGGCCGCGTCGCGCTTCGGCGACGTCCGCACCGACAAGATCATCTTTACCAAGCTCGACGAGGCCGCCAACCTCGGGGTTTTGCTCAACGTCGTGCGGAAAATGAACAAAAGTCTGTCTTACCTTACGACCGGCCAGGACGTTCCGGACGATATTGAGGTGGGACAGGCGAGGCGATTGGCTCAACTGATTCTTGGAGAGTCTCTTTAACGCGGGAAAACAAGTCATGACCATGGTAATCGATCAGGCCACGCAACTGCGGTCGCTGATGCGCGACCATCAAAGCGGGCCAACGGCGGCGGCGGAGGACCAACCGGCGGCGCGACGGGCCGCCAGCGTCATCGCCATCACGAGCGGCAAGGGCGGTGTCGGGAAGACCAACATCGCGGTCAACCTGGCGATCAAGCTCGCCTCCGCGGGCAAATCGGTCGTGCTGCTCGACGCCGACCTGGGGTTGGCCAACGCCGACGTGATCTGCAACATCGATCTGCCGGCCAACCTGTCGCACGTGATCGCCCGGCGCAAGGACCTGAGCGACGTGCTGGTGCGGGCGCCAGGCGGCTTTGGCCTGATCGGCGGGGCGTCCGGCCTGGCTCGTATGGCCGACCTGACCGATGCCGACCGCCAGCGCCTCGTCACAGCCATGGCCGAGCTCGAGGAGAAGGCAGACGTCATTCTCATCGACACCGGGGCCGGCATCAGCCCCAACGTCCTGGCGTTTACCCGCGCCGCCGATCATGTCCTGGTCGTCACCACCCCTGAGCCGACCGCCATCACGGATGCCTACGCGGTGGTGAAAGTCATCAGCCGCGACAACGCCGAACGCCGCGTCTCGCTCCTGGTAAACCAGGCCCGCAACGCTGAGGAAGCCCGCGTTGTGCACGAACGCATCGCGAAAGTAGCGAGGCAATTCCTGGGCCTCAGCATTTTCGACGCCGGGTTCGTGCCGGCCGACGACCAGGTGTCCGCGGCGGTGCGGAAACGCACGCCGTTCGTCATCGGTGCCCCGCGCTGCGGCGCCAGCCATGCCATTGCCCAGCTTGCGATGCGCCTCGAGCAGGGCGTGGCGTCGGCCTCGATCCAGGGCGGTGGGTTCTTCCAGCGCATGAGCCGGTGGTTCCGGCGGTAAGGGGCTTGTTGTGCCGCGCAGGCTTGCCGTGGCCGTGGCGATGGTCGTGTTTTCGGTCTGTCTCGTCTGCGGGATGGCCGTCGGAAACACCTTTGCCGAGACCGTCTCCCGCGCCCTCAAGGGAATGTTCGTGACCCTGGTCATCGGGCTGGTCGTCGGCCTGATGGCCCAGAAGATGCTCGAGGAAAACGTGAAGCAACTGGCCGGAAAGTCGGAAAATTCGGAAGCGAAAGAAGAACCCAACGACCGATAAAGGAAATTGGCGATGGTGCGGCGTATTTACGCCTCCCCCGCCTCAAAAAAGGACCCACAACCTCGCCAGGGACGCGCACCTGGATCAACGGATTGGGAGGCGGTATGGCCAAGACCCAGAAGACTGACATCAAGGATGTTTGGATCGAATACAAGAAAACGCGCTCCGAAGCGCTGCGCAACGTGCTGATGGAGCAGTATCTCCACCTGGTCCGCTACAACGCCGAGCGGATTCACGTCAAGCTTCCCGACGAAGTCGAGCTGGACGACCTGATGTCGGCCGGGATCTTCGGTCTGATGGACGCGATCGCGGCATTCGACCTCGATCGCGGCGTGAAATTCGAGACCTACTGCGCCCCCCGCATCCGCGGCGCGATCCTCGACGAGCTGCGCTCGATGGACTGGGTGCCGCGTCTGGTCCGCTCCCGCGCCCACAAGCTCGACAGCGCCAGCAAGCAGCTCGAGGTCGAGCTGGGCCGCTCGCCGACCAACGAAGAGGTCGCCCGGCGGCTGAAGGTCTCGATGGGCGAATTCGAGAAGATGGCCAAGGACGCCAGCGCGGTGGGGCTGGTCTCGTTGTCCCGCAAATGGTTCGAGACCGACAGCAACAAGGACGTCCGCGAGATCGACGTGCTCGAGGACAAGCGCGGCGCCGACCCGGTCCGCGAGATCCAGCGCAAGGACCTCAAGGAGCTGATCACCAAGGGACTCTCCCGCGCCGAGCGGCTCATCATCATCCTCTATTATTTCGAGGAAATGACGATGAAGGAGATCGGCGCCACGCTCGATTTGAGCGAGTCGCGCGTCAGCCAGATGCACTCGTCGATCCTGGCGCGATTGAAGGCGCAGATGGCCGACCGCCGCAAGGAGTTCCAGCAGGCCGTCGTTGTTTAGCCGGGGCGGCGGGTCGGGTCGCGCGAAAGGCACGAAGCTTTCTCCGCGTACCTCCGCGCTATCGGCGGCAAGGTTCTGCTTCCTTTTTCATCAGGTGCATCAGTCCACCTCAGGTCGTCTTTGCTCGGCGCCGCCGCGGCCTTTGGGCGGCCTTCCGGATGTCCTCGAGGGTGGTTCGTTTTGCCCAGGCGTCCCGCTCGTTCGCCCAATCACCGCTGCCGCCGTCGAACTGCTGAAGGAATCGGACCATCCCCGCGGCGCCCAGTTCCCGCCTCAGGACCGCCAGCCCCATTGTGCGGATCTGTTCAGGTGTTCTTCGCATCACGTTGCTCCCGTACCCATGCTAAGGGGTTCGCCACTTCCACTGCCAACCGCCGCCGGTGGTGCCAGGCCCGTCGGAGTAATCTGTCGTCGCAGGTGAGAAACACGTCGGCGCCCTGTGCCTCGGCGGCTGCGATGTGAACCGCGTCCGCCGCATGGAATCCGACGACCTCGAGGGCCTCGGCCCGCCGATAGATCCCAGCACTTAAGGCAATTATATCGGCGGGTTCCGGCAAAAGCGCACTCGCTTTCCGCTGTTTCTCCTCATCGGGATTGGCGGCAATCTCGATGGCCGCCATGATCGAGGAGACGTGTCGCCACTTGCCACCTGCGCACCGGGCCAGGATGAGCGCAATCGCTTCGGATTCAAGGCGTATTCGTTCCTGCCACTGGTCATCAAACGGTCGATTCAGGCAGGACACGTCCAAATAGAACCTCACGTTAGCCCTCCTCGACTAAAATGGCCACGAATGCGGCGAGTTTGGCGGCCTAAGCCCGGCGCTGGGTCATTGAGCACAATCCCAAGCTAATGCAAACGTAATAGCTTCCGTCTGGCCCCGCGTAATTCTGTCGCCCGACCCGATTCACTTTCCCGACAATGCCTCGTTGTACCGCTGCATCAAGGCCCGGCGGCTGATAAGTCCGATGATCCGATCCGGATTCGAGGCCAGCCCTACCGGCAGGCGGGCAACTTCGTAGAGCGAGAAAGTCTCCAGCACTTTGGCCAGGTCGTCGGTGCTGCGGACGGCGGGAAGATCGGTTTGGGCGATTTCCCCGGCCACCAGCAGCGGCACCGCCTCGCGCTCGAGCAGGGCCGTCCGCAGGTCATCCGCCGCCACCATCCCGCAATATTTCCCCGAACTGTCGAAAACGACAAAATCCGCGACGCCGGTCTGCGCCGTCAAATCGAGAAGCCGCTCGAGCGGCGTATCGACGCCGACCGCGGAAACCGGATCGAGCGCAACCTGCTCGACGGTCAGCCGGTGCAGCACCGTCACGTCGCCGCTCGGGCCCAGGCGGATGCCGCGAAGACGCAGCACGGCGGTGTAGATCGAATCCGTATAGATCAGCCGGGCCGTGCCCGTCGCGATGACCACCGCCAGCATTGCCGGAAGCACCAGCGGCGGCTTGTAAGTCAGTTCGAGGATAATCAGGATCGACGCCAGCGGGGCGTGAACGATGGCCGAAAGCACCGCGCCCATGCCTACGATCGCGTAAGCTTCCGGGTACACGCGGCCAACGTCAAAGAGGCCGATGATTTTCATCGCCATGCCCATCGCGCCTCCGGCGACAGCGCCCAGGAACAGCGACGGCGCGATGACTCCTCCGCTTCCTCCGCTCCCCAGCGTCAGGCAGGTGCCGACGATCTTGGCGACGGTCAAAAAACTCAGGAAAATCAGCAGGTAAGTCGTCTTCTGGTTCACGTAATACCCGGGCGCCAAAAGTGTCTGAATGAAGCCGTAGCCGTCGCCGTAAAAGACCGGCGCGGGATAGACGTGAAACGGGACCGGCTTGATCACGCCGCGGAGATACCCGAAAAGAAATACGTAGAGGATGCCGATGCAGCCCAGCAGGGCGGCGCCCAGCGCCGGCCGGACGGCCTCCGGAAAACGCAGGCGGCGGAACTGCTGCTCCGTCAGGTACATCAGCCGCGTCGTCGTCACGCCGATCACCCCGCAGACGAACCCCAGCAAGGCGAAGTTCTGCACCTGGAGCCAATCCAGCCGGAATTCAGTGTTGACGCTCAGGGCAAAGATCGCGACCCAGTCGCGGTGCAGAATATGTTGAAAGATCGCCTTGGTCGCGACGTTGGCGATCACGCTGGCGACCACAACGGGCGTCATGTTGGCGATAGAAAAATCCTGAAGAATTACCTCGAGCGCGAAAAGCAGTCCGCCCATCGGCGAGTTGAAGATCGCGCTGATCCCCGCGGCGGCGCCGCATCCGATGAGGATCGACATCTGTTGCCGCGAGACGCGAAAGGTCTGGCCGGTTCCGGACGCGATGGCGGCGCCGATCTGCACGATCGGCCCTTCCGCCCCCGCCGAGCCGCCCGTGCCGATCGTAATCCCGCTGGTGATGATCTTCTCGATCGCCACCAGCGGCTTGATGAATCCGCTCGAGCGGATGACCGACTCCATCACGTCGACGATCCCGTGCCCCTCGTGGGCGCCGAACAGGTAACGGCTGATGACGCCTACCGCCAGCCCGCCCAGCGCCGGCCAGACGATCAACATCACCATCCAGTCGCCGTAGAGGCGGTTCTGGCCGAATTCCTCGTACAGAACGTTGCGCGTGAGATCGATGACTTCGTGGAAAGTCACCGCCGCCGCGGCGGTGATCAGCCCGATCAGCACCGCCAGCACGATCAGGAACGAATCCTCGCGAAACCCCAGCCGCGCCAACGCGCGGGTGCTCAACAGCCGCATCCGGCTCGGCGCCAGTGTCAAGTCGGCGATCACGTCGCCGAACATAGCCATGCCGGCCGCGGCGGCAAGCGCCGGTTTCGCGACCCGACCAGAGAGGGCACGGAGGATAGCCGCTCTTGGCGTCCGCGTCCGGCCCGCCTACCTTTATGGGGTGTCGGTCGCGGCGCTGTCCAACATCGAGAAGACCTTCGGCAAGCGCGTCCTGTTCGATCGCCTCAGCCTCAACATCGAGCAGGGCGAGCGGATCGGATTCATTGGGGCCAATGGGTCGGGTAAGACGACCCTGTTCAAGGTCCTGACCGGCCAGGTCGTCCCGGACGCGGGTGCCGTCGGGGTCTCCAAAGGCGCGAAGATCGGCCACCTCACCCAGGACGCCGAGTTCGATCCGGCCAACGCGGTCATGGACGAGGCCGAACTGGCTTTTTCGCAGCTCCACGAGCTGTCCCACCGGCTGAGGGAGATCGAGCACGACATGGCCGCCCTGAGCGGCGAAGCCCTGGAGAAAGTCCTTCGCCAGTATCAGCAGGTCCAGCACGAATTCGACCTGGCCGGCGGATACGCCTGGCGGCACAAACTCGAGGCCACCCTCCTGGGCGTCGGCCTCGAGTGCCAGACGTGGGAACAAAACGTCCAGACGCTGTCCGGCGGGCAGCGCTCGCGGCTGGCGCTGGCCAGGCTGCTCATCAGCCAGCCCGACCTGCTCCTGCTGGATGAGCCGACCAACCATCTCGACCTGGCCGCCATCGAGTGGCTGGAAGAATATCTGCTCGGCTTCAACGGCGCGGTCGTCCTGATCAGCCACGACCGCTACCTGCTGGATCGCCTGGCCACCCGCATCGTCTGGCTCAGCGAGTGCCGGCTCCAGAGCTACCCCGGCAACTATTCGGCATTCGTGGCCCAGCGCGAGCTTCAGGAGCTGACGCGGCAACGCGCCTTCGAGCAGCAGCAGGCCGACATCTACAAGCAGAAGGAGTTCATCCGCCGTTTCGGCGCCGGCCAGCGCAGCAAGGAAGCCAAAGGCCGCGAGAAGCGCCTCAATCGTCTCCTTGCCAGTGACCAGTTGGTGCGGGAGGTCCAAAGCTCCAAAAAGATTCATCTTTCGTTCGGCGTCGAGCAGCGCGCCGGCGATCAGATATTGGGCGTGCGCGATCTGAGCAAGGGCTACGGCCCCCGGCAGTTGTGGAGCGGCGTCACCTTCGCGGTGCGACGCGGCGAGCGCCTCGGGCTCATCGGTCCCAACGGCTCAGGCAAGACGACGTTGCTCGAGCTCCTGCTGGGACGCGGCGAGGCCGATGCCGGCGAGGTGCGATGGGGCGCGAACCTCAACATTGGCTATTACGACCAGCGTCTGGACGACTTCGACGCGGACTTGACGGTCATCGAAACCGCCTGGGAGCAGCGCGACGTCAAAGAACAGGAAGTGCGCGACGTCCTGGCCGCGATGCTCTTCCGCGGCCAGGACGTCTACAAGGCCGTCGACCTGCTCAGCGGTGGCGAGCGGGCCCGCCTTCGCCTCTCGCAGCTTCTGCTGGACAAGCCCAATGTTCTGGTGCTTGACGAGCCGACCAATCACCTGGACATTCCCTCGCGCGAAGCGCTGGAGGGAGCGCTGACGGGTTTTGCGGGCACGATCCTGTGCGTCAGCCACGACCGCTATTTCCTGGAAAAGATCGCCCGGCGGCTCCTGGTGCTGCGTCCTCCCGAATTGATCGATTTTTCCGGCACCTACGCCCAATGGACGGTCAGGGAAGCACAGCGCAAAGAACAGCAATCCGTCGCCCAAACATCCGAGACGCGGCCGAAGCGGCCGGCCGAATCGCCGCAACCGCCGCGAAAGAAGGACAATCCATACGCCCGCCCGTTCGGACGGCTTACGCTCGAGGAACTCGAGCGCAAGATCACCGACACCGAAATCGCCATCAATGAGTGCCAGGCGGGATTCGGGGACCCCGACACGTTCAAGGACCAGGCCCGCGGCCGCCAGCTCCAGGCCGAATACCAGGCCCTCTCTCAAAAGCTCGAAGCCCTCGAGGCGGAATACTTCGCGCGGGGCGCGTGACAGTTTCGGCGAGCTGTCTTCGTTCCCCTCCTCCGGTACTCCGGGGGAGGGTTAGGGAGGGGGCCGTAAGACTTGTGGTTGCATTTGTCAGGCAATGTGGCAAGATCGTCGCGGGGAGTGCGGCAACGGTGTTGCTCCCCGGCACGTCTCGTATCGGAGTTGATCACATGTCGAAGGTCCGGCAGCGCCTGGGGACGCCGGCGTGGGAGGAAGTCCCGCCCGGCGGATCGCCGCGATCGCGGTTGATCGCGCCGTTGCTGCTGGCGGCGGCGCTCGCCGTCTACCTGTTCATCGGATATGTGCAGGGGCGCGCTCGAACCGTCTGGCTGGTGAACGGGCTGACGCGGGACTACGACGTGTCGCTCAACGGCCAGCGCGTTCATCTCGCGGCCGGGGGTGCTCAACCGATCCACCTGCCCGAGGGCTTGGTGCGAATCGAGTCGCTCGATCCATCGCTGCCGCTGGCGGACCGCACTTGCGACGTATCGACGCCGCTGCTGACGCGGCCGTTCTCCCGCCGCACGTTGGTGCTCAACCCCGACCGAACCGCGCTGGTCTACGAGCAGGAGTCCGGTTACCGCGACAGCGCCGCCGACGCCGCCAAAAATGCCGGAGCGCACCGCCTTTATGTCGGACAATTGTTGTACCGCTTTGCCCGCGTCGATTACCTGTTCAGCGATTTCCCCGATTCGCTGGAAGTGAAAGACCCCAGTCCCGCCGTTCACAAGAAAAGAGTGGCAGTCTGGACGGCGGGCACGATCGTGCAGCGAATGGCCGTCATCGGGCACGAGCTCGGTCGCGAAGCCCAGGCGGCCTACGCGCGCAACCAGGCGATTTACAATCCCGACGATCAGCAGCTCCTGGCGCTTGCCGCCACGCTCAGCACAGACGAGGAGTCGATCTCGTTTCTCGGCGCTGGACTGGACAAGCTGCCGCCGCGAATCGAATGGCATCGCAAATATCAGGACGCGATGATGCGGGCCCACCCCGAGATCGACGTCGAGTTGCAATACCGCGCCCGGCTTGACCACCGGCCCCGCGACGCGGGCCTGATGTACCTGCTGGGGCGTGTGGTCAAAGACCACGCCGAGGCCATGAGCCTGTTCCACAGGTCAGCCGAAGCGCCCGATCCCTGTGCCTACGGGTTGCACGCCCTGGCGTATGATGCGCTGGCTCACGCGCGATTCGAGGCGGGACTGGATTATGCCCGCCGGGCGCTGGCGCTGCTGCCGGGCAACGACCGCTTCGTCACGACCGAAACCGAGTCGCTGACGGCGCTGCGGAGGTATGACGAACTGCTATCCCGGGCCGGCGACCAACTGGAAAAGGATCCCGGCGACCTGGAAACCGTGCTGCGCACGGTGCGGCTGCTGGCGCTTCGAGGTCAGCCGGCCGAAGCCCGTCGGACCGCGGCACGATTCGTCGCCTTGACGGCCCGGGCCGGCCAGCCCGACGCCGCCCGGCGGCTCGCCCTCCGCGCCCAGGCGCTCCTGCGCTATCTCGACGGCGACGAGGAAGGATGTGCATCGGTCCTGCGACGTGTGGCGGGCGATCCAAAGGAAAAATTCGAGGCGGCGATTTGCCTGGGCCGGCTCGACGAAGCCTCGGCGGCGCTGGCCGCCGACCCCGCGGCCTCCGCCGCCGATCATTTGCTGATCTACATCGCCGCCCGCGCCGCCGGGCAATCGGACCTGGCCACGGCGAATCTCAAGCTCGCCGCCGATGCGTATCGCCGCGGCAATCGCCAGGAACGGCAGGTTGGTCAATGGCTTGCCGACGCGGCCCGGCCTTACCCGAATCTCGTTGCCGATGCCGAGCTGGTGCCCTCCCAGAAGAGGCTCGTGCTCATGGCGATGGGTTTACGAGACGAATCGAAGCGCGACCTGTATTTCGGACAAGCCGCCGCCCTCAACTACGACCGCGCATTTCCCTACTGGACACTCAAGCGCGTCCTCGACGGCAACGTCGCCGCGGCCGATTGATCGACTTTGTGGATTTGAGCGTCGTGCCGACCGTGCTACTATGGCAAACGTTCACGTCCCGGTCAGTCCCTTCTGAGGGCTCGAGCGGATGAAGCGACGGTCCAAACTCGTTGTCAGCCTGGGCGCCCTGGTCATGGCCGCCCTTTTCTTCGGCCGTTCGCGAATCCAGTACGCCGTGTTGAGCTGGTACATCCTTCACCAGGACACGCCCGCCGAGTACGCGATGCGCAGCATGGTCAACGACTCCAACGACCAGGCCAGCGCGCTGCGGCGGCTGTGGGACAGCCAGAAGATCGTCCATCGTG
>Ga0307476_10001128_pt1 | contig 16871 bp, 13 predicted proteins | sample atmos_gasesECM2C_2_FD_203314 | JGI IMG/M metagenome (GOLD analysis project Ga0307476, IMG submission 203314) | Hardwood forest soil microbial communities from Morgan-Monroe State Forest, Indiana, United States - atmos_gasesECM2C_05 | ecosystem: Environmental > Terrestrial > Soil > Temperate... | reverse complement strand
CACGCGGCGCCCGGCGAGCGCGCGCTCGGCGAGCATCGCGCGGGCCAGGCTCGCCGCGTCGCGCGCCTCCGCCGGCACCCGCGCCGCGATCCCCGCCGCCGCCAGCGCCCGCGCGGTCGCCGGGCCGACCGCCCAGACCTCGCACGCCTCGGGCAGCGCCGCGCCCCGGCGCGCTGCCTCGAGCGCCGCCGCCCCGCGCGCGCTCGCCACCACGATCGCCGCGTGGCCGCCGCGCGCCAGCGCCCGGGCCAGCTCGTCGGGATCGCCGGCCGGCACGGTCGAGGTCACCGGCAGCGCCACCGCCTCCAGCCCGAGCGCCGCGAGCGCGGCCGCGTACGGCGCCGCCGCGTCGGCCTCCCGCGTGATCACCGCGTACGCCACCCCGGCACTGTACCGCGACCCGGCGCGGGGCGTCCGCCCCGGTGCGGGCGTGCCCGTGCCCTCGACGATCGGATCGCGACCGCGGGCGGCTGCTCGTCGGGCAACAAGCATGACGAGGGCCCGGCCGTGGCGGCCCAGTCGCCTGAGCCGTGTACAGCCACACCGACCGCGCAGAGAACGCCGGGAAGCCGTCGCGGTTCGTTCTCGAGGTCAACGGCGGATTGTGTGCGGCGCACAAGATTGCAGCCGGGGCAAACGTCCCGTTCGATGGCGTGCGCCACTGACACGGGCGCCGCGAACCGCGGCAACTCAGCTACGGATGTGGCTCCCCGACACGTCGCCGCGGCAGCGGTGGCCTGAGCAGTTTTCGTACACGTGCGGCCGGCAATGCTCGACAAGCATGGCGCAGGTCACGGTGCCGACGCTGCGGGAGCGTTATTGTGTGCCCAGAAGGTTCTGAGCTAGAACCCCCGCCGCCATCCGAAGCTAGCCCCACCTAAGAGGACCCATGCCGTCCAAACACTCGTTCTTCGCCGCAGCCGCCTGCGCGCTCCCGCTGTCGCTCGCCGCGTGCGGCGGCAGCAGCGACAGCAATGACACCCCGCCCGTTCCGGAAGGCCAGCACTACGGCTACGTGGTCAGCGGCGTGTCGCTGCCGATCACCAACAAGCAGAAGACCGATTTCGCCCTCGACCTCGGCGCCGCGAAATCCTCGAAGCAGGACGGAGTACCCGACAACAAGCTCGGCGGGTTGTTCCAGTTCATCGCCGGAGCCGTCGACATCCAGGGCGCGATCACCGCGGCCGTCAACGCAGGGAGTATCATCCTGCTCGTCGACTTCCAGACCAAGGATCTCGCGAATTCCAGCGCGGCCGGCTTCGGCGTCAAGATCGGATCGATGCCGAACCCGCCCGCGTGCTCCAACACGGCCGACCCGACAACCTGCGGACACCACCTCGATGGGCATGGCTCGTTTCAGATCGACACCAGCGCCTCGGCTGACGGCGTGGTCGCCGGCAAGATCGTCTCCAACGCGTTCTCCGGTGGTCCTGGCGATGTCACGGTGCAGCTCGCGCTCGCGGGCACAGCGCCGATCACGTTGAACCTGCTGCGCGCGCGTGTCACGGCCACGATCTCTCCGACCGGCATCATGAATGCGAACATCGGCGGACTGGTCCTGCCGGCCGAGCTCACCGCGCAGCTTGGCCCAATCCTCGAGGCCCAGGTGGCCCCGCTCCTGGCACAGAATTGCACCGGCACGGGCGCGGACTGCGGTTGTACCGGGGCTGCGGGGCTCCTGATCGCGGCCGACACCAATCATGACTGCAAGCTGACCGCCCAGGAGATCTTCACGTATCAGTTCATAGCGCAGCAGATCGCGCCCGACGTCTGCACCACGGGCTCTTGCACGACCCCCGACGGGCTTTCGGTCGGTGTGCAGGTCCAGGCCGTCAAGGCGATGTTCCCCGGCGTGATGTAGCCGATCCACCGCCCCGGCCCGCGCGCGCTTGGCGCGCACCGCTGACCAAGCTGGTTACGTCTGTGATATGGCTCTGTCATGAAGCGGTGGGGACTTGTTCTGGTGTGGTTCGTTGTAGCAGCGGGTTGTGGCTTTCCCCGACCCAGTCCCGTTGGAAAGGCGGAGGATGGCGGGGCAGGTGACGGTGCGCCCAACTCGGCTTGCTCCGCAAACCAGGCGTTGCGTTGCGATGGAGCCAACCTGGTCCGCTGCAACGGCGATGGCACAGCCGAAGTGACAGAGAGCTGCTCGCTCGGCTGCAGGGCGTCTCCGCTGCACTGCAACGACATCGATCCGTCGAACGGCCTGGCTCGATACCTCGACATGGCCACAGGCGAGCCCGATCTCGATCTGGGAACGACGGCTACCATCAACACCAACGACGGCACCGTCATGGCCGATGGCAGATCAGTGATGGTCAGGAGCGCGCTGATAGCCCAGACGAATGCGCCGACGATCCTGGTCTTCATCGCTCACAGTCTCACCTCCGCGAACGTGACGATCACAGGCGGCAATGCGTTCGCTGTCGTCAGTAGCGGGGACATCACGATCGGCGGTGTCTTCATGGCTTCGGCTCGCGAACACACGGCGGGTCCGGGAGGATACGATGACGCTACGTGTCGCGGTCGGAGCTGGACAATGGGTGTTGACCTCGCGTCCGGCGGTAGCGGTGGCGGAGGGTTCGGCGGTGGTGGCGGTGGTGGCGGCTCGGCCACGAACAGCAATGGCACCTCCGCAGGCGGGGCCGGGGGTAGCCCCAGCGGGACTCCGACGCTGATCCCGCTACGTGGCGGTTGCGATGGAGGCACGTATGTGGGGATGCTATTCGGCGCCGGGGGCGGTGCGGTCCAGCTTGCGAGTCGCACAAGGATCACCGTAAGCGGAGTCATCGCGGCCAACGGCAGCTCATTCGGTAGCGGCGGCTCGGGCGGAGGCATCCTGTTGGAGGCTCCGCTCGTGGAGGTATCAGGCAGCCTCGTAGCCAATGGGGGGGCTGGTTCCGGAGGTTGCCTCATACCGATGGTGGGAGAGGATGGACACCTGGATTCGACACCGGCGATGGGCGGTACAGGATGCGCCGACATTGGTGGGATCGGTGGCAACGGCGGGGCCGGAATGTTGCCTGCTGGCGCGGGCATGAGCATGACGGTACTGTCGAGTGGATCTTCCGCATTTGGAGGATATGGTGGTGGCGGCGTGGGACGGATCCGCATCAACGCCGCGCCGGGCGGATTCCACCGAGCCGGCCTGTTCTCGCCCAACCCGAGCACCGGGACCATCGGCACCCGCTGACCGCGTCGAGAGGAGACGCGTTCGCGAGACGTCAACGCGAGGTCGCCGTGGGCGTCCGCGAGCAGGATGGGGTCGGACGCCGTGACCGTGATCTGGATTGGCCGGGCTTGCCCCGTACATACCTAGCGCCGTCCGCGCATGAGTCGACGGTGATTCGGCGGGCACGGCTCCGACACCCATCCGCGCAGCAGCCCACGGCGAGCCGAGCGTGCCCGCGTTCTCCCCAGACGCCCGCCTACGGATTCCTGCCGGCGCGGCGCGGGCGACCACGCGATGGTCCTCGATCGCAGCGCGGATCTCGGCGAGCCGTGTGGGCCCCGCGCCGACATCGCAGCGGCCGTGTCACGGCGGCGGCTGGAACGCCGCGCCCGCTTGCGCGGCGAGCGCAGAGGGCCTCTACACTCGCCGCGTGCGCTGCCTGGGGATCCTCGCGGTCGTGGCGCTCGCCGGTGCACGGACGAGCGCCGAGCCGGCGACCGAGCCGGCGACCGAACCGACCGAGGTGCCGGCGAGCCGGCGGCTGTCGCCCCGGAGCGACGCGATCGGGGCGTGGTACAGCGCGACCTACCGGCCGGAGCTGTCGACCCGCGACGTCCGGCTGCGCGCCGCGGCGCCGCTGGTGCGCGGCGATGGCTATGGCGCGGCGATCCTGGCCGGCTACGGCGCGACGCAGCTCGACGTCGACCTCGGCGAGCGCCGCGAGCACCTGGTGTTCCATCGCTTCGAGACCACGCTGGGCGGCGGTGTCGGGATCGCGCCGGGCTGGTCGCTGCGCGGTTCGCTCGGCGCCGCGTACTCGTCCGACCTGCGCGCGGCGACCTGGAGCGCGCTGCAGATCACGTCGTCGGCGATGGTGCATCGCGTGCTAGGCGACGCCGACGCGGTGCTCGCGGGGATCATCTACACGTCGGCCAGCGAGCTGTACCCGGTGCTGCCGGCGATCGGCTACGTGCACCAGCGCCCCGGCTCGCCGCTCCGGTTCGACGCGTTCCTGCCCCACCACGCGCGCGCCGAGGTCGCGCTCGGCCCGCGGCTGCGCAGCGCGCTGGGGATCGAGGTCGTCGGCAACCTGTGGATCGCCCGGCCGGCGGCGACCATGCTGCGGTCCCGGCGGGCCGGCGGCGCGCTGTTCGGCGAGCTGCAGGTCGCGGCGACCGGGCTCGTGCGGCTCGAGGCGCGCGCCGGCCTGTCGGTCGATCGCTACGTCCTGCCCGCGATCGCAGGCGGCGCGACCGTCGAGCAGCCGCTGCGCCCCGCGGCGTTCGCGCAGGCCGCGGTGGTCATCGTGCCGTGACCGCGGTGCGGGCGGCCGCGAGGTGAGCCTCGATCGCGGCGCGGATCTCGGCGAGCCGCGCGGGGGTGGTGGCCTCGCAGCGCATGACCAGGGCGGGCTGGGTGTTGGACGCGCGGACCACGCCCCAGCCGCCGTCGAACCGGGCGCGAACGCCGTCGATGTCGACCACGCCGGTCACCTGGGGATCGGCGCGCAGCCGCGCGGTGACGCCGGCGACCACCGCGAACTTGTCGCCCTCGGGGCACTCGATCCGGATCTCGGGCGTGTTGATCATGACCGGCAGCTCGTCGGCGAGCTCGCGCAGCGTGCGGTCGTCGCGCGACAGCAGCTCGAGCACGCGGGCGCCGGCGTAGATCGCATCGTCGAACCCGAGCCAGCGGTGGGCGAAGAACAGGTGGCCGGACATCTCGCCGGCGAGCGCCGCGCCGATCTGCTTCATCCGGGCCTTGATCAGCGAGTGGCCGACCTTCCACATCTCGACCTTGCCGCCCGCGGCGGCGAGCTGGTCGAACATCGCCTGCGAGCACTTGACCTCGCCGACGAACCGCGACCCCGGGACCTCGCGCAGCACGGCCTTGCCGAGCAGGATCATCAGCTGGTCGCCCCACAGGATCCGGCCGGTGGCGTCGACCACGCCGAGCCGGTCGGCGTCGCCGTCGAGCGCGATGCCGAGCTCGGCGCCGGTGCGCTCGACCTCGGCGACCAGGTCGGCGAGGTTGGCCGGGACGGTCGGATCCGGGTGGTGGTGCGGGAACGTGCCGTCGAGCTCGCAGTACAGCGGCACGACGTCGAACCCGAGCCGGCGGTACAGCGCCAGCGCGGTCGGCCCGCCCGCGCCGTTGCCGGCGTCGATCACGACCCGCGGCCGCCGCGGGCCGAGCCGCAGCATGGCGTGCGCGTGGTCGAGGTAGGGGCCGATCACGTCGCGCGAGTGCATCGCCTTGAGCGGGTGCGGCGCCGGCTCGGCGATCAGCTGCTGGACCCGGTCGCGCAGCGCGGCGATCGCGGCGCCGTGCAGGGTCTCGCCGCCGACCACGAGCTTGAAGCCGTTGTCCTCGGGCGGGTTGTGGCTGCCGGTGATCATCGCCGCCGCGGCGGACGCGAGGTGGTGCGCCGCGAAGTACAGCACCGGGGTCGGCACCACGCCGATGTCGATCACCTCGGCGTGGACGCGCAGCCCGTCGGTCAGCGCGCCGAACAGCCGCGGCGAGTGGAGCCGCGGATCGCGGCCGACCACGACCGATCCGCCGGCCGCGGCGGCCTGCGCGGCCAGCGCCGCCCCCAGCGCGCGCACCGTGGCGTCATCGAGATCGCGATCCGCGACGCCGCGGATGTCGTACTCCCGGAACACGGAAGGGTTCACGGGGTCATAGGTACCGCGCAAGCCCGCGCGCCGAAAGAGCCTCGACGATCTTGCGGACATCCTGGGCCTCGGACCGCGGCAGGACCAGGATCGCGTCGCCGCTCTTGACCACGACCAGGTCGGACACGCCGACCATCGCGATCAGCGTGCCGTCGTCGCCGATCGCGACGTTGCCGGTGCCGCCGACGATCACCGCCGGGCCGGCCGTGGTGTTGCCGTCGCCGTCGGTGCCGCGCAGCGCGGGCAGCGCCGCCCACGAGCCGACGTCGTCCCAGCCGACCGAGGCCGGCACGGTCACCACGCGCGCCGCGCGCTCCATCACCGCGTGGTCGATCGAGATCGACACCAGCGCCGCGTAGGCCTCGCTCGCCCCGGGCCGGCCGGCCGCGAGGTCGCGCACCGCCCGCCCGGTCGCCGGCAGCGCGTCGTCGAGCTCGCGCAGCAGGCGGGCCGCCGACACGCAGAACATCCCCGCGTTCCACAGGTAGCGGCCGCTCGCGACATAGGCCTCCGCGGTCGGCCGGTCCGGCTTCTCGACGAAGCGAAGCACCGGCGTCACCACGCCCTGCGCGGCCCGCTCGACTTCGAGGTAGCCGAACCCGGTCTCGGCGCGGGTCGGCGCGATGCCGATCGTACCGATCGCGTCGTCGCGCTCCACCGCGGCCAGCGCGGTCTCGATCGCCGCGGTCAGGCCGGCCTCGTCGGCGACGTGCTGGTCGGCGGGGAGCACCACCAGCACGGCGTCGCGATCGCGCCCGGCGAGCACGGCGGCGGCCAGCCCGAGCGCCGCCGCGGTGTTGCGCGCGACCGGCTCGGCGATCAGCTCGATGCCGGGCACGACCTGGCGGGTCGCGTCGACCTGCGCCGCCGCGGTGACCACGGTGACGCGCTCGCCGGCGACCGCCCGGCCGCGGCGGATCGCGGCCTCCAGCAGGGCCTCGCCCCCGGGCCCGAGCGGCAGCAGCTGCTTGGGCCGCGCGCGCCGGCTCGCCGGCCACAGCCGGGTTCCACTCCCCCCCGCGAGGATCACGGCGTGTCGCACCCCGGTATCCTGGCACACGCGGGGCCGATGTGGGCCACGGTGGAGCACGAGCGCAACGGACGTCTGCACCCTTGCACAACCCGTCAAGGAGCATGACGCGCCGAGGGGTGATCGCGAGGTTCGCAACCGTCGTGACGATGACGACCGTCGGCGCGAACGTCCTCCGTTTCGTGGCAACGGACGCGGCCGGGAGCGCGAGCGCTATTCCGCGGCGAGCTCGCGCGCGTAGCGGGCCGCGGCCAGACAGTCGGGGCCGATCAGATCGTAGCGCAGCCGCTTCTGCTTGTCGTAGATGAAGAAGTGGGGCAGCGCGGCGATCCGGTAGGCCGCCGCGACCGCGGTGTCGCCGTCGCCGACGTCGATCTTGCGGATCACGATGCGGGGCTCGTCGGCGACGCCGGTCTCCAGCCGCTCGCCGAGCGGGCCGCACGCCTCGCACGACTGGCTCCAGAAGTCGACCACGGTGACGTAGCCGGCGGGCAGCGCCGCGGCGACGTCGACCGCCGCGCCCGGCGCGTTGAGCTGGACGATCTTGTCCGGGGGCCGCGCTGCCGGGGCGGCGACCGGAGCGACCGGGGCCGCGGGCGCCGCGGCCGGGCCACACGCGCCGGCGACGAGCGCCACCAGCGCAGCCCGCGCCGCCCGGGTGCGCGCCGCGGTCATCGCCCCGCCTCCTCGAACTGGCGCTGGAGCCGGAGGACCTCGGTGCGGGCGAGCCCCGCGTGGTAGAGTTGCTCGAGCTGGAGCCGCTCTCCGGACACCAGCTCGCTGGCGCCGAGCCGGACCGTGCCATCGGTATCGATCGTCATCTCGACGAGGACTAGCACGTCTCCCGCCGGCGCTGGCGGCAGATCGAGCACGGCGTAGCGGCTGAGGTGGCGGTTGTGCACCGGATCGGGTGACTCGCCCTCCCAGACGTCGAACTCGATGCGCAGCTGGTCGTCGTGCCGGGTCCCGAACACGCGGTGCTCGCGGGTCGGCACGACCGAGCTCTGCGCGATCACCTGCTCGCAGTCGCCGCCCATCGACACCGCGAGCCCGCGCGCCGCGACGTCGATCAGCAGCACGCCCTCGATCGTGCCCTCGAGGCGCGCGACCTCGAGCGCCGCGCCGACCGCGACGACCTCCTCGGGGTTGGGGATGACGTGCGGCTCGCGGCCGGTGACCCGGGCGATCTCGCGGCGGACCGCCGGCATGCGGGTCATCCCGCCGACCAGCAGGACCTCCTCGATGTCCTCGCGCTTGCGGCCGCAGCGCCGGAGCGCCTCGCGGATCGGCACCTCGAGCCGGTGGATCAGCGGGCTCGACCACCGCTCGAGCTCGTCGCGGCGCAGCGGCTTCTGGTACTCGACGGCGCGGCCCGACGGCAGCTGGACCAGCTCGGGGACGTAGATCTTGCTGACCCCGACGTCGGACAGCTCGTGCTTGGTGGTCTGGGCGGCGAGCCGCAGGCGCTCGACCGCGACGGTGTCGGTGGTGATGTCGAAGCCGCGCGCCGAGCGCACGTCGCGCACCAGGTTGTCGACCACGACGCGATCGACGTCGTCGCCGCCGAGGAACGCGTCGCCGGTGGTCGCCAGGACCTCGAAGATGCCGGCCTCGACGTCGACCGCCGCGACGTCGAACGTGCCGCCGCCGAGGTCGCACACCAGGTAGCGGCGATCCGCGCCGCGGTGGGCCCCGTGGCCGAGCGACGCCGCGGTCGGCTCGCTGAGCAGCCGCATCACGCCGAGCCCGGCGATCTGCGCCGCGTCCTTGGTCGCCTGGCGCTGGGCGGCGTCGTACCACGCCGGGATCGTGATCACCGCGCGGGTCACCGGCTCGCCGAAATGGTCCTCGGCCATCCGCCGGATCTCGCGCAGGATCAGCGCGCAGACCTCCTCGGGAGACACCGCGCGGCCGGCCGACAGCGAGATCCACGTGTCGCCGTTGGGCGCCTCGACCAGCTCGAACGGCAGGACCCGCGCGAGCCGGCGGATCTCGGGGTGATCGAACCGGCGGCCGAGCAGCCGCTTGGCGCCGAAGATCGTGAGATCGGGGCTGTAGTCCAGGCCGGCGCGGGCGAGCTCGCCGACCACCGGCCCGTCGGGCGAGAACCACACCAGCGACGGCATCGTGGTCGCGCCCTCGGGGGTGGTGAGGATGCGCGGCACGCCGTCCCTGTCGATCACCGCGCACACCGAGTTCGACGTGCCGAGATCGATGCCGACCGCCCTCATCGCTTCTCCACCCCCCATCGATTCGCTCCGCTCATCGAAATAACCTGGTCATCTCGTGGCGCGCGACCGGCGTGTTGGGGCGGCGCAGCATCTCGAGGATCGCGGCGGCCTCGGCGCAGTCCTCGTGGTGGGCGAGCGCGGTCTCCAGCTGCGAGGTCGCGAGCATGATCTCGCCCTTGCCGAGCGCGCTGATCGCCGACGCGACGTAGTACAGCGAGCGCAGCGGCCGGCTGCGCGGGTACACGCACAGCGCCGCCGCGAGCACCTCCTGGGCGTTGTCGGCGTCGCCGTCGCCCAGCATCGCCCGGGCGCGCGCCTCGAACGCGTCCCCGCCCTCGCCGTCCAGCGAGCTCCGCCGCGGCGGAGGCGGCGCGACCGGCTCGACCTGCGGCGCGTTGCCGCCGTTGTACAGCGCGTGGACGAGCTTGCTGCGCAGGTTCGCGCCCGTGCTCGAGATGTCCTCGAACCCGACCAGCCAGCCCGGCGGCGGGGTGAGCGCCGGCCCGACCGACGCCGCCCGCCCCTCGGCGACCAGCGCGACCCGCAGCCGGTCGTAGGCGCGGTTGATCAGGATCGTGATCTCCTCGGCGAGGTGGGTGATCGCCGGCGCGTTGCGGCGGGCGACCAGATCCGGATGATGGCGCCGGATCAGGTCCATCCAGCCCAGCCGGATCTGCTCGGCGTCGGCGTCGCGCGGCACGCCGAGCACCTCGTGGACCGCCAGCGAGCGCAGCCGGCGCAGCTCGCCAGTGAGCTGCTGGAACAGCGCGCGCTCGTCGGCCGGCAGCTCGTCGCCCGACATCGCGGACAGCTGGCCGGTGGTGCGGGTCCGCGGCGCCGGAGGCGGAGGAGCCGGCGGCGGCTCGGCGGTCTCGCCCGCCGCCATCCGGCGGATCCGCGCAACCACGTCCTCGGTGAAGCCGACCAGCTCGACCTCGAGCCAGGTCTTGCCGGCGTCGGCCCGGGCGGCCCTGGGATCGGCATCGCTCGACGACGCCTTGAGCACCACGCCCTCGATCACGATCACGACCTGGTTGGGCAGCTCGAGGTTGAGCGTGACCTCGGAGCCCGGGTCGGCGCGGAACGGCACGCGCATCGACAGCAGCTTGCCGCGCCGCAGCTTCCGGGTATGGAACACCTCGACCTGGTCCCAGGTCGTGCATCGCACGTGCAGCGTGCGCGCGGCTGCCATCACTTCCTCGGCTTCGCCCCGGACGGCCGCGCGTCGGCGGGCCTGGCGTCCGGATCGACCTCCAGGTCGATGTGCTTGTCGATCGTGTCCCGCTTCTTCGCGACGTCGATCGGCATGCGCGGATCGCCCTTGGGATCGCGCCACTCGTCCGGGGTGATCGACGCATAGCCCGGCTTGTAGCCCTCGGCCAGGGCGCGCAGCTCGTAGGCGCGCCCGGACGTGGTCGGGTAGCTCACCCCCGCGTTGGCGAACCCGATCAGCAGCCAGACCTCGGCGCCGGGCGGCGAGCTCTCGATGTGGACCGGCCCCTCGCCGTCGCCGAACCCGGTGGGCTCGGGCAGGTTGGGCGGCAGCGCCGGCAGCGCCACGGCCGCCGGCCGGTGGGTCTTCTTGTCGACCGGCAGCGGCTTGAGCGTGACCGTCAGCCTGGCCTTCCTGGCCAGGCCCGAGCCCTCCCAGGCCGCCGGCAGGACCTCGGCGTCGACCGGCTGGTAGCCCGGGAGCTCCAGCCGCAGCCGCAGCATCTGGCGCGCGGTCAGGACCATGGTGTCGAGGTTGGTGCGGCCGAGCTTGAGCCACACGCTGGCCTCGGACGGCGTGGTCGAGACGCTGATCCGCCCCGGATCGGGCAGCGCCTCGTGCGCCTGGCGCTCGCGCTCGTCGTGATCGCGGCGCCGCTCCTCGTCGCGGACGTGCTGGGCGGCGGTCGCCTCCTGCTGGTTCTGGTAGACGACGTAGAACCCGACGGCGCCGCCGACCACGACCAGGATCGACACGATGCCGAGCGCGCGGCTGCGCAGCCGGACCGGCGGCAGCTCCTCCATCGGCGGCAGGTCGACGACCGGGCGCGCCACCGGGCGCCCCTGCGAGCTCCGCGCGGTGACCTCGGCGGCGGCCTCGACCCGGCGCGCCGCCTGCTCGAGCTTGTCGGCCGCCTGCACCGCCTGCTCGGCGGCGCTCGATACCAATCGCGCAGGCTCGTCGAGATCGGCCAGCGCGGTCATCGCGGCGGCCTCGTCGCCCGAGGGCGTGCCCGGGCCGTGCGGCCGGGCGACGGGGATCTGGTCGCTCTCGCGCATCGGCGGCGGCAGCGGGGTGTCGTCGTCGGGATCGTCGAGCGACGGCACGCGGTGGCGGAGCTGGACGATCGCCTCGGAGCGCCGCGGGTTCTTCGCGATCACCTCGCTGATCGGGTCGCGCACGAACGGCCGGTCCTCGACCGCGGTGTGCTCGCGCGAGTCGTCGAGATCGGCGAGCAGCGCGTCGAGCCGGTTGCCCGGCGGGGTAGCCGTGTGGTGGTGGGACGCGACCGCCTGGGCCCGCACCTCGACGCTCGGGCGGATCGGGGTGACCTGGACCGCGCCGGGGGTCGCGAGCGACGCGAGCAGGTCCTCGGTGGCCTCGTCGACGTTGCTGTCGGATTCCGACAGCCCGGCGGCCTGGATGATCTCGGCGCGGTCGGCGAGCTCCCAGCGATCGTCCTCGAACGCCTCGAGCAGGTTCTCGAGCAGGTCGCCCGCGCTGCGGTAGCGCCGGGCGACGTCGGTGTCGAGCGCGCGCTGGACCAGGCGCTCGACCGCCGGCGTCACGTGCAGGCTGCCCGGCGGCACGTCGCCCGACAGCATCGTGAACAGCATCGCGCCGACCGCGAACACGTCGGCGCCCGGCGCCGGGTCCTCGCCGACCACCAGCTCGGGCGCGAGATAGCCGGCCAGGCCGCGCCACATCGCCGAGTCCGCGCCCTGGGCGACCGCGGTGGTCAGCGCGCGGCCGACCACGAAGTCGCCGAGTCGGACCCCGCCGTCCTCGTCGATCAGCACGCTGCGCGGGTGGACCGCGCCGTGCACGACCCGGGCGCGGTGCGCGGCGGCGAGCGCCTCGATCGCGCTGCGGCCGATCGCCGCGGCGATCGGGATCGGCAGCTTGCCGCCCTGGCTGCGGTTGGCGCGCGCCGCGGCGATCAGGTCCTGCACCGTGACGTAGCGCCCGACGCCGCGGGTGACGATCACGACGTCGGGGCCGCCCTCCTCGACCGCCACGGTCGGGACGATGCTCGGGTGATCGAGCGCGACCGCGGTGGCGACCGCCCCGCCATCGGTCAGCGCGAGGCGAAACGAGCTCTCGGCCAGCAGCTTGGGGTCGACCACCAGGCCGCGCAGGTTGCGCTGGCCGGAGAACTGGGCGCGGTGGATCGCGCCGTACATCGTGACCGCGAGCCGCTCGCTGAGCACGACACCGGCGATGATCTGCTCGGCGGCTTGGCCCACCACCTGGGGACTATAGCAACGACCAGCCGCCGGCTCACCCGCCAGGTAGGTGGAAGTGGATCTGGACCCATGGCTCGGCGAACAGGTAGAGCACCGCCGCCATCGCGAGGAACGGGCCGAACGGCAGCTCGGTGCGCATGACTGAGGGTTTCTCCGGTTCCCCCGGGGCCCCCGCCGCGGCCCCGGGATCGGGATCGCTCGCCGGCGCAGCGGGCTCCGTGCGAGGCGGCTCACTGCCGGTCCGGCCGACCAGCACGGCGGTGATCCCGATGACCGAGCCGATGATCGAGCCGCCGAACAGGGCGACCAGCACGCCGTGCCAGCCGAGCAGCGCGCCGACCACCGCCAGCAGCATGCCGTCGCCGAGGCCCAGGCCCTCGCGCCGCGTGATCCGGTAGTAGATCTCGCCGATCGCCCACGGCAAGCCGTAGCCGACCAGCGCGCCGAGCGCGCCATCGTACCACCGCCGCCCCGGCCACGCGAACGACGCCAGGTACGCCAGCGCGATCGACGGGATCGTGACCTTGTTCAGGATCAGCTTGTGGTCGACGTCGATGAAGGTGATCACCACCATCAGGAAGCAGAACGCGGCGTCGATCGCGAAGTGCACGAGCCGCGCGCTGAACGGCTCGAACGGCGCGGGGGCGATCACCGCGGCCCACCACGCGACCCCGAACAGCGCACCGGTCACCAGCTCGACGACCAGGTAGCGCGGCGAGAACGGCGCCTGGCAGGCCCGGCACCGGCCGCGCAACCACAGCCAGGCCAGCACCGGCACGTTGTCGTACCAGCGGATCGGGGCCTGGCAGGCCATGCAGTGCGAGCCCGGCACCACCACCGAGCGGCCCGCCGGCCAGCGGTAGATGCACACGTTGGCGAAGCTGCCCCACAGCAGGCCCAGGGCGATGACGGCTGCCCAGGCGGCGTTCGACATCGCCAACGGTTCGAGCTCGGCCAGCACCGCCGTAACAGTAGCCGCTCCGTCGCCCGGGGGCGAGCGGCCGGCCAGTTGACCACGCTCGTCGGCAAAGCTAAGAAACCAGCGATGATCCGGTTCACCGTCCTGGCGCTGTGCGCCGCCGCCTGCGGCCGGTCGCGCGGGGTGCAGGATCAGGATCTCCCGGGCCTGGTGGTCGAGGCGCGCAAGCCCGAGGCGCCGATCGACGTCGCGCGCGCCGCCCGCGATCCGGCGGAGCTCGGCCGGGCGCTGGCGCGGCCGTACCGGGTGGTCCTCGCGGCGCTGGGCCCCCACACTGTCGGGGTCAACAGCGCGATCACCGTGACCGAGGGCGACAAGCCGGTCAGCGAGCTGTCCGACCACGCCCAGATCGACAACGGCACCGCCGACGCCTACCACGCGATCTACACCAACTCCGCCGACTACGGCCGCGAGACCACCTTCCTCGACGGCACGCTGTACCTGCGGCCGCGCTACCAGCGCTGGCACGCGCGGGATCCGGAGACTCCCGACGAGCCGGTCGAGCTGCGCGATCGCTACTTCGAGGCGATCGCCGCGACCTGGGACCTGCTCGCCCCGGGCAGCGAGCTCACCGACCGCGGCGCGCTCGAGGTCGGCGGTCGCGCCGGTCGCAAGATCGAGGTCACGCACGCCGCCGATCCGCGCGACCCCGCCGCCGAGCCGGTCGCGCAGCGCAAGTGGCGCGAGGCCCGCACCGTCGACGCCGTGACCGGCGAGGTCGTGCTCGACGCCGAGCGCGGCGTGCCGCTGGCGGTCAAGCTCGCCGGCACCGTCGGGTTCACCCGGGACGGCCGGCGGTTCGCCATGAAGGTCTCGCTCGACAGCGCGATCTCGGGGATCGGCACCGCCGCGATGATCCAGCCGCCGCCCGAGGGCGAGGTCGTCGCGACTCCAGAGCGCCGGCGCGAGGTCGACGACCGCGACTACCTCCTGCAGGGCATCGCCCCGCCGCTGCGCCGCAATCCGGACGGCACCGCGATCCCGCCGACCCCCCGGCTGGACAACGGAGAGCTGCTGCGCCCCGGCGATACCCCGGCGCCGGCGAAGCCCGGCGCGGCCCCGGCGAAGCCCGGCGCGGCCCCGGCGAAGCCCGGCGCGACCCCGGCGACCCCGGCCACCGGTGACAAGCCGGCGGCGGGCGCCCGGCCTGGTGCCAGGGCCAGCGATCCGGCCGGGGCCGGCAAGCCTCTTCCCAGCCGATCCGGCGACAAGTCCGACCCGCGCGACGCGACGCGCGGAGGGGTGAATGGCCCGGCTTCGCCGGGCCAGAGGGGACGGGAAAGTCCCCTCTCGATCGAGCCGGCGCGCCGCGCCAACCCGCAGGACGGAGCCAAGCCATGACCTCGACCAGCCTTGTCCGCAGCCGCGACTACCTCGCCGGCCAGCGCCGCGCGATCATCGCCCGCTCCGTCGCCGGCAGCCTGGCCGGCGCGGTGCCGCTGCCGTTCCTCGACGACTGGGCGACGTCGCTCGTGCTGGGCGGTGGCTACCGCCGGATCGCCGCCGCGCACCACATCGACCTCGACGACGTCGCGCTCAAGACCCTGGTCCACGGCACGACGCCGCCGCCCAGCATCGTCGAGCTCGCGGCGAGCGGCATCATGCTGCGGCTCGCCGGCCGCGCCGCGCGCCGGATGCTGGTCGCGCTCGCGACGATCGATCGCGCCCGGTCCGCCGCGCGGACGTTCGTGACCATGACGCTGTTCGATCACTACTGCGCCCGGCTCCACACCGGGCTGGCGATCGACGCCACCACGGCGCTCGCGCTGCGCGACGAGATCGGCCGCGCGATCGACCAGACGCCGGGAGCGCTGGCCTTCCACCCGTTCCGCCGCGGCGCGCTGGCCGCCGCGCGGGCGACCCTGCGCGCCCCGCTCGAGCTCGCCGACCTCGCGACCCGCGGCGCGGTCCGCCGGCTGCTCGCGCGGCGGTCGACCGTGACCGACGCCCAGGCGGTCGACGCGCTCGACCAGGCGGTCGAGACCGCGCTGGCCAGCAAGACCGGCTTCCTGTCGCGCACGGTCGCCGCGGTCGAGGTCCAGCTGTCCGCCGAGGCCAACCCGTTCCTCGACGGCGCGCTCGACGCGTTCGACCGGCGGTGGCGGGCGCGGACGGCGGCGGGCGTGCGATGACCCCGCGCGACCAGCTCGCGCAGGCCCGCCGCGTGGTGGTCAAGATCGGCAGCCGGCTGCTCGCCGAGAGCCCCGCCGGGCGGCCCGCCGCGATCGCCGACCAGATCGCGCAGCTGCGCCGGCGCGACGTCGAGGTGCTGGTCGTCAGCTCTGGGGCGATCGCGCTCGGCGTGCGGCGGCTGCGGCTGCCCGGCCGGCCCCACGAGCTGCCGGCGCTGCAGGCCGCGGCCGCGGTCGGCCAGAGCCGGCTGATGCAGCACTGGGAGCACGCGTTCGCGGTCCACGACCTGGCGATCGGCCAGGTGCTGGTGACCCACGACGACCTCGGCGATCGCCGCCGGTTCCTGTCGGCGCGGCTCACCCTGCGCGCGCTGCTCGACCACGGCGTGGTCCCGATCATCAACGAGAACGACACGGTCGCCACCGAGGAGATCAAGTTCGGCGACAACGACCAGCTCGCCGCGCTGGTCTGCAACCTGATCTCGGCCGACGCGCTGATCATCCTGACCGACGTCGAGGGCGTGCGCGACGCCGCCGGCGTGCGGATGCCGATCGTCCACGACATCGAGCGCGAGGCGGTGCCGGTCGCGGGCGGCAGCACCAGCGGGGTCGGCCTGGGCGGGATGGCGTCCAAGGTCGGCTCGGCGCGGATCGTCACCCGCACCGGGATCCCGGCGGTGGTCGCCCCCGGCCGCGAGCCCGACGTCGTGGCGCGCGTGCTCGCCGGCGCCGACCTCGGCACCCTGTTCGTGCCCGGCCCCGACGTGCTGTCGGCCCGCAAGCACTGGATCGCCTACGGCGCCCGGCCGGCCGGCCGGCTCGTGATCGACGACGGCGCCGCCCGCGCGCTGCGCGACCACGGCCGGAGCCTGTTGCCGGCCGGGATCGTCGCGGTCGAAGGTGAGTTCGACCTCGGTGATACCGTGAGCGTCGTCGTCGGCGCGGCCGGCCCCGAGCTCGCACGTGGCCTCACGGCTTACCCCGCGGCCGACCTTCGCAAGATCTCAGGCTTGCAATCGGCCGCCATCGAGGTCACGCTCGGATACAAGAGCATCGACGAAGCAATTCACCGAGATGATCTCGTCATCCTGTGACCGGCTGTGACCGGACCGATTGAGCGCGCCCAGCAGATCCGGCGCGTCGCCGAGGCGGCGCGCACCGCGGCCCGGACTGTCGCCAAGACGACCGCG
>Ga0307476_10001127_pt1 | contig 16871 bp, 13 predicted proteins | sample atmos_gasesECM2C_2_FD_203314 | JGI IMG/M metagenome (GOLD analysis project Ga0307476, IMG submission 203314) | Hardwood forest soil microbial communities from Morgan-Monroe State Forest, Indiana, United States - atmos_gasesECM2C_05 | ecosystem: Environmental > Terrestrial > Soil > Temperate... | reverse complement strand
AAAACCGTCAGCGCCACCCAGCGCAGCCACAACCCGCCGTCGAGAATGCTCTGCCAATACATGCAGCCGACCACCACGGGCACGGCGGCGATCCGGGCATAGGTGAGGATGTTGGGCAGCGCGCTGGCGTGGGCGCGGGGCCGTGCCGTCGTAGTCGAATTCATGGCCGCACCATAGCGCCGCCCGATGACCGCTGCGAGACCCAAGGCGCGCATGCCAGCGCGTCGCTACGCGACGCCCCCAGGGAAACCTTACTCTTTCGCATGGTCACCGTCCGATATTTTTCTAGGCCGCCCCCTCGTGAAAGAATTCGTAAATCCGCCGCGCCGTTTCGGCGCTGATGCCTTCGACCTGCATCAGGTCGGTGACCGAGGCGCGCTCGATGGCTTTCAGCGTGCCGAAGTGATGCAGCAGCGCGCGTTTGCGCGTCGGTCCGATGCCGGCGATCTCCTGCAGGCCAGCCTCGCGCATGTCGCGCGCCCGGCGCGTCCGGTGCGAGCCGACGGCGAAACGATGGGCCTCGTCGCGCAGCCGCTCGACGAAATAGAGCACCGGGTCGCGCGGCGGCAGCTTGAACGAGTCGCGGCCGGGGAGGAAGAAGGTTTCGCGGCCGGCGTCGCGTTCCGGCCCCTTGGCGATGGCGACCAGCGGAACCTCGGCGCCCAGCCCGGCGAGCACGTCGCGGGCGGCATTGAGTTGCCCCAAACCGCCATCGATCAGCACCAGGTCAGGCCAGGGCGAGTCGTCCTCATCTTCCCTCCCCCCTTGCGGGGGAGGGATCCCGAGCAAAGCGAGGGCGGGTGAGGGCTCGAGAATCCCTGCGTCCGCCGGGATTCTCGGGCCCTCCCCCGGTACGCCGCCCTGTCCCGCAAGGGGAGAGGGCAAAGTGCGCGGCGCTTCGTTCATCAGCCGCTTGAAGCGGCGCTCCAAAACTTCCCGCATCATGGCGAAATCGTCGCCGGGGGTGAGCTCGGTCGAGCGGATGTTGAACTTGCGATAGTCTTTTTTGCGAAAGCCTTCCGGCCCGGCGACGATCATGGCGCCGACGGCGTTGGTGCCCTGGATGTGGCTGTTGTCGTAGACTTCGATGCGACGCGGTGGACGCGGCAGGCCGAATGTCGCGGCGAGCTGGTGCAGCAGTTTCTGCTGCGACGAGGTCTCGGCAAGCTTGCGGCCAAGCGCCTCGCGCGCATTGGCGAGCGCATGCGCGATCAGATCCTTCTTCTCGCCGCGCTGCGGAGTGGAGAATTCGACCCTGTGGCCGCTCTTGGTGCAGAGCGCTTCGGCGAGCAGCGCCTGGTCCTCGATGGCGTGCGAGATCAGGATCAAGCGCGGCGGCGGCTTGTCGTCATAAAACTGCGCCAGGAAGGCCGCAAGCACTTCGCCCGGGCCAAGCGATTTGTCCGCTTTCGGAAAATAGGCGCGGTTGCCCCAGTTCTGCCCGGTGCGGAAAAAGAATACTTCGACGCAGGTGAAGCCGCCCTGCTGATGGACGGCAAAGACGTCGGCCTCCTCGACGGTGCGCGGATTGATGCCCTGCTGCGATTGGATTGCCGACAGCGCGGCGAGGCGGTCGCGGTAGATGGCGGCGTGCTCGAAGTCGAGCGCCGTGGAGGCTTTTTCCATGGCCGCGGCGAGCTGGTCCTTGACCGACTTGCTGCGGCCGGAGAGGAACGCGTTGGCCTCGCGCACCAGCGCCGCATAATCGCGGAACTCGATCTCCTTGGTGCACGGCGCCGAGCAGCGCTTGATCTGATAGAGCAAACACGGCCGGGTGCGACTTTCGAAGAACGGATCGCTGCATGAGCGCAACAGGAACGCGCGTTGCAGCGCATTGACGGTGCGGTTGACCGCCCAGACCGAGGCGAACGGGCCGTAATACTGGCCCGGCCGCGAGCGCGCGCCGCGATGCTTCAATATTTGCGGCGCCCAGTGGTCCGAGGTGATCAGGATATAAGGAAACGATTTGTCGTCGCGCAGCGTGACGTTGAAGCGCGGCCGCAGCCGCTTGATCAGGTTGGCTTCGAGCAGCAGCGCCTCGGTCTCGGTGCGGGTAACGACGAATTCCAACGTACGGGTCGAAACGATCATGCGCTCGATGCGGGTGTCGAGGCCGGTCGGCCGGGCGTAAGCCGCGATGCGCTTTTTTATGTTTTTCGCCTTGCCGACATAAAGCACGTCGCCGCGGCCATCGATCATGCGATAGACGCCGGGCCGCGACGGCGCCTGCTTGAGGGCGTGGATGATGGCGTCGCGGCCGGCGGCGAGCGAACCCTCCTCTTCCAGCTGGATGGTCGCGGCCTCGTCTGCTTCCGGCAGCGCCGGTTCGTCGTCCTCCTCGACGAGTTCCGGCTCCGGCGCCATGTCCTTCTTCGGATCGCTCATGCTTGCAGGCATTTTGCGCTTTTCGGTCTCAATCGAGGTTAGGCCGCGAATATAGGCTTTCTTAACGATGCCATCTTGGAACTACTTACCGGTTCATCACCGCTTAACTGAAACATCGCGATAAATTCTTCAGGCTAGGTAGACGGTGTTGACGCCTGAACTTGGCGCCTGAGCTTGGCGCCCGATCTTGGCGCCTTACGTCGAGCCTCAATATGGGCATCCGGAGCCCGCCGTGCGCTGGCGGTTTGGTCCACCCGATGCTGTCGCGGAGGTCACCAATGAAAACACTTTTTGGCGCAGCTCTCCTCGTCGCAACGGCAGCCCTAGCCGGGCCGGCGCTCGCCGCCGACTTTCCGGCCGCAAACTACTATACCGCCCCGGCGCCGCTATCCGGCTTCAACTGGATGGGCCCCTATCTCGGCGCCAATATCGGCTATGAATGGGGCGAAGTGAGCAACAATCCGACCAAGCCGTCCGGCATCGCCGGCGGTATTGAGGCCGGCTACAATTGGCAATTCGGCCAGTTCGTTACCGGCGTCGAGACCGACATTCAAGCTTCTGCAGCGAGCGACACGTTCGCGCCGTGGCAGTTTTCCAATCCGTGGTTCGGCACCTTGCGCGGCCGCGCCGGCGTCGCCATCGGCAATGTGCTGTTATTCGGCAGCGCCGGCCTCGCCTATGGCAGCCTGACCGCGGACAGCCCGGGCAACCTGTCGGAGACCAGGACCACGCTGGGCTGGGCGGCCGGCCTCGGCGCCGAGGTCGGCATCGCGCCGCGCTGGTCGGCCAAGGCGGAATGGCTCTATCTCGATCTGTCGGACCGGTCCTTCTCGGTCACCGGCACCACCAACGGACTCACGGCCAACCTGCTGCGCTTGGGCGTCAATTATCATTTCTGACCGGCAATCGAGCTCAATTGCCGATGAGCGTGGATCCCACGGCGCAAGTAGGCTCCTAGGAATCAAAAGTTCCCGTTGCAAGATTTTCGCCGTTTTTAATAGTTCTTTTACCATCATCCCGCCGACGTTAAGACATCGTTCCCTTTAATCGTGGCTATACCGATTCAAATCTTGCCATAATGCGGTCCAGATAGACAAATCCACTGTGTCTTCTCTGCACTAGACGCAAAAATGCGCTCGAATACTATGCGGCCACCTACGCTCAATGGAGGTCAATAATGAAGCGCGTGTTTTTCGCCCTTGTCAGCCTGGCGGCACTGACGGGCACGGCGGCGGCAGCCGATCTTCCGCCGCGTCCGGCGCCGGCGCCCTATTACAAGGCTCCGGTGGCCATTCCGGTCTACAACTGGACCGGCTTCTACATCGGCATCAACGGCGGCGGCGGCTTCGGCCGTTCGCAATGGGATTCGACCGGCAGCTTCAACACCTCGGGCGGCCTGGTCGGCGGCACGGTCGGCTACAATTATCAGTTCGGCCAAGCTGTCGTCGGCGTCGAAGGCGACATCGACTGGGCCGACATCAACGGCACCACCAACACTGCCTGCCCGCTCGGCTGCAAGACCAGCGACCACTGGCTGTCCACCGTGCGCGGCCGGCTCGGCTACGCCGCCGACCGCTTCATGCCCTTCGTCACCGGCGGCGCCGCGTTCGGCGATATCCGCGCCTCGACCCCGGGCTTTGCCGGCGCCAACACCACCAATGCCGGCTGGACGGTGGGCGCGGGCCTCGAATTCGCCATCGCCGGCAACTGGACCGCCAAGGCCGAATATCTCTACGTCAACCTCGGCAAGTTCAATTGCGGCATCTCCTGCGGTGCCTTCGTGACCGACAACGTGTCGTTCACCACCAACATCGTCCGCGCCGGCGTCAACTACCGGTTTTGATCGCTGCGGCGAATGCTGAAACGACAAACCCCGGGGCCAAAACCCCGGGGTTTTATTTTTTTGCATTCCCGAACAAACGAAACCGGAAAGACGCGGAGCTAAGCCACCATCCAGCGCAGCGCCGGGGCGTGTTGGACCGAAGCGAGCTTGGCGACCCAACCGTCGAGGCCGAAGACGTGGCCGGCGCGCTTGACGATCAGATAAACGAGCACGCCAGCAAAGACGATGTGATGCCGGAATTTCGCTTCGATCCCGGCCAGGTCGGCGACGTGATCGCGTATCTGAAATATCTCGAGCAATAACCGTGGCTTGATGTGGATCTTGGCAACGACAAAAGGAGCCCGACATGCCGATCACGACCGTCATCATCCTCTGCGCCATTGTCGCCGCATTCATCTTGTTTGGAGCGGTTCTGGCATGGGGAGAGATGCAAACCAGACATCTCGGCCGCGACCAACAGCGCGCCCGCAAAACGGCGCAGGCCGCAGACACGGTGCGGGTGATCCAGGCCAAAGCGCAGGATGCCGGCGCGCGAAGCGCGAGCAGCCACCGCGAAGCAGCAGCGGGCTGAGCCATTCGCGCCTGACGCAAAACTCGGAGCGGTCGCCCCCGGGGTTCATTGCCTGCAAGCTCGTCTCTGTCGCGACTGCAGCCAAAGCCTAAGCCGGCACGACGGGCACCTTGTCCTTGCGCAGCTTGGCAATGAACTGCGGATCGTTGTGCAGATGCGCGGTGACCAGTTCCGGCGGGGTGAGCGCCAGCCACTGGTCGAACGACACGTCGGCGTAATAGTCGCTCTTGAAGATTTCCAGGAACCGCAGCGTCGTGCTGCCGGTATTCTCGACGTAATGCCCCATGGCAAAGGGCACGAAGCCGACGTCGTTCTCGAAGAAATCGAAAGTCCGCGCCTGGCCGGACGCCGCGAACACGCCCATGCGCGCTTGACCGGCGATATAATATTGCCACTCGTCAGTGTTCGGATGCCAATGCATTTCGCGCATGCCGCCGGGCTCGACCTCGACCAAGGCGGCGGCGATGGTCTTGGACACCGGAAACACTTTGGTGTCGGTAATCCGCACCGATCCGCTTTTGGTCTTGATCGGCGTCTGCGCCAGCATGCGATGGCTGAAACTCTGCGGCACCGGCGTCGCGCCGGCGATCTTGTCGGAATCGAGCGGGCCTGGAAGCGGCGCGGGGAAGATGTAGAGCTGGCTCGGGTCGGGCACGTTGGCGAAGGCCGAAGCCTCCATGCCGAAATTCTTGGCCAGCACGTCGGGCGGCACATGCTTGATCCAGTCGCTGAGCAGGAAGGTGTTGTCCTCGTCGAAATCGCCGTCGTCGAACACGAGCAGAAACTCGCAGCCGTCGGGACCCAGGCCCTGAATCGAATGCGGGATGCCCGGCGGGAAATACCACAGATCGCCGACGCCGACGTCGTCGACGAAATTGCGCCCTTCCGCGTCGATCGCGGTGATGCGCGCGGTGCCGTAGAGCATGTAGGACCATTCGGCGGCCTTGTGCCAATGCAGCTCGCGCACGCCGCCGGAATTGAGCCGCATGTTGACGCCGGCGATGGTCTTGGAAACGCCGAGCTCGCGCACCGTCACCTGCCGGGTCCAGCCGCCCGACTCCAGACGCATGTGCGAATCATCGAACGAAAAGCGTAAATTCGGCAGCGTGCCGTGGTCGGCGGCTGGCGGCGAAATAATGTCCGGGTTCTGGCTGGCGCGGACCGGATTCTTCGGACCCGGATTGGTGCCGCCGCGGCCGGGGCGAGTCGGTTGCGGCATCGGTGGAGTGGTCTGCGTCTGCGCCTGCGCCACCGTCGTCGCCGCCGCCGCCGAGAGCGCGCCGCCGGCCGCCGCGACCGCCAACATGTCGCGACGTGAAATGGAATTCGAGATTTTGCTCATCTTCCTCTCCTCGTGGTTGTCGGACGAGCCGCCGCCGCGCCCCTCAGGCGCGCAACCGTCGATCGCTTGATCTTAGGCTTTTGCTTGAAGGACTTGAATGGCAACAGGCGGCTTCTGCGGCATTTGCGGCGCGAGGGCTCCGCTGGCCGCAAAATCGCCTTCATGCCCGCTGACTGATCCTCGCCAATTCGGTATCCTCCAGGGCGGCCCCTGGCTGCCGGGATCGGATACAGTTTTAGGGCATTCCACGAAGGGGATTCACTTGTTTGCAACACGCCGGCTTGCTGCTGCAGTATTGCTGCCGATCGCAGGCGCGTTTTTCGTCCCGCTTTTTTCGGCGACGGACTCTCGCGCCCAAAATCCTTCCGTCAATTGCGAAGAAGGCGCGGCCGAGATCGCGGTCTTGTCCGCGCCGATGGCGCCGTGGAAGGGCATGCCATTGCGCGTCGTGTTCACCGCCGAGAAGCCGCTCGACGGCGAGCTGTCCTTGACCGGGCCCGATGGCAGGGTCGTGGCCAAATCGCGCGATCGCCAGGGCGGGCCGCCGTATTTCTGGTTCGCCGAGGTGGCGGCGCCGGCCGTGGGGACCTGGCGCGCCGCGCTCGCGGCGGCCGGCTGCGGCACCGTCACCCGTGACATCGCCGTGCGCGATGCCCCGGCACCGCCGCCGGGCGCGACGCCCGGCGCGGTCTGGCCGGTGCGCGCGTCATGGAACCGGGCCACGGAAAATCTGTATTCGGCGTGGATTCAAAAACTGTTCGACGCACCGCTCGACGCCGAACCGTCGTGGCCGACGCTGCGCGCGGTGCTGCGCGACCGCTCGCGCAATATCCTGTTCAACTATCTGGGTGCCGGCGAAGACGAAGTGTCGGCGCCGATCAGTCCCGACTGCGCCGACCTTGTATACTTTTTGCGCGCCTATTTCGCGTTCAAGATGGGACTGCCGTTCGGCTACTCGAATTGCTCGCGCGGCGGCGGCGGCCGGGCGCCGAAATGCTACACGTGGCTGACCAATCTCAATCCCCCCGAGGCGGCGCAGCGGCCCGGACTGGCCGCGGGATTTGGCGCCTATCTGCCGGTCGTCGCCGACGCCGTGCAGTCCGGCGCGGTGCGCGTATTGGCGACCGACGACAACACCGATTTTTATACCGTGCCGCTGACCCAGCAGGCGCTGCGCCCGGGCACCGTCTACGCCGACCCCTACGGACACGTTCTGATGCTGGTGCGGCGCGTACCCGAGACCGCGGGCGCTGCCGGCGTTTTCCTCGCCGTCGACGGCGAGCCCGACGGCACGGTGGCGCGCAAGCGCTTTTGGCGCGGCAGTTTCCTGTTTGCCCACGAACCCCTGCTCGGCAGCCCGGGCTTCAAGCGCTTCCGGCCGATCGCGCGCGACGCGGGCGGCAGCTTGCGGCGGCTGACCAATGCCGAAATTGCCAAGAATCCGCAATACGGCGATTTTTCGCTGGAGCAGTCGCAGCTCGGCGTCGAGGACTTTTACGATCATATGGATGACGTGATGTCGCCGGAGCCGCTCGATCCGGTGCGCGCGATGAAGGGAGCGATCGACTCGCTCGAAGAGCAAGTGAAGACGCGCGTGGGCTCGGTCGAGAACGGCAGGAAGTACCAGAACAGCGGCAAGGGCGACGCCTCCATGCCGAACGGGCCTGCGATCTTCGCGACCAACGGCGCGTGGGAGGATTTCGCGACGCCCGCGCGGGACTTTCGTCTGCTCATCGCGATCGACGTGGTCCACGGCTATCCGGACAAGGTGGCGCGGCAGCCCGAGCGCTACGCGATGCCGAGAGGCGAGAGCGTTGCGCAGGTGAAGGCCGAATTGCAGAGCGTGCTGGCGTCGGAGCTTGCGGCGCGCAAGTTCACCTATACGCGCAGCGACGGCTCGACGTGGACGCTGTCGCTGCAAGACGTCATCGACCGCTCTGCGGAACTCGAAATGGCCTATAACTTGAACGACTGCGTCGAGCTGCGCTGGGGCGCGCCGGACAAGAGCGACGAGGCGTCGACCTGCAAGCGGCACGCGCCGGCGGCGCAGCGCGCCAAGATGACGGACTACCGCGCCTGGTTCCGCGAGCGGCACTGGCCGCACGCTTAGGCGTCGAGCGGCGCCGGCGGCCTTATGCTGACGAAGGTTTGCTCGGTCGTCGCCCTCGCCATGCTCGCGGGCGGAACAACAACTGTTCTCGCGCAGGGCGACCGGCTTCGCGGCGCGCTCGACAATCTGGTCGCTGCTTATCCGGACGCGCTCGCCGGGCATGACGACAAAGTGCTGCGCTGGCGCGACGGCATTGCTACGCCGATATCGGACGATGTCGAAAATAAATCGTTCCGGGACCTGCTGCGGCACGCATCCATCGCCGACCAGCTTCGCATTCCCTATCCGCGGGGCGCGTTCGCAAAACCGCCGGCGGTCGATGCCGATCCGGGCCGGTTCCGCAATACCGAATTCTTCACAAAAATGTATGGTGACTGCCAAAAGGGTGAGGTCTCACCGCGCCTTGTCTCGCTGGACTGGCTGCCCAAGACCTGGGGCAAAGCAATCCGCGTAACGTCGATCAACGGCGTCGATGCGCAATTGCGCGCTGTGTCGGCGGAGATCGACGTGCTGCCCGACAAAATCAAACGCGCCGCCTACCCGATCGCCGGCACCTACAATTGCCGCACCGTGGCGGACACCGGCCAACCGAGCCCGCACGGCTACGGCATCGCCATCGATCTCAACACCGCGCTTTCCGATTATTGGTATTGGCGGCCTCACGACGGCGCCATCGCCTATCGCAACCGCATGCCCGCAGCGATCGTCGCGATCTTCGAAAAGCACGGTTTTATCTGGGGCGGCAAATGGTATCACTTCGATACCATGCATTTTGAATTCCGGCCTGAGCTCCTCGCCGACAGGTGAGGCGCGAATCCGCTTTCGCCGCCGCGCGCGAACCAGGGCACGTACGCGTCAATCCGGTTCACTGAGCGTGGCTCGCCGCTCGCCGAATATCCGCTTTGCTCCAAAGGCCATTCACCGGCGCCACCGCAACGAGCGCGCGCCCTACGCCGGCATTATGATTTTGATCGTCTAATCCCGAATGCCGCTTGTCGTGCCTGGACCGTTTGAGTGAACGAAGGCGCCACTCGTTTTAATCATAGCAGACGTAGACCCATCGGCCCAAATAGGGGTCCCATTGGTAGCACGTTCCGAAATCTACGGCGCAGCCTAAACAGGCACCTCCTATGAATGCGCCAAGGCACGCGCAGCCTCCGTGGCAGCCGCGGCAGCCGCGAGCGCAGCCTCCGGGACGTGCGCAGCCACCGGGACGTGCGCACCCACCAACATGAACGCAGCCGGCGCAGCCGCCGGCATGAACGCACCCGGCGCAGCCGCCACCAGCATGAGCGCAACCGCCACCGCCGCCGGCATGAGCGCAACCACCGCAGCCGCCGCCATGACCGCAACCGCCGCCGCCGCCGTGACCGCAGCCACCCGCCGCAAGTCTCACACCTTGGCGAACGTTTTCTTTATCGAAGACGTGAAAGGTCGCCAGGCTGACGTCGGAGATTTCCTCCTCGGCGAGAACAATTCGCCGCGCATTGTCTTGCGAAGGCTGTGTGGTCGCAGGCGCAGTCGCCGATGCACCGCCGACCATGGCCATGGAAACCCCGGCCGCCCCCAACGCCAAGGCTGCGTTTCGACCGTTCCGTTTATCACCTCGCTTCGCCCGCGCCATGTTGGAGCCTCCATAGGTGTGAACTGGAACCCTATTCGCCACGAGCCAAGAACATCGTTGCCTGGGTGTCGGTTCCGGATTGTTCGAGGCAAAAAAGGCAAAAATGCGTGCAGCACCGCCGCTCCTGATTGGTGAGCAGCGATGTTGCAGCGCAGAAAAGCGGCGAATCTTCTCGCCATCGGAGCACCTTGGAGTCGGCCGCAGACCTCCATTTTGAGGCCTGATATCGTTTCGCAGCCGCCATTTTCCCATTGGGGACAGGTCAAATGGCAATCGGCGTCGGAAGGCGACAAACGGCGCGATCGCTCGGCATCGAGGTGCCACCAGCGGTGCTCTCGATCGCCGACGAGGTGATTGAGTGAACCTTTCGCAGCGTGTCGTTTGACGGAGGCAAAGCGTGGAAAGGGGCCAGGACGAATTTGGGATGGCCGCTCGAATTCCGCTCCTACCCCGAAAGCGAGCGGATCGATAACGTTCCCCCCATTACGGGACACCCATAAGGTGATCGAATGACACTTCCCCGTCGCAAATTTCTGTATCTCGCAGCGACTATCGCCACACTCCCAACGTTGTCTCGGACCGCAAGGGCGGAGGGTTATCCGGCCCGGCCGGTACGCTGGATAGTTGGGTTTGCCCCGGGCGGAGGCAACGACATCGTCGCGCGCCTGATGGGGCAATGGCTGTCGGAGCACCTTGGCCAACCATTCGTGATCGAGAACCGGCCAGGCGCCGGCACGAACATCGCCACCGAGGCTGTCGTGAATGCGGCGCCTGATGGTTACACGCTTCTCTTTGTCGCGCCCTCGGCTGCGATCAACGCGACGCTTTATGAAAAACTCAATTTCAACTTCATCCGCGACATCGCGCCGATTGCGGGCATCATGCGCATACCCAATGTCATGGTGGTTAATCCATCCGTTCCGGCTCAAACGGTCCCGGAGTTCATTGCCTACGCCAAGGCCAATCCAGGCAAGGTCAACATGGCGTCGCCCGGCGTCGGCACGTCGGTCCATTTGTCTGGCGAGCTGTTCAAGTTGATGACCGGAGTCGACATGATTCACGTTCCGTATAAGGGCTCGGCGCCTTCGCTCACGGATTTGCTCGGCGGACAGGTGCAGGTCACGTTTGCAACGATGCCCTCGTCAATTGAGTACATCCGGGCCGGGAGGCTGCGCGCGCTGGCGGTGACGACGGCTGAGCGCTCGCCGGCCCTCCCCGAGGTGCCGACCGTGGGCGAGTTCGTACCAGGCTACGAGGTGAGCACGTGGTATGGCGTGTGCGCGCGAGTGGGCACGCCTGTCGAGGTTATCGACAAAATCAATAGCGGGATTAATGCGGGCCTTGCCGACCCGGCGATGAAGGCGCGGCTCGCCGATTTGGGCGGCATCACGATTGCGGGCTCGCCTGACGATTTCGGCAAGCTTATAACCAACGAAACCGAGAAGTGGGGAAAGGTCATCCGGGCGGCTAACATCAAGCCGGAGTAAGGGCCGCGCTGGTCGAACCCAGATATTCCATGGTTTCCGTTCCGCGAATTGAGCCTTTTGCAATGCGTCAATTCACGATGGCGAAGTGACGCATTGGGGTCATTTTTGATCGGGGCGACGTCGGCCGTGGTTCCCGCCTTGTTGGCCAGGCTCCGAGAGCGGACGCGAAATCAGGACATTGCGGTCTAAGTCGACGGGCCTTTTCCACGACCTAGTCCGCCTTGATATTGGCGGCGCGGATCACCCTGCCCCATTTCTCGGTCTGCTCGACCACGAGCTGGTCGAGCTCGGCCGGCGAAGCGACGAATGCGGTGGCGCCAAAATCGGCGAGCCGCGCCAGGATTTTCGGATCGGCAAGCCCGGCATTGATCTCGGCATTGAGCCTGTCGACGATGTCGCGCGGCGTTGCCTTCGGCACCGCGATTGCGGCCCAGGCGCTGGCCTCGAAGCCCGGCAAAAAGTCGGCCACCGTCGGCAGCTCGGGCAGCGCCGGCGAACGCTCAGCCGTCGTCACCGCCAGCGCGCGCAGCCGGCCGGCGCGGATATGCTCGATGGATGGCGGCATATTGTCGAAGGCGACTTGCACCTGACCGCCGAGGAGATCGACCACCAACGGCGCCGAGCCGCGATAGGGCACGTGCACCATGTCGGTGCCGGTCGTCATTTTGAACATTTCGCCGGCGATGTGGGAAATGCTCCCGGTTCCGAACGAGCCGATGGCGAGCTTGCCCGGATTGGCCTTGGCATAGGCGATCAGCTCCGGCACGGTTTTCACCGGCACTGAGGGGTTGACCTCGAGCACCAGCGGCGTGCGCAGGATGCCAGCGACCATGGCGAGGTCGCGGATGAAATTGAAATTGAGATTGGAGTAGAGCGCCGGATTGATGGTGTTGGTGCCGACCGCGACCAGGAGCGTATAGCCGTCGGCAGCGGCGCGGGCGACCGCCTCGGTGGCGAGATTGGCGGCAGCGCCGGGCCGGCTCTCGATGACGAACGGCTGGCCGAGCCGGTCCGACAGCCATTGCCCGATCAGGCGGGCGGCGATGTCGGTGGCGCCGCCCGGCGGAAAGCCGATGATCATGTGCACCGGCCGCGCCGGATAGGTTTCGGCGCGCGCGACACGCGGCAGCGCGGGCAGCGCCGCGACACCGGCGGCTAACGACAAAAAGCCTCTACGTGCAAGCCGCCGACAACCACGGATCATGCGAGGCGATACAGCGCCGTGGCGTTGTCGCGCAAAATGCCGGCGCGTTGCGCTTCGGTCATCTTGAAGCTGAGCGCTTGGCGCGGATCGTCAAAATCCCAGTGCGGATAGTCGCTGGAGAACATCAGCCGGTCCCACCCGATCCAGTCTAACACGTCGTGCAGATGCGCGGGCTCTTCCGGCTCCTCCATGGGCTGGGTGCAGAACCAGAAATGCTGGCGCAAATATTCCGACGGCGGGCGCTTGAGATGCGGCGTCTCGTTGCGCATGTGCGCCCATTGCTTGTCCATGCGCCAGCCGAGCGATGGCGCCCAGGAGAAACCGGATTCGATCAGCGCCACTTTGAGCCCCGGGAAGCGCTCGAACACGCCTTCGGTAATCAGGCTGACGACATTGCCGGCGATGCCGGTGCCGAAGGTGTAGTGCTCCTGCATGTAATAAGTGCCCCAGCCGGTGCCGCTCGATGGATGGCCGCCCGGCGCGCCCGCCGGATGCAGGCCGAGAACGAGATTGTTGCGCGCGATGGCCTCGTAGATCGGCCAATATTTGCGCCTGCCGAGCGGCTCGCTCGACCGCGGCGAGATGATCACTTGGCGGAACGCTTCGTGCTCCGCGGCGCGGGCGTCGATCTCGCGCACGGCGAATTCCGGATGTTCCTGCGACACCACGATGCCGGCTTTCAGGCGGCGATCCTTCTCGACCCAATCGTGGATCTGCCAATCGTTCACCGCGTGCGACAGCGCGGCGCCGAATTCGAGATTGCGCTCTTCCATGCCGCCGCGCGACAGGCACACCATCATGCCGGTGTCGCAGCCGTTGAGATCGAGATGCTGGCGCTGCATCAGTTCGAGATCGCAGCCGGGCGGGCCGCCGTTCGACGGATAAGCGTCGGCGCGCATGCCGTTGGCCATCATGCGCGGAAAAGACAGTTGCCCGCTCAAGCCCTGGCAGAGATGGCCGCCGAAGGTCTCGCTGTGCTCGCGCCAGCGCGCCTCGAGATAAGGATAAAGGTCTTTCGGCGAGCGCTGCACCGGATGAATGTCGCAATCGACGAAACCCAGCCGCTGCGCGGCCCTGGTCTCCCGCTCCGGAACCGGCTTGTTCATCGCGCCATCTCCTCGCGCATCGGAATTTTTTGATCCGCCGCCGCCGCAGCCGCGCGCAGGCGCGGATAAGTCGCGAGCGGATTGTCGATCAGAATCTTGCGCAGCATGGCATCGGAAAGTCTCTCCGGCAACGCGTCCTCGCCGTCGAACTGCCAATGCGGATAATCGGTCGAAAACACGATCAATTCGTCGGAGCGCACATGATCGATAATGCGGTTAAGCACGTCGCCGTTCGGCACATCGAACGGCTGCAAGGTAAAGCGCACGTGATCGCGCACGACCTCGGCCGGTGGCCGGTCGATCCACGGCACCTCGGTGCGGACACCGCGCCAGCTGCGGTTGGTGCGCCACAACAGCGTCGGCAGCCAGGCGAAGCCGGACTCCATCAGCACCAATTTGGTGCCGGGAAATTTCGCAAACACCCCTTCGGCCAGAAAACTCACCAGCGTGTCCTCGAAGGCGGACGCCTGCAGCACGCTGTCCTCGAGATGATAGGACGGCCAGCCGGAACCGGTCGGCGCGTGGCGGAAAGTGGAGCCGGCGTGAATGCCGATCGGCAGGCCGTGTTTCTCGGCGGCGCGATAGATCGGCCAATAACTGCGATGCCCGAGCGGCCGATCGCCCATCACCAACAGCAGCACCTGCACGAAGCGCGGATCGGGCGCGCAGCGCTCGATCTCGGCGACGGCAAGCTCGATATCTTGCGGAGGCACAAGTATCGACGCGCGCAACCGCGGCTCGCGATCGAGCCATTCGCGCGCGATCCAGCCGTTCACCGCCTTGCACAAAGCCGCCGCCATATCGGCGTTGTAGAGCGCCACCGCGCCGTGCAGCACATTGGCTATCGCAAAGCGCGTGCCGAAAGCGTCGAGCGCGTCGCGGCGCAAGGCCGCGAGATCGGCCCCCGGCACGCCCTGTTGCGGCCGCCAATCCGCCCGCGCCGATTGCGGCAGGTTCGGCGCGTAGCTTGCGAGCACGAATGGCGCGTGGTCGATATAGCGCTCGCTCAGATGCTCGCGCCAGAAATCGTCGAGATACGGCATCAGCGCCGCGACGTCGGGCACGGCGGGATGCAGGTCACAATCGATCGCGCCAGCAAAAGGAAGCTTCATCGCACGCCTTTTAGGCCGCGGCCTGATGAACGCCCGCCATTATATGCCTTGGCGCGCTTGAGCGCCAATCAGCGCGGCACGTCGAGCACTTTTCGCACTGTCGCTGCCAGTTGCTCGCTGTTCAGCGGCTTTTGCAAAAGCTCGACGCCGGGATCGAGGCGGCCCTGATGAACGATGGCATTGCGCGAATAGCCGGTCATGTACACCACTTTCAAGGACGGCTGGCGCTGCCGCGCCGCGTCGGCGAGCCTGCGCCCGTTCTGCCCCGGCATGACGACATCGGTCAGCAGCAGATTGACGGTCTGGTGCCGCTCCATCAGCGCCAGCGCCTCCTTGGCCGCCGCCGCCTCAAGCACGTCATAGCCGAGCCCGCGCAGCGTCTCGACCACATAAGCCCGCACCTCGGCATCGTCTTCGACGACCAGGATGCACTCACCCGGGCTGCCGCGGCGCGGTTCGCTCTTGGCTCCGGCCGACGGCGCGGCTTGGCCGGCAAAACGCGGCAGGTACATTTTAACGGTGCTGCCTTCGCCGACCTCGCTGTAAATCTTGACGTGGCCACCCGACTGTTTGACGAAACCGTAGACTTGGCTGAGCCCAAGTCCGGTGCCCTGCCCGGCTTGCTTGGTGGTGAAGAACGGCTCGAAGGCGCGATCGATGATCGCCTTGTTCATTCCGGCGCCGGTGTCGGTGACGGAGATTTGCACATATTGCCCGGGACGCAGCTCGGGATACTGCCGGCAATAGGCGTCGTCGAGATAGGCGTTGCCGGTTTCGACGGTCAATTTGCCGCCGTCCGGCATCGCGTCGCGGGCATTGACGGCGAGATTGAGGATCGCGGCTTCGAGCTCCGCGGAATCGGCCTCGACCGGCCAGACCCCGCCGGTGCCGACGATCTCGAGCGACACGTCTTCGCCGAGCGCCCGATGGAGAAAATCGGAAAGCCCGTTGAGCAGGCGGTTGACGTCGATTGCGGCCGGATTGAGCGGCTGCTGCCGGGCGAACGCCAACAGCCGTTTGGTCAATGCCGCCGCGCGCTCGGCGCCATGCATCGCATTGCCGATGCGCTGGGCGAGCTTCAAATGCACCGCGTCGGTCCAGGATTCGAGCTGGTGCTGCGCCGTCTCCAGATTGCCGATGATGATGGTGAGCAGGTTGTTGAAATCATGGGCGACGCCGCCGGTCAGATGGCCGATGGCATCGAGCTTTTGCGATTGCCGCAGCGTTTCCTCCGCGGCGAGCCGCTGGTCGGTCTCGGCATAGAGGCGCCGCGTCCGCCGCAACACCGCGAGCAATGTCAGGAACAGAAACAGTGTTGCCGGAACGCCGAATATCAGATGCATAGCCATGCCGCCCATCCACTCGTTGCGGATCTGGGTGGTGTCGATGCCGGCGATGACGTAAATGGGAAAGCCGGGCAATCGGCGCGTGCCGACGCGGCGCTCGACGTTATCGTTGCCGCCGACCGAGGTGTAAAAGCCGCCCGCCGGTGCGGCGGCGGTGCTGCGATGAAAGCCGCTCTGCTCGTCGAGGCGCACGTCGCGCGAAATCGGCGGATAGCGCGCCAGCATGACGCCGTCATTGCGCACCAGCGCGAATTGCAGGCCCTCGCCGCTCAACAGATGCGAATAAAACTGGCTGAAATTGCTGGGCAGCAGCGACATCTCGATGACGCCGACGAATTTGCCTTGGGCGTCCTGGCGCGCCCGGTTGAAGGTAAAGTAAGGCTGCCCGCCGGAGATCGATTGGTGGATGCCGCCGATATAGACGCCGGCGGGAGCGTCGCGGGGCACGGCGAAATAGTCGAGCGCGGCATAATCCTCGGCATAGGGCGCCGGAAAGTCGCGGGTGATCACCTGCGGGTGGCCGGTCGGGCCGAAAATCCAGATCGATTGCACTTCCGGCAGTGCACTTTGGATCTGGCGCAGCCGCAGGTGCAACCGTTCCTCGTTGGCCCGGATCTCGGCTTCCGAAAGACCGGCCAGCATGTTCTCGATGGTGTCGAGCGCGAGATTCATCGATTGGAAGACTTTGAGCGCCTGCTCTTGCAGCACGTCGAGCGAGCGCTCGATTCTTTCGTCGGCCAA
>Ga0307476_10001126_pt1 | contig 16878 bp, 15 predicted proteins | sample atmos_gasesECM2C_2_FD_203314 | JGI IMG/M metagenome (GOLD analysis project Ga0307476, IMG submission 203314) | Hardwood forest soil microbial communities from Morgan-Monroe State Forest, Indiana, United States - atmos_gasesECM2C_05 | ecosystem: Environmental > Terrestrial > Soil > Temperate... | reverse complement strand
CTGCGTCAGGTGCTCATCAACCTATGCGGCAATGCCGTCAAATTCACCCAAGAGGGTGAGGTTGCATTGAGCGTCAGCGTGGCTGCACGAGATGCCGATTCCACGACGCTGCGCTTCGAGGTTCGCGACACCGGCCTCGGCATACCCGAAAATCGTCTGCACACTCTATTCAAGCCATTCTCGCAGGTCGATGCATCGACGACACGCCGGTTTGGCGGCACCGGCCTTGGGCTGTCGATCGTCAAACGCCTCGCCGAGATGATGGGTGGCGAAGCCGGGGTGCTGAGCCGTCAAGGTGCCGGATCCACGTTCTGGTTCGTGGCGCGCCTCGCAATTGCAGTTGCCGATGCCCCCGCCCCTCCACCGCAGGCGAATGTCACTTTGCGCGGGCGAGCGCTCGTTGTCGACGACAACGCCACCAGCTGCAGAGTCCTCGAAGGACAACTGCAACGCTGCACCATGCAGGCCCTGTGCGTGAACTCTGCGGCAGACGCACTGACCGCGATGCGAGAGGCGCAGCGCAACGCTCGCCCGTTCGAAATTGCATTGATCGATCAGCAGATGCCTGGCTGCGACGGAGCCGAACTCGGCCGCCGCATCAATGCCGATCCGCTCTTGAAATCAACGCCCCTGGTGCTGCTGACCTCTTCCGGGCAACAAAACGAATGGCAGCGTTTCGCCGAGCTTGGTTTCGCCGGCTACTTGCTGAAACCGGTGGCGCAGCGTGATCTCACGAGCTGCCTGACGCTGGTGTTATCGGGCAAGGCGGAGGATTGGCACGCTCGAACCCAAGGCATCGTGACGCAGCACGCAGTAGCAGAGCGCGGCCGCGAAAGGCGCCGCATCCTGATTGCCGAGGACAACGCGGTCAACGAAAAAGTGACGCGTCATTCACTGCAGAAACTCGGCTTCCTCGTCGACGCCGTGCAGAACGGTCGCGAGGCCGTGACTGCCTGGCAAACCGGCCGGTACGACCTGATTCTGATGGATTGTCAGATGCCGGAGCTCGACGGCTACGAAGCCACCCGTGAAATCCGCAACCGCGAGCGCGGCGGGCAGCGCATCCCCATCGTCGCGCTGACGGCGCATGCGATGAAGGACGACGACCTCAAGTGCAAAGCGGCCGGCATGGACGATCACCTCACCAAACCGCTGGATCGCGAACGCCTTAGACTCTGTCTTGAACACCATATAGGTGTCAATGATGAAGCGGCCTAATATCCGATAACGGATCCGTCTCTTCTTTATCCTCGTCCGACGGAACTCTCCCGTCGCGCACCTGATATTCACGCCGCTGCAAACGAGGGTGATTCATAGCCGCTCCTGAATTGGACAGTGGCGATCCTAGCGGGCCGTTTTTCGCGCTTGATCAGCCTGCGCGGCAAACCTCGCCCTTTTCAGGCAGGGGAGGATGTCAAGTTTGAATTTCGGGCGGCACCCCTACAATATGTACGCGCTGACACAAAGGCCTGCGATCCGGACATCAACAGGCCACGTGCGCATGCTGTCCTTGGAGAATGTTTTCGATGCCCCATCTCCTGCTCGTCGACGATGACGAGGACATCCTGTCCTTGTTGACGAACTTTTTTCGCAACCACTCGCACGTCGTTTCGGTGGCCGAGACCGGTGCCGCGATGTTCGCCGCGCTGGACAAGGCGCCGATCGATCTCGTGATTCTCGATGTCATGCTGCGGGAAGAGGACGGTTTTAGCCTGTGCCGGCAGTTGCGCGCGCGGTCCCCGGTGCCCATCATCATGCTCACCGCCATGGCCGATCACACGGATCGCGTCGTCGGTCTCGAACTGGGAGCCGATGACTACTTGACAAAACCATTCGATCAGCGCGAGTTGCTGGCTCGGGTCAAAGCGGTGCTGCGGCGCACGGCCGAGAAAGCCGCGGCCCCCACCCGCAATGAAACTCGGCCGGTGCTACGGTTCGCCGGATGGCGTCTTGACGTGGCTCGACGCGAGCTGCGCTCGGCCGACAACGCGCTGGTATTGCTCTCGGGCGGCGAGTTCGACTTATTGTTGGCCTTCGCCGAACATCCGCAGCGGGTTCTGACGCGGGACCAGTTGATCGACTTCGCGCGTGGCTCAGCGCATGTGGCCTACGACAGAAGCATCGACGTACAGGTGAGCCGCTTGCGCCATAAGCTGGAGGAAGATCCCAAGAATCCGATGTTGATTCGCACGGTGCGCAACGGCGGCTACCTCTTTTCGCCGGCGGTGGCTCGGGGATGAAGTCCTCGCCCTGGCTGTCGGACACCGTCGCGCGCCGCTTCGCCGTGACGGAGGTTCTGTCCGTCGCCGTGACGCTCGCGCTGGTCGGTTTATTCAGGACCTTCGGTGGCGTGTGGTCAAATGAGCCGTTGGAGCGATCGAGCCTGCTGAATGAAGCCGCGGACATCGTGCGCATGGTCGAGGCGGCTCCGCCGTCGATGCGGCAGACACTTGCCGCGGCCGCGGCGCCTGCTGAGTTTCGCATCAACTGGTATGCCGCCGCCTCCCGTGCGTCGGCGTCGCTCGATGCCGGGCCCCGCAGCGAGGACCAAAACGCACAGAAAGAGATCAGCGCCCACCTGCAGCGAGCCGTCGCTGTGTTGAGTCCCCGCCGCACCGGTTCGGTGCCGCCGGGAATCGATTATGATCGCAATCGTCCCCTCGTCCCGTATATGGTGGCGGCGCAATTGAACGATGGAAGTTGGCTTGTCTTCAGTGTGACGAAACGCACTTGGGGTATGCCTTGGACCGATCGGTGGGTGATCTGGCTGGCCTTTCTGGCGGCATCGATAACCGTCGTCACCGCATTTGCCGCGCGCCAATTCTCGCAGCCGATCGAGCGGCTCGCCATGGCCGTGCGCCAATTCGGACACAACCCGCGGGCCCCGCCCATCCCCGAAGCAGGACCGAGAGAATTGCGGCAGGTGATCAAGACATTCAACGCAATGCAGGCGCAGATTCAAAAATTCGTGGCCTATCGAACCATGATGTTGGCGGCCATTTCGCATGATTTGCGCACACCGTTGACCCGGATGCGATTGCGGGGCGAATTCGTCCAAGACCCGGAACAACAGGCGCGCCTGTTCAGGGATGTGGATGAGATGCAAAACATGGTCGATGAGGCTCTGGCCTTCTTTCGAGACGATGCGACCGCCGAAGAAACCACCAGTTTCGATCTGCCGCACGTTCTTCTCACCATTGCCAACGATTACGCCGATCAAGACATCGACATCGGCTACGCCGGTCCCGCGCACGCCGTGTATCGAGGTCGGCCGTTCGCCCTCAAGCGCGCCTTTACCAATTTGATCGACAACGCCGTCAAATATGGCAAGGCTCCGCAGATTGAACTGTCCCGCGAAGCAGGCTCATGGGTCGTCGCCATCAAGGACCAGGGGCCTGGCATACCTGCGGATGCCCTCGATAACGTGTTCCGTCCTTACTACCGGATTGATAAATCGCGCAATCGCACCACCGGCGGTGTCGGCTTGGGATTAACCGTGGCTCAAGCCATCGTGCAGGGGCATGGCGGTGAGATCATTCTCAGGAACCGACCCGAGGGCGGCTTGGAAGCCCGCGTCACATTGCCGGTGACCGGAGCGAACGAGACAACAGCGGCTGGGCACGAGGAATGAATACCGCGACGCGCGGATCGACGAACAGGCCCGCATACCCGACATACAGGGCATGCGTCGCGAGATCCACGGTCAATGTGTGTGCGCCAAAATGCAGATGGACGGTGTCGAGCACCTTGTACCGATCCGGTTCGCCTTGCTGGATGACTACCAGCACCCCGTACTTTCCAGTCGTATAGATGCGGTGCAATTCCGGATCGAACGCCACGGAGTCGGGTGCTTTGCCGATCGGTACCGTGGCCACGACGCGATGTACGTTCAAGTCGAAGATTGCCAGCACGTCATTCACGTTACATCCGATGAACAGCCGGCGGTGGACCTCGTCGATCGCCATCCCGGTAGGTGCCTTGCAACCTTGCAGCGGCCAAACCTGCATGACGGCGCGCTTCGCGATGTCGACCGCTGCCACCGCGCTGGTATCGTGCAGATTTTGGTACAGGAGCTTCGACGACGTATCGAACGCCGCGTATTCCGGCGCGCCGTTGAGCGCGATGGTTGCAACCGTGGTCCGGGTCGACGGATCGATGAGCGTCGCGAGGTGTGAATCGCCGCTCGCCACGTACAGGAGCTTGTCGATCTTATCGTAGAAAATTGCATCGGGATCGTTCGCCACAGGTATGCGTTTGATCCCGGTCATATTCACGGGATCAAAGACATCGACGGTATTCGCTTCGCTGCGCGTCACAAAGGCAAGATGAGTCGAGGGATCGATGACAACGCCATGTGCCGCGGGCCCCTGCCCCGTCCATTTCGTTACGTCGGCGGCCGTCGGCAATGAGCTCTCCTTGATGTGCCGCACCCGATACACATCGCCGGAGCTCTCACCGGTGACGAACAATGTGTCGTCACTCACCGTCAAATAGTCGAGCACCGAGAGGACTCTATTGGAGGGCAGCAGCACATAGCCCTTGAATGTCAGGCTGGAGGCGTTGCTCGGTGCCCCGGGGTAAACGAGATAGCCGGCCACGGCAATGGCCGCCATTGCGGTCACACCGAGGCTCCCGAGCACAATCTTCATCAGCTTCTTTATCGAATTCGTCATGTCATTTCCCGCCCGATCAAAACTTGTAGGCGGCGCCGATTCCAAAACTCACGCCCAAGTCCTTTTGGGTCAGCGGGCTATCCTTTGCGGGCGACCCGATGAGTTCGCTGAGTCCGAGACGCGAGATAATTCCCCAGTGGCGGGTCAGCGCGTAGACCCCGGTCGCCGTCATCCCCACCGTGGAAAGCCCTGAGCCCGGCGTGTATGCGGTGAGCGGATTTCCCTCGGCCGTTGCCTGGGCGGCTTCCGCCGGCGTGACACCGAAGTATTTTCTGGTAAAGCGGCTGTCCACCCATGACACATCCGCGCCGATCGAGAGGTGCAGTCGCGGCGTAGGGACAAAACCGAGAGCGGTCCCGAGAGAGACTTCGGTGGATGGATTCGATCCGAATTCGTTCTTGACGCTGAGCTCGAACGTCAGAGGTTTCAGCGAATACGTGACGAACCCTCTGATCGAGGGCGACCCTTTGATATCCGGCAGTCCCTTCAACCGGTCGCTGTCGCTGCTGATCCGGCCGCCACGGTAGTTGAGTGCGAGGCCTGCCCGAAAGGGTCCATCGTCCACAATATTCACGCCAAGTCCGCGTACGCTGGACACATACACCCGGTCATGAAACCAACCGTGGATATCAACATAGGGAAACGGCGACGCCTTCGAGTTCTTCGCTCCATCGTAGACAGGAGACTCGAGCACTCCAAGACCCAGGAGGATCGAGGTGCCCTTTTCGAGGTGCGGCTCGGCGTCGGGGGTCGCCGACAAGCTGATGGCTTCGGAGTCGAGCGCGGTTTGTTTTTGAGCCGACACCATGACTTCGTCCATTTGCACTTGGTCCGTTTGCACTTGGTCCGTTTGTTGCGCCTTGACGGATTCGCACAACAAGACCGCGGCGAGAACGGCACTTAAGCGACGGGCGAGAGAATTCTTCCGCGCCGGCTCGATTCTAGGATGGTTGGACATTGGGAGGCCTCGAGCGCCGCAGCGCTGCATTGGAGAACACGACCGCATCCTAGAAAGCCGCGTTTGCCGGTTGATGTCGTGTTTTTGGGGCCCGCCGCCACAATGTGTGCGCGTTGACACATAGGCCGAAAATCAGCGGCAGTCGTACCTCAGGCGGGCAATGAACCGGTGTACATGGCGGGTTCTCGAATGACGCCGCCCACTTCGTACTGCTCGATCGAATGGGCGATCCATCCGACCGCTCGCCCGAGTATGAACAGCGAGTCCTTGCTGTCCATGCCGAGACGCCGCGCGAGATAGACGTTGGTCAGTGCAAAGTCAGGCTCCAGTCCTTTGGCCTCGTGGACGACGGCAATGGCGCGCTGCAGTTTTCGAAAGTCGGCGTCGTCGGAGAGAATCTCGCTCAGGCGCTGAAGCACTGCCCGCGCGCGAGGGTCGCCATTCTTGTACAAGGTGGATCCGAACCCGAGAATCTCCTCCCCCTCGCGCATTCGCCGCACCACGGGGTCCTGCGGTTCGCGGGCCGTGGCCACTTCGTTCAACAAGCGGGAAAGTCCTTCATGCCGGCCGATCTTGGTTCTGCGCCCCATCGACACTGACAGACCGGTCAGAACAGAACGATAGGGTGTAACACCGGTGCTCGCCACGGCGCGCACCGCATAGGTCCCCGGCTCGAATCCGTGATCGGCCGAGAGGACCATGACGCGGCGGATGAGGTCGGCCATCTCGTCGGAGGCGCCAAGCCCGCGCGCGACACTCACGTGAAGTGGATCGCTATTGACGGAGCGTGCTTTGATCGTGAACGCCGCCAGCCAACGAAGTACGTCGACGCCGGTCTGGCACATGCCATCGCGGGTAAGATCATAAGCGCGTGGGTTGACAATCTCGATGAAGGGGAACAGCGCCGTTGCACGATCCGCCGCGCTGGTTCCGGAAAATAGCCGCAGCATCTGCGGCAGTTGCGGGGGCGCGTTGGGCAAGGCCTTCGTAAAAACCGCAGATCGGTCCGCCTGCCAAAGCAACGCCGCGACGTCCTCGACGCTGTGTGTCTCCGACAATCGAACTGCGTTCTGGCCCCGATAATGAGGCCCCTGTTCGGTAATGAGGGTGATATCGGTCTCGCGACGAAGTCCCCCCGGGCGTTCCGCGGCAGGCGCCTCACCCCCGCCCGCGACTCGTTCGATATCGGCTCTCCAATACCGATTGCGCCGCGACCCGGGAACCGGTTGGGAACGGATCTTCTTCCTGCTGACGTAGGCGTACAGCGTGGGGAGGCTTACGCGAAGCATCTCCGCCGCCGCTTCAGCAGATACATAGAGATCATCTGGCATGGTTACGTATGTATGAATTTAATCAAGATTGACGACTCCACCCGATTATCTCACGATTTAGATGGACAATAAATATATGTTGATTAAGTCAGTCAATATTAAGGGGGAGTTATGGCGGCACGATCGATCAGGAACCGACGGTGGATTCGCCTGGGATCGATTGGAGGAGCGCTTTTCGGTTTTGCGGCCAACATGTCCGTCGCGCTCGCGGAAGACGGGCCGTCGCAATCGTCAGCCGCAGGTGCCCAACTTGAAGAGATCCTGATCACCGCGGAGAGGCGCGAATCCAAACTCGAGGACACTCCGATTGCAGTGTCGGTGATCGATGGCGCCCAAATACAGCGCGAGCAAATTGTCAATCTCAGCGAGATCGCCGCGAAGGCGCCGAGCATCACATTCGATCAGGTGAACCATTCCGAGTCGTTCATATCCATTCGCGGCACGACCATCGGTAATGACGCTGCCGGCATTGACCAGGGTGTATCCGTCTTCATCGATGAGGTACCGACAACCGGCTTTGGAGATGACAGCCCGGACCTCTATGACCTGCAGAGTGTCGAAGTGCTGCGCGGTCCGCAGGGCACGCTGTTTGGTCGAAACGTGACGGGCGGAGCCGTGTTGATCCGCACTTTGCCGCCAAGTTTCACGGAGTCGGGGCGCGCCACGGTCACGTACGCTTCCGACAATCTGATGGAGGTGCAGGGGTACGACACCGGCCCGCTCGCGGAAAATATCCTGGCGGGCAAAATAGCCGTGGACGTGCGTCGTCGCGATGATTTTCTCACGAACCTCGCGCTCCACGACCAGACTTACGGCGAGAATCTGGGATCGCTCAGGGGGCAGCTGCTATGGACGCCGAGTTCCGACGTACGCGTTCTCTTTGGCGGCGACTATCTGGACGACACCTCCGCCGGAAAAGCGCAATGGCTGGTGGGCAATTTTCAGCCAAGCCTCTTCCCGGCCTTGAGCTACAGCCCGGACGACACCAATCAGGGATCGAACGCTCATACGTCCAAGAAAGTGGGCGGCCTTCTGACCCACCTCGATTGGGAGCTGCCGTTTGCAACGTTCACGTCCATCACCGGCTATCGAAAAGTCGACGAGCACGTGCATTTTTCAACGTCGGGCGATCCGTTCAACAGCATCATTTCCGATCCGGTGATCCACGACAATCAGATCTCCGAGGAGGCGCGGATCACATCGCCGTCCGGCCAGCGCCTGACCTGGGTGGGCGGGGCTTTTTATCTGCATGCCGATCGTGCCTATCTGCAAACGGTTTCCTTTGACGCCTTCCCCGGCACCCTGCTCAATGTCCTGGCTCAGCTTGGAGTTCCGAGTCTCGCCCGATTCTTGAGTCCCTACGTCAACCAGGCCAACCAGCACGTGACGGTGGACAGCAAGGCCGCATTTGGCGAGGCGACGTATGAATTGACCTCGAGGCTCAAACTGACCGCGGGCGCACGCTACTCCAGCGAGTCGAAGTCCGGACACACGGAAATCAGCAACACCAGCGTACAGAACCCCGAGCTGAGTTCCGGACCCTATTCGAAGACTTGGACGGCGTTCACGCCAAAAGCGCTCGTGTCGTACGAGCCGGTTTCCAACGTGATGATGTACGTGAGCGCCACCAAAGGCTTTGAGAGCGGCGGTTACGATACCAACGGCACCACCAACGCCGAGCTTGCCTCGCCGTACAACCCGGAATATGTGTGGAGCTATGAAGGCGGCATCAAGACCGAGTTTCTGGACAAGCGTTTACAGATCAACCTGGCCGTTTACGATGCCGAATACAAGGACTTGCAAACGCGCAACTTCGATCCGGTTTCCGGCAACATCATTGCCGGAAACGCCGCCAAGGCGCGGGTACGAGGCAGCGAGCTCGAGGTGAAAATGCTGCCGCTCGAGTGGCTGACTCTCGGACTTTCGTACTCGTACACCGACGCGAAATACCGCAGCTACCTGGTTCCGAACGCTCCGCCCGCTCCGCCCACCGATAACTCCGGCCACACCATTCCGTTCACGCCGCACAATGCAGCCAACTTCAGCGCAGAAACGCATTTTGGAGCTCCGAGAGGCGCCGGCAAGATTCGCATCGGCGCCGACGTCACCTATCGTAGCGCGATCGAGTTCGACGATGCCAACGATACGCCGCGTTTCATCGTCGCCAAGAGCGCGTATCACGGCGTGCTGAACGCCCATGCGACATGGTCGTCCAACGACGATCGCTCCGAAGTGACCGTTTGGGCGAAGAACCTCAACGACAAGCGGGCGATCATCAACAACGCCGACCTCTCCATGTTCTTCGATACCCCTGCTGAGTTCCTCAAGGGTGGCTACGTGTCGATCGACAACTGGAACGATCCGAGAGTCGTGGGAATCAGCCTGACGAGGCGGTTTTGACGGCCGTGAACGAAATTCGGTACGTGGCGGCGACCGGCGCTCTGGGTGTCGGCGTCGACGCCGAGGCGCTTGACCAGTCGCTCGACTTGCGGCCGCACTTCATCGCGTCCGACGCGGGCACCACCGATGCCGGCCCGTTCGCGCTCGGCTCGGGCACCGCCGCGTTTCCCCGCGAAGCGGTCAAACGCGATCTTGCCCGGGTTCTCATCGCGAGCCGCAAGGCCAATATTCCGGCGCTGATAGGCTCGGCCGGCACGGCCGGCGGCGATCCGCACGTCGGGTGGGTCCTCGACATTGCCCGCGAGATCGCGGAAGAAAACAATCTATCCCTGCGCACGGCCGTCATCCGGTCGGAGCAGAATCCCGATTACCTCTTGGGTCTCTATCGAGAGGGACGTGTGCGGGCTCTCGATGCCGCCCCCGACATCGACGAGGCGGTATTCGCGCGCAGCGCACGAATTGTCGGCATGATGGGGGTCGAACCTTTGCAGGCGGCGCTGGAGGGGGGCGCGGACTTCGTGCTGGCGGGACGTTGCAGCGATCCTGCACTGTTCGCGGCGCTACCGATTCTGCGTGGGTTTCCACAGGGTCTCGCATGGCACGCCGGCAAAGTGACCGAGTGCGGGACCATGGCATGCGAAGGCAGACATGGGGGCGTGATCACGGCAACGGTGCGGCAGCACGAAGTGATTTTGCGCCCCGTCGGCGCGGGACTGCGCTGCACGCCGCAGAGTATCGCCGCGCATAGCCTCTATGAAAACGCGCATCCCTACCTGCACAAAGAATGTTCCGGTACGCTCGACTTGACCCGTTCGAAATACACGGCGATCGACGATGTTTCCGTCCGCATCACCGACAGCGCCTTTATCCCATCGAGCGACTACACCGTAAAACTCGAGGGTGCGGAATTGGTCGGCTACCAGTCAATCATGATCGGTGGTATCCGCGATCCTTTCATCCTGCGGCGGCTGGACCCGTGGTTGGCCGAGGTAAAGACCTACATCTATGGGGCGGTGGAGCGGGTTCTCTTGCTGAGTCCCTCGCAGTGGACCTTGAGCGTCCACGTCTACGGCCGAAATGCGGTGATGGGTAGACTGGAGCCGGATGCGTCCGACATGCCGCACGAAGTCGGGATCGTCGTTGAAGCGACCGCCGCTACGCAGGATCTCGCGACCAAAGCAGCTCAACTTGCGCGTCAACCGTTTCTGCACCACGGTGCGCCCGAGTGGACGAGCGGCACGACGAGCTTCGCGTGCCTGCACAATCCCGCGCACATCGATAGAGGCCCCGTGTATCGTTTCAATCTCAACCACGTCGCGGTACCGCGAACCAGGATGGAAATGTTCAGAACCGAGTTCGTCCAGCTCGGCAGGCCGCCGCGATGAAGCTTGCCGAGCTTGCGAGCCTCATTCGCAGCAAGAACGCGGGCCCCTTCATCCTGACGTTCGACATCATGTTCCCCGACGACGAAAGCTATCTGCGCGTGAAGTCCTCGGGCGTGTTGACCATCGCTCGCTTTGCCGAATTATTTCGCTGCCAGGAAAAGCATGTTCTATTCTTCGAATGCGACAATGCCCGCGCATTCAAATTCAGTATCCCGCGACCCATCGTGCAGGGTAATCTGGGTGATGGGGACATGCATGGCGGCCAGCAGTTCATTCCCTTGATGGACATCGAGGTTCCATGACCGACATCCGCGGGCCCGACGTCGGCGCGCGGCTCGATCGGCTGCCGCCGACCCGGTACATATGGTGTCTGGTGGGACTCGTGTCATTTGGCGCCTTTTTTGAAATCTATGATTTGGCGCTGACGGCGCCCTTGAGTCTCGGGCTTCTCGTCGCCGGGGTCTTTCACCCCGGAGCGGCGGGATTATTTGGCTTCACCGACCAGGCAACGTTCGCCGCCGCCACCTTTGCGGGCCTTTATGTGGGAACGCTGGGGTTTTCCACGGTGGCAGACCGTCTGGGCCGACGGCCAATCTTCGTTTTCGCGCTACTCTGGTATGCGACGGCGACGGTGGTGATGGGCCTGCAGAACAGCGCGTTCGCCATCGACCTGTGGCGGTTCGTCGCGAGCATGGGCGTCGGCCTCGAATTGGTGGCAATCGATTGTTACCTTGCGGAACTCATGCCGAAAGCGGTGCGGGGGCGCGCATTTGCGGCGAGCGCTTCGCTGCAGTTTCTCTCAGTGCCGTTGGTCTCGGTGCTGGCTTGGGCCTTGATCCCGGGCAGGCATCTGGGTATCGACGGATGGCGATGGCTCGCGTTCGTGCCCGCTGTCGGCGCGTTGCTGGTATGGCAAGTTCGCAGGACGCTGCCGGAATCGCCTCGATGGCTCGAGGCGCATGGACGTGCGGTCGAAGCCGATGATGTCATCTCGAAGATCGAGCAACGCGTGGCCCGCGATCTAGGGTCGCAGATCCCCCAAATTCGTATCCTGACCGACGCCCCGATGGTCGGACCGGCCAAGGCAATTTCGCTCTGGGCGCCTCCCTACAGACGGCGAACGATCGTGCTGATCGTATTTCACGTATTCCAAACCATAGGTTATTTCGGTTTCTCAAACTGGCTCCCCACCTTGTTGGTGTCGCAGGGCATCGAACTCGGCAAGTCGCTCGCCTATAGCGCCGTGATTGCAGTGGTGCCTCCGATCGCCCCGATTGCATTCAGTTTATTTGTGGACAAGGTGGAACGAAAATGGATGGTCTCCCTCGGAGCCCTTGTGGCCGCCGCGGCAGGCTTGCTCCTATCGCGCATTACTCAGCAATCGGACTTTGCCGTGTTCACGGTTATTGGAGCCGGTGTTGCGATCGGCAACTCCCTGATGTCGCTCTCGTATCACACTTACCAAAGTGAGTTGTTTCCCACCCCTATACGCGCGCGCGGGGTCGGGTTCGTTTATTCCTTCAGCCGGCTTTCCGCGATCTTTTCCAGCTACATCATTGCCGCGACACTGAATCGTGCGGGCAGCGTCGGCGTGTTCGTCCTCATTTCGAGCGCCATGGTCGTCGTCGCGCTGACCGTCGGCCTCTTCGGACCCCGGACGCGAGGGCTCGCGCTCGAACAGATATAAGGGCCGTAGGCTGGGCTTGCGACAGGGCTCACACTTTCTTCATCGCGTAGGCGAATTCCTACGCTTTGTTCAGTGCTTGCGGCACTTCGTCTCCTACAAAGTCTTTCTGCTAGGCTCCCACGACTACTTTGGGAGACAGAGCCGGTAATGTATTCCGAGGCGCCAGCAAATCAACAGGACTACCGGCAAGAGGCGCGAAGCATTCGAGCCAAGGCGCGGGAAGTGCGTGATGCCGTGGCACGGGCGCAACTTCTGTTGATCGCCTCGCTTTACGATAGACTGGCCGATCTCTTGAATGACCTCGGTCCCTCGCTGCAGTCAAAATTCTCCCACATTTCTCGCCCGGAAGAGCCGACAGAAGGAACTGACCCCGCGTAGGAAATCACGGCCGGTGAATTAGGGGCTGCGGCTATGGAAACGGCCGGCGTCATTAGCGACAATTCGCTCGGGATTGTCACACGGAACCTTCAAGGATGGCTAAAACACGAAATATAGATCCTCATAAAGCTTTGGACGAAACCGCAACTTCAATCAAGGAACTGGTGCTTGACCTTGAAAATCGAGAAACGGAGGGAAGGCGCCTCACCGCGACTGAAATTCAAAACATAGCCAGCCAATTGCAAGTCCATGTCGAGAATCTCCTCGCGGCTTCGAGAGGCCTGCGGGATGAGAAGTCCGGGGAGTGATCGCCTCAGGCCAAGCTGCCTCGCGTGCCGTTTGAGCAAATGACATCGATTGGCAGCTTTATCGCGCTATCGCGGCGCTCAATCGAGTCGACGACCTTCGCGATGAGTCCGGCCGCGTCCTTCTCGATAATTTCGATGACATCGTTCGGAAACTGATTCTGCAGATCGCTCATCAACATTTCTGGATCGTCCCCCACCATGATCGAGCGAATCAAGTGCTCGGAGACGGCGACGATCACGAAGCCTAAGGAACACGGGGCGATGGCAAAGCCGATGGTCGCCGCGGCTCGAATGAGCGGGATGAGTACGTCGCCCGCCCCACGCTCTGCAATATTTGAATTGGATGTTGTCGATGTTAACACTGTCTTCTCCTTGTATATTTCGGCTGGGCACGTCAGTTCTAGTTAAAACGTTCGCCGACCAACTCTTCGCTCTTCTGCCAAAGCGCCTGTGCGTGTTGCGGGTCGAGGGCGTAGGGTTGTACGCCCGCGCGTATGCCGGGGGCTGAGGCGATCTCGGCCACGTGGCAGTCTTCGCAATAGTGACCGCCAATCGCCTCGGCATCGGCGATACAGGCGGCCCACACGGAGGTCGCCGCGCCTTGGGGAATGCTTTTATAGCTGAAGGGCGCTGCACCCTGCGGCTGACGGGCATTGATCTCCGCAATTAATTTCTCCAACGCCCCGGGCGTCAAGTGCCGACTGAGCTCGGTTCGGATACCCCCCGGGTGCACCGCCGTCGCCCGTACCCCACGCGCCTTGTGCCGGCGATCGAACTCAACTGCAAACAGTACGTTTGCGGTCTTGGAGCGGCCGTAGGCGATGAACTCCTCGTAGGGCGAGTGCTCGAAGTTCGGATCTTCCAGATTTACATCCGCATATCGGTGACCGGCCGAAGACAGATTCACCAGCCGCGAACCGGCCTTGAGCAGTGAAGCGATGCGGTTCACCAGGACAAAGTGTCCGAGGTGGTTGGTCCCGAACTGCATCTCAAAGCCATCGACCGTTTTGCTCTTGGGGCACGCCATGACACCGGCATTGGCGATGATCACATCGAAGGGCTTAGCCGTTTCGAGCAACCCGCGGGCGCAGCGACGCACACTGTCGAGAGACGCCAGATCGAGCTGGATGAGCGAAAGAGAACCACCGCTCGCGGCTTGCGCGCGGACCTGTTCGGTCGCGGCCTGCGCCTTGGACAAATCACGCGCTGCGCCGACGACTTGCGCCCCGTGCGCCGCCAAGGCGCGTGCGGTTTCGATACCGAGACCCGCGGAAACACCGGTGACGAGCACGCGTTTCCCGTTCAAATTGATGCCGCGCAGTACCTCGTCCGTCGTCGAAGTGGCTCCAAATGAATTGCTCATGGTCAAATCCTCGCTGTTGTCCACAACGCCCTACCGCTGGACCTTGTAAAAGTGGTCTAATTGCAAGTGGAGGGAACCTCCGCTTAATATACGGAGGATCCCTCCGTTTTGCAAGAGCCATGTGAGGAGCAAACCGATCAACGTGAAAAGAAAGCCAACGCCGCAGGCACGCAAGCCGCGCTCGGACAGTGCCCGGAATCGACAGTTACTGATCGACGCCGCTAAGGCGGGGTTTACGGACGTCGGACTGAATGTGAGCCTGGAGGAGATCGCCCGCCGCGCCGGCGTCGGCATCGGCACACTTTACCGGCATTTCCCCACCAGAGAGGCGGTGGTCGAAGCGGTTTATCGACGTGAAGTCGAGCAGCTGGCTGAAGCCGTGCCGCAGCTGCTTCAAACCTCACCGGCGGGTGCGGCGTTGCATAAGTGGATGCACTTGTTCGTCGACTACATCGCCACCAAACGCATCATCGCGCCATCGCTCGGAGCCGCGGCAAATCGCACTTCCCCGCTGCATGCATCCTCCGTGGAACTGATCACAAATGCAATTTCCACGCTCGTCAAGCGCGCCATCGCCAGCGGCGATGTGCGCAAGGATATCGACCCGTCTGATTTGCTGCGTGCGATGGTCGGAGTGAGTTATGGAAATCCCGACGCGGGCTGGGAAGCGAGCGCGCGGCGACTCATCAACCTCCTGATGGATGGGCTGCGGCGCCGAGCGTAAGGCCGCTCGCTCTGCGGTGCTTGCGCACGGGCTGGGTGATTTCCGCCTTCCCGTAATGCTCGCCGGTGCGGCCGTCGCGGATGAAGTCGGCCATCATCTGGAAATAGCCTGGCGCGAAGCGCGTGGAGACGCGTTCACCGCTTGCATTCAACTCATACTCTGTCATCCCGTGCTCGGCGCCGGGATAGACGGCCAGTGTATAGTCCTTGTCCTGCGCGATCAGCGATTTGATGCGCTTGGCCGTCTCGGCACTGGGCGATTCTAGATCGTCGCCGCCGAGCACCCACAGTTGCGGTGTGGTGGAGGCGCGCAAGGCCGGCATCGGCTCGTAGCGGAACGGCGTGCGGACCTCGACAAAATTGAACTCCTTGGTCATTGCATCGATGATCTGCTGCTGGTCGAGCGGCAGGATGAAGAATACAAAATCGCCATGCACATCCTTGTACCAGGACTCGGACTCATATTTCCGGCGCAGGGCGTTGAACTCTTCGTAGCCTTCCTTGCCGCCGGTCTCGATCACGCGCTCCCCAGCGCGCGCCAACTCCAGCGCCTTGGCAGTGTCCGCTGCGGAGTGATGATGGAAATACATGTCCAGTGCGACACTTTCCTGATCTTCTTCCAGCACCGTGACTGCCAAGCCGAAGCTCACAATCGCGAAATCAACGCGAGCGCGGTTCGCCGCCAGCGGTACGACCCACCCGCCTTGGCTGCCGCCCTGATAGCCGATGCGTCCCAGCCGCGCGCCGGAGAGCCGCTTGGCCTCTTTCATCGCGGCGATGGCATCCGCGGCGAGGACGTCGAAATCCTGCGTGTAGCTGCCGCCCGATACGCCGGTGCCTCGCTTGTCATAGACAAATGCGCCAATGCCCTGCGCCGGGAACATCCGCTGCAAGGGATAAGAGTCGAGGGCGGAATCGTGCTCTGAGCCATGCACCAGCACTACGACCGGTACCTTTGCGCCGTCTTTCGGCATGATCAGACGTCCGACCAACTTCACTCCGTTGCTGTCGAAAGGCGCATCGCGCACGTCGAAGGCGATGCGCCTGCCTGGCTCGTTTCCAAAGATCATCTCGCCCTTATCGCAGTCGGAGAACGACACGGTTTTGCCGTCAGGACGATCGGTCCATCCATAGGTGCTGGTCCATGTGCCATTTGCCTGCGGATGAAGCTGACCCCTCTCGCCGGTGAACGTCAACCAGCGCAGCGTATCGCCGTCCGACGGCGCGACATCCAGGGTTCTGCCGTCGCTCAGGCGATACGCACCGACATGACAGTCCTTTGTCGCGTCGGCTCCGACGAGAGCGGAAAACGACAGCAAAAGCCCGAGAACTGCGATGGCGGAGGGCATTTTCATGCGCATGACCTTCATGCGGCCCACCTGTTTCGCCTGCATGCAGATACGGTCAGCCTTTGCTCTCGTATTTGAATGAGACACTGATTCGCGATCGATAGGCTTCGACCTTTCCATTCTTGATCTGCACGTCGAGCTTTACGACTTCCGCCACCCGCAGGTCCCGCAGCGTCTTGCTTGCGCGGTTGATCGCAGCGGCGGTTGCCTTCTCCCAAGACTCCGTGCTGGTTCCGACAAGTTCGACCACCTTGTAGACGTTTTCCGTCATGACATTTCCCCGCTTGTTTGAAATTTAACGCTCAGCCAGCGACGCTATACTA
>Ga0307476_10001125_pt1 | contig 16878 bp, 14 predicted proteins | sample atmos_gasesECM2C_2_FD_203314 | JGI IMG/M metagenome (GOLD analysis project Ga0307476, IMG submission 203314) | Hardwood forest soil microbial communities from Morgan-Monroe State Forest, Indiana, United States - atmos_gasesECM2C_05 | ecosystem: Environmental > Terrestrial > Soil > Temperate... | reverse complement strand
TGCACCGCCGCCTGGCGGCGGGCGGCGTCGAGCGACCCGGTCAAGAGGCCACTGGGGCTGGTCGTTTCGACCAGGCTGACGCAGCGGTCGACGACGGCCGGGTCGATGCGGCCGCCGGTGCCGAGGTGGAGCATCGCCGCCTGGGTCAGGCTGCCGACGATCTTGTGGGTCGAGGAGGTGACGAGGTCGGCGCCGCAGGCGAGGGCGTCGGCCGGCAGGTCGGGGTGGAAGTGGAGGTGCGCGCCCCAGGCCTCGTCGACCACCAGCGGCACGCCGCGGGCGTGGGCGACCTCGGCCAGGGCGGCGACGTCGGCGCAGGCTCCGAAGTAGGTCGGCGAGACGACCATCGCCGCCACCGCGCCGGGCGTCTCGTCGAGCGCCGCTGCCAGCGAGTCGGGGGTGAGGCCATGGGCGATCCCGAGCTCGGCGTCGAGCTCGGGCGAGACGAAGGCCGGGCGCATGCCGCTGAGGACGAGGCCGTCGATCACCGAGGAGTGGACGTTGCGCTGGACGACGACGCGGTTGCCGATGTGGGCCAGCGCCAGGCAGGTCGAGTGGTTGCCCTGCGAGGCGCCGTTCATCAGGAACCAGCTGCGCGCCGCCCCCCAGGCCTCGGCGGCGAGCAGCTGCGCCTGTTGGAACGGCGTCGGTTCGGGGCCGATGTCGACGCCCTCGGTGATCGAGGGGATGTCGTTGCGCAGCCCCGTCTCGCCGACCAGCTCCCGCATCTTCGGGTCGGCGCCGGCGCCGCCCTTGTGGCCGGGGACCTGGAAGCGGCCGGGCTCGAGCGCCGAGTAGGCGAGCAGGGCGTCGACGTAGGGGGTCGAGTCCTGACTGCGATCGGACATCGTCGCGAGTCTACGCCGGCCGCGTCGCCGGTCCGCGAGACTTCATTTCCATGGAGCACACGCGACTCGGCTACTGGCTGGCGGAGGCGGGGGCCGTGGCGCCGGCGCCGCCGCTCGCCGAGCGGCTCGAGGCGGACGTCGTCATCGTCGGCGGCGGCTTCACCGGCCTTTGGACCGCCTGGCACCTGCGCCAGCTGGAGCCGGAGGCGCGCGTCGTCCTGCTCGAGGCGGAGCTCTGCGGGCACGGCCCGAGCGGGCGCAACGGCGGCTTCTGCAACGCGATGTGGTTCTCCCTGGCCTCGATGCGCCGGCGCTGGGGCGACGGGCCGGCGCTCGCCGTCGCCCGCGCCGCCGAGCGCTCGGTCGAAGGGATCGGCGCCTTCTGCGAGGAGCAGGAGGTCGACGCCTGGTTCCACCCCACCGAGTACCTCCACGTCTCGACCACCCCGGCGCACGATGGCAGCTGGTCGGCAGCGGTCGCGGCTTGTCGCGAGCTCGGCGTGCCGGAGGCACTGGTCGAGCTCAGCGCCGAGCAGGTCGCGAGCCGCTGCGCCTCGCCGGCCCTCCGCGCCGGCGCCGCCAGCCCGACCTCGGCCAGCGTCCAGCCGGCTCGGCTCGCGCTCGGGATTCGCGACCGCCTGCGCGCCGCCGGGGTCTTGATCTGTGAGTCCTCGCCGGTGCGCTCGTTCCGCGAAGGACCCGACGGGGTCGAGCTGCGGACCGAGTCGGGCTCGGTGCGGGCGTCGCGCGCGGTGCTGGCGATCGGCGGCGCCGCCAAGGGTCACGGCGGTCCCCTGCGTGGGCGGCTCTCGATCGCCTCCTCCCACATCGTCATCACCGAGCCGGTGCCGGAGCTGATCGCCGAGCTCGGCTGGACCGGCGGCGAGTGCATCACCGACAGCCGCGCCCTGCTTCATTACTTTCGCACGACCCCCGACGGCCGCATCGCCTTCGGTTGGGGCGGCGGCCGAATCGCGATGGGGGGGCGAACAGGCGGCCGCTCCGAGCTCGACCGCGAGGTCGTCGCCGCGACCTCCCAACACCTGCTCGATTACTTCCCGGGCCTGCGCGGGAAGCGCATCACCCACGCCTGGGGCGGCCCGATCGACGCTTCGCCGACCCACCTGCCGCTGGTCATGCCGCTGCGCCGCGGCCGCGCCTTCGTCGCCGCCGGCTACACCGGCAACGGCGTCGGCCCCGCGCACATGGTCGCCCGCTCACTCGCCTCGCTCGTCCTTGACCAGCGCGACGAGCCCGCCCGCCTCGCCTTCATCGATCCCTCACCGCCGCGGGTACCACCGGAGCCGTTCCACTGGATCGGCGGCGAGGCGATCCGGCTCGGGATCCTCGCCAAGGAGGAGGCGGAGCTGGCCGGCCGTGCCCCCGGCCGGATCGCCACCGCCGTCGCCGGGATCCCCGAGCGGATCGGCTTCCACATCGGCAGGTGAGCGCCTGCCGCGCGCCGGGTTCAGCTCTTGGCGGGGACGACCAGCACGGGCCGGTCGGAGAGGTGCAGGAGCTTGTTCGCGGTCGAGCCGAGGATCATCCCCTTCAGCTGCGACTCGCCGTGGCTGCCGACGATGATCATCCGCGCATTGCGATCGTCGCCGACCTCGATCAGCGCCTCGGCGGGCCGTCTCGCGACCAGTTCGATTTCGATCTCCACGCCCCGCGCCGAGGCTTGCTCGCGGGCCTGCTTCGTCACCCTCTCGCCGAACTCCTCGATCGCCTCCTCGTGTTCGGCGATCTCGCCGCCCCAGATCCCGGGCGGCGCGTAACCGAAGACGACGACGATCTCGTCGCCGAGCTGTGGCGCCAGCGCCAGCGCGCCCTCCAGCGCGGCTTCGCCCTGGGCCGAACCGTCATATCCGACTACCAGCGCGGCCATCAGTCCTCAGCTCCGGTCGAGCCCTCGGCGACGCCGGTCGGCCCCGGCGGCGGCGCTTCGCCCTCGAGGAAGCCGGCCGGGACGACCTGGGGCTTGCGCTTGAAGAAGGCCGGCATCTTGCGCCACTGGACGAACATCAGAACGATCCCAAGGATGAGGAAGATGACGGCGATCAGCAACGGCGGGCCGATCCCGAGCCAGGAATTACCGGATTCCGAGTTGGCCGGGTCGGAGAGTTCGATCGCGTTCTTGACCAGCAGGTAGAAGAGGATCGCGCCGCCGACGGTGGGACCGACGCCGACGAAGAAGAAGTTCTTGACGCTCCTGGTCAGCTCGCGCCGGTAGTAGATCGTGCAGGCGAAGCCGGTGATGCCGATGTAGAAGGCGATCATCAGGCCGAGCGCGGCCAGCGAGTCGAAGAGGATGTCTTCGCTGACCAAGGTCAGGCCGACGTACCAGATCACCGAGAGGGCTCCCATCAGGATCGTCGAGATGTGGGGGGTGAGGAAGCGCGGGTGGACCCGGCCGAGGCTGCCTGGCATCGCGTGCGCCCGCGCCATCGAGAGCGTCGTTCGCGCCGTCGGCAGAATCGTCGTCTGGGTCGAGGCGGCGGCCGAGGTGAGCACGGCGATGATCAGGATCTTGTCGAGCGGCGAGCCGAAGACTTCGGTGCCGAGGTGGCTGAGCACGTCTTCGGGTTCGGCGACCAGCCCTTTGACGCCGTCGTAGGCCTGGGCGGCGATCGCGACGATCACGTAGATTCCGAGCAGGATCAGGGTGCTGACCACGGTCGCCTTGCCCGGCGCCTCGCCGGGATCCTCGGTCTCCTCGTTGACGGTTGCGGTCGTGTCCCAGCCCCAGTAGATGAAGACGGCGAGCAGCATCCCGGCGGAGATCTCGGAGGGGCTGAGCGAGAACGGGTTGAGCCAGCTGATGTCGGGATGGACAGAATTCAGCCCGGCGTCGCCGCTGTAGACCTTGACCAGGGCGACGATCGCGAACAGCGCCAGGGTGAAGACCTCCGCCGCCAGCAGCCCGACCTGGGTGCGGGCCGAGAGCTCGATCCCGATCACGACGATCGCGGTCATGACGATGATCCAGATCACGCCGACCGCCGTTACCGCCGCAGTCGATTCGGCCGCCGCGGTCCAGCTGAAGAGCTCGAAGGTGTAGAGGCCGGCGATCTGGGCCAGGTTCGCCATCACGATGATGTCGGCGACGACGATCGTCCAGCCGGCGATCCAGCCCAGCTGCGGGCCCATCGCCTTCGTCACCCAGGAGAAGCTGGTGCCGCAGTCGGGGTCGGCTTTGTTCAGGTAGTAGTAGCCACCGGCGACGAGGAACATCGGGACGAAGCTGATCAGCAGGATCGCCGGCGCCTGCAGGGCGACCGCGGCGGCGACGAAGCCGAGCGTGGCGGCGAGGCTGTAGCCCGGCGCCGTGGAGGCGACGCCGATGACGACGCTGGAGACGAACCCGATCGCGTTCTTCTTCAGGCCCTTGTCTTCGACCCCGTGCGGGGAGACCGCGGGTGCGTCCGGCGTGGGAACAGCTGCACTCTCCAACGATCTGCCTCCTGTTCTCGACCCATTCCGTGGCGAGCGGCGGTCTGGGGCGACGGTAAGCCCATCTGGACCAATACGCAAGTGGCGAATGTCCCAAAAGCACAGCTCTCGCTTGTACGTGGCGTACAAGCGACCCGGCCTGACTTGACCCAACGAACACTTGCGGTTGTGCCATCCTGGGTCTAGCTTTGTCCATATCGTCGTAGGCGAGAAGGAGAGCGGAATGGCGACCATGTCGCAGGCGCAGGTAGGGAGCGAGTTGCAGGAGCTGGCCCGGCGCCACCTCTGGATGCACTTCTCGCGAATGGGGGGCTACGACGCCGACCACCCGATCCCGATCATCACCCGCGCCGAGGGCTGCTACGTTTACGACGAGAACGGCAAGCGCTACCTCGACGGCCTCTCCGGCCTCTTCTGCGTCAACGCCGGCCACGGTCGTACCGAGTACGGCGAGGCGGCGGCCCGCCAGGTCGAAGAGCTCGACTTCTACACGCTCTGGAGCTACGCGCACCCGAAGGCGATCGAACTGGCGGCGCGGATCGCCTCGCTGGCGCCGGCCGACCTCAATCGCGTCTTCTTCACCTCCGGCGGCTCGGAGGCGGTCGAGTCGGCGATCAAGCTCGCCCGCAACTACCACCGCGCCCTCGGCAAAGGCCAGAAGCACAAGCTGATCGCCCGCGAGGTCGCCTACCACGGCACCTCGCTGGGAGCGCTCTCGGCAACCGGGATCACCGAGCTTCGGACCCAGTTCGAGCCACTCACCCCGGGCACCAGCCACGTCCCCAACACCAACCTCTACCGCTGGCCGCAGGATCGCGAGGAAACCTGGGCTGCGGATGCGATCGAGGAGCGGATCGTCTTCGAGGGGCCGGAGAGCGTAGCCGCGGTGATCCTCGAGCCGGTCCAGAACGCCGGCGGCTGCTTCGTCCCGCCCGACGGCTACTTCCAGCAGGTGCGCGAGATCTGCGACCGCCATGACGTGCTGCTGATCTCCGACGAGGTGATCTGCGCCTGGGGCCGCCTCGGCCACTACTTCGGCTGCGAACGCTTCGACTACGTCCCGGACATGATCACCGTCGCCAAGGCCCTGACCTCGGCCTACGCGCCGATGGGCGGCGTAATCGCCTCCGACAAGGTCGCCGAGCCGTTCATGGAAGGAACCGCCTCCTTCGCCCACGGCTTCACCTTCGCCGGACACCCGATCGCGTCGGCGATCGCGATGGCCAACCTCGATGTCTACGAGCGCGAGGACCTCTGCGGCCATGTCCTCGCCAAAGAGGGCGAGTTCCGCCAGATGCTCGAGAGCCTGCGCGACCTGCCGATCGTCGGCGACGTGCGCGGCGCCGGCTACTTCCACGCGATCGAGCTGGTCAAAGACAAGGAGACGAAAGAGAGCTTCAACGACGAGGAGTCCGAGAAACTGCTGCGTGGCTTCCTCTCCGGCGAGCTCTACCGACGCGGCCTGATCTGCCGGGCCGACGACCGCGGCGACCCGGTGATCCAGCTGGCGCCGCCGCTGATCGCCGACAGCGAGCAGTTCGCGGAGATCCACGACGTGCTCAGCACCGTGCTTGCCGAGGCCTGGGATCAGGTCGTCCCGTCCTCGGCGGCGGCGACCGACCCGACGAGGACTCGCCGAGGCCTGGGATCGGGTAGTAACTGAGGTAGCGGTGCTCACCGTCCAGAGCCTGCTCGACGAGCTCGACCTCGACCTCGCGGCCGGCTCGAAAGCGGCGGCCGCGCCGGTTCGCTGGGTCCATATCTCCGAGCTGCAGGACCCGACCCCGTGGCTCTCCGGCGGCGAGCTGATGCTGACCACCGGGATCCCGCTCGACACCGCGGCCAAGCAGCGAGCCTTCGTCCGCATCCTCGCCGACCGCAACCTCGCCGGGCTCGGCTTCGGCACCGGCTTCAGTCACGAGAGCCTGCCGAAAGCGCTGATCGACGAGGCCGAGAAGCGCGACTTCCCGCTCTTCGAGGTGCCGTACTCGGTGCCGTTCATCGCGATCACCGAGAAGGCTTTCGCCCGCCTCGTCAACGAGCAGTACGAGGTCCTTCAGCGCGGGATCGCGGTCCAGCGCCGGCTCGAGCGGCTGGTCCTCGAGGAGCGCGGGCTGGAGGAAATCGCGGCGACGATCGCCTCCGCGGTCGGTGGCACGGTGGCGATCCTCGACGGCCGTGGCGAGCGGCTCGCCGGCCGCGGCTTCCGCCGCCAGCTCTCCGCCGACGCGATCGGCGGCATCCGCAAAGAGGCGCTCGGCCACGCCGCCGACGGCCACCCCTTCGTCCCCTCGCACCCCTCGGTCGCGGGGCGGGCGCTGGCCCACCCGGTGATCTCGCCCGGCGGCGGCCCGCCGCAGGCCTGGGTGGCGATCGTCCGCGACTCCGGCGGCCTCGGTGACTTCGAGCGGTTGATCCTGCAGCAGGCGGTGGCGATCGTCGCCCTCGAGCTGATGCGCCGCCGGGTCGCCAACGAGACCGAGCGCCGCCTCGCCGGCGACGTCCTCGCCGGCGCCCTCGGCGGCCGCATGGAGGCGACCGAGCTGCGCCGCCGGCTCGAGCCGTTCGGGATCGGCGACGAAGCGGCGGTCCTCGTCTTCGCCCTCGACCGCCCGGCCGACGCGACCGGGGCACTGGAACGGGCGCTCGCCGCCGAGGCCTGTCCCGCCGTGGTCGCTCCGCACGAGACCGGCGGCCGCGAGCTGCTCTGCGCGGTGATCGACGCCGCCGACCGCGACCCGATCGACGTTGCCGCCGACGCCCGCCGCGCGCTCTCCCCCGAACGCGACGGCGTCCGCGCCGCCGCCAGCCGCCCGGCCGCGCCGGAGAGCCTGCGTCACTCCTTCCACGAAGCCCGCTGCGCGCTGGAGGCGACCGCGTTCCATAACGGTGCCGCCCCCGATGTCGCTTCCTGGCGCGACCTCGGCGCCTTCACCCTGCTGCTCTCGATCCAGGACGACGAGGCGCTCGGCCTCTACTGCGACAGCGTGTTGGGGCCGATCGAAGCGGGCGACGAGGAGTACGGCGGCGAGCTGCTGCGCTCCTTGGAGGCGTTCATCGAGCAGAACGGGCAGTGGGAGCGCGCTGCCCGTGAGGTGTACTGCCACCGCCACACGCTGCGCTACCGGATGCGCAAGGTCGAAGAGCTGACCGGTCGCGACCTCTCCCGCGCCCACGACCGGATCGAGTTCTGGCTGGCCCTGCGAGCGAGGGAGCTGATCGCATGAAGATCGGAGTGCCGACAGAGATCAAGGACGACGAGTACCGCGTCGCCATCACCCCGGCCGGGGTGCGGGAAATGACCGAGCACGGGCACGAGGTGCTGGTCCAGACCGGCGCCGGCGACGGCAGCGCGATCGGCGACGAGGAGTACGCCGCGCAGGGGGCGGCGATCGTCGACGACGCACCCGCCCTCTTCGAGCAGGCGGAGATGATTCTCCACGTCAAGGAGCTGCAGGCGAGCGAGATCGAGATGCTTCGACCGGGCCAGCTGCTCTTCACCTACCTACACCTGGCGCCCGACCCCGAGCAGACCAGGGGTCTCTGCGAGAGCGGCGTCACCGCGATCGCCTACGAGACGGTCGAGGACTCGCACGGGCGGCTGCCGCTGCTGGCGCCGATGAGCGAGATCGCCGGCAAGATCGCAACCCAGGCTGGCGCCCACGCGCTGGAGAAGCCGCACGGCGGCCGCGGCATCCTGCTCGCCGGTGTGCCCGGTGTCGCCGCCGCCAATGTGATCGTGATCGGCGGCGGCGTGGTCGGGATGAACGCCGCCTTCATCGCGATCGGGATGGAGGCCGACGTCTTCGTCTTCGACCGCTCGATCGACCGCCTGCGCGAGCTCGACATCATTTTCAACGGCCGCTGCTCGACCGTCTACTCGACGACCCTGGCGGTCGAGGAGATGCTGCCGCGGGCCGACCTCGTGATCGGCGCCGTGCTCGTCCACGGCGCCCGCGCCCCGTATGTGATCCGGCGCGAGCAGCTGGCGCTGATGAAACCGGGCGCGGTGATGGTCGACGTCGCGATCGACCAGGGCGGCTGCTTCGAGACCTCGCGGCCGACCACCCACCACGAACCGACCTTCGAAGTCGACGGGATCATTCATTACTGCGTCGCCAACATGCCCGGCGCGGTCCCGATCACCTCGACCCAAGCCCTCACCAACGCGACCCTGCCCTACGCGATCGCGCTCGCTGACCACGGGGTCGCCGACGCGATCCGCCGTGACCCGGGGTTGCGGCCCGGGGTCAACGTCGCCGCCGGCAAGGTCACCCACCCGGCGGTGGCGGAGGGGGTAGGGATGGACTACGTGCCCGTCGAGGACGCCCTCGGCTTCGAACCGACCTTGCAATGAACAGCCACAGGGAGATCTGAATGAGCACTTACGCGGTAATCAACCCAGCCACCGGCGAGACGATCAAAGAGTTCCCGGAGATCTCAGACTCAGAGCTCCGCGCCGCGATCGACCGCGCCGATCAGGCCTCCCGGACCTTTCCGGCGTCGACGGCGGTGGCGGAGCGCGCGGCGCTGGTGCGGAAGGTCGGCGACCTCCACAAGGAGCGCAGCCGGGAGCTGGCCGAGATCATCGTCCGCGAGATGGGCAAGCCGATCGAGCAGGCGGTGATGGAGGTCGACTTCGCCGGCGACATCTACGGCTTCTACGCCGACAACGCCGAGGCCCTGATGGCCGACGAGCCGATCGAGCTGCTCGGCGGCGAGGGCACGGCGCTGATCCGCCGCAGCCCGTTCGGGGTCCTGCTCGGGATCATGCCCTGGAACTTTCCCTACTACCAAGTCGCCCGCTTCGCCGGGCCGAACCTGGTGATCGGCAACACGATCCTGCTCAAGCACGCGCCCCAGTGCCCCGAATCGGCGGCGGCGATGGCGCAGATCTTCGATGAGGCCGGCTTCCCTGAGGGCGCCTACGAGAACGTCTACGCGACCAACCAGCAGATCGAGTGGGTGATCGCCGACCCGCGCGTGCACGGCGTCTCGGTCACCGGTTCCGAGCGCGCCGGCGCCGCCGTTGCCGCGATCGCCGGCGCCAACCTGAAGAAGGTCGTGCTCGAGCTCGGCGGCTCGGATCCCTTCATCCTGCTCGGCTCTGACGACCTCGACGGGGCGGCGACGGCGGCGGCCGAAGCGCGGCTCGACAACACCGGCCAGTCCTGCAACGCGGCTAAGCGCTTCATCGTCGCCGACGATCTCTACGACGGGTTCCTCGAGAAGTTCAAGGCCCAGCTCGAGGCGGCGAAACCGGGCGATCCGACCTCTGAGGACACCGCGGTCGGGCCACTCTCCTCGGCGACCGCTGCTGACCGGCTCGAGGACCAGGTCAAGCGGGCGATCGCCAACGGCGCCGAGGTCCTCGTCGGCGGCAAGCGCGACGGCAACTACTTCGAACCGACGATCCTGACCGGGATAAAGCCCGGTGAGGAGGCCTCCCAAGAAGAGTTCTTCGGTCCCGTCGCCCAGGTCTACCGAGTTGGCTCCGAGGACGAGGCCGTAGCACTCGCCAACCAGACCCCGTTCGGTCTGGGCTCCTACCTGATGACCAATGACAAGGAGCAGGCGGAGCGGGTCGCCGACAAGATCGAAGCCGGGATGGTCTACGTCAACCTGGTCGGGGCCGACAGCCCGGAGCTGCCGTTCGGGGGCTTCAAGCGCTCCGGTTTCGGCCGCGAGCTGGGGCGCTACGGGGCCGACGAGTTCGTCAACAAGAAGCTGATCCGCAGCGCCTGAGTGCAGGCATTCGGAGCGGCGGCGCGAAGACGCTGCCGATCCGTTTTGGGAAATGATCTGTTGAGAGATCGATGAAGAAGCTCGCTGCTGCCGTACTACTCATCCTGCTGGCCACCACCGCTTTCGCGGTCGCCGCGCCGACCGAGCGCGGGACCGAGCTGGAAAACCCGCGCTGCCACGGCCGCCAGGCGAAGATCGTCGGCAGCGATGGCGACGACGTCCTGCACGGGACGCCGGGCCGCGACGTGATCTGGGGCGGCGCGGGCAACGACGTGATCTACGGCAGTCTCGGCAACGACCTGATCTGCGGCGGGCCGGGGTCCGATCTGATCCACGGCGGTCGCGGCAACGACACGGTCGACGGCGGCGCCGGCTCCGACGACCAGGTCAACGGCGACCTCGGCGACGACAAGGTGCTGGGCGGCGCCGGCAACGCCGACGACGTCGCCGGCGACCTCGGCATCGACATCGTCAACGGCGGCCCCGGCGACGACGACCTCGTCCACGGCGACTACGGCTACGACCGGATGGCGGGCGGTGCCGGCAGCGGCGACATCGCCTCCTTCGCGACGGCCCGCGCCGGCGGCAAGGGCAGCGGCGTCTGGGTCTCGCTGCAGGCGCACAAGGCCTTCGGCGACGGCCACGACAAGCTGTTCCAGTTCGAGAGCATCGAAGGCTCGGCCTTCCGCGACACCCTGTTTGGCGACAAGCAGGCGAACGCGATCAACGGCGGTCCCGGCGACGACCAAATCTTCGGCGGCGGCGGCCTCGACGCGATCAATGGCGGCCAGGGCAGCGACGGCTGCCAGGGGGCGAAAGGGCGGACGGTTTCCTGCGGCAGGGAAAAGGCGCCGCAGGGGTCGGCCTACGTCGAACTCGACCCGACCGAGGGTGGTGGCGCCGGCCTGCAGATTGTCGGCGGCGTCGGCAGCGACGATTTCGTCGTCGCCTTCGACGACGTGGCGCAGGCCTTCAACGTCAGCGCCGGGGGGGCGCTGGCGAGCGGTCCTGGCTGCACCCACCCCGAAGCCGACGCGAAGCGGCTCTCCTGCCCGACCAACGGTCCCGGCCGCTGGCTGATGGCCGATCTCGGTCCCGGCAACGACAGCCTCGCGGTCGAGGGCTCGCTGCTCAGCGTCGGCGGCGTGCGGCTGGCCGGCGGCGAAGGCAACGACCTGATCAAAGGCGGCCCCGAGGACGACCTGATCGAGTCCGGCCCGGGTGCCGACAAACTCTACGGCGGCGCGGGCGCCGACGGACTGGTCGGCGGCCTGCCTGGCCCGACCTTCCTCTACGGAGGGCCCAATGGCGACCTACTGGCCGCCGGCGGCGGCTGCGCCGGCGGTGCCCTGGTCGGCGGTCCCGGCCGCGACGACGCTTCCTTCGCCGAGACCCAGGCGCACCCCGGCCTGCTGATCATCTCCTTCCCCGCTCACGCTGCCTGGATCGACGTGATCAAGGGCTGTCGCAAAGTCCACCTCTCCCCGACCGACGAGGACATGGAGGGCTCGTTCGACTGGGACGTCCTGATCGGCGACAGTCGCGCCAACAGCATGCTCGGCCAGCCCGGCGAAGACGTCTTCATCGGCAACGGCGGCGACGATGTGATCGACGCCCGCGACGGCGTCCGCGACAAGTCGATCCAGTGTGGCCGCGGCACGCCGCCTCACCAGAAACCGAACGGCAAAGGGATGACGGCGGGCACCGGCACGCCCGCCGGCCGCGCCCTCACCGACAGCTTCGACCCGGAGCCGTTCAACTGCGCGATCGTCAAACACGGGACTCCGGTGCCGGGGCTCAACGGGTAGTACGCGACGCTCGCTTCGAGCTCCCGACTAGGGATCAGGGTTTGGGGGAAGGTCCGGTGTCCCTCCGCCTGAAGCCGTCGCGCAGCTGATCGAGCCCTGGACGCGCAACCGTCTGTCCGTGAGCTTCATTCGGAGGGACACCGGACCTTCCAACCGAAGCCGAATTCCGAATTGAGAGGGCACCAGTGCGGGGCCGACCAAGGGTTAAGCCGGCCCCGTTTCTCTTAGCTTCCGAGGGACGGAAGCTTCGCTGAAGCATTGACGCCCCTCTAGCGGCTAAAAGGCTTCAGCGAAGCGCAGGACCACTGGGGCTCAGTGCCGGAAGCCTTTGGGTTTGCGGCCTTTGGCTTTTTTGCGCCGGCGTGCCGCGGCCGTGCCCTCTACTTCCCTGATGGTCCAGAAGTCACGGGCCAGGGATGGTTGGGTCAGGTAGGGGTAGGGGAGGGTGAAGTAGCCGCGCATGCCCCAGCCGGTGCCCCATGAGTTGCGGACGATGAACCATTGTTTGCTCTCGTCGTAACCGACGGCGAGCACGGCGTGGCCGCCGAGCGGTTCCTCGTTTGCTTTCGGCATCGGCGCGTGGCCGGTTTTCGCCACCGCGGCGGTCTCGAAGCTCTCGTAGACGACGAAGCCGAAGACGAACGGGTAGCCCTCGGCCAGGCAACCCTTCATCTGGCTCAGCGACTGGGCGACGCTGAGGTAGCGGATCGCCTGGTTCTGTTTCCCTTCGGCGTAACAGGGCCGCGGCGGTTTGGTCCGGAACTCGCTGATGTCGTACGGCCAGTTTTCCTCTTTGCAGGAACCCTGTTTGGCGACGCTCTTGATCCCGTCGCGGATCATCGCCCCGGAGTCGGAGTTGACCGTCCCCTCGATCGCGCGCTCGTTGTAGTAGATGAACAGCCGCGACGGCATGAAATCTTTGCGCCGCTGCTTGATCTGGTCGAACTGGAGCGCGCCGCCGATCGCGTTGGCGGTGCAGCTGCCGAGCTGACCCTGGTCGTAGATCCGCGGGCATTTCGACCGCAGATCGACCCGCGGCGGCAGTTTGGCGAGTGGTTTGAGTGGTGCCGCGTAGAGCAGATCGCGGCCGTCGGGCAGGTCGGGGACCCAACCGTAACCCTGGATTTTGCGAGTCATATTGCGCCTCCCATGGCGGCTTGGAATGGTGATCGATCCTTGATCACTTAGTAATCGCTGTCAACCCGTACTTTTGGGGTACGGACGGATACTCGGGTTCGCCATCGGGGCCTCCGGTGAGGGGTTCGGCCGCTGGACTCCGAGCCCGGTTAGGCTTGGTTCGTGGCAACCAAGACCGCGACTGGAGACGAGGCAGCGGCGATCGCCGCTGCGGTGGCGCGGTTCGAGGCGGAGACCGCCAGCGCCTCGGGCGAGACCCCGGCGGCGGTCAGCGCCTGGCAGCGCGCGGCGCTGCTGGAGGGGGTTGGCGCGAAGGAGGCGGTCCAGGAGTCGAAAGGAAAGGGATCGACATGGCTGTCGTGAAAATCATCGAGCTGGTCGGGAGCTCCAAGACCTCGACCGACGACGCGGCCAAACAAGCGCTCGAGCAGGCCAAAGGCTCGCTGCGCAACATCCGCGCCGTCGACATCGTCTCGACCGGGATCCGCGGCGAGAACCTCGACGAGTACCGCGCCCACGTCCGGGTTGCGTTCCTGATCGAGGGCACGGAGATCGACTGATGACCGAGGCGGGGGATGCTCCCGAGGTCTCACGCGAGGAGGCCCAGAAACTGATCGAGGAGGGCGCTCAGCTGGTCGACGTGCGCGCCGACCACGAGTGGGAGGCCGGCCGCATCGCCGGCGCCACCCATCTGCCGTTGGCCGAGTTGGCCGAGCGGGCGGGGGAGATCGACAAGGAGCGGCCGGTCGTCGTCTACTGCCGCGGCGGCAATCGCTCCTCGATGGCGGCGGCGGCGCTGGCCGACGCCGGCTACGACGCGGCGAAGCTGACCGCGGGCATCACCGGCTGGTCTGAGGCAGGTCTGGCGCTCGAGCCGGAGGGCGGTTACGTGGCCGAGTCGGGCGAAGCCGCCGCCGTGCTCGAGGCGCGGAAGAAAGCCGCTTCCAACTAAATACCTGAATCCCTGTCAGGTTTTGCTATTTTCCTCCCCATGGAGGTAATAGTCGCTGAGAACAAGGAGCAGCGCGGCAAGGGCCGCGTCGGCACCTTGGAGAACCCGGAGGCCTACGTCAACGTCCCCGGGCACATCATTCCGATCATCGAGCGCGAGTTCGACGACTTCGACAACGAAGCCGAGGCTTTCCTCGCCGAGAAGATCGAGGAGCCCGAGTTCATCGGTTTCCGCCTCAAACAGGGTGTCTACGGCCAGCGCCAGCCGGGCGTGCAGATGGTCCGCGTCAAGCTCCCCTTCGGCGGCGTCACCCCGGACCAGATGGATGCCTTCGCCTCGGTGGTCGAGAAGTACGCGCCGCTCAACAAGGGGCACATCACCACCCGCCAGAACATCCAGATCCACCATGTGCCGCTGCGCGACATGGAGTCGCTGATCCGCGAGATCTCCGTCGTCGGTCTCTCCTCGCGCGAGGGCTGCGGCAACACGGTCCGCAACGTCACCGGCGATCCCTGGGCTGGCGTCGCGACCGACGAGCTCTTCGATCCGACCCCCTACGCCGGCGCCTTCGTCCGCTACTTCGTCCGCCACCCGACGACGCAGCTGATGCCGCGCAAGATCAAGACCGCCTTCTCCGGCTCCGACGAGGACCGGGCGATCACCGGCATCCACGACATCGCCTTCATCTCGCGCGAACGGGACGGGGTCAAGGGCTTCGAGGTCCGGGTCGGCGGTGGCACCTCGATCATGGCCCGGGTCGCGCCGACGATCGTCGACTTCGTCGAGGCCGACAACGGCGACTACCTCAAGGTCTCCGAGGCCGTCTTCCGCATCTTCGATCGCCAGGACTGGCTGCGAGTCAACCGCGCCCGGGCCCGGATCAAGGTCCTCGTCGACAAGATCGGCGTCGAGGCCTTCCGCGACCTGCTCGATGAGGAGCTCGAAGGCGACTGGGTCGCCGAGCGCGAATTCGACGCCGACCTGGTCACCCGCCTGCGGTTCGACGACGACGAGGAGGGCGACGCCCCGAAGGCGCCGCCGCAGGCCGCCTCGCCAAACGGCGACCGCTCCGAGTTCGAGCGCTTCCTGGCGAGCAACGTCCAGGCCCAGCGCCAAGAGGGCTTTTCCGCGGTCGAGGTCAAGATCACCCGCGGCGACCTCAGCCCGGAGCAGTTCCGCGGCCTCGGCCAGATCATGCGCGAGTACAGCGGCGGCCACGCCCGCAGCACCGTGCAGCAGAACTTCGTCCTCCGCTGGGTCCGCGACGAGGCGCTCTACGACGTCTGGGCACGACTGACCGAGCTCGGCCTCGGCGAGGCCGGCCCGCGCCAGATCACCGACACCGTCAGCTGCCCCGGCACCGACAGCTGCAAACTCGGGATCACCAGCTCGATGGGCCTCAACCGGGCGATCAAGGAGCGGGTCGAGTCGATGCAGATCGAGGACGAGCTGACGAAGCGGATCCACATCAAAATGAGCGGCTGCCCGAACGGGTGCAGTCAGCACCACATCGCCAACATCGGTTTCTACGGTGCTTCGCTGAAAGTCGGTGGCCGCCAGATGCCCGCCTACATCCCGCACATCGGCGGCAACTTCGAGGGCGGCGAGGTCGTCTTCGGCACGCGGCTCAAATCGCGGCTGCCGGCCAAACGCGTTCCCGAGGCGGTCGAGCGCTGGGTCCGGTTCTACGAGGCTGAGCGCGAGGACGGCGAGGAGTTCAACGCCTTCGCCGAGCGGCGCGGCGCCGAGCCCTTCGAAGAGACCGTGAGAGATCTGACGCTGCCGGCCGATTTTTCTCTGGAGACCATGCAGCAGTTCATCGACTGGAACCGATCCAGCCCCTACAAAGTCGAGCGCGGCGAGGGGGAGTGCGCGATCTAGTCCGCGCCTGTTCTGACGATGAAACCGCCGCCCGCAACCCTTTCCGGCACGGTGCCGACAATCACCGACCTCGACCACGAGGCGATTGCCGCTGAACTCGAGGACTGCACGCCGCAGGAGGCGCTGGCCTGGATGTTCGACACCTTCGGGCAGGATCACTACATCGCCGCCTCGTTCCAGAAAACGAGCTCGGTGACCGCCCACATGGCGAGCCAGATCAATCCCGAGGCACGCTTCTTCTACCTCGACACCGACTTCCTCTTCCCGGAGACGTACGAGACCCGCGACAAGCTGGCCGAGACACTGGGGATCGAGTTCGACCGCTTCCACAACCTGACCCCGGAGGAGCAGGCCGAGGAGTACGGCGAGGCTCTCTGGAAGAGCCAGCCCGACGCCTGCTGCGGATTGCGCAAGGTCGAGCCGATGCGTCGCGCCCTTTCTTCCGTAGACTGCTGGGTCGCTGGAGTCCGCCGCGGTGACTCCGCCACCCGTTCCAAGACGCCGAAGTTCGGCTGGGACAAGAAATTCAACCTCTGGAAGCTGAACCCGCTCGCCGGCTTGAGCGAGCGCGACGTCTGGAACTACATCCATGAGCACCACCTCCCGTACAACCCGCTTCACGACCACGGCTACCCGTCGATCGGCTGCACGCACTGCACGCAGCCGGTCACTCCCGGTGGCTCGTCGCGTGACGGCCGGTGGGCTGGGCTCGCAAAGACTGAGTGCGGGATCAACTAGCCCCGCCGCAGCGCATCCCGGCACCCCTTCCCGTACCCCGACCCGATTGGTGAGACCTTCCGATGAGCGAGACGATGGCTGAGTTGTCCCTGACCCTTTCCGAGCGCCACACGGCGGACTTCGAGATGATCGGCAACGGCGGCTTCGCGCCGCTGACCGGCTTCCAGGGCTCGGCCGACTGGGAGAGCGTCTGCGCGAACATGCGGACCGCGGACGGCCAGTACTGGCCGATTCCGATCACCCTGGCGAGCGACCTCGAGTGCGAGGTCGGCGACGTCGTCGAGCTCTCCAGCGACGAGGGCAAGCCGCTGGGCCG
>Ga0307476_10001124_pt1 | contig 16897 bp, 21 predicted proteins | sample atmos_gasesECM2C_2_FD_203314 | JGI IMG/M metagenome (GOLD analysis project Ga0307476, IMG submission 203314) | Hardwood forest soil microbial communities from Morgan-Monroe State Forest, Indiana, United States - atmos_gasesECM2C_05 | ecosystem: Environmental > Terrestrial > Soil > Temperate... | reverse complement strand
TAAGTAAGAGTGAGCCTGCTATTCGCGCGCCACGTGTCCTGTGCGTATACGCCCAGGTTGCGGAAGAGCAACGTCGATTTGAGATTGCTTCCTACCACGCTCTGCAACAGAGTTCCGCTCTCCGCACCGGGAACATCCGACATATAGGCAATTTGCTCGTAGGCGTTCGGCTCATTGATGGGTGACAGCCTGCGATAGTCGACCCCGAACTTCAAGTTGTGCCCACCCTTCTGCCAGCTGAGACTGTCGACGAAATTGAATTGCCGTTGCACGTTGTGGCCAAACGGGCCCGTAGCCAGTGTGCCGTTCTGGAGGGAGAAGATCTGCAGGTTCAGGAGAGAATTTGTTGCCGTGAACGGACTAGGAAAGGCAAGTGAGCCAGGTGGAACGGCACCGCCGAAGCCGTCTAGATAGCCGCTGGTGTGACCGCTGGTCCGGCTGTAGTTGAAGCGAAGATCATTTGAAAAGATCGAGGATAGTCCCCATGTGGCGCCGATAGTTGCAGTCTGGGTGGTTATGCGGGAGGAACTGACCGCGCTCAGGGCATAGAAGGGGGCCTGTCCGCGTTGTGTGATCGTGGAGGGAGAATAGTTGTATCGAGCGAAGGCACTCAGATTACCGGACAGCTTATGGTCCAGTCGGAGACTATAGGCATCGAGTCCGGAAGGATTGGAGAAGCTTGCGTTGAATTGTGCAACTCCGGTCGCTGAATCGTCGGATCCATTCGGAAGCGGAAAAGCATTTAGGAAGGGCTGCATCGCAGGGATTGCTGCGCTCCTCGCGGCGAGGTCAGGGACAGTAGTGAGTTCGGTTTCCGGCAATCGTAGGCGTAGACCTTCGTATGAAAAGAAAAAGAAGGTCCGGTCTTTGAAGACCGGACCGCCAATCGTGCCTCCAAAATCATTCTGACGCTCTCTGGCTTTCGGCAGCGGTGGATTGTTGGTGTAGCCGTTGAACCAGTTGCTGGCATCGAGCGCATCGTTTCGAAAGTAGTTAAATACAGACCCATGAAACTGGTTCGTCCCAGATCGGGTGACAATCGAAATCTGCCCCCCCGGTGTCCTTCCAAATTCCGGGGCGTAGGTAGAGGTCTGAATACGAAACTCCTGCATCGCGTCGACCGAAACCAAGCTGTTGGTGCCGCCCATCGCGCTGAAAGAGCCGAGCGCTCCGGCCAGTCCATTTCCTGGAAGAGCGAAAGGAGAAGGATTGGCTCCAATACCAATATTGGCGCCAACTCCGTCCACCGTCCAATAGTTCGAGGCAGCGCGTTGACCGTTGATGCTGAATTGCCCACCATCCGAAGCGTTGCTGGTCGTCAAAACCACGCCTGGCGTTAATTCGATCAAGCTCTGGAAGCTTCGCCCATTCATTGGCAGGTTGTCGGCAAATTGTCGGTCGACTACTGTGCTCACCGTGGCGTTTTCCGTGTTCACGAGCGGGGCTCCACCCTGCACGGTCACTATTTCGTGGAATGCCCCGACCAGCAGAGTGAAATTAATGGACAAAGAATCTTGTACGTTGAGCGTTATGTCTGGCTTGATAAGGGTCTTGAATCCAATTTTCGATACTTGGACTCGGTATGGACCGGGTGGCAGGTTCGGCAGAACGTAAATACCTTCATTATTCGTTTTGGCCGTGTACTGTATACCGGTGACATCGTTCACGGCCACAATGTCGGCGGCGGCGACGGCGGCATTGGTCGGGTCGGAAACCAGACCGTTGATTGTCCCGTTAGGAGACTGGCCGAACGAGGGAACGGTCATCACCGCGAAGCATACGAAGACACAAACAACGAGGGGGAAGCGCATGTCGGCTCTCCAGCGAGCAACGGAATGTCAGCCACTCATCCGATAAACTCGCAAGAAGATTCGTGGTGAGCCTCACGAAGGTTTCTTTTTATTCTAGGACGGAGTGGATGAAAGGGATGTCCGGGCTATCGGACAGATGAGGCTAGGGATGGTTGGGCTCAATCTTCAGAGAGGCGAACAATAGACGTTTGCTCGTCGGCTTCCGGCTGCCGCCTTTGGGCTCGACCGTAACGAAAACGCCGTCGATCTGGGCCAGGGTTTTCGGATCATTGCACTTCAGAATCCAGCGCTTCTTGGTCTCGTTATCTTGGTAGAAGACGCCAAGATTGATCGCACGCTCAACGTCAGGCCCGCGACGGCCCCATGCCTGAAACGTAGCCGCTTTCTTCAGCCCTGTCTGCTCATCCAAATCGTAGGCATAGAAGATGAGCGACTTTCCGCGGGTATAGAAAAGGCGGCCGTAGGGCGTCCTGGTTTCCCCAGTCCCGGCAACGTCGTAGATCTCGGTCATGTAAAGATCACGTGCACCCATTAGCTCGCGAATGTCGCGGTCTTTGGCCAGCATTTCGTCTCGCTGGTCGACGACCGCCCGTTGCTCTTGAAGCTGCTCTGTGAGTTCCTTGACCGTGCCTTCGGACGCCTTGGCACGCGCAGCATCCTGGGCAGACTGCTGAGCTAACGAGTCGAGTTTTTCCTCAAGCGAATGGGAGTCGCTTTCCGCCGATTCCAGCTTCTTCGCAAGTGCGGCTTTCTGCTCGCTGAGATCCTGTCGCGTTGCATCGCCGGCACGCAAATTGGTCTCAAGCTGCGTCTGTGCCGCTTTTAGTTCGCCTATTTCCGCGGACTCTCGGGCAAGCTGCCGCCGAAGGTCCGTGATCATCTTGTCTCGTTGAGCAACTTCCGAACGCGCGACCGCGCGATCGTGGCCGGCATCGCTCAACTGTTCTTCAAGAGAGGACTGAGCGCGAGTGGGTTCCTGCTTGCTTGGCTGTGGTTGGGGGGCTCTAACGACCTCAGTCGCCCGGTGCGTTCCGATACGGTAAGCGAAGAAACCAACAGCGACAACGAGCAGAATTCCGGCGGCATAGAGCATCCAGACATTCCGCCATGTGGACTCGCTTGAGAATGGGAGGATGCGACCGGGGAAATACGAAGAATTGCTTCCGCGATCCGTACGACCATTTAGGTCTTTCTCCTCACGGGCCAAGCGGTCCAGTAGTTCTTTTTCCGCCTTGTCCTGGGACCAATCGTCAGTCGCCGGTACGGTTTCAGGAGCGTCGCCGGCAGCGATAGCCGGAATCACATCACTGACTATCGACTCGTATTGCCGAAGTGCTTCGCGGCAGGACGCACAGACGGCAAGATGCTGCTCTAGCCGCCTCCGCTCGTCATCCGACAGCTCGCCGGTGGTCGAAGCAGCGCAGAGTTCTAGGAACTCGTCATGGGGTGCGCTTTGAGACAATGCCCCTGCTCCTAGATTGGACGATCCCCGTATCATACTGCTCTTCCATCCGGCAGTTTGCCAGCGAAAATCAGTTTTCGCAGTCGCTCCAACCCGCGGAAGGAGTGGTTCCGGACGTTGCGCTTGGTCTGACCCAGCGTTGTTGCGATCTCATCCAGCGTATAGCCTTCGATGAAGTGGAGCCGAAGGGTCTTCTGCTGGTCTTCTGATAGAGCGCCAAACATCTTCTGCAGGTCCAATTCAGCCAGTCGCTGGCCAACGGAGCCCTCGGAGTGAGCTGATCCCGAATCCGGGGCGGGTATGGCGGGTATAGCCCCTTCATCAAGTTCCACCTGCGTATAAAAATGGCGAGAATTCAGGTAGCGGCGGCGTGAAATGGCGCGCCGGTAAGTCATTTGGAGAATCCAGAATTGAGCGGAGGTCTTGGAGCTGTCGAATGTCCCGGAGAGCCGGTGAATCAAAACGAAAATGTCCTGAAGGAGATCTTCGGCTTCGGCTGGATCCTTAAGGACACGCAGGGCTACGACACGAACAATTCGAGCATAGCGTCGGAATAACGATGCGAGCGCCTCTTGCTGACCTTCGGAGATGAGAGAGAGCAAAGCTTCATCAGCGACAGCATCGTGGACGCCGCTCTGTCCAGAACGGACTTCGGTCTCCGCCCCTTCCTCGGGAAACCGAAGATCGGCGACCCGCATTGTCGCTGGCAAACTCATATTTGACTTCGCCGCTGCCAGTTGCCCTCGGGCATGAATGCTCAATCCGATGCACAACCTCTTTAGAGTTTATTGATGTGCATATATAACTCTATCGCGTTGTTTCTTCAAGACAAATGAACTCCATGGATGGTGGTAAATGCTCTAATTGCTGCCTATTGTTGGGGATGTGGCGCTTCCCACAGACTACCGAGAACGATTCGCAAACCGACTGCGCTCGCTGAGAGAGGCTGCCGGACTGAGCATCGACAAGGCAAGCGAACAAGGCGGCCTTTCCACGAACTTCTGGGGCAGTGTCGAACGAATGGAAAAAGAGCCGTGTCTCGACACCATTTCTGGGTTTGCTAGGGGCTTGGGAATCTCAGTCCGGACGCTAATGACACTTGAGGGAGACGACACCTACGACCCACCTCGCAAAGAGCTGAATTCAATCCTGGACCTGCTCCGTCCTGACGAGGTGGTCCTTATCCTGAAGATTTCGAAGTTGATCTACAACTACAAGGCGGAGAGACTGACATCGGCCGAACCAAGGTGATCTGTAGTCGCTACGCACCACGCTTTCGGATTGCATCTAGCGCTCAGAAAACACTATAGATGGCTTTTTCGCTATCCAGTAAACTCAATAGATTGTTTTAGATAGCAGCTTCACCCGCTATCGTTGTGCTCGTGGCTAGCGGGAAACATCGACTTTTATTCGCGAAGCGGATCAGAAAGCTGAGGAAAGCAGCAAAACTCAGCCTTGAGGAAGCTGCGGAACGAGGCAACATCACCGGCAATTTTTGGGGCGACGTCGAGCGCGGGAAAAAAGTGCCGAGTCTCGACACCATCGTGGCAATGGCAAACGGATTAGGAATCCAACCGAATATTCTTCTTCTTTTGGAACGCGAAGAGGATCCACGAGATATCCGGAAACGTATCGATGCACTCCTAGCGGGCTGCACCCCGCAGCAACTTGAACTCGTGCACCGGATCATTAAAGTGGTTGTTGAACCATAAATAGCGAGTCGCACATCCGCTACCGCATTCTGCAAGCTTGCCACGCGATGTCGGCCAGACGATTCACGCACACAGCTACACACTAGTGCGCCAGATACTGAAGCATTAATCGATTTGGCACCTACCGACAGTCAGTAAGCACTCAAACCAAGAGTACCTAGGGCGACGCTCGTGGGAATTTGGACACGTCATTGTGTCTCTGGGATTGGCCTTGTTCGACCGACGCCAGCCTTTTCAGGGGAGAGCAAGACTGTACTTGCTGTGGCTTACAAGGACATGGAAGGCTGCGAAACCCGTGTAAGGACGGACAAGAGAGAAGGATGCGGGCTAGAACGACGGGCTGGATTTCAATCCGCATCTAAAAAGTGCCGAATGCGTCGTTTTAGCTTGTCCACGCTTTTAATCTCGCACTGCCAGATGATTAACGAACGCCATCCGCGCCTCTGGAGTTTTCGACGAACTGCCTTGTCGCGTTGCACGTTGCACTCTAGCTTTGGTTTCCAGTATCGCAAGTGCGACTTAGGTGGCTTACAACAATTCTTGTGCATGTGCCAGAAACAACCATGTACGAAGATTGCCTTCGCTCTTGAGCGAAAAACCAAGTCTGGGCTTCCCGGAAGATCGCGGACATGCAGGCGGAAACGATAGCCCATTCCGTGAATCAACCTACGCACTATCAACTCCGGCTTCGTATCGCGCGAACGAATCGAAGCCATGCGCTTGCTGCGCTCGGATCGGGACAGGGTGTCCATTGCTATTTCTGGGGCTTGGGTTTAACCGCTCGCTTTCGCGCTCGCACACGTTCTCGCTTCTTCTCCTCTTTTAGAAGCGCGCCCTTCAATACGCTGAAAATCTTGCGAACGGCGTTGTCCATCTTGTCCCACGGCGTATCGCCCGGAACGCTCGGTGCTGGTTTCATTGGGTGGATTCTTTTCTGCCGTTCTGTTCCGAGACGTGGCTGAGGAAACTCTGAGCGACCATTTCTCCGATGCGAACGGGAACAGCATTTCCAATAAGTCTGCCGAGGACGCTATAGCAGGCTTTATTCCCGCGAGGAAGAAACCGATAAGAGCGGGGAAATGTCTGTAGCACGGCAGCCTCTCGCAGCGTGATGGCGCGATCCTGTTCGGGATGTCCGAATCGGCCATTCCCGTAGCCGAAACTCTGAGTCGTTATGGTTGGTGCTGGCGCATCCCATTCCATCCGTCCGTACACGCTAGGATAGGTTTCCCCTGTGGTTTTCTTATGGCACTTGGCCACAAGGTCAGGAGGCCAGTCGCGCCACGTTCCTCCGGGAATGGATGCTCGGATGCGCCTAAGGTTTAGCTTGCTTAGCCGACACGCAGAATGGAGCGGATCATCGGGGTCGAATTGTCCAGCTCGCAGCGGCTTCAAGCCCTGTATGGCCTTTCTAACAGTTGCCGACCTTATCTCATCAATGAGCGCAGTAGGGTCGGTCATGCGGATCGGGCCAAGGCGGGAGGCTAGCAAAACCAAACGCTTCCTTGTTTGAGGAACGTTATAACTAGCGCAATCAATGACTTGCCACCACACTTGGTAATCTCCAATTGATGAGATGAAGTCGGCGAAAACGTCGTGATAGACCAGTTGTGGGACGTTTTCCATGGTGACAAAGTCCGGCTCTGCTTCCTTAATGAGTCGCCCGAACTCTGCAACCAAGCCCCACTTCTGTTTGTTTTTAGATCGCTTCCCCTTGCGGCGTCCATAAGTCGAGAATGGCTGGCAGGGCGCACAACCTGCCAATAGGGTGTAGCGATTTTCGCCCCAGAGGGCCCGCAATTGACGGCCTGAGACCTCTCGAATATCTAGTTCGAGAAAACTGGCATCATTGTTCGTCTCATACGGGTAGCGACATTCTGGATCAACGTCGATTCCGGCAACGACCCGAACTCCCCCGCGCGATAGGCCGTGAGTCAAGCCACCAACCCCGCAGAAGACATCTACGCAGGCGATCACGGCCGCCTCGCAGGAACAAGAAATTCATAGCGGTCGATATAGGAGCGGAATGCCGCAACGACCTCTCTGAGATAAGACGCTGTTCGTTCCTTGAGGTCTCTGAGATCAACAACGGTGACGCCATCGCCGCACTCGGTAAACGATAAACTGCCATGCGCCAGCTTGTTTCGGAGATACCTCACCAACACGAGCGATCCCTTGTCTTCTCGGATCGGGCGCTTTATTCCCTTGTATACATCATTGCTGATGTGGAGATCGCACCCCAGCCGAGCCGTGATATTCCTGATTTCTTCATCGGCCCAGTTACCCCTGCGTCCTCCATCTACAGACCAGTCCACAAGAGGGAGCGCTTGGACGAGGTGCTCGCACAATGTGACGGCGGCTTCTAATCTGTGGTCCTGGTTTAATTCAAGATGCGTCCGGGCGGTCGAACGAACCCACTCACGGCGTAAGCTCTCAACGAGATCAGCGGGCCGCCACCGACCTTTATCAGAAGCGGCAGCAACAACGGCATCAACACACCAAGTGACAGTCGCCTCAACAAGGTTATAAAGCTGCAAATACACAGAAGAGTAGAGAATTTTCTGTTGCTGCGCAGTGATCGCAGCGTTACCGATCTTCGGAGGGCCTTTTTGCACCTGTCGTTCCAACACCTCCAAGAGATCGAGATAAGCTTCGATCTCCTGCAAACGTTCCTCAAAAGTTTGTGTGAGTTGATCCATACCTACGCTTGAAGCAATTTGTCGCGCACGAAGTGCAGCCTGCCCCTCAACTTTCCGATAACGTTTGCGCCATCCGAACCTGTTACTTTGCCGAAAGCTTTACTGTCCAGCCACTCCGCAACTGCGACCTCCTGTTCCGCCAGTTCCGGTCGCTCCTTCAATGCTAGATAACTTCCCACAGCGATAGCTTCAAAGCGAACGCGCGGCGTTACCGTTGCAGTCTCAGTCTTCCGAAATCCGAACGGGAACACTCTTGAAATGAAAGCCATCGTATCGGCGAATCGGCGTCGATACTGCTCTATCAACGCGGGATCGGCAGTGAATACCCCGTTCATTTTCTTTGCATAGGCAAATAGAAACGGCGAAACCTTGTCGTGGTAGCCTTCCAATCCGTCTCCATATGCAAAAAACCGCGTGACCAGTTCCTCTCCCTCCCGAGTTCGATTTCTTTGATCGGTCACCGGTGCAAGGTTGGAAAACAGATTGTCCCTAGCTAGTTCAATGACGAGATCGAGGAATGGCCCGACCAGTGCGCCCCTACGCACTTCGGCCTTGTTCGCTACCTTGCTTCCCGTATTGATGCGATCAAATAAATCGAACCGCGCCTGTTCGTCGGCGTGCTCATTGAGCACAATGCCACGGATGGAGCGGTTCTTAATCTTGCGCTGCCGCGATTCCGGAAGATCGCTAAACTTCAACCCCTCCATCTCGGTAAGCTCATCAAGCTCGCCAATGACCAGGTCTTTCAGCACAAATTGCTGGATTGTGCGGAGACGTTGCGAACCGTCCACGATTTCCAGTTTGCCAGTGGTGGGATTTTCCCAGAAAAATAGAAATGGGATTGGAAGTCCCATCAGTAACGATTCAATGAATCGCGATTTCCTGGCTGGTTCCCATGTGTCCTCGCGCTGATAGGGAGGGATCGTAAACTCCCCCGTTTCCATCTTGTTTGCTAGCAATTCGACAGAATATTCCGTCAGGTAAAACTCGATTCGTTTCGATTGCTCGACAATTTGCGCCTCGGCTTTTTCGATATGTTCTGGGGTTCGGGGGATGGGCAACGCTACTTGCTCTTCTGGTGGCATGTCATTTATTTCCTTCCCCGCCGTTGTTGCGGCTTAGACAACTGAGCGCGATTCGAGAAGACCCCCGCCAAATCAGCGAATCGCATGTCAGCTTTCTCCCCACGATCTGCCGAACAGCAATGGCAAAGCGCTCTCCGTCGCTCATCCCTTCGCGGTGATTGTAACGAAACGTTTACTCGTCGAGATAGCGGAATAAATGGAATGGCTCAACACTGACATAAGCTCCAGAAATTCCGCGTTTCAACAGCTTTTTGTTTGGATTTGGCAGGTACATTATTGCCGAATGTAGGGGCGACAAACAATGACTTCTGAGATGAGGCTGTCGAATGTCCTTGGGGCCGAGTCCTGCTCTTGAATCCTGTTAACAACCCGGAACGGCAATCAACAGGAATCGAACAGTGTTCGGGTTGCTCCTGTCTCCAAGGTAAGCGCGTGCCGGTCTACGCGAGTCCTCACGGCCCAGTTTCGACCGGATCGCTCGCCCGCCCAGTACAAGGCACTGACGAAACTGTAGAATATCGTGTCACCCACGGGTTCCAAAAACACGAATTCCAGAGGAAAGATGGCAAACAGCACAAAGGTGCTTAGACCCGACGCCGCATGAAACAAATCGCCGGGCTCTGGCGATGCCCCTTTTGACTCATTTCCTCCAGCAAATGGCGTCGCAAAAACTGCTACCGCCACACACATTTGGCACACGTATTTTGCAGAGGGGCAGTCTCGGCGCGAATCTGCCAAGCTAACTGGCTGATGGAATGTCAGTCGGCACAATCGTGCGCTTTGCACAATTTTCCCTAGATACTACGGAAGGAAAGACGTTTGATTGGTTCCCCGCGAGCATTCCTGACATAGCAAAATGGGCAGATGCCCGAGGTGTCGATGCTGCCATTTGGACCGCGTTGGGACCGAAGTTCAGTAACCAGAAGGTTGCACCTTCTGCTGATCAGGTCTTGGAGTACTTGCGCCGCCTCATGAGTACCGTTCGCGACAATGCGGAGCAGTATGTCGAGCGAACACCCCGCCAGATCGACACGGAGTATCGGCGGCGGATCGAAGCCGCTCTCGGCTGGACAATTCAATGGCCTGTTTTCGCGTAGTCCGCAAAATTCGGAACGAGAAAAAAGCCCGGCTTTCGCGCCGGGCTTTTTCCATTTACGGCAAAGGAGCAATTCAATGAATACCTCGAAGAGCAAACGCAAGACTCGCAAACAGCACGCGTACTGGATTGAAGACCAACGAATCTGCAGCTGCGGCTCTCGGAGGTTCACGATCCTCCGAGAGAGGGTTGACCGGAAGGTTCACGCGCGTAACTCACACCGTAAACGGTTCGTAGCCGTTTGTGCTAACGGACATAAGACGCGGATTGGCTTCCCATCTAGCCCAAGAAAGAAGAAATGAAAGATTCGCAGAATAGAGGCCGCGCAGGGCCCGGCCTCTATTTTCTTCACCACAGCAACAATCAGCGCTGCGGACCTCGACCTCTCCAGCTGCCTGGGGCCACCGATCCCTACCTTCCGTTCGCTCGTGCGCCGGGCAGCGTTGATCTCACGAAGAATCCACGGAGCGAGAGTCAGATATATGTCGATTTCCGGGTTTCGGAAAAATAACAGGGTGTCATTTTTATTGACAAGCAGGTTAAAGCACGTTACGCTCGCTTTCGGATGGTCGATTACGCACCATTCGGCAGGCTCTTTGACAACCGTTCCTTCGGCAGATCGGTTTTCCACGAATGAGTCGTTTGCCATCTGGCAAGCGACGTAATGCGGTGAGCGTTTGTGATGCTCACGGCGACGGTGATGCTAAAACCGTCAGTTCCGACGCTGCTCCTATGTAGTCCTCCGCATGCGGCTACACTGGTGCGCAGTTGTTGGTCGTATGTTGCGAGGTCATTGCGGCACACGTTGGATGAGTTTTCCGGTTCGGACATTCCTTCTCGGGAGCTGCTTCTGCGGCACCGGCAACTGCCGGAGGAGGAACAAAATGCAGGATAGGAACCTGAAGTTCTGCATCGACCAGCTTAGGTCTTTACAGAATCGAGATGGGCTCGAACCGGAACTGAGAAGCGAGTTAGAGAGAGCAATGGAGGAACTCAGGCGACTTTGGCGAAAGCCAAACCCGCGCCGAAAAGATGTTTATCGGGCGGTGAGGCTGGTCGCTGAAGCGATTCTGACAACCTTCAAGAAATAACGCTGCTCTAATTGTCTAGTTCAAGGAAAACTCATATCCAAGATTTTCTGGAGAACAGATGGATTATTCAAAGGCGATTCGCATTGCACGGTCCCTAGCTGACATGCCTCAAAAGGAGCTCGCAAGACGGATCTCGATTGATGCCAGCTTGATCTCGATGATCGAGAGTGGAAAGCGAAAGCCGACAAGGAATGTCCTTGAAAAAATTGCCGAGGCCCTGGATATGCCATTCCACCTTCTGGCTCTGCTGGCGACCGAGGCGGATGATTTAGGTTCTAACGATTCCGAATCACTCCACCGACTCGCGGTGGGGTTGGGGAAGTTGCTCCTAAGAGAGGGGAAGCATGCTTCAGGAAAAAGCAGGACCGCCGGCTCAGGGCGCGAAGCTGAACATTCGTTGCGTAAACCGCCTGGCAGATCTCCTGCGAATCCCCGGAGAAAGACTGCTTAAACTATCGGCGTCCCCCAATTCAAGTTACAGTCCATTTGGCCATACTAGACCGCTGCGCCCATTTCAAAAAAAGCCACGCTCCAAACCGCGACAGATCGACAATCCCCTCGACGACCTGAGCTGGGCGCAAAAACGGATCAATCGACGGCTGCTCGCTCCCATCTGCTTCCCGGAACACATTTTTGGAGCCGTACGTCAGCGCAGTGTACTCGACAATGCCGAACACCATCACGGTGCGTCGCTTCTAGTCACAATAGATGTAAAGCAGTGCTTTCCGAGCATCACAAACAAGCAAGTTTACTTGATCTGGAGCCATCTGCTCGGATGCGCTCCACCAGTGGCAGCACTTCTCACCAGACTCACCACCTTTGAACGTCACCTGCCACAAGGTGCCGCTACCAGCCCCCTACTGGCGAACCTATACATCTGGATGATCGACGAACCGATCAGGCAGGCATGTGAGCAATTAGGCGTCGTCTACTCCACGTGGATCGACGATTTGGCATTCTCAGGACCTCGAGCTAGGGATCTCATTCAAATAGCGGCCGATACTCTGAGAATCAATGGGCTAAAACTTTCAAGAAAGAAGATTCACATTATGGGCCCACGCGCGACGAAGATGGTTACTGGCACCCGGCTCGGAGCAGATCGTGTTCGTGCTCCTTGTGAAAAGCTGTCGCGTATCCGTTCGGGAATCTTCAAATTCGAATCGGGGCTCGTCAGTCTCGACGAAACCGAAAGATACATTAAGGGCCTCGTTGCGCAACTCAGATTTGTCAATCAGCTATGCCCGAAAGATGCCGTCCACTACGCCCGAAAACTTCGGAACGCTATAAGAGGCCGCTTCTTGTCGGCACCCGACAAGAAGTTTCTGGGAACCGTCGCTTCGTGACTTGAGTACGAATGGCTTTATCCTTCGCTTTGGTTTTTCGGCAACGCTCGAGTTTCAGTCGGCAATACAACTTGTTTCCGCCTGACCACTGCTTCTGAGCGAATGGAATTAGATGCGTGTGCTTCACTGGACCAGGAGCGCAGTTACTTTTCTATACGCTGAACAACGAGGTTGTTGTGAACGCAGATCACCTGCATTCCAGCCAGGAACTAGCGATTAGTTATGGCCAGATCCCCGAACACCGAAGACCCTGGCAATTCCGCAAGACTAAACGCGGTCATCACTCGAGGCTGCGATCGGCAGAGGTTCAACCCGAGTTTCCCACAGCTGTATCTGATTGACGAAGAACGGCCTGCACCGTATCCTCGCTTATTAATCTGCAAGAGTCTCTCGGGAGGATGTGTTCCGCGTCACGATGCGCAAAGCGGAGGTCAGCTTCACTACTGCAACAACGCAACCGGTTCTGTCAACACTGGAACTGTGTGCCGGGGCAGGTGGCCAGTCTCTTGGCCTTGAACAGGCAGGCATCGAGCACACCGGCCTTATTGAAATCGACCCGCACGCCTGTGCCACCCTGCGTCTTAACCGCCCGGCTTGGAATGTGCTGGAGCAAGACCTCACCACTCTGACGGACGCTTCGGCCTTCAAAGGCGTGGACATTGTTTCCGGCGGACTGCCCTGTCCGCCCTTCTCAAAGGCTGGCAAACAGCTCGGGCACAAGGACGAGCGCAATCTCTTCCCTGTAGCCATTGACGTCGTCGACCAGCTCCGGCCGCGCGCGGTGATGATCGAGAATGTGCGCGGCATCCTCGATGCGGTGTTTGAAGACTATCGGAAATACATCGCGGGCAAGCTCCAGAAGATCGGCTACGTCACCGACTGGCGGCTGCTCAATGCCTCGGACTTCGGCGTGCCGCAGTTGCGCCCGCGCGTCGTCTTCGTAGCCATCCAGTCAGATTATGCTGATCGCTTCTCCTGGCCGGAACCATCCGGCATCGCTGCCTTGTCCGTCGGACAGGTGCTTTACGACCTGATGGCGGAGCGTGGCTGGAAGGGGGTTAACGCCTGGAAGAAACGCGCGAGTGAGATTGCCCCTACAATCGTCGGCGGCAGCAAAAAGCACGGTGGACCGGATCTTGGTCCAACACGTGCCAAACGTGCATGGGCAGCATTAGGCGTGAATGCGCATCTTGTGGCGGATGAACCGCCAGCACGCGATTTTATTGGTATGCCGTGCCTCACTGTTCCGATGGTTGCGCGGCTTCAGGGTTTCCCCGACGACTGGAAGTTTGCGGGGCGCAAGACTAACTCTTACCGGCAGGTCGGAAATGCTTTTCCACCTCCGGTGGCGCACGCCGTTGCGCAGCAGCTTGTGGCTTGTTTAACCTCCCGCCGTCGGACGGCCAGCATGGCGGGATGACATGGCAACGGACAAACCAGCATTCTTCGCCGAGGCCCGCAGAAGCTTTCATGCTGCGCTCCTTGAAAAGGTGCTCCGTGCAAATGAGGACGGCATCCCCTCAAACGCAGACGGAGCCAACGGTGTAAGTGTCAACCTCGCCAAAGGCATTCTCACTCGCCTTGGGGCTGAAGCCACCGGAGCACGCTTAGCCGGGCAGATGTCCGGCAACCAATTTGAGGCCATCACCTGCAAATTTATCACCCAAACTTTCCCTCATCTTGGGCATCTGCGGCCCGGCGATTGGACGATTCAGCAGATCACAGGCCGCGACCGCACGGCAATAGCACGCTTCGAGCAATACCATCACCTCATCGCGCTCGATAGGGCCGCCCGCAAGGATGCCGAACTGGCCGCGGCGCTCGGCAACGACTACACCATCACCCCGGATGTGGTCATCATCCGCGGACTCGAGTCCGATGAAAAGATAAATGCGCCAGAAATCATCGTAGACAACGAGGTGAGCCGACATGCGAGCCTCCGCAAATCCAGCGGCGGGCTGCCTATCCTGCATGCGAGCATTTCCTGCAAATGGACTATTCGCAGCGACCGCGTCCAGAATGCCCGTTCCGAAGCGCTCAATCTCATCCGCAACCGCAAGGGCAGGCTGCCGCACATCGCAGTGGTAACAGGCGAACCACTCCCTAGCAGACTCTCTGCGATTGCGCTTGGCACGGGCGATATTGATTGTGTTTATCACTTCGCGTTGCCAGAGTTGTTCTCTGCGGTTAAGGAGACAGGCCACGAGGATTCGCTGGAGTCCCTCAACATCATGATCACCGGCAAACGGCTTAAAGACATTTCCGACCTCCCTCTTGATCTTGCTGTTTGATTAAGTCGCGCCGTATGGACAAGCTTTCACCAGAGCGCCGCAGTGCGAACATGGCGCGTATCCGTAGCCAGAACACGAGTCCCGAACTCATTCTGCGAAAACTGATTCACGGTCTCGGCTACCGTTTCCGCCTCCACCGTAACGATCTGCCCGGAAAACCCGATCTAGTGTTTCCTTCACACAAGAAAGTGATCTTCGTGCACGGTTGCTTTTGGCATCAGCATCAGGAGTGCAGAGAGGGGAGGGTGCCGAACTCGCGGTTGGAATATTGGGGTCCGAAACTGCGACGCAATCAGGAACGCGACGCACTCGCACAATCCAGCCTGAGACAGCAGGGCTGGCAGTATCTTGTCGTATGGGAATGCGAGCTGAAAGATTCTACCGCTGCGCTTAACAGAGTTAAGCGATTTCTGGGAACGGCACATGGCTGACGAATCAAAGCTCGGCAAAGACTGGCAGAATGACGAGCTTGACGCCATTGTCGCCGATTACTTCGACATGCTGGCGGCCGACCTTGCCGGACAGCCCTATGTCAAGCTGAAGCATAGCGAAGCACTGATGGTGCGGATTGGCCGGACCCACCGTTCAGTTGAATTCAAGCACCAGAATATCTCGGCGGTGCTCGATGACCTTGGAATGCCATGGATTCCCGGATACAAGCCCAAGCGCAACTATCAGAACGCCATATTTGATGCAATAGACAGGTACCTGACCATCCATCCTGCCGTTCTTGTGACTTCTCCGAGTTCGCCGTCCAAGCCGATTCTGCCCGCCGGGGTCTTTGTGGACTCGCCTCCTCTGAGTGCTGACAACGAACTTATCCCCGAACGTCTTCGACGTCTCATTCAGAAGTTTGATCCCGTGGAGAGGGATCACCGCAATCGCAGTCTCGGCAGGGCTGGGGAGGAGTTCGTGATCGATATTGAAAAACGGCGGCTTACAGACGCAGGCCTTCCAGATTTGGCCAAGAAAGTACGGTGGGTAGCCGCGGAAGATGGTGACGGAGCCGGCTATGATGTACTGTCATTCAGCCATACAGGGTACGAGCGGCTAATCGAAGTCAAAACTACCAACGGCTCTGCCCGCACACCATTTTTTCTGACGCGAAACGAATGTGCCTTGGCAAACGAACGGCCAACAAACTGGCACATTTATCGCGTGCATCTGTTTGCAAAGGAACCCCGTATCTTCACGATTAGGCCACCGCTGGAGAACGTTGTCAGGCTCGATCCCACAATATGGCGTGCGTCCTTCGGCCCGTCTGCATAGCAGGATCAATTCCCCGTCACTTTTTGTATTTACAAATCTGGCGAACGTCACAATCGCGGCAGCGGGAACCTGGAGAAGGGACAAAATCACGTGATTTCAAACGTTCGACCAGTCCGACTACCTCCGTTTCGCTCTCGAGGATCTTGCTTGGGCTAATGTCGACGGCGCGTTTTTGTGCGTCCTTCTTGAGGTCAAACACATTGGCTTCAATAATATGAAGTCCTTCCCGTCGTCCAGCGCTCGTGTAGGTCCGCAGTTGCCGGTCATATACCTCGAGATTGTCACCTTCAGAGACCTTATAATCGTCGATCTCGTACTTCTCTTCGTCTCCACCACCTTTCCGGATGATAACGTCAGCACGCCCGCTCACAATCGCATTTGACAGATGGAGCTCGAAAGGGCGCTCGACCGCGTACACATTAAGGAGTCCTACGCCATGAATGTCCACAAATTTCCCAACAAGTTTGCGAGCGGAGGACTTCATGAGGAGATGCGCAGGTTTGGTAGCAGCGGGAAGGTAAAAATCCTCGTCAAATAAGATTTCAAGCTGGTCCTTCGTGGGAACTGTTTTCTTCTTTCGCGCGTAATCAGCGACAGCGCGGAGGACGTGGTGCACTGCTTTGCCATAACCTAATTCTTGCGCGAGTGGCGCCTCAAAACCGAGGTCGGAGCGAAGGCGGTATGAATAGCCACAATCTGCGAACGCCGCCAATTCAGAAAAACTCAGTGACAAGACCTCATCTGCGGGCGCAGTCCCGTTTGACAAGCTCGGCAGACGCATTTCCTGCTTCTTTGGCGGCCAACCGTTTGCGGCCTCAAAGAGAAAATGCGATACAGGAACCGAGTTCTTCTTCACCGCATCGTGAGTGGAGAGGCTCAGCCAATTCTTGGCTCTTGTAATGGCGACATAGAACAGCCGGCGCTCATCGTTTTCTGTCCCTTCGTATCGGTCCCGGTTGAAAAGCTCCGGTGGGATAAACCATTTTCCAGCTTTCCCGGTCTTAGAGGAGGGGAAGCGATTGGCTGATAGGCTGGCGA
>Ga0307476_10001123_pt1 | contig 16910 bp, 15 predicted proteins | sample atmos_gasesECM2C_2_FD_203314 | JGI IMG/M metagenome (GOLD analysis project Ga0307476, IMG submission 203314) | Hardwood forest soil microbial communities from Morgan-Monroe State Forest, Indiana, United States - atmos_gasesECM2C_05 | ecosystem: Environmental > Terrestrial > Soil > Temperate... | reverse complement strand
CTGTGCTATTGGCCCGCGTCCATCCCTCGCTGCGGACGCCGGTCGGTCACCCCATCCACGTGCGCATGCGGGCGGAGAAATGCGTGGCGCTTGCGGAGTCTTCGGCTTCGCGGGTTGCGGCTTAGAAGTTCAAGAAGGAGTGCCAAATGGCCAAGAATGCCGTCGTTTCCGAGGAACTGGCGAACAAGTTCAAGACCGAGAAGGAAACGCCGTATACCCGCTGGGTGAAGGCCGAAGGCCTCGACATTATCCCATCGTTCTATGTGCAGAATCTGCGCACCGTGGAGCTAAAACCCTGGGCGCGCCGCGGCGGCAACGCCGTGTTCCTCAACCATGACGCCTCGCGCACCTCGAACGATTGCTATGTGATGGAAATTCCGCCGGGCAAGAGCCTGGCGCCGCACCGCCAGCTCTACGAGGAGATGATCCTGGTGCTGAGCGGCCGCGGCTCGACCACGGTGTGGAACGACGCCGGCGCCCGCATCACCTTCGAGTGGAAGGACGGCGCGCTGTTCGCAATTCCCTTGAATTGCCATCACCAGCATTTCAACGGCTCCGGCAAGGAGCCGGCGCGCTACGTCGCCGTCACCAACGCGCCGCCGGTGATCAATCTCTACGAAGACATCGATTTCATCTTCAACACCAAATACGACTTCAAGGACCGCTTCGCCGGCGAGCCGGATTATTTCAGCGCCAAGGGCGAGCAGAAGGGCTTTTTGCTGGCGACGAATTTCGTGCCCGACGCGGTGAACATCCCGCTGATCACCGCGACCGAGCGCGGCGCCGGCGGCGGCCATATCCGCTTCAACATGGCCAAGGGCTCGATGAACTCGCACATCTCGCAATTCCCGATCGGCACCTACAAGAAAGGCCACGCCCACGGGCCGGGCGCTCACGTCATCGTGCTCTCGGGCGACGGCTTTTCGCTGATGTGGCCGGAAGGCGAGGAGCCGCAGCAATACAAATGGGAAGTCGGCACCATGATCGTGCCGCCCAATATGTGGTTCCATCAGCACTTCAATGCCGGCTCGACGCCGGCACGCTATCTCGCCTTCAAGCACGAGGGCGTCGCCATCCGCAACGCCCAAGGCGTGCCGAAGGCCTGGATCAGCCGCCGGGTCGGCGGCGACCAGATCGACTATCTCGACGAGAAGCCGGAAATCCGCCGGCTGTTTGCGGCCGAGCTCGCCAAACACGGCATCGCCTCGCGCATGGATGCGGCCTACGCCAAGGAGCAGGCGGAGCTCGGCGTCAAGACAGCGTAGCGTCTTTCCCTCCCCCACCCGGGCCGCGCTTGCGCGCGCCCGAGTGCAAGCTTGTTGGGGGAGGGCGGGGTGGGGGTCGGGAGGTGTTTCTCGGCGATGACGGCTGCGGGTCCTTGTCGACTCAGCGCGTCACCTGCCGACCCCCACCCCTACCCCTCCCCACAAGGGGGAAGGGAAATCTCGCGGCGCCTCACTCGATCACCTCGTCGGCGCGCGCAATCAGCGTCCCGGGTATGGCGAGCCCCAGCGCCTTGGCGGTCTTGAGATTGACCACCAGCTCGTATTTGGTCGGCGCCTGCACCGGAAGTTCGGCGGGTTTTTCGCCTTTAAGGATACGGTCGACGTAGCCGGCGACATCCGGCCATTGCGAGAGTTGATCGCTGCCGTAGTACAGCAAGCCGCCGTCCTTGACGTAATACTTGAACGGATAGACCGCCGGCAGGCGATAGCGCGCCGCCGCTTCGATGATGGAGGCACGCTGGGTGTTGTGCAGCGGGCCCGGCAGCACGATTAGTGCGCCTTCGGTCTGGCCAGCCGCGTTTGCGATCGCCTGCTCGATCTCGGCACGATTGCGCACCGTGGCGACGGAAACTTGTACCTTGAGCGTCGGCGCCGACGACTCGATGACGCGCAAGAATCTTTGATGATTGACCTGATCGGGATCGAAAAACACCGCGACGCGATTGATCAGCGGCGCCGCTTCTTTGAGGATTTCGAGCCATTTGCCGGCGACCGCAGGATCGTAATCGGTGAAGCCGGTGATGTTGCCGCCGGGCCTTGCATAATTGGTCACGAAGCCGCTGCCGGCCGGATCGGCCACTTGCGTGAATACGACCGGGATCGTGCTGGTCAGTTGCTTCACCACGCCCAGCACCGGCGTGCTTTGCGCGACGATCACGTCGACCGGCTGGGTGACGAGCTCGGTGGCAAAAACCAGCATCAGATTGGCCTGGCCGGCGGCCCAGCGCGTCTCGATCGCGACATTGCGCCCGTCCGCCCAGCCGAGCTTGGCGAGCCGGTCGTGCAGCGCCGCGAATCTGTCTTTACCTTCCGGATCGCCTTCGGCGTAGTTCATCAATACGCCGATCTTGCGCACCCCCTCGCCCTGCTGCGCCGGCGCGGCGAGCGGCCAGCCGGCCGTGACGCCGCCGAGCAATGCAATGACCTCGCGCCGCCTCATTCGATCACCTCGTCGGCGATCGAGAGCAGCCCGGGCGGCACCGCGATGCCGAGCGCGCGCGCCGTTTGCAGGTTGAGGGCGAAGGCGAATTTGGTCGACTGCAGCACCGGCAGATCGGCGGGCTTGGCGCCCTTGAGGATTTGGCCGGTATAGACCCCGACCTGATGAAACGTGTCCGCGAGGTCGGTGCCGTAGCTCATCAAGCCGCCGGCCGAGACGAAATCATTCTGCGCGTAAGTCGCCGGAATGCCGTAGCGCGCCGTCAGGGTGGCGAATTGAACGCGGCGGTCGGTGAAAAATGCGTTGCCGCCGACGAACAGCGCATCCGGGCGCTTGCCGGCAAACGCGGCAAACGCCGCATCGATCCCGTCGATCGTGGAGGCGTTGAGGACCTGGATTTGCAGCCCGATGGTGGGCGCCGCTTCCCGCACGTCCCGCAATGTGGCTTCGGTGTTTGCAGCATTGGCCGGGTTGACCAGAACGGCAATTTGCACCGCCTTGGGCACCAGCTCATGCAGAAGCTGCAGCCGCTTGGCCACCACCTCGTTGACGAAAAAATTGATGCCGGTCGCATTGCCGCCGGGTTGGGCGAGGCTCGCGACAACACCAAGCCGCACCGGGTCTTCGGTGACGCCAAAGACGATCGGTATGGTCGCTGTTGCGGCCTTGGCCGCGAGTGTGGCCGGCGTGTTGCCGGGCGTGGCGATCACGGCCACCTGGCGGCGGACCAGGTCGGCCACCACCGCCGGCACGCGGTCGTAATGGTCCTCCAGCCAGTGGTACTCGACCGTCACGTTCTGGCCTTCGACATAGCCGATTTCGTTGAGGCCTTTGCGGAACGCGGCCACATTGCGCGTGTTCGCATCGGCCGACCCGATGCGGAGAAATCCGACCACCGGCAGCGCCGGCTGTTGCGCGCGCGCCTTTAATGGACATGCCGCAGCCGCGGCGCCCAGTAGCGTCATGAAATCGCGCCGCCTCATTCGATCACCCGGTTGGCCAGCGCCAGCAGGTTCGGCGGAATGTCGAGCCCCATCGCCTTTGCTGTCTTGAGATTGAGTACCAGCTCGAACGTCGTCGGCTGCACGATCGGCAGATCGGCCGGCTTGGCGCCTTTCAATATCTTGTCGACCAGGACGGCGCCGACCTGGAAGACCTCTTGGTAGTTGGGCCCGTAGGACATCAGCCCGCCGGCGTCGACCCACGAGCTGTCCTCGAACATCGCCGGAATCTTGTTGCCGTTGGCAAACTCGAGGATGCGGGCCAGATGGCGTCGCGTGAAGGCTTCGGTCGTCACCAAGAGCGCATCCGGGCGTTGCGCGAGAAGCTCGGCCAGCGCGGCCTCCAGCTCGTCGAGATTTCGCGGCCCGACGACGTGAAGCAGAACGTGCGACTGATCGGCGGCGATCTGGGTTTCATGCACGCGCTCCGCCATGCCGGGATTTGACGAATCCCACAAAATCGCAAAGCGGGAAATTTTCGGCGACAGCGCACGCAGGATATCGAGCCGCTTGGCGCTCAGCTCCGGCGCCATCAACGACACGCCGGTCACATTGCCGCCGGGTCTGGCGAGGCTTGCCACCAGGCCGACACCCACCGGGTCGCTGTTGGCGCCGAGCACGATGGGAATCGTGTTGGTGGCTTGTTTGGCGGCAAAGCCCGCCGGCGTTCCCATCGTCACAATGACGTCGACCTGCTGCGCCACCAGCTCCGCGGCAAAATCCTTCAGGCGCTCGATGTCCCCGTCCGCAGACTTGCGCGCGATGACGACGTTCTTGCCCTCCGCATAGCCGAGCTCGCCGAGCTTGCGCATAAACGCCATCGTGAAAAAGGTGTCGACGCCGCCGGTGTAGAGTATGCCTATCTTGAAGAGCCGCTGGGCGCGCGCGGCAAGCGGCCGCAACAGCGAAGTTGCCGTCGCGATGCCGAGCGCGGTCAGGATTGAACGCCGTCCGATCGTGGTGATCATGTCGCTCTCTTCCGGCCGATGGCGTTGTGGGTGCAGCCAAAATCAGCGTGCCTCGATGCACGGCTGACCGGTTGCGGCACTCCGCGCCGCCTCATTCGATCACCTCGTCGGCGCGGCCGAGTACGGTCGGCGGAATGGTAAGCCCCAGCGCCTTGGCGGTCTTGAGGTTGACGACCAGCTCGTACTTGGTCGGCGCCTGCACCGGCAGGTCGGCCGGCTTCTCGCCCTTGAGAATGCGATCGACGTAGCTCGCGGCGCGCCGGAACTGGTCGGCCCGATCAGGTCCGTAGGAGATCAGGGCGCCACCGGCCACAATGTAACCGTCGGCATAGACTGCCGGCAGCTTGTACCGAGCCGCAAGCATGACGATCAGATCGCGATGAACCGACGCCCCGGCACTTCCTGTCACGATCAGGCCGCCATTCGCAGAGCGGGCGAAGGCCACGAGGGCGCGCTCGATCTCACCGGCGTCGCGCACGCTGATCGGGCTCACCTCCACCCCGAGCGACTGGGCCGCCGCCTGGACCGCACTGAATTGACCAATCCCGGAAGGATTGGCGGAGTCCCGCATGACAGCCACGCGCGTCACGTTCGGCGCGATCTCTTTGAGGAGCTCCAGCCATTTCCCGCCCATACTGTATTCGAAGATCATAAAGCCGGTCACGTTGCCGCCTGGTCGGGCCAGGCTATCGACGACCCCGGCGCCGACCGGATCGGCGACTTGCACAAACACGATCGGCAAGGTGCGGCTGAGATGTTGCAAAGCGGCCACGCCCAGAACGCCTGCGGCCAAGCAGACATCCGGCGTGAGCGCGACCAATTCAGCGGCGTATCCGCGAGCGCGGTCCACATCGTTCTCGCCCCAGCGGATGTCGATCCGCACATTGCTGCCGTCGTTCCAGTCGAGTTTTTGCAGGGCTTGCTGGAATGCGACGACTTCGTCCTGACCTTCTCGATCGTTCGCGGCACGGTTCATCAGCACACCGATCCGCCGCATCGACTCGGGCTGCTGCGCGTGCGCGGCGAGCGGCCAGGCCACTGCAGCGCCGCCGACAAGAGTGATGAATTCCCGCCGCCTCATTCGATCACCTCGTCGGCGATCGAGAGCAAGTCCGGCGGAATTTTGATGTCGAGCGCTCGCGCCGTCTGCTGGTTAATGACGAACTCGAATTTGGTCGATTGCAATACCGGCATGTCGGCGGGTTTCTCGCCTTTGAGTATTTTGCCGGCATAGACGCCGACTTGATGAAACGCGCCCGCGAGGTCGGTTCCGTAACTCATCAGCCCGCCCGCATCCACGGGTTCACGGACCGCATAAGTCGCCGGAATCCTGTTCCGCGCCGTCAGAGTGACAAATTGCCCGCGGCGGCTGGTGAAGAATGCGTCAGGAGCAACGAAGAGGGCGTCGGCGCGTTCGCGTTCAAGGGTTGCAAAGGCCGCATCGATTTCGCCGATCGTACTGGCGTTGAGAATCTGAAGTTGCAGCCCGATGGTGGCCGCGGCTTCCCGCACTTCCCGCAACGTGGTCGCGGTCGTCTGCACATTGGCTGGATTGACGAGCACCGCAACGCGAATAGCCTTGGGCACCATGTCATGCAGGAGCCGAAGCCGCTTGGCCGCAAGCTCGTCGAGGAGAAAATAGATGCCGGTTACATTGCCTCCGGGCCGGGCGAGGTTGGCGACAAGTCCAAGTCCGACGGGGTCCTCACCTTCGCCGATGACGATCGGGATCGTCGTTGTTGCAGCTTTGGCTGTGAGCGCAATCTGCGGGGTGCCGATCGTGGTAATCGCGGCGACCCGGCGGCGGACCAGGTCTGCCATCAGTGCCGGCAGGTGATCGTATGGACTCTCCAGCCAGTGGTACTCGACCGTCACATTCTGGCCTTCGACGTAGCCGGTTTCGCCAAGGCCTTTGCGATAGGCGGCGACATTGCGCGCATCGGCCTCGGCCGAACCGGTCCGCAGGAACGCAATCACCGGCAGGGCCGGCTGTTGCGCGCGCGCCGCAAGCGACCACGTTACCGCAGCGCCACTGAGAAATGCGATGAACTGCCGCCGTCTCATTCGATCACCTCGTCGGCGCGAGCAAGCACGGCCGTCGGCACGGCGAGGCCGAGCGCCTTGGCGGTCTTGAGATTGACCACCAGCTCGAACTTGATCGGCGCCTGAACCGGAAGATCGGCCGGCTTCTCGCCCTTGAGGATGCGATCGACATAGCCGGCGGCGCGCCGGAACTGGTCGACCAGATCAGGCCCATAGGAGATCAGACCGCCGCCGGTGACGTCGAGGCGAAAAGCGTAGACCGCTGGAAGCTTGTACCGGGCCGCTAGCGCGATAATTAGATCACGATGAACCGACGACGCGGCGCCCGGGGTCACGATCAGGCCGCCATTCGCCGAGCGGACGAAGGCTGCGACCGCGCGCTCGATCTCGCCGGCATCGTGAATGCCGACGGGGCTCACCTCTACCCCAAGCGACTGCGCCATGGCCTGAATGACGCCGAACTGAGCGATCCCAGCAGGATTGGCGGGATCGCGAAGGACAGCCGCTCGCGTCAAACGCGGCGCGATCTCCTTCAAGAGCTCCAGCCATTTCCCGCTCGAACTGTATTCGAGCAGCATGAAGCCGGTGGCGTTGCCGCCGGGCCGAGCGAGCGAATCGACGAAGCCGGCACCGACCGGGTCGGAGATGTCTGCGAATACGATCGGCACGGAACGTGTTGCCTGCAGCAACAATGCGACAGCCGTGCTGGATTGGGCCAGGATGACGTCGGGCGCAAGTGCGACCAACTCCGCCGCGTAGCCGCGCAGCTTTTCGGTATTGCCGCCGGCCTCGCGGTCATCGATCCGGATGTTTTGGCCGACGGTCCAGCCCAATCGCTGCAGCACCTGCTCGAATGCGGCAAGGCGGGCTTTGGTTTCCGGGTCTTCTGCCGACAGATTCATCAGCACGCCGATCCGGCGCATGCGATCGGTCTGCTGTGCGCGCGCGGCAAGTGGGAAAAGCAGCGACGTTGCCACCGCGCCGCCGGACAGTGTCATAAAATCGCGCCGCCTCATTCGATGACCTCGTCGGCGCGGGCCAGCATGGTGGCGGGAATGTCGATGCCGATCGCCTTGGCGGTTTTCAGATTGATGACCAGCTCGAACTTGGTGGCCCGTTGCACCGGCAGGTCGCCAACCTTCTCGCCTTTGAGTAGGCGGCCGGCATAGACCCCGGCCTGGCGATGCGCGTCGAGGAAGCTTGAACCATAGCTCATGAGGCCGCCAGCCTTTGGAAAATCTGAAAGCGAATAAAGCGCGGCCAGTTTCTCGCGGATCGCGAGCGCCGCCAGCTTTTCGCTGTGCTGGGCAAAAAGCACGTCCGACTGCATCATCAGCGCTTGCGACCGGGCGCCAAGACCAGCAAAGGCCGCGTCGATCTCGCTCTCGTTGCTGGCGAACAGGATTTCGCTTTGCAAACCAAGCGAGAGGGCCGCTCCCTGCGCGCTCGTGATGATCGACCTCGCCGCTTCGGCGTTCGCGATATTGACGAGGACCGCAAATCGCTTGGCAGCCGGCAGCAACTCGTGCAGCAGGCCAACCCATTTTGACCCGAGGTCGAGATTCATTGTGCTGATACCGGTGACGTTACCGCCCGGGTGATTGAGGCTGGCGACGAGGCCCGCTTGCACCGGATCGGTGCCGACTGTGAAGATAATCGGTATCTCCGTCGTCGTCGCCTTGGCCGCGCGCGCGGCCGCGATGGTGTCGAGCGCGATGATGAGCACCACCCGATGCTGAACCAGATCGGCCGCCAATCCCGGCACCCGGTCGCCGTCGTTGCGCGCCCAGCGGAATTCGCTGGTAAAGTCCTTGCCCTCAACCAGTCCGGTTTCGCCGAGGCCCTGGCGGACAGCGGCGACGAGAGCAGTGGTTCCCTCTGGCGTGCCCTGCGCTAGGTAACCGATGACAGGCAGCGGCGCGGTTTGCGCGCGCGCGTCACGCGGGCGAAGCAGCGCTGCCGCCGCGCCGCCGCCGAGAATAACGATGACCTCGCGCCGCCTCATTCGATCACCTCGTCGGCGCTGTCGAGCAGCGGGGGCGGGATGGTGAGGCCGAGCGCCTTCGCCGTCTTGAGATTAATCGTGAGCTGATATTTCGTCGGCTGCTGAAACGGCAGTTCGCCGGCTTTTTCGCCACGCAGGATACGGTCGACGTAGGACGCGGTGCGTCGAAATATGTCGGTGCGGTCCGAGTCGTAGGAAACGAGGCCGCCGCTGGTCACGAAGATGCGGTCCGTATAGATCGCCGGCACGCGGTGGTGCGCGACACTGGCGGTGACCTGGTCGCGAAGCGCGGTGATCGTAATATCCGGCGGGAAAAAAATGCCGCCATTCGGGTCCTCGGCCAATGTTTCGATCGCGGTTTCAATGTCGGCAATGCCGTGAACGGGGGCAATGATCGGTTGGACCGACAGCGGTAAGACAAAGGATTCGAACAGGCGCCGGAAGTTTACCGCAATCGGATTGACGGGATTGTAGATCATGGCGACGCGTGAAGTCGCGGGTGCGATCTGCTTCAATGTCTCTAATATCTTGCCGATGACCGAAAACTCCATCGTTGCAAAGCCCGTAACGTTGCCGCCGGGATGCGCGAGGCTTTCGATATATCCAGATCCGACCGCATCTGCGGCGCCCGGGATGACGATCGGAACCGAGCGGGTGAGTTGCATCAGAATCGGAATCACCCGGCCGCCCAGAGCGACAATGACGTCCGGTTTCAACTCGACGAGATTGGCCGCATTGGCCCGCACCAAATCCATATTGTCGGTGGTCCAGCGTTCGTCGAATTCAAGGTTGCCGTCCCGCGTCCAGTGCAGCCGTTGCAGCTCATCCTGCATCGCGCCAAGGCGGGATCGCCACAGCGTGTCGCTCGGCAGGTAAGGCATCAAAATCCCGATACGCCGCGGCCGGGGCGCCTGCTCCGCGCGCGCGGCGAGAGGCCACAGCAGCGAGACTGCCGCCGCGCCGCCCAGAAGCGTGATGAACTCCCGCCGCCTCATTCGATCACCTCGTCGGCGCGCGCAAGCAAGGCCGTCGGCACGTCAAGGCCGAGCGCCTTGGCGGTCTTCAGGTTGACAACAAGCTCATATTTGGTCGGTGCCTGCACCGGAAGGTCCGCTGGTTTCTCGCCCTTGAGGATGCGATCGACGTAGCCGGCCGCGCGCCGGTACTCGTCGACGGCATCGGGGCCGTACGAGATTAGGCCGCCACCGGAAGTGTAATAGCGGAAGGGGTAGACCGCGGGCAGGCGGTGCCGCGCCGCCAGCGCAATAATCAAATCGCGATGAATAATCGCCGACGTACCTGTCACCACAATCAGGCCGCCATTCGACCCGTGCGCGAATGCCGCGACGGCGTGCTCGATTTCATCGGACTGGCGCGTGTCGATCGGGTTTAACTCCACGCCGAACGACGGCGCCACGGATTGGATTGCGGCAAACTGGCTCATCGATGCCATTATTGTTGAGTCTCGAAGGACGGCTGCTCTGGTCACGCGGGGCGCGATTTGCTTGAGCAGTTCCAGCCATTTCCCGCTGACGCCGTATTCGAAATTCATGAAGCCGGTGGCGTTGCCGCCCGGCCGCGCCAGGCCCGTGACCAAGCCGGCGCCGACCGGGTCGGTGACCCCCGCGAACACGATCGGAACAGTGCGGCTTGCCTGTTGCAACGGCCCTAGTGTCAATGCGCCGGCGGCCAGGATGACATCCGGCGCGAGAGCGACCAATTCCGCCGCGTATGCGCGAATGCGCACGGCATCGGCCGCGCCCCAGCGAAAGTCGATCCGCACGTTGCGGCCATCGGTCCAGCCCAATTGCTGCAGCCCTTGCACGAACGCCGTCACGCGGCGTTGAGATTCCGGATCGTCCGCAGCCAAATTCATCAGCGCACCGATGCGCCGAATCTGCTCAGGCTGTTGTGCGCGCGCCGCGAGCGGCCAAGCGGCAGCCGAGCCGCCGAGAAGCGTGACGAACTCGCGCCGCCTCATTCGATCACCTCGTCGACGATCGAGAGCACCCCCGGCGGCACCTCGATGCCGAGCGCGCGCGCCGTTTGCATATTGATGACGAACTCGAATTTGGTCGACTGCAGCACCGGCAGGTCGGCGGCCTTCGCGCCTTTGAGGATTTTGCCGGTATAGTCGCCGACTTGACGAAACGAGTCGGTGAAGTCGGCCCCGTAGCTCATCAGGCCGCCGGCTGCCACATAAGAACGCAGTGAATAAGTTGCCGGAATTTTGTCGCGCGCGGTCAAGGTGACAAATTGGGTGGCGCGGGTGACGAAGAATGCGTCAGGAGCGACGAAAAGAGCGTCGGGACGATCGCTCTCAAGGGTGGCAAAGGCCGCATCGATCTCGCCGATCGTACTGGCTTTGAGGATCTGGAATTGCAGCCCGAGGCTGGGGGCGGCTTTCTGAACGTCTCGCACGGCCGCCTCGGCGCTCGAAGCATTGGCCGGATTGACCAGCACCGCAATACGAACGGCCTTGGGCACCAAGTCATGCAGGAGCCGCAGCCGCTTTGCCACCACCTCGTTGGAGAAAAAATTGACGCCAGTCGCGTTACCGCCGGGCCGGGCGAGGCTGGCGACAAGACCTAGCTGGACCGGATCGTAGCCGACTCCGAATACGATCGGGATTGTTGCTGTTGCTGCTTTGGCCGCAATTGTCGCCACGTTCCCGGGCGTGGCGATCACGGCCACCCGGCGGCCGACCAGATCGGCCATCAGTGCCGGCAGGTCGTATTGGCCTTCCAGCCAGTGGTATTCGACCGTCACGTTTTGACCGTCGTTGTAACCGGCTTCGGCGAGGCCTTTGCGGAACGCGTCCACGTAGCGCGCGTTGTTATCCGCCGACCCTTCTCGGATAAATGCAACTACCGGCAATGCCGGTTGCTGCGAGCGCGCCGCGAGCGGCCATGCTGCCGCCGCGCCGCCGACGAGCCTGATGAACTGGCGCCGTCTCATTCGATCACCTCGTCGGCGCGGCCGAGGATCGAGAGCGGCACTTCAAGCCCGAGCGCCTTGGCGGTCTTGAGATTGATCATCAGTTCGAGTTTGGTGGACTCTTGGACTGGCAGATCGGCCGGCTTTTCGCCTTTGAGGATACGGCCCGCGTATCCTCCGGCCAGGCGGTAAGAATCCGTAATGCTGCTGCCGTAGCTCGCCAGGCCGCCGGCCGCTACGAACTCGCCATGCTGATAGATTGCAGGTAACGAATAGCGGAACGTGAGTGCAGCCAATCGTTCGGCTTGGCTGTTGAAGAACGCCTCGGGACAAATCACCAGCACGCCGGCTCGCTGTTGGACGAAGGTGGTGAAGGCGTCGTCGATTTCCGCTTCGGTGCTTGCGCGCAGGACATTCAGCCGCAGCCCGAAGGTGTTAGCCGCCGCTTGCAGGACTCCTGTCACGGTCTCGGTTCTGGGGTCCGTCGGATTGACGAGGACCGCAACGTTCGTAGCTTTAGGGACCAGCGCGTGAGCCAGCTCCAGCTGTTTCGGTTCCACTTCCAAGCTCATTTGGGTCACGCCGGTGACGTTGCCGCCGGGTCGGTTGAGGCTCCCAACCAGCCCGAGCTGCACCGGATCGCTGCCGGTGGTGAAGACAATGGGAATTGTGCTGGTCGCGGTCTTTGCCACGAGATTGGCGGGAGTGCTGGTCGCGGCAATGACTGCGACCGCGCGATGAACGAGGTCCGCGGCCAATGCGGGCAGGCGATCGTAATGTCCATTCGCCCAGCGATATTCGATCGCAACATTCTCGCCTTCGACAAAACCGGCTTCCTTCAAGCCCTGGCGGAAGGCAGCCGCCATCGGCGCATAGCCGTCGGGCGATGCGCCGTTGAGGAATCCGATGACCGGCATCGCCGGCTGCTGCGCACGGGCTGTAAGCGGCCACGCAAATGCTGTGCCGCCGAGCAGCGCAATGACGTCGCGCCGTCTCATTCGATCACCTCGTCGGCGATCGAGAGCATCGCCGACGGCACCTCGATGCCGAGCGCGCGCGCCGTTTGCAGGTTGATGACGAACTCGAATTTGGTCGACTGCAGCACCGGCAGGTCGGCGGGCTTGGCGCCCTTGAGGATTTTTCCGGTATAGACGCCGACTTGATGAAACATGTCCGCAAGGTCGGTTCCATAACTCATCAGCCCACCGGCTGCCACATCGTCACGGTTGGCATAAGCCGCCGGAATCCTGTCGCGCGCCGTCAAGGTGGCAAACTGTCCGCGGCGGCTACTGAGGAACCCATCGGGAGCGACCAGGAGGGCATCGGGGCGCTCCTGCGCAAATGTAGCAAAGGCCGCATCGATCTCGCCGATCGACGTGGCGTTGAGGATCGTCCGGATTTGCAGCCCCATGGTGGGAGCGGCTTTCCTCGCATCCTGCACGGTCGACTCGGCAGTTGAAGCATTGGCCGGGTTGACGAGCACGGCGACACGAACAGCCTTGGGCACCAGGTCGTGCAAGAGCCGCAGCCGCTTGGCTGTCACCTCTTGGATAAAAAAATTGATGCCGGTCGCATTGCCGTCAGGCCGGGCGAGGCTGGCGACAAGTCCGAGCTTGACCGGGTCGTCGCCGGCACCAAAGACGATGGGGATCGTCGCGGTTGCAGCTTTGGCCGCGAGCGCAACCGGCACGCTGCCGGGCGCGGCGATCACGGCCACCTGTCGCCGGACCAGATCGGTCATCAGTGCCGGCAAACGATCGTAGTGGCCCTCCAGCCAGTGGTACTCGACCGTTACATTTTGGCCTTCGATGGCGCCGGCTTCGGTGAGGCCTTTGCGGAATGCGGCCGCATAGGGCGCGGAGACATCGGGCGATCCGCCGTTGATAAACGCGACCACCGGCAGCGCCGGCTGTTGCGCGCGAGCGGTAAGCGGCTGCAGCAGCAATGATGCCGCCGCGCCGCCGAGCGTGGTCAGGGCTGTGCGCCTGCCGATGCTGGAAATCACGATGCCCCCGTGTAGGTGATCGCCTTCCTTGCACGAGTTAAACTACCATGCTTCGATGCTTGGGTCTGTGACCGCAAACACAGGCATTTCTGTAGGAGTTTCCGGCCTTTCCGCTGAGCGGGACGGCCAGTCGTGCCCGGGACAAATGAAGCCAGCTCCGTTCGACTACCACGCGCCGCGGCAGCTCAAGGAGGCCGCCGAATTGTTGGCCACGCTGCCCAACGCCAAAATTCTGGCCGGCGGGCAGTCGCTGGTGCCGATGATGAATTTTCGCTACGTCGTTGCCGATCATCTGGTCGATCTCGGCGGCATCGCCGACCTGCGCGGCATCACGGTCGTCGACGGCTGGCTGCGCATCGGCGCCATGATGCGCCAGCGCGAGCTCGAGACCGCGGCCGAGATCGCACAATATTGCCCGCTGCTGGCGGAGGCGCTGCGCCATGTCGGGCATCGCCAGACGCGCAACCGCGGCACCATCGGCGGCAGCCTGGCGCACGCCGATCCCGCCGCGGAGTTGCCGGCGGTGTGCGCGGCTTACGACGCCGTCATCCATGTCGCCAGCATCCGTGGCATCCGGCAGGTGCCGTTCAAGGATTTTTCGACCGGCTTCATGGCGACCGCGCTCGCGCCCGACGAGATGATCGCGGCGATCGATCTGCCGGTCTGGCGCCAGGGTCACGGCCACGGCTTCCACGAATTCGCCCGCCGGCACGGCGATTTTGCCCTGGCCGGCGCTGCGGCGCTGCTCGATATCGGTGCCAGCAATGTGGTGCGCCGCGCCGCGCTTTCGCTGTGCGGGGTCGCCGCCGCGCCGGTCCGCGTTGAAGCCGCCGAGGCGCGGCTCGTCGGCCAGCCGCTCGACTCGAGCCTCATTCGCTCCGCGGCGGCCGCGACATGGCTGGTCGAGCCAATTTCGGATATTCACGCCGGCGCCGAGTATCGCCGCCATCTCGCGCAGGTCTTGAGCGCACGCGCGCTCACGAATGCTGCGCGACGAGCCGGCGTCGACGTGCCAAGGGTCATCTAACGTAGTCTTGCAGAGAGCGTATGAGTAAGCAGCCAACGCGGGTGACGGTCAACGGCAAGGCGCATGCGCGCATTGTCGAGTCGCGGCTGACGCTGGCCGATTTCCTGCGCCACGAGCTCGGGCTGACCGGCACCCATCTCGGCTGCGAGCACGGCGTCTGCGGCGCCTGCACCGTGCTGGTCGATGGCCATTCGACGCGCGCGTGCCTGATGTTCGCGGTGCAGGCCAATGGCTGCGAGGTGACGACGGTCGAGGGGCTGACGCCCGACGGCGGCCTGTCGGTGCTGCAACAGGCCTTCGTCGACAATCACGGCCTGCAATGCGGTTTCTGCACGCCGGGCATGCTGGTCACCCTCACCGAATTATTGCGCGAAAATCCTTCGCCGAGCGAGGACGAGGTGCGCGAGGCGCTCACCGGTAATCTCTGCCGCTGCACCGGCTATGCCGGCATCGTCAAGGCGGCACTCGATGCGGCGCAGCGCTTGCGCGACAGGCAGGGGAGCTGACGCCATGGGCGCAAAACATTTCGGCGCACGCGTGACGCGGCTGGAAGATCCGGCGCTGCTATCCGGCCGCGGCCGCTTCGTCGACGACGTGAAGCTTAACGGCGTGTTGCACGCCTGCTTTGTCCGCTCGCCTTATGCGCACGCGCGCTTGCTCGACATCGACGCCAAGCCGGCGCTGGCGATACCCGGCGTCCGCGCCGTCATCGCCGCCAACGATCTGCCGGATCCGATGCGCAGCGAAGCGATGCCGATGCTGCTGCCCAATCCGTCGATCTCGGCGCTGTGCACCCAGCACGTGCTGGCGCGCGCCGAAGTCTATTATGTCGGCCAGCCGGTCGCGGTGGTGATCGCCGACACCCGCTACATTGCCGAGGATGCCGCCGCCGCGGTCGCCGTTCACTACGACGCGCTGCCGGCGGTCGGCGACTGCCGCGATGCGGTCGAGGACGACGCGCCGCGGGCGCACGCCGCGCTCGGCTCCAATGTGCTCTCCACGTTCCAGCTTGCCTACGGCGACATTGATGCCGCCTTTGCCGGCGCCGCCCATGTCTTCGAGGAGGAGATCTGGCAGCACCGCGGCGGCGGCATGGCGATCGAGACGCGCGCGGTGCTCGCCAGCCACGATGCCGCAACCGATCTGTTGACGGTATGGTCGGGCACCCAGACGCCGCATATCGGCCGCCGCATGCTGGCCGACCTGCTCGGCCGCGAGCTCGAATCGATCCGCATGATCGCGCCCGACGTCGGCGGCGGGTTCGGGCCGAAGGCGATCTTCTATCCCGAGGAAGCCGTCATCCCGGCGGCGGCGCTGAAGCTCGGCCGGCCGGTGAAATGGATCGAGGACCGCCGCGAGCATTTCTTGTGCGCCACCCAGGAGCGCGATCAATATTGGAGCGTCGCCATCGCGGTCGACGCGGAAGCAAAAATTCTCGGGCTGCGCGGCCGGATGCTGCACGATTCCGGCGCGTTCGTGCCGTGGGGCATCATCATGCCTTACATCGCGGCGGCGACCGTGCCGGGCCCCTACGTGGTCCCGGCCTACCAGCTCGACACCGTGGTGGTGCTCACCAACAAAGTGCCGACCACGCCGGTGCGCGGCGCCGGCCGGCCGCAGGCGGTGTTCGCCATGGAGCGATTGCTCGATCGGGTCGCCCGCGAATTGCAGCTCGATCGCGCCGAGGTGCGGCGGAAGAATTTCATCCAGCCGGAGCAGATGCCATACGAGGTCGGCCTGCTGTTCCGCGACGGCAAGCCGCTGATCTACGACAGCGGCGATTATCCGAAAGGACAGGCGACCGCGCTCGCTGACGCCGATTACGACAGCTTCCGTGAGCGGCAGCGCGCGGCGCTCGACGAGGGCCGCTTCATCGGCATCGGGCTCGGCAATTACGTCGAGGGCACCGGCTTAGGGCCGTTCGAGGGTGTCACGGTGCGCGTGATGCCCAGCGGCAAAGTCGCGGTCGCGACCGGCGCCACCAATCAGGGCCAGGGCACGCGCACCACGCTGTCGCAGATCGTCGCCGAACAAGTCGGCTGCCGCATCGAGGACATCGTCATGACCATCGGCGATACCAGCGCCATCGCCCAAGGCGTCGGTGCCTTCGCCAGCCGCCAGGCGGTCAACGCCGGCAACTCGGCGCTCCTCGCCGGCCAGTCGGTGCGCGCACAGCTCGTCGCCCTTGCCGCGCGCGTGCTCGGCGTCAAGGAGAGCGACATCGATCTCGACAACGGCCAGGCCATCGCCGAGACGGGCAACAAGCCGATCATCGGCTTCGGCGAATTGGCGCGGCTGGCGCAGGGCATTCCCGGCGTGTCGCTGCCGGCCGGCCAGGCGGCGGGTCTCGAGCACACCGCCTATTACACGCCGCAACAGGCCGCCTATTGCTCCGGCACGCATGTCGCCGAGGTCGAGGTCGATGCCATGACCGGCGGGGTGAAGATCTTGCGCTACACCGTCGCCCACGATAGCGGCC